>Ga0105047_10000153_pt1 | contig 100697 bp, 86 predicted proteins | sample MAT04_FD_78384 | JGI IMG/M metagenome (GOLD analysis project Ga0105047, IMG submission 78384) | Freshwater microbial communities from Lake Fryxell liftoff mats and glacier meltwater in Antarctica - MAT-04 (megahit assembly) | ecosystem: Environmental > Aquatic > Freshwater > Ice > Liftoff... | reverse complement strand
GCAGCATTGTGGAGCCTAGGAGAAGCCGTCGCTCACACTCCTCCTCGATTCACCCATCAAATAATGCCGCATACGCACCACCCTGCGGGCGGCACCTAAGCAGCATTGTGGAGCCTAGGAGAATCGAACTCCTGACATCTGCCTTGCAAAGGCAGCGCTCTACCAACTGAGCTAAGGCCCCGGAACTGGGAACTGATCCCAGTTGGGTGAACTAACCCTGCGCGTCAGCGCAGGTCTGGCTCGCGAGTCGCCTCGTTCCACAGGTCCTTCTCGGCTTGGTTAGCCGAGACCTGACGAAAGACGACGTACGCTGCGGCAGCGACTGCCCCGACTAACAATAGTTTTTTCATGTGGGCCTAGGTGGACTTGAACCACCGACCTCTTCCTTATCAGGGAAGCGCTCTAACCGAGCTGAGCTATAGGCCCCTATATGTACGAACGAGCGCGCGGACACGCTAGTCGATTCTGATTACGCAACTACAAGAGGATACAGGCGACAGTCATGCATCAGAACAGGCAACCTCGACTTCAGTCTGCACAGCCTCAATGTAGCCGCCTACCGGCTGCGGCAAAGACGTCGTGAATAGTGCGATTAGTCCTCGGACAACGTCATTTCGATACCGCCAGTGAACCCGGCTGTGATGTTGTAAATCGCGGCAACGACGGTCGAGAACGCCGACACCAGCACGATCTCAAACGCGGCCAGCAACATGGCGAAGCCAAGCACCCGTCCGAAGGACAAGTAGTCAGCAATCCCGCCACCGTTGGTGCCAACGTCATTAATAGTTGAGTTGATGGTGCCGAATACACCGCTCATCGATAGCAAGAGCCACAACACCATCGTCGCGACGACCACGACAATTGCTAGACCCAGCGACAGAACGAACGATGTCTTCATGACGGCCCACGGGTCAACGCGACTCAGATACAGGCGCGCCTGACGGTTACCTGGATCATAAGTTGACTCATCGATGTCAATCACCCCGTCAGTTGTGAACTCGTCAGTGGCGATGGTCGGTGGCGAGGTTTGCTCAGGAATCGACTCGCTCGGATGACCCTCAAGCGTTGGCGTCGAGATCGAACCTGTCTGTGTATCGCTCACTAGTTGCCTTCCTCTCCAGCCGTATCTCCGTCGACTGATTCATCCTCAGTCGACTCGGAGACGGTGGTGTCGTCGTCTGATCCAACGTCATCATTACCCGCAATTGGCTCTGACGTCGAGTTATCGCCTGATTCCTCAGGTGTTTCTTGCTCTGCGTCATCATCGGCTTCTACGTCGTCAAGTTCGGCTGCACGTGCTACCGCAACTAGAGCCCGATCTCCACTCAGACCCATGAGGCCTACACCCATAGTGTCGCGGCTAGTGGGACGGATCTCGGCTACGCGGGTCCGAATGACCACACCATCGTTAGCAACAGCGAACAATTCATCGTTTTCGTCGCAGATCAACGCACCGACGAGTGACCCACGTTGCTCAACCAATTTCATCGCGCGCACCCCGAGATTGCCCCGGCCTTTGCTCGCCCATTCGGTCACTGGCGTCCGTTTGGCGTAGCCGCCGTCTGTGACAGTAACCATGTCAGCACCCTCGCGAACAACGTCCATCGCAAGCACCGAGTCACCATCTCGGAAACGCATTCCAATGACCCCCGCAGTCGAGCGACCCATTGGGCGCAAGGTCGCGTCATCTGCGGTGAAGCGAACCGACATACCCTTGCGCGACACGATCATGACATCGTCGTCATCACTGACCAGACGTGCCGACACCAACTCGTCACCTTCACGCAAATTGATGGCGATAATCCCACCGGTACGGTTGGTGTCGTAGTCACTGAGGCGTGTCTTCTTGGCCATCCCGCCCCGAGTCGCGATGACCAAGTTTTGTGCTTGCTGGTAGTTGTTGAGCACCATCACCTCGGCAATGGTCTCGTCTGGCTGGAATGCCAACAAGTTCGCAACGTGCTGGCCACGGGCGTCGCGCGCAAGCTCGGGCAGTTGGTAGGCCTTTGTGCGATAGACCCGCCCATGATTGGTGAAGAACAGAACCCAATCATGGGTCGATGTCACAAACAGATGGTCTACAACGTCATCGGCCCGCAGTTGAGCCCCCCGGACTCCCCTGCCTCCGCGACGTTGAGCACGGTAAGCCTCAGTCAAGGTGCGTTTGGCGTAGCCCCCGGAGGTAATCGTGACGACAACATCACGAACTGGGATCAGGTCTTCATCGTTTGACAAGTCATCAGCCATGATCAATTGCGATCGGCGCTCGTCGCCGTACTTGGCGACGATTTCATTGAGTTCCTCGGCCACAATGGAACGCTGTCGAGGCTCACTTGCCAAGATGTCCTGGTAGTCCACGATGAGACGCATGAGCTCGTCGTATTCGTCGATGATCTTTTGGCGTTCTAGGGCAGCCAGGCGACGCAGTTGCATGTCAAGAATTGCCGTCGCCTGAATGTCATCGATCTCGAGGAGTTCGATCAACCCAGTGCGAGCCTCATCCACCGTCGGCGAGCGACGAATCAGGGCGATGACCTCGTCGAGGTTATCTAGTGCCTTGAGTAGAGCGATCAAGATGTGCGCACGTTCCTCAGCCTTACGTAGGCGGAAGATCGTGCGGCGACGGATCACGTCGAGCTGATGGCTGATCCAATGCGTCACGAATAGATCTAGCGACAACGTGCGCGGAACCCCGTCGACGAGCGCCAACATGTTCGCGCCGAAAGTGTCCTGTAGTTGTGTGTGCTTGTAGAGCTGGTTGAGTACAACGCGGGGTTGGGCATCACGCTTGAGGATGACGACAAGACGCTGACCTGTGCGGTCAGAGGAGTCATCGCGCAAGTCAGCGATTCCGGTGATCTTGCCGGCATCTGTGAGCTCGGCAATCTTCAGAGCAAGGTTGTCTGGGTTTACCTGGTAGGGCAGTTGCGTGATAACCAAGCAGGTGCGCCCGCGATTGTCTTCCTCGATATCGATGACAGCGCGCATGATGATCGATCCGCGGCCAGTGCGGTACGCATCATCGATGCCACGGCGACCAACAATAAGTGCACCCGTCGGGAAATCTGGACCCGGAATACGCTGGATGAGCTCTTCAAGGAGTTCCTCACGAGGCGCATCAGGGTGAGCCAGAGCCCACTGCACGCCGTCGTTAAGCTCGCGCAGGTTATGCGGCGGAATGTTGGTAGCCATGCCAACCGCGATACCGGCTGAACCATTCGCAAGCAGGTTGGGGAATCGAGACGGCAGGAGAACTGGCTCTTGGTTGCGCCCGTCGTAGTTCGGGGTGAAATCGACAGTCTCTTCGTCAATATCGCGAACCATCTCCATGGCCAGCTGTGACATCCGGCACTCGGTATAGCGGTGGGCGGCAGCGGGGTCGTTGCCTGGGGAACCGAAGTTGCCTTGGCCATCGATCATCGGGTAGCGCATCGACCACGGCTGCACCAATCGAACCAACGCGTCGTAGACCGAGGTATCACCGTGGGGGTGGTAGTTACCAAGCACGTCGCCGATGATGCGCGTGCACTTGAAGAATCCGCGGTCGGGGCGGTAGCCACCGTCGTACATCGCGTACAACACGCGTCGGTGAACAGGCTTGAGACCGTCGCCAACTGCAGGTAATGCCCGGCCCACGATCACGCTCATTGCATAGTCGAGGTAGGACTTCTGCATCTCAGCCTGAATTTCGACAGGCTCGATTCGGCCGTGCTGGCCGGGACCCTCTGGCGGTGCGGTGGTGATGTCGTCAGCCACTGTCGGCTAGTCCTCTCGGTCGGTCATACGGTCTCCGAATCAATCGCGCCTGGTCTCCCGAGCGTCAGATGTCCAAGAACCGCACGTCCTTCGCATTGCGTTGAATGAACTTGCGGCGAGACTCCACGTCTTCGCCCATGAGCATTGAGAACATCTCGTCGGCCTGAGCCGCATCATCGAGGGTTATCTGCAGCAAGACGCGGCGTTCAGGATCCATGGTGGTCTCCCATAGTTCGGGAGCGTTCATCTCACCTAGACCCTTGTAACGCTGGATCGCTTCCTTTGGCAGCTTGCGGCCGGCAGCCATACCGGCCTCCAAGAGGGCGTCGCGCTCACGATCGGAGAACGCGTACTCCGGCTCCCCACGCGACCACTTGATCTTGAAAAGTGGCGGTTGGGCGAGGTACACGTGCCCGAGTTCAAGTAGTGGTCGCATGAAGCGGAACAGCAGCGTCAGCAACAGAGTTCGGATGTGTTGACCGTCAACGTCAGCATCAGCCATGAGGACGAGCTTGTGGTAGCGCAGCTTGTCGACATTGAATTCTTCTTGAATACCGGCGCCAAGCGCGGAGATCATTGCCTGCACTTCGGTATTAGCAAGCACCTTATCTATGCGTGCACGTTCAACGTTGAGGATCTTTCCGCGAATCGGCAGGATCGCCTGGGTCGCCGGATCGCGGCCACTTCGGGCCGATCCACCGGCTGAATCACCCTCTACGATGAAGATTTCACAGTCAGCTGGGTTGGTCGACGAGCAATCGATCAGTTTGCCGGGAAGGCCTCCGCCGCCGAGTAGACCTTTTCGACCACGAGCTAGGTCGCGGGCCTTGCGCGCTGCTACGCGAGCGATTTGGGCAGAGACCGACTTACGCGCGATCTCCTTGCCCTCGGCCGGATTTTGCTCAAACCATGCGGCCAATTGCTCATTGACGACCTTCTGAACGAAGGTCTTGGCTTCGGTATTGCCGAGCTTGGTCTTGGTCTGTCCTTCGAATTGCGGCTCGCGCAACTTCACCGACACGATCGCTGTCAGGCCTTCACGGATGTCATCACCAGAGAGGTTGGTGTCCTTCTCCTTGAGCACCCCCCATTCGCGAGCGAACTTGTTCACCTGGGACGTCAAAGCCGTGCGGAAGCCCTCTTCGTGTGTTCCACCCTCGGTGGTTCCGATGGTGTTGGCGAATGTGTAGACCGATTCGGAATACACCTGACTCCACTGCATCGCAACTTCGGCGCTGATGCCCTTCTCGTCGTCCTCAGACTCGAACCAAATGATGTGCTGGTGAGCCGGGCCCTTCTTGGCGTTGAGGTGCTTGACGAAGTCGGCGATACCGCCGTCGTACTTGTAGGAGACCTCACGATTCATGACGAAATCGACTACACCGTCACCGTCGACATCCACCGCATCCTCGTCGGCGACCGGCGCTTCTTCGCGCTCGTCGCGCAGCGACAGTTTCAGACCGCGGTTGAGGAATGCCATTTCTTGGAAACGACGTGACAACGTCTCGAAGTCATACCTGGTGGTTTCGAAGATCTGATCGTCAGCCCAAAACGTGACAGTGGTTCCGGTCTTATCGGTCTCTTCACCCTTCGCCAAAGGGGCCTCGGGGACTCCGTGGTTGTACGACTGCCTGTAGACATGGCCCTTAACATGGACCTCGACGTCGACGTGATAAGACAGCGCGTTGACTACCGATACGCCGACTCCGTGAAGGCCACCTGAGACCGCGTAGCCGCCGCCGCCGAACTTGCCGCCGGCGTGGAGCACGGTCAGCACAACCTCAACAGCTGACTTACCTTCGGTCTCAACAATGTCGACTGGAATACCGCGACCGTCATCTGTGACTCGCACTCCGCCATCGGCAAGAATCGTGACGCCGATCTCGGTGCAATAGCCAGCTAGGGCCTCGTCGACGGAGTTATCGACGACCTCATAAACCAGGTGGTGAAGACCCCTGATTCCGGTCGATCCGATGTACATCCCCGGACGCTTGCGAACAGCGTCGAGACCCTCAAGAACAGTGATTTGACTAGCGTCATATGACACTATGCGATCCTACCCCGTCCTGGGACCCTCGGAGACCTTATCCCCCTTATTCCACAGGGCTTTCCCTAGGGGTTCCACGGGGTTTTCCATAGGAGTTAGAGATCTTGAGACCTACCTCACAACTGGCTATCCGTAGGTGTCGCGTGGGCCTCTGCCGGGCACCCGTAAGGGACCCATTTTTCGCCTGACTGCCGATGGTCCGGTCACCTGAATATCGCGCACTACGCCAGGCCCAACTTCCTCATCGAGGCGCTGTTGAATGACAGGGATCAACATGCGGACCTGTACCGCCCACGTGGTCGACTCGGCTTGGAGACGAAGAGTGCCAGTTGTCTCTTCAAACTCCGTCGGCGTGACATGTTCGGCGAGGTCGTCGCCCACAAGTGAGGGCCAGCGAGCTGTCACCGCAGCGACTGCTGTTTGTTTCTCCCACCCACGAGCCTCCAACATGTCACTGAGGCCCGATCCCAACAAGGTGGGATCACGATCGACAGAACCCAGCGTCTGTTCTGGTTGGGACTTCCAGCGACGCTTGGTGGTTCGCGGGCGGACCTGGCCACGCATGGACGTCCGCACTTCCCTGAGCGTCTGTGCTGCAAGATCATCAGACTCATCAGCCTGATTTGGGACTGGCACAGTTGTGACTGGCGTCGCTGGCGATTGCTTGGTGGCACGGGGCTTCTTAGGCATCTTCGCCATTGAAAACCTCTCCTGGTGTCACAGTGAATTTAGTTGACCAAAGATCGTCAGGAACGTCGTGGGCCACCGCCGCTGTCACCAGGACCTGTTCGGCGCCTAGGGCAACTGCCACCAATGCATCTCGGCGTGACTGGTCGAGCTCGGCAAACACGTCGTCGAGGATTAACACCGGGTCCCCAGCACCATCGTCTATTCGCCGCATCAGCTCAAACGATCCCAGTCGTAAGGCCAAAGCAAACGACCAGCACTCGCCGTGAGAGGCGTAAGACTTGGCGAGCATGTCATTTATTTCTAGTCGTAACTCGTCGCGATGAGGTCCGACCAATGTGACACCGCGTGCCAACTCCTCGCTGCGACGATCCTCAATTTGGTTGGCCATGATCTCGGCAAGCGCGTCACGGTCGCGGGGGAGTTCGGGGATAGATTCAGAAATCAGCTTCGACTGGTACGTCACGCTCGCCGGGCGGCCAGGAGCAACTTGCTCATAGGCCGCTGCCACGAGCGGTCCGAGTTCTTCTAGCAACGAGAGCCGCCCGAAAAGCAGTGACGAACCATGGTCGATGAGTTGTTCATTCCACACATCAAGGGTCCCCGCAGCTGCATCTCGGACCGTCGACGATCGATTGGCGCTAAGGGATTTCAGGAGCGCCGAGCGTTGTCTGACTACGCGGTCATAGTCAGCCTTCACGCTAACGTAGCGAGGCGCTCTTTGAATAAGGACCTCGTCAAGAAATCTGCGTCGTGCATCCGGGTCACCTTTGACAAGACCGAGGTCTTCAGGGGCGAATAAGACTGAACGCAACGTGCCAATGAGGTCTCGACTACGGACCGGAGATCCGGAGATCTGGGTGCGATTTGCCCGACCAGGGATAATCGCAATCTCGGTCAACAGACTGCGAGTGGATCGGATGATTTCCAACCGGATGACAGCCTGCGCAGCGCCCTGGGCGACCAAGGGGAGGTCCGCAGCAACGCGATGGCTACCGAGCGTCGAAGCGTAGCCAACGGCTTCAACAATGTTCGTTTTGCCGACACCATTGGGCCCTACCAGCAGATTCACGCCAGGTTGAAAATCGACTTTGGCATGTTGATAGGAGCGAAAGTCGTGCAGCTCAAGGCTTCCAACGCGCACGACCACTCACCTACCCTTGTCAGCCGATACCGACTCCCACTGCGGTTGTGGCTAAGAAGCCAACCGAACGGGCATGATCAAGTACTGGTAGCTCGATGCTCCGGAGCCGGCCTCGGTGATGACGGCCGGGCGATTTGGCGCTGTGAAGGAGATCTTCACTTCTGAGGTCTCAGTCGCGGCGAGTCCGTCGAGTAGGTACTGCGGGTTGAAGGCAATAGCGATTGCGTCGCCCTCGAGGTTGCACTCCACCGATTCGGTGGCCTGCGCCTCGTCGCCGGATCCAGCCTGTAGTGCGACTTCATCACCTGAGAAGCTCAGGCGCACTGGAGTATTGCGTTCTGCAACCAACGCCACGCGCTTGACGGCTTCCACCAGGGAAGCTTTCTCCACAGTGGCGACTGAGGAATGAGTGTCTGGCAATAAAGCGCGGTACTTCGGAAAGTCACCGTCAATCAATCGCGTCGTGGTGTTGCGTCCATCGCCGGAGAAGCCCATGAGGCCGTCGCTGGTACTACTAGGCGCATATGCGACCGAGACGCTCTTGGCATTGGCCAGAACCTTGGCAGTTTCGGCCAAGACGCGAGCGGGAACAAGTGCTGCACCTTCGAATCCAGGCTGGGTCGGCGTCCATTGGAATTCGCGAACTGCGAGGCGATAGCGATCAGTTGCAGCGAGGGTGACCGAGGAGTCATTAATCTCGACGCGGATGCCCAGGAGCATTGGCAGGGTGTCGTCCTTGCCGGCTGCGATTGCGACCTGCGATACGGCCTTGGCGAAATCAGCGCCAGCAACGGTGCCGACTGGGTCAGGCATCTGTGGCAACGGCGGGTACTCGTCGACCGGCAAGGTCGGAAGGACGAAAGTTGAGCGGCCACATTGAACTTCAAGGCGGCTACCTTCGGTGGCAATGACAACCGGAAGCGCGGGCAATGAGCGGGCGATGTCAGCCAATAATCGCCCAGACACCAGCACCTTGCCGGGCTCATCAATGGATGCCTCAACGTGAACGCTGGCGGCGTTCTCCATGTCGAAGCCAGACAGCGTTAGATCTGAGCCATCACTAGCGATGAGCAAACCTGACAAAGTTGGGATTGAGGGTCGATTGGGTAAAGCTCGAGCTGCCCACGCAACTCCATCTGCCAACCGATCGCGTTCAACACGAAATTTCACGTTTTGCTGCCCTCCTTTGTCGTTTGCAGATGCATCGTGTCATGCCCGAGCGACATCTCGTATGCGTTTTCCTAGATGAACCACACGTTGACCAGCCTTGAGGTTTCCCACAAGTTGTTCGCTGTGAGTTTGTGATTCCAATATAGCTAGATAAGTCGTCGTCATAGGGGCGGTGGACAGTGTGGATAACTTACGTTTCCGCAGGTCGCATGAAATGAACTACAACCGTGGAAGATGTTGTTTGAGGTGGGGACAATTCCTGCGTGGATGTGCGTGACAGATGTGTGTCCCCAGCTGGCTTTTGTGAATCCCAGTGACACGCGGGGTGTCGCTGAAGTTAACCCGTGGCTGTCCACACCTTTGTCCACAGGCTGTGAATACTCGGTGTTACAGGGTCAACACGGTTCGATACTTAACGTAACAATTCTCTGGGATGCGGCACTAAATGTGTCTGGCATCACACCCATTTTACCTGCCTTGCCTGCCTTGACGGCGGTAGGTCGGGGGAATTCTCTGCTCGAGCTGGGGTGGGGTCGTCCCTGGCTGAAGGCTCGGCAGTGGTGGGGTTGTCGTTCCTGACTGGCGCTGCGGTGACGGGGTGGAACCCTTGTGGGGCCGGGCTGCTTGTGTGGGACTTGGGGAGTTGGGACTGGGATCTGTTGCTCCAGGAGGGTCTACGCGGCAGGGTAACGGGGCCTTGAGTGACGTAGCGTGGCAATCTCCCCTAGGCATTAGAGGTAATTCACTGTGAATCTGCGAGGTAAGGCATTCGTTCCCGTGACTGCGGTGGCAGTTGCGGCTGGCTTGGTGGCTGGCTCAACTGTTGTGATTGCGGACTCGGCTGGTGCTGTGGTCCCTAATGGTGCTGTGGTTCCCAGCGGTGCTGGTGCGGCAAGTGGGAGTTTCACGCCTGCGCCGCGCGCTACTAAGGCTTTGACTAGCGCGACGGTGGGAGTCAAGTACTCCAAGACACTCTCAGCTAAGGGGTTCACCTCCAAGAAGGCCAAATCAAAGCGGGTAAGTGGGAAGTTGCCTTCGGGCCTCAAGCTCGGGTCTACGACGCACAAATTGGCGGGCACACCTAAGGCGTATGGAACCTTCTCCTTCATCGTAAAGTTCAGCAAGAAGGGAAAGAAGAGTAAGCAACGCAGTTACTCGCTCAAGGTCAAGCCTGCGCCACTACGAATTGTCACTGAGAGTTTCCCCGATGCCACGAGGTTGGCGTCCTACCGCGGGAGCTTGGCAGCGACCGGAGGGACGGGCGGGTACTTCTGGACCAAGGTGAGCGGCGACCTTCCGCCGACGCCCGTGCTGCCTCCAGTCTTTGGTCTTGGGGGGACGTTGAGTATGCGTCCGAGTGCGGCTGGAATCTCCAAGCTGACTGTCCGGGTCACTGATTCCTCTGGCAGGTCCACGACCCGCTTGGTTTCGGTGAAGGTCAATGCAACTCCGGAAATAAATACTCCAACGACGCCCACGGGCCACGTGGGTTCGCCCTACTCTTACCAGTTCGCGAATACCGGGGGTAGTAGTCCATTTACATGGTCAGTCACCACAGGGACGTTGCCTACGGGGTTAACCTTGTCCAGTAGTGGCAAGGTCACGGGAACGCCAACGACGGTCCAGACCAAAGACTTCAGAGTTAGCGTCACGGACAGATGGGGTGCTACTGCCACGCAGTTAGCGAACTCGTCCATCGAGGTCCAGGCACCGCAGTGTGCGCTCGGATCAGGATGGGCAGTCCGAGACTGCTAGCTGTTGTGAGTGCTCGGATCGGGGTGGGTAGCCAGTCCGAGACTGCTAGCTGTTGCGCGCTGCGAACTTGATGCGGCTAGTGAGCTCGGCAACCTGGTTGTAAAGGGTGCGGTCGCCAGCGAGGTTGTCGGCGATCTTTCGCTCGGCATGCATAACAGTCGTATGGTCGCGGCCACCAAACTGCTTACCGATGTTAGGTAGGGACAGTTCGGTCAATTCCCGACACAGGTACATGGCGACTTGGCGGGCCTGAACCAACGTACGAGTGCGTGAGGGTCCACACAGATCGTTAATGGAGACCCCGAAGTACTCCGAGCTCTGCTGCATGATCAGTGGTGCAGTAATTGAGGGACCGTGCTGGTGGGCAATGAGGTCCTTGAGAACCAGTTCAGCAAGTCCAACATCGACCTGCGAGCGGTTGAGGCTGGCGAATGCTGTGACGCGAATGAGGGCACCCTCAAGTTCGCGAATGTTGGTAGCGATCTTGCTAGCGATGAATTCAAGTACCGCCGGGTCGACCTGAATGCGCTCTTGAGCTGTCTTTTTACGCAGGATGGCGATTCGAGTCTCAAGATCGGGTGGCTGAACATCAGTGATCAGGCCCCACTGGAAACGCGACTTCATCCGGTCTTCGAAGTCCGGAAGCTGGGTGGGCGGCAGGTCCGAGGTCACAACTATCTGCTTGTTGGCGTTGTGCAGAGTGTTGAAGGTGTGGAAGAACTCTTCCTGCGTGCGTTCCTTGCCCGACAAGAACTGGATGTCATCGACGAGTAAGACATCAATATCGCGGTAGCGGCGCTGAAAGCTATCGGACCTGTCATCACGAATCGAGTTAATGAACTCGTTGGTGAATTCTTCGGAGCTGACGTAGCGGACTTTGGCGCCGGCGAACAGGGTGCGCGAGTAATGCCCGATCGCGTGTAAGAGGTGGGTCTTCCCTAGACCACTGTCGCCGTAGATAAACAGCGGGTTATAGGCCTTGGCTGGTTGTTCGGCCACTGCAACAGCCGCGGCATGGGCGAACCGGTTACTTGATCCGATGACGAAGGTCTCGAATGTGTACTTGGGGTTGAGGCGGTGAGTGTCGTCGTTGCGTGAAACCGGACTACCGGTACCGGGACGACTTGGGTCGCGGATGTCAACAACCTGTTCCTGAACGAAGTTACCCGAGTTGCGCCCGCGATCAGGAGCCTGGTTGGCAGCGTAGGTGCCGTCAGCGAGGTTGTCAGTGGTCTCATCGTCAAGACCATGAGCAACCGTGGGATCCACAGACACCTGGACCTCAACCGGATGTCCGAGGACCTGGCTCAGGGCACGTATGACGTGCGGTTTGAGATGAGACTCAAGAACATTTTGTGTGAACGGGTTCGGTGCTAAAAGCAGGACCGTGTTGCCGTCAAGAAGTCGCGGCACAGTCAGGGCTACAAAAGCACGCTGTTGCGGGGACATCGACGGGTCTTCGGCCAAGGTGCTCAACGTCTGGTCCCAAATCTCTGAGACGTCGAGCGTTCTGTCCGCGTTCATGTGCGCCTTCCATCGTTCACAAGAATTAATACCCCCGAGCCTGGCGCGAACCAGGTCCTTGCAATGGCCAGATCGTCAATATTTCTTCGATGACCGGCAGCGGTGACATTAGCCGCGTTATGCACTCCCTATCAAGGGGTTATCCACAACTGGTCGAAATTGATTTGTGACCTTCGGCCCACCCTTCCTTCCAGAGTGAGTTGTGCCGTACCCTGAGACGAGGTTTTGTCTGCCAACCGGCTGGTTTGGCGCGGATTCGCGAATTTCCGGATTCCAAGGTTCTGGGTTTCACAGCTTCGCTGATTGTCACGGCTTCGCTGGATTTCACAGTTTTGGGTTCACGGGGCTCACGTTTTCGCGTTCGTCAGTGATGGGCAGGTCGGCGTTGCATTCGCACCGCTGGTGCTGATCGGAGAGTCACATGAAGCGTACTTACCAACCGAACAATCGCCGTCGTCACAAGAAGCACGGCTTCCGTCTGCGCATGCGTACCCGCGCGGGCCGATCAATCGTCGCGGCTCGTCGCCGCAAGGGCCGCGCAAGTTTGACTGTCTGATCTCTCGGCAGTGCTCCCAGCTCGGAATCGGCTCAAGGAGCGGCGAGAAATCGCCGCGACCGTCCGCCGAGGTCGGCGAGTACCCACCCGAAACTTCGTGGTGCACATCCGAACCCAAAGCGGTGCCACAAATCCTCTGGTCGCCTTTGCAGTCAGTAAGAACGTGGGAAATGCTGTGACTCGTAATCGCGTCTCGCGACGTTTACGACATGTTGTCACCAGGCATCTGTCCGAAATCCCTGGTGGTTCGACAGTCGTAGTTCGAGCTCTGCCTCCTGCTGCAACTGCTGATAGCGCTCAATTCGAGGCTGACCTGGTTTCGGTGCTGCCACGCTTGGCTAAATCATGACGTCCGATCGGGTCAACTCGCAGTCAGCGCCAGCTACTGAGTTGGTGCATCGCGGAATTGTTGGACACGTCACTCACTTGGTCGGGTTGCCATTCATGTGGCTGCTCGTTGGAATTCTTCGGGTCTACCAACTAGCGATTTCTCCCCTCTTGGGTGCGCGCTGCAGGTTCTACCCGTCATGTTCGTCCTATGCGATCGGTGCGTTGCGCACTCACGGACCGGTCAAGGGTGTGATTCTTGCCGGATACAGGGTCGGACGCTGTCATCCGTGGAACGCTGGCGGCCTAGACCCGGTGCCACCACGTGGTTCTTGGCGGCCACCGGCTGACGAGGACGACAGCCCAACTGACATCAGTTCCCAGCACCTAGACCATTCCAACACTTGCCCATCCCCTTCACCTCTCGAAGACTCCGGAGTCTGAGTTGTTTCTTCTCACTTGGCTTGAATCTGCAGTTGCTTGGGTTCTCGTTGCCTTCCACACCGTCTTGTCGCCCCTGTTCGGGTCGACCAGTGGTATTACCTGGGCCTTGTCGATCGTCGGGCTTGTCGTTGTTATCCGGGTGGCGCTGATCCCGCTGTTTGTCAAACAAATCAAGGCCCAACGCAACCTGCAGATCCTGCAGCCCAAAATCAAGGAACTTCAGAAGAAATACGCCGGCGACCGTGAGCGTCAGTCGCAAGAAATGATGAAGCTGTACAAGGAGACTGGGACTAACCCGCTCGCCTCGTGCCTGCCGATCATCTTGCAGGCACCCATCTTCTTCGCCCTCTTCCGGGTGCTGCAGGGCATTGCCCAGGGCAAGTCCGTGGGTCCGATGACCCCGGAACTTGTCGCCCAGGCCCGCGAAGCGTCCATTTTCGGGGTACCGATCTACGGCACCTTCGCACACGCTGCAGAGACGCCGTACCCGATGAGCACGCGAATCCTCACTGTCACTCTGATCGTGCTGATGTCCTTCACGACCTTCATTACTCAACGCCAACTGGTTGTGAAGAACTCGGCACCGGATAACCCCATCGCCAAGCAGGCGAAGATCATGGTCTACGTTTTCCCGTTCATCTTCGCAATCGGTGGTTTCAACTTCCCAGTTGGTGTGCTGATCTACTGGACCACCACCAACTTGTGGTCGATGGGCCAGCAGTTCTACGTCATTAGAAACAACCCGCAGCCCGGCACTCCCGCTCACGCAGCCTATTTGGCACGGAAGAAGGACAAGGAAGACTCTAAGGCTGAGGCGAAGCTGGCCAAGGAACTCACTCCCGCAGAACTCGAAGCCCTAGCTGTAGCCAAAGCCGCTGAGACAAATAAGGGCACAACGGTACAAAACAGGCAACAACCGAAGCGTCAGCCGAAGAGTAAGCGCAAAGCGCCTACGAATCCCGGGTCAGGAACCGGCGGCAGTTCGGCGTCGGGCAAAAAGATCTAACTTTTCCACATTCTTGCCGAGAACGTTTCACGTGAAACCTTCTCGGCTCGTTAGCAAGATCCCAGTTATGACGTTCAAGGAGCCGAAATGACCGAAACCACGACCGATGACACATTTCAAGACAACGAAACAGTCGAAGACAACGAAGTAGTCGAAGCTAACGAAGTAGTCGAAGCCGAAACTACTGATGAAACTGATGTAGTCGAAGCAACCGATTCGACGCAAGGCGCTGATGCTCCGGCTACCGGCAAGCCGGCAAAGTCGAATAAGGGCAACCGCCTCGAGCAACTTGAGCGCGAAGGCGACGTCGCAGCCGATTACCTCGAAGCTCTACTCGATATTGCTGACCTCGATGGTGATATCGACATGGATGTGGAAGGCGACAGGGCGATGGTGGCCATCGTGGGTGCGTCTCTTAACGAATTAGTCGGTCCGAACGGAAAGGTCCTCGATTCGCTCCAGGAGTTGACCCGCTTGGCAGTGACTCAGCAAACTGGCGAGCGTTCTCGGCTGATGCTTGATGTCGCGGGCTACCGCGCTGCTCGGCGGGCTGAATTGACCGAACTCGGAACTGCCGCCTGCGATCGCGTGAAGTCTGAGGGTGGCCCAGTTCGATTGGAGCCGATGACGCCCTTCGAGCGCAAGATTGTTCACGATGCGGTTGCCGCCGCTGGGCTAATCTCGGAGTCTGAGGGAGAAGAGCCCAAGCGCTACGTAGTGGTGATTCCAGCTAAGGGCTAACCGTCATTTGTTGCGATCAATTCTTGGGAGCAAGGCCTCGAACCCCAGACGGGTTCGGGGCCTTGCTCCATTGTGCGGGTAGTAGATGGCAATTGCGGACGGGAAATGCCACCGCGCATGTTTCACGTGAAACATCGCGTGAGAATCTTGGGGAGTGACGGAACCAGAATGGCCCCCACGTGGGGAATCCATAGCGCCAGACATTCCATCCGTGGTTGCCGAGCGCTATCTGGACTACGTTGACCAACTCAAGGCTTTCGCAGTCTTGTTGGCCGGACCTGGTGTGGAGCGCGGTCTCATAGGTCCACGAGAAGTCCTCAGGCTCTGGGAGCGACATATCGTCAACTGCGCCGTGGTTGCCGATGTCGAAGAAGGGGTGATCCCCGCTGAAAGTAGCGTGATTGATGTCGGCAGTGGAGCAGGATTGCCAGGCCTAGTCTGGGGCATCACCCGACCTGACCTCAACGTTGTGCTGCTGGAGCCGATGGCACGTCGAGTCGAATTTCTGGAACTCGCGGTTGCTGAGCTGGGACTCTCGTCACGGGTCATTGTTGAGCGTGGGCGGGCGGAGTCCCAAAATCCACTGCTGGCAGCTGACGTCGTCACAGCTCGGGCAGTTGCACCATTGTCGAAACTGGCCCCATGGCTGCTGCCGTTGGTTCATCCTGGTGGGCAGGTGGTTGCCTTCAAGGGGAGTAGTGCCGAAGCCGAGATTGCCGAATCGAGCAATGCCATTCGACGCGCTCGCGGGGCTGATGCGCGGATTAAGCTCTGCGGACAGGAGTGGTTGAGTGAACCAACAACTGTTGTGATTATTGACAGGATCGCCGACCCTGTCTCTCAGGCAAAGAAGGCGGGACGGGCTGCGCGAAAGCAAGCGGGCTTGGCCGACCGAGTATCTAGTAGTAACCGAGCAGCGAAGGACACCGACCAATGACCAGGGTAATTGCTGTGGCCAATCAGAAAGGCGGGGTTGGCAAGACGACTACGACAGTCAATGTGGCTGCCGCGCTAGCTGATGCCGGCCACTCGGTGCTTGTCGTGGACCTCGATCCACAAGGCAACGCGACTCAGGCGTTGGGGCTAGAGCGTGGCAATTCAAGTAACTCCAGTTACGCGGTCCTGCTTGATGGAGTCGACCTAAGGACTGCGGCGACTCCGACCAATCATGCTGGCGTCGCCTGTATCCCAGCCTCGGTGGACCTAGCTGGTGCCGAGGTAGAGCTTGTCGCAGAACCAGGCCGTGAGCGGCGCATGTTGCTGGCAATCGAGGAGGAGCCGGACGAACAACTCGCGGCCTACGACTTCATCCTGATGGACTGCCCGCCCAGCCTGGGCTTGTTGACACTCAACGCCTTAGTCGCGGCGCACGAACTGTTTGTTCCGATCCAGGCCGAGTTCTATGCCCTAGATGGCGTCGCTCAACTGATCACGACGTTGGAGTTGGTACGCACTGCTCTGAATCCCGCGCTGGAAATTTCGATGGTTGTGCTGACGATGGTGGGAGTTGGCGAGTCCGGGCCCCTGAACTATCAGCGGTTCGTGATCGATGAGGCTCGGGCGTATTTCGGTGAAAGGCTCGCCAACACAGTGATTCCACGGGATTCGGCGATCAGCGCAGCCCCGAGCGTGGGCCAGACGGTGATCGCATTTGACCCGACCTCGGCGGGAGCGCTGGCGTACAAACGCTTGGCGGCCGAACTTGCCACTCACCAGTCTGCCCAGAAAGCTGTGAAAGTATGACAAATCGGGTGCAATCCGACGGAATCCGCCGGGGTTTGGCGGCCTTGATCCCCACCGGGGATGTTGACCTGCGTCGGCGGGATGATTTTGGACCCATTGATACCGGTCCGCCCGATCAGCAACCAACCGAGGCCAGAGAAGCAGTCGCGGCTTCCACGGGTAGAGCGGGTTCGGCCGGAAATTGGCCAGTGGCTGTGGACGGTTTGCAATTGATCGACATTGATCCCACGCTTGTCGTGCCCAACCCGAAACAACCTCGCTCTGAGTTCGACCCCGACGCGATAGCTGAACTTGCAGCATCCCTCAAGGAGGTCGGTTTTCTTCAGCCAATCGTGATTCGTCCTGCAACGCAGGGCTTGCTCACTACTGCACGAAACGGCAAGCAAGTAGCGGCAACCCACGAACTCGTCGCCGGTGAACGGCGTTGGCGGGCAGCCCAGCTTGCTGGCTTCTCCAGCATCCCAGCGATCGTTCGAACCACCGCTGATGATGACCTGTTGCGCGAAGCGCTCTTGGAAAACTTGCAGCGGGTGGCGTTGAATCCGTTGGAAGAAGCCGCCGCCTATGGGCAGTTGCTTGTCGACTTTGGTGGGACCCACGATGAACTCGCAAAGCGACTCGGCAAGTCTCGCCCGCAAATCTCAAACACGCTTCGCCTGCTGAAGTTACCCTCCCCAGTTGCGAACCGGGTTGCGGCCGGAGTGTTGTCGGCTGGGCACGCGCGTGCGCTCCTGAGCCTGGACGACACTAGGAAAATGGAGCAGCTCGCCAAGCGTGTCGTCGCAGAAGGAATTAGCGTGCGCGGGCTTGAAGAGATTGTATCGATAGATGACGGGTCGCCCGCGAAGCCGAGCAGTCGGCAGAGGACCCCTAAAGCGGTCCTGCCGGAGTTGGCTGCTGTTGCTGACCGGCTTTCGGATCAGTTCGAGACTCGTGTTGCCGTCAGCTCGGGGAAGTCCAAGGGGAAGATTGTTATTGAGTTTGCTGGGGTGGATGATCTGCATCGGATAATGACATTGTTGGAGCGGACTTAAGCTCAGCGTCGCATTTGCATCGCATCCAACAGGACTATGGGTGCCGTTGACTAGTTGTGGACTTTGCTGTTGGTGCTCGCCGCTTCGAGTTGCTCGAACCAAGATTGCGATAACGCCCAATGAGTGCTCGGGACCTCCTCGGGGGTAAGCAGCCACATGAAGTTCGAGATCGGATCACCCGAGATCTTGTCCATCTCTGCTAACTGACCAGACCCAGTCACGTGGTGGTATCGGTAGCCCGTGCCAGCCAACTCCGCCATGATCTGCTCGCCACACTCATCGGTCAGAACCTCGACAAGTAGCCAGGGCCTCATCGAAACGATCGTCGACTTTGCTCCCCGGATCACAGCTGGCTCGGTCGACTCAGTATCGATTTTGATGAGCCCAACATTGGTACCGATTCGTTCAACGTAGTGATCGACAGTCTCGACCGGCACTTTGAGCACGTACGAATTGGAGCGGAAACTCCGATTCAAACTGTTAGAAGAATCAGTGCTGTCCGACAGGTAGAGGGTGGCCCAGCCGTTGGTATCTCCAAAGGCTATTTCCGAGACCTCGTACGGAACGCTATTTGCTTCACCGCAAGCCCGTGCTACCCGAGCGAGATCCGGCGCGGGCTCAAAGCCCCTCACCACGCGATCGGAAAACAAGCGCGCGAGTAGCCCGTACGGACCGATGTTCGACCCAACGTCGAATACTTCGCCCTGGGGTGCATGCTGCAGGGCGGCCAGGAACTGGGGGAAGCAACCCGGCTCATAGCCAACGAGACCCTTCTTCGCTATGACCTTGGGGACAAACATGTGAAAGTCCACCGGCAACGTAAGTTCGGTGGCTGCCTGCGCTGGCACGCCATGGGGTGTAACCGGTAGCGCAACCCGGTAAGTGATGGTGTCCGGGGCATTAGCCGGAGGCCGCACATCCTCTGCGCCGAGAAGCCGTTCCAACTTAGCTTCAATGCGTTGTTGACGTTGGTACATCTCCGAGATCGCGGCATGCATGGTGATCGGATTGCCGTTGTGTTGGCGGAGGTATACAGAGTTCCAAGTCCGTGCAGGCGCAATTTTCGCGAAGTACTTAGGCATTTGACTATCCAGCGCCTGTTTGACTGATCTGCGGACAACCCGGTTAAGATCATCGCCTACTCTGCGCCTGATTGAAACCATTGACTGAGGCTACCCCTTGACTATTACTCGGCCCCGAAGGCACGCTTCACGGTTACCGGAAGGTTCCCGAGCTTGCGGCTGCTTGCGTGTGCCAGTGCAACCTCCCCGGGATTGTTAAGAGCTGCCCTAGCCTCCGTCTGGAAAGGGCCCCATTGGGCCCCCTCGCGGGATGTCAAATCCGAGGCGAGCATCCGGTGCAAGCACGAGGAGTTCAGTCATAGTCGCAGCCGACTGAACGTCCCCCAAGATCAGCATTGAGTCGCCCCCTGCAGCAACTGTCGCGATTCGCTCCATTGGCGAGGCCACCGACTTCAGTCTTCCACCGAGTTTGGCATCAACTCTGCTCCGTAACCGACTCAAGCCGGTTGGCTGTTGTGGGCGCAGATCAAGCGACGTGCCCGACTTTCCGAATTCCGCCACCAACTCCGAATCCGCGGTGGCAATCCGCACAGCAATGTTGGCTGCGTTCCCCGATTCGAGCATTTCGTTGATTGCCTGGCGGCGCCCTCGATTACTAACTAAGACGATCACCTCGCGGGGCATTGCCCCTAGGCTGTCCCTGGCGAGAGTTGCCGGGCTCGATGTACCGCTAAGTCCGTACACTTCCACCAACAAACGCCCAACCGCCCTCGGCGAGAATCGCTCCTCGATCAATTTTCTAGCCTTGTCAAAGTCGAGAACGTCGAGCGAGGCTGCCAACTCTTCGTACGCCACGACGACTTCTTCAGCTGATCCATTGACTGAGACCATTCGACCAACATCGTTCATGTAGTCGCTGTAGGTCTCCTCTGGGCCGCCGCAGGCCGTCACGATGACCGGTACCCCCGCTACCGTTGCCTCGAGCATCGAGAGCCCAAAGGTCTCGTATCGGCTCATGTGCATTAGCAGGTCGAAGCGAGGAAGCTCAGCAAGAAGCTGATCATGAGGCACAACGCCACGGAAATGCACGCGATGCGCGATGGCTGCCTCACTTGCCATCTGTTCTAGCCGCGGACGCAATGGCCCGTCTCCAAAGAGTGATAACTCGGCATCAGGATTGATTGCGGCGATGCCGACGAAAGCTGCAAACATCCTGACGACACCTTTGCGGGTGATCAACGCACCGGAGTACGCAATTCGGTTCAACACCCTCGGTGGTACCCCCCGTCGAGGGAGCCCGTCTAAGCGGACTGGATTTGGTACAACCTTGATTTGATCAAGGCGGTCAGGGAAGGCATCGCGCAATTGATCAGCGAGCACCTCACTGACGGCGATCACCTTTTCGGCGCGATCAAACACCTCGCCGTAGTGGTCACGGGTCTCAGGCTGGTCCAACATCAGTCGCAAGGCCGTTGAATGTTCAGTACTGAAAACCTTCGACTCCGGACTGGCCAGCCGGGCCGCAACCAAACCCCCGATGTAACCCACATGTCCGTGCACGATGGGCGAGTCAAAACGCCCTATCGCGTGTGCCAATGCAGCAACTGACGCCTCCGCCCGTTGCGCGATGCTTGCACCGCGGACAGAGGCTACCGGTACGCTGCGCACCGGCCCAACCGAGCCGATTGCCGCCAGCGCGCCGTGGGCGGCGGATCGTTGAAGGAGCGCCGCGACGGACTTGGCTTGCTGACGCGCTTGCCCGACGTTGCCCCCTGGCCACTCCCATGGGTGAACCACTCCCACCGTATTGGCAAACGAACTCGTCACACGCGCGTGATCGGCGACGTAAGAACCCACGAAGCGGTTGCTGGCCGTTGGATACCAGGGCGAAACCAAAGTCACGTCATCGTTAATCGGATGGCTCGGGATCGGCCTCGCGGCGACGATCCCGCTGGGCGCAGCAATCAATCCATGCGGCACACGGAACGGATCTGCGACTGAAACTGATGTTGCTACTGCATGTTTCACCGCCTGGCGACGGGCTTCGGATGGTTGGTCGATCTGGCTTCCGCTGGGGAAGGTCAACGATTCAACGTCAATTGCCAGCGGTACAAATTCCGGGGTCAATACGTGCACTTCGCGCAGGTAGCGCGCGAGGCGTGAGTTTGTGTTTGCAATCTCCGCCGAGCGCCCACGGTTGAGCCTTCCTTCATCGTTGCGAGCAGTGAGCCAGGCTGCGTGCAGCCATAACGTCACACCGGGTGCGCCCCGTGTGATTGCTGCAACAAAATCGCTGACGGCAACAACAACCGTCGCCAAGTGATCATCGGAGTCGAACAGGGCTTCACCGTCGACGCTGACCGCGCCCCGCTCATTCAAGAGGTCAATGATCACGTTGTCTGGCTGAAAGTTATTCAGCAATGCCAGCGCATCTTCTTGCCATACGTCATCGGCGCCGAACGATCCGATGTCTACTAGCAGCGCACCCTCAAGGTCGTCGAAGCATTCACGACTTAAGCGGCTTGCTAAGACTGCGATCTTCATCGATTAGCCGACTCCGAGCACGACACGCTTCACGCCGATCCAGTCCTCGGGCTTCGTCAGCGCGCGGCCGTCGAGGATCGTTCTCACTTCAGGCAGATCGTCCTTTGTCAAGCCGCGGTACTCGGAGTGATCGGTGTGGATGACAGCAACGTCCACCGGATCTCCCGACTGATAAGCAACGAAGTCATAGGTTCCAAGTTCGGCATCGCTGTGGAGCGGATCGTGCACTGTCACCTCGGCACCTCGAGCGACCAACTCCGCCACCAACGGAAACGTACCGGAGAACGCTGTCTCTTTGACTCCGCCTCGAAACGCAAGACCGAACACAACGACTCGTTGCCCTGTCAAATCTCCGTGAGCCTGCTCGATGAGATCGACTGAGCGAATCGGCATGGCTTCGTTAGCTGCACGTGCTTGGGAGACGATGCTCGCATCTTCGTCATTCCAAAGGTACAGCTGCGGATAGACCGGGATGCAATGTCCTCCGACCGAAATGCCCGGCTGATGGATATGACTGAAGACTTGTGAGTTACACGCTTGGATCACTGCGTAAATGTCGATCCCGCGTTGACCAGCGAACAAGGCGAACTGATTTGCGAGTCCAATGTTCACATCTCGATACGTCGTCTCCGCAAGTTTGGCCATTTCTGCGGCCTCGCTCGATCCCAAGTCCCAAACCCCATTGGCACGGTCTAGGTCTGGCCTGTCATCAAACGCGAGTGCCTGTTCGTAGAACTCAACTGCTTTGACCCCGCTCGTCGTATCGACTCCGCCGACGAGTTTGGGATAGCGACGAAGGTCGGCAAAGATCCGGCCAGAGAAGACACGCTCAGGGGAGAACGCAACGTGGAAGTCCTTGCCGAATTCGAGCCCGGAGCCTTCTTCTAGCATCGGCACAAAGCGATCTCGGGTAGTGCCGACCGGCAGCGTGGTCTCGTAACAGACCAAAGTGCCTGTTTGCAGTCCGGCCGCGATATCACGAGTGGCAGCGTCCAAAGCACGAAAGTCTGGAGTGGCTTTCGAATCCACCAACAAAGGCACGACCACGACCACGACGTCGGATTCGGCGACGCTCGCGGTGGTATCAGTACGGGATATGAGTATTCCTGCTTCGATGACTCCGGCCAGATTCTCTCCGAGGTCTGCCTCACCAGGAAAGGGCTCACGGGAGTCGTTGACTAAGGCCACGACGGTTGGATTGATGTCTGTGCCAATGGTCTTTACGCCGTTTCGTGCAAACTCCACGGCGAGCGGCAAGCCGATCTTGCCCATTCCTACAACCGTCAGTGTCATGACATCCTCGAAAGTTGAAGTCCTCGTCCGGTCGTTGCTTATGCTAGGCGTGTGGCGGGGTATCCCGAGCAGCCGACTCGATGAAGAAATGAGCAAATCACCACAATGAAGTTAGTAAGCGTGGTCGGAGCCCGGCCCCAATTCGTCAAACTGGCCCCAATCGCCCGCGCTTGCACAGACGACAACGTCGATCATGTGATCATTCACACTGGGCAGCACTACGACCCGATCATGTCGGACTCATTCTTTGACGAGTTGGCGATCCCTCGACCAAACTTCCACCTTGATGTCGGTTCGGCCGGCCATGCGAAGCAGACAGCGGACATTTTGGCCGCGATCGAACCCCTGTTGCTGCGTGAACAGCCTGACTGGGTGTTGGTCTACGGAGATACCAATTCAACTCTTGCGGCAACTGTGGCCGCGGTAAAGATTCACCAGCGAGTTGCGCACCTTGAGGCAGGATTGCGCAGTTTCAACCGAGCCATGCCCGAGGAGCATAATCGGGTCTTGACTGATCACGCAAGTGATCTATTGCTCGCTCCAACCGGGGTCGCGATGGGTCACCTTGCCGAGGAAGGCCTAGCGGATCGATCTGCCTTGGTCGGCGATGTCATGGCAGATGTTTGCCTGGGTATCCGCGATCAAGTACAGGGTCTACCTAATCCGCTAGCAGAGATCGTCGGCGATGCGCCCGAGTTTTTCGTTGCCACCGTCCATCGCGCAGAGAATACTGATAGCGAAGATCGGCTCCGCCAAATCTTGACGTCATTCGCGCAGATGCCGATTCCTGTCGTGCTGCTTGCCCACCCCCGGCTGCCCTCGCGCGCAACCCAATTCGGGCTAGACCTGCACGCCGGGTCGTTGGTTACCACCGAGCCGTTGGCCTATCCGGAAATGATCAACTCGCTGCTGCATTCTCGTGGCCTGATAACTGACTCTGGAGGTCTCCAGAAGGAGGCTTACATGCTGGGCGTACCCTGCACAACGCTTCGAACCGAAACGGAATGGACCGAAACCATCTCAGACGGTTGGAACGAGCTGGCGATTGATCTTACGGACACGGTGGCTTTCGCCATGAGACCTCCGCCCTCGACCGCTCGCGGTTTGCACTTTGGAGATGGAAGCGCTGCGGTGCGGGCGGTCGCGGCGATTCGGGCAGCGTCGTGACAACAACCATCGTGAATCCAGCAAAAATGCTGATCTTGACCGACAACGGTCTCATTGGCGACTCGCGAGTCATTAAGCAAATCAGGACAGCTAGGGCTGCCGGCTACGACGTTGAGGTCTTGGGCATCGGTGCTGGGCCGACTCACCAATTTGAAGTCGCCGGTGCAAAAGTAACGATCGTTCATCACCCACAGCCTGAAGAGCACCGCGATCGGATTGCCAAGAGTGTTGGGCTACTCGGCTACGGGCAAGGCGAACGCGGTTCTCAACGCCGCCAACGTGCCCGAGAGAAGCACCGCAACCTACGGGTGCAGAGCTGGAAAAGGCGCAGCGGACTGATCGGTGCGTCACAACAGAGAACTATCAAGTTGGAGTCGCAATGGCTCGAAGTTTTCGAGCGAACGAGGACCCGCATTGACCTCAAAGCTGCGGAATATTCGAAGAGGCGCCGCGAGGAATTGAAGGACACGATCGTCTCGCGCGGTGAAACGGAGATTTTTAATCGACTAGAAGTTCTCGACCCATCTAGCTACCGGCTGTTGGCCACCTGGGGGTCACTGCTCGACGTGACATCCCCGGACGTCATCCACGCCAACGACTTCCGGTGTTTGATCCCCGCCCTGTATGCGCGCGAGAAGGCTCGCGAGGCTGGGCGGGACATCGGTTTGGTCTATGACGCGCACGAGTGGGTCTGGGGGTATGACGAGCTAGGTAAACACAGACTGGCTGCAGCACGCCTCGTCGAACAACAGCACATTCGTGAATTCGATCATGTTGTTACGGTCTCTGACGGGATCGCCGATCTACTCGTTGATCAATACTCAATTCCAACTCCAACGGTCGTGCAGAATACCCCGGAGTTTCCAGGAGAACCCGTACGTGGACCCAGCCTGCGATCGCGCCTTCGAATCACTGCGGATGAGTTTCTGGCTGTGTACTCGGGGTCGATCGGTTTGGGCCGAAACCTAGAGATTTGCGTCGAGGCACTAGTCCACCTGCCCCGAGAAGTCGTTCTAGGGATCGTCACCGGTACCCCTGGGAGCTGGCGCATCGCATCGCTCATGGAATTGGCAAACGACCTTGGCGTACGTGACCGCGTACGTTTAACAGGATTTGTTCCCCAAGAGCAGGTCAGCGCCTACCTAGCGGGAGCTGATTGCGGGCTGATTCCGTTTCGTAACAATCCAAACAACGATGTCGCTGTTCCAACGAAGACCAACGAGTACGCCATTGCCGGGGTTCCCCTTGTTGTGTCCAGCGTCCCAGCGCTCTCCACGTTTGTACGGGATACCGGAATCGGGGAAGTTCACGAGGTAGACGATGCACCAGCGTTGGCGGAGGCAATCAAGCGGGTGCGGCAGAACCCAACGAGTTACAACGACGGGTTAGACACCCTGCGGGGCACTCACGCATGGCACCATGAAGCAGTTGGCCTGCGCCAGGCATGGCTGGACGCGGTGTCTATTGGCGGCAACAATGCCGAACTGACACCTCGCGAATTGACTCGGGAACCCCTGCGAGTCAGCAAAGATCAAAAAAGCGTGTTGATTGGTCCGGCTGCCGCAGGCAGCGTGTTCGGACGCCTGGCCACGATGGTCCCCGGTATGACCCTGCTTGATGACGACCAGCGTCTGGGGACCAGTGAAGGACATATCGATCCGATTGAGATCCTGACCGCTTTAGCGGATCAGTATCGATACCTGCTCATGCCCAACGGGCGCTCACCTGTCGCAGGTTCTGGATCTATGCCGGAGCGAATTCGTCACATAGAACTAGCGATGCAAACCGGACTCCAGCTTGGTCTACTTGTGACCGGAGACTATGCAATCGCAGCGCCAGACTCGCAGAATGCGTCAAACGACGAGCGCGCTAGTAGTCGCCGCAAATTCGCGGCCAGGTTGCACTTTCTTGAGTTCCTCGGGCTACCTACATTCACTACCTCTCGCGGGCTGGCGTTGGCGCTCCCGGGTTCCACCTGGTTTCCGTTCCCCCTACCGGCAGACACTTTGGAATCACAAGTTCAAGATCGGCTACCCATCTTGTTGGACGCTCGTTCAAAGCCCGAGATCGCCAGATACCCGAGTGTCACTTCATCGCTCAAGTCGGCTGCTCGCGAACGGGGGCTTCGTTACCGCCATCTTCGGTCGTTCGACAGGGATGAGCGCAATCTTGTAGTTGCTCACAGCGCTGTGCTCATTGACTCGCTCACCGGGCAGGGGTACTCCCCGTTCGCCGCTTATGGCATGTGTGGCGGAAGCTTAGTTTTCGGGTCGTACCAGTCACTGGGCGAGGACACCGAAGCTTGCCAACCGATGGTAGCGACGACCGTTGAGAACCTCGCCGCAGCGCTTGAGCAAACCGCCGACACTTCAACTCTGGCTATGGACATTCGAGCTAGTGGGGTAGCTTTTGCGCATAGGTACCACACGATTCCGGCTGCGGTAGCTGTACTAAATCAATTCGTATCCGGGGTTGAACCCAAGTCTGTCGGGACTGAATAGCTAATCGTGACGTCAGGGTTGACGCGGCTGATATGCCAAGCGATTGCGCGGGCGTCAGCCGAGGAAATGACCACATGCGAGAAATCGGCCGGCCCGATACCAGCGGTTTCGTGGCGAAAGACCCGCCAAACCACCCACGATCGAACGTAGCCGTAGGTCTTGGTTTCCGCCCAGATCTCCCACGATGACCTATCGCGGCCACGGCCCGTGAATCTTCCGGCGATCCGCACCATCGCCATAGCGCTACGATTTACTGGGTGGCGCTGCTCTGCTCCTCGCAGGTCAATTCGTTGCAGCTCGACGCGGGCCGCATTTGGCTGCGGGGGAATTCCAGCGAAATCCGCGAGCACGACGCCAATACCTGATCGTTTCGCCCTGGCGGCCTGAGACGACATCGACGTCCCTCGTCCACCCGCGTCGACGAGCAAAATACGAGTCATGATCGCTCCGACGCGATTGCTGTGACCTCTTCGATGAGGGGTTCAAACCGGTTCGCCCATGAATGTTGCTTTGCTACGCGCCACGCTTGCTGGACTTGCTCCGGGCTGCGGCCTCGGGCCGTTGCCGCTGCTTTGGTCATCGCTGCAGCTACGGACTGCTGATCGAGTCCGCCGACCGGAACATACAGCGGGTAGTCCTTCAAAATCTCGTGAGCTTGAGTCGAATCGTTGAATAGCCCAACGATCACCTTGCCGCTGGCCATGTAATCAAAGACCTTCCCAGAGGAAACGTAAGGCGAGCTCATCAGCGACAAGACCAGCACATCCAATCCCTCGTAGATCTTGGAGATGTCCGCCTGAGAGAAGGGCCCCGCGTGGCTAATTCCATTCTTCGGATCGACGATACGCGCTTTGATGGCGCGCTCATTCCAAGAAAAGAACCCAACATGGCCGTGATAGACGAATGTTGACAGTGACATTCCAGGGTCTGTTCGTCTGGCTTCGATCCATCCCTCAGACAATTCCTCAAGCGGAATGTCGCCACGGATCGTCCCGACATAGCCGAACCGAACCGGGTCTGCCGCTGGTCCCCACGTCGGTGCACCAATCGCTTCTGGATCAAAGCCATTCTCATACTCGCGTATTCGGTCATGCGCGAGGGGGTATTCGCTGCGGTACCAATCAGCGAGAGGTTTGTTGATCGTGACAGTCAGGGCTGCGTTCTCAATGATTCGCCGTTCCCATTTCCATTGCGGCGCGTCACGATCAAACGAGTCGGACTCGGTGTACTGGTTGAGGGTCCACGCGTCGTGGTAATCCACCACGTATGGCCGCTTGAGAATTGTCCCCAAGCGATGAGCTGCGGCCAATTGCGCGTAGGGATTGCCCGTGGCGACGATGAGGTCTGGGCGCCAGCGAGCGGCAATTGCCAAACCTCGGCCCACCATTATTGGGTATACGTGTGCGTAAGCCTCCGGGAATATTCGCTCGTTGACTCTCGAGTGGACGTCCGCGTGCAGCGACGTGAAGTTCCCTCGCACCCACGACATTCTTTTCACATCTTGTTGCATGTGTTGAGCGCGAAATCGGAAGCGGCTGATGGCTACTCGATCGTCGATCGTGGCAACTAGTTGTTCGTCGAAGCTCCCGTTGATCTGTTCGTAGAACTGGCGCTCAACGGTTAAGACTCGAACGTCATGACCTGCTTGCGCTAGTCCATTGGCCCAAGCGCGGATCCGATAGATCCCGCTTCCGCGCCCTGGTGGGAACTGAAAACTCAACAGTAGAATTCTCTTCCGCAATGTTGGCTCGCTTCCGGTTAGTGCCACGTCCTAGAGCGAGATGTTTTGACCAGATTGTGCGGACTCGATCATTGCCTCCGCAACTCGCACAGTCGCCAGGCCCTGTCTCATCGTGACGATGTCAGCCTCCTTGCCCAGCACCGCGTCACGGAAAGCTTCATGTTCGCGCTTGAGCGGCTCTGCCTTCGCAAAGGCGTAGCGAATCACATCGCCCTCGCTGACACCACGGAATGCTGTCAACGCTTGCCACTCGGTTTGGATTGTTCCGTTTGCGTAGAACGTCAGGTCCGCTGTCAATGTGTCGGCCACAAAAGCACCGCGCTCGCCGGTCACAATCGTGACCCGCTCCTTGAGCGGGGAAAGCCAGTTGACCAAGTGGTTGGTAATAGCGCCACCTGACATTGCGCCAACGGCAGCTACCAGATCCTCGTACTCTCGCCCCGATCGGTGTGCTGTCTGAGCAGAGATCGAGGTGTATTCCTGCTGCACTACCCACGCTGTCAGATCGATATCGTGTGATCCCAAATCAAGCACCACACCAACATCGCTGATGCGTTCTGGAAACGGGCCTTGCCTGCGTGTCGCAACTTGGTAGACAGCCCCGAGCTCACCCTCAGCCAATCGAGCGCGAGCTTGCTGTAGGGCTGGGTTGTAACGCTCGATATGACCAACTGCGCCGATCAAACCGGCAGTATCGAAGGCGGCAGCGATCCGACTCGAGGCCTCAGATGATGGTGCTAATGGCTTCTCCACGAGCGTATGAACCCCAGCCGCTGCCAGCTCAAGTGCGACCTCCTCATGCAAGGCTGTTGGTACGGCGACCACACAGTAGTCGATGCCCTGGCTGATCAATTCGGTGACCGACGCGAGGACTGGCCGACCGTTCGCAACGCCAAATCGATCGCCGAAGGCGTCAGCAACTGCCACTAGTTCAACGTCGTCCAGGCCACCGAGGACACGGGCGTGGTTACGGCCCATGCTGCCTAATCCAAGGAGTCCTGCTCGAAGCGTGGTCATGGTTATGAACCTGCCTTTGCGACGGTGTTTACCGCGTCGATGATGGTGTCGAGGTCACCGTCGGACAAAGCCGGGTGCACTGGCAATGAGATCACTTCGGTCCCGGCGCGGGACGTCTCGGGTAGATCAAAGGTGAGCCCAAAGCTGGGGAGTTGGTGGACAGGCGTCGGGTAGTACACCCCAGAACCGACCCCGCGCTCGGCTAATTGAGCAGCGAATCTATCACGATCATGGCCGGGGACTCGAATGGTGTACTGGTGGTAGACGTGCACGGCGCCATCAGCAACCGGCGGCACCACAACGTTATCGAGGCCCTCGTTGAGGCGCTTCGCATTGGATCGGCGAGTATCTGTCCAGCCCCGCAGTTTGCCCAACTGCACGCGACCGATGGCAGCGTGAACATCTGTCATTCGGGTATTGAATCCAACGACTTCGTTCTGGTAGCGCTGTTCCATACCTTGGTTGCGAAGCAATCGAATCATTCGGGCGGTGTCTGGCGACGGGGTCGACACCATTCCGCCCTCGCCTGATGTCATGTTCTTCGTCGGGTAGAACGAGAACGCGGCTGCCTGCCCGAAAGCCCCTACCGGAGTTCCGTCAAGTTCAGCAAGGTGTGCCTGGGCAGCGTCTTCAAGAATTATGAGCGAATGCTTCTTAGCGATTGCTGTGAGCTCGCGCATCGCTGCTGGGTGACCATAAAGGTGCACCGGCATAATCGCCTTGGTTTTCGGGGTGATCGCAGCCTCAACTGCGGCTGGATCGATGCAGAAATGGTCGGGCTCGATATCAACAAAGACGGGGGTAGCTCCCACCAGCGCTACTGCGTTGGCAGTGGCAGCGAAGGTGAATGACGGCACGATTACCTCGTCGCCGCGCTCGACCCCGAGCGCGATCAACGCCATGTGTAAGGCTGAGGTCCCAGAGTTAACTGCAACGCACTCGCGATCGCCGACCACTGCCGAGAATTCCGCCTCGAAGGCGGCTACCTGTGGGCCTTGGGCCAACATGCCCGATCGCAGTACAGCGTCAACCGCCGCTCGCTCGTCATCACCGATGATTGGTGAGGCGGCGGGGATCATCCCGGTCATGCGTTCTCCTCTAATAAGACTGATTCGCTGTGCTGTCGGTATTTCGTACCAGTGCGCGGACATACAAATAAGCCGCCACCGGCATCCTCTAGTGGTTCTCCTATGGTGCCGACCCAGCCAATTCGGCGGGCAGGCACCCCCACAACTAAAGCGAAAGGCGGGACATCTTTTGTCACTACTGACCCCGCTGCGACCAGTGCCCACGCCCCGATTGTTACCGGTGCCACACAGACGCTGCGGGCACCAATCGATGCGCCTTGCTCGATTGTCACCCCTACCGGATGCCAGTCATCGGCCGATCGTTGCGACCCATCAGGGTTGATCGATCGGGGGAAGTGATCATTGGTCAATACCACGGCTGGACCGATGAAAACCCCGTCGGCCAACGTCGCTGGTTCGTACACCAAGGCGTAGTTCTGGATTTTGCAGTTATTGCCTACTGTGACCCCGGTACCCACGTAGGCACCCCTACCGACGATGCAGTTGCGGCCGAGCTTGGCGCCCTCGCGAACTTGGGCAAGGTGCCAAACGGAGCTACCCTCACCAATAGTTGCCTGATCACTAACGTCAGCGCTATCAACAATACGGACTGAATCGCTGTCACCAGTTGCGCTCACAGCTAGTCCTCCCCATCACGTTCCACAAATGATCCACCGTTGGTTGCGGACTAGTACTGGCCTAATGGTACGAGTCGATGAGGTTGGCACCAACCCAAGTCTTCGGCGATTCGGTTCGGTTAGTCACAACACTCGATTGATTATCGGGACCCGGCGAAGTGGCAGCACAATGGCGTAGCTGACCGCGACCACAATTGCGATCTGCGCCAGCAGGCCGGCGATTCCTAGGTCCTTAGCGGGCCAAAATTCACGAAGAACGAGCAAGACTGCAATATGAATACCGAAGACTCCCAAGGTCGCGTCCCCAAGGCTGCGACCTACCTGCCTTAGCCGACCGCGACTAGTGAAACCCAGAATCCCGTCGGGCCGAAGTAGTGAATGTGCTGTCAAGAACACCAGCAGTGAATAGCCAATTACCACAGGTCCGTAGTACGACACCGGAAACAGGGTATTGATCAATGCTGGCACAGTTGGGTTTCGAAATTGCCAAGCGATTGTCAAACCGATACCGATCGTCGGTATCACCATCCACGTCGGCACCCGAACCCCTCTCAAGCGCCAGCCCAAAATAAACAGGCCCAAGTAGAAGAACCACCATGTCCAAGGCGTTTCGATCCAAGCTATCGAGGCGCCCCGGAGTCTCATCGTTACCATGGTCAAGATCGGCAACATTGCCAACGCAGCGCCGTATCCCAATACCTCCGCCGGTGAGGATCGGCCTATCCATTTTATGAAGATCGGCGCCATCAAGGCAAGTCCGAGGGCTATCCACAAATAGTAGAGCTGAACCTGCAACTTGCCCGTAAATAACAGCTTAAGCGCGTCAGCTGAGGTCACGTCTTTGCCCTCGAAAGTCAGCGCAAAGCAGAGGTAGAACGCATTCCAAAAGATGATCGCCGGAATAAGCCTGATTGCACGGCGCCGGAGGAAGTCAGACGTGCCGTGGAATCTCTTGGGGTCGAGCACGAGCGCCCCGCTGACCATCACAAATACTGGCACCGCACAGATCGCGAGGAGGTCGAGGAAGAGAGCAAACAATCCAACGTTGCTTTCGCGTGCGTTCTTGGCCCCGGCAATGACGCCGCTGGTGTGAATCCCGACAACGCCCACGATCGCCGCGAACTTCAACCACGAAATCCAGCTGGTTTCTTCGGCGCTAGCTATCACCGCCAGTGGCGATTGACCCGCTGCCGCGTCATCACCGGCCTCCGCAGGCGCGCTAGGCGGCGCCGGGGAGCTCACTGGCTACATATCCTCACGAGTTGTGGCCGCTTTACTGTTAATCGAGTTGCTTTCGGTGTACTCAGCGATCACATCTGCCACTGGGCCAGTGCTGATGAGCTGACCCTGCTCTAGCCAGACGGCTTCATCACACAAAGATTCAACGGTTCCGAGTGCATGGGAGACCAAGACCATTGTGTGAGCTTGGTCAACGAGCTCTTGCATCTTGGCTGCCGCCTTGGCCTTGAAGCGCGCATCACCAGCAGACAAGGCCTCGTCGACGAGCAAGACGTCGGGCTCCATGTGCACAGCGACTGCGAATGCCAACCGACTGAACATGCCCGAGCTGTAAGTACGCATCGGCAACTCGAGGAAGTCACCGAGCTCGCACCATTCGGCGATTTCGGCAGCTTTAGCTTCGATCTCGCTGCGGGTATAGCCGGCTGCTAACCCGCCAAGCAGCACATTTTCGTAGCCAGAGAGCATCTTGTTGAATCCCACGCCGAGCGCAAGCAGCGTCGACACCCGCCCACGTACTTCAATTTCGCCAGTTGTCGGCGGCAGAATCCCAGCGATCGCGCGCATCAAGGTGGACTTACCGGCACCATTGTTGCCGATGATTCCCATGACGTGCCCGCGCTCAACCTCGAACGTGACCCCCTTAACTGCTTCAATTTCACGAATCGCTCGATTACCTCGACCGGCCCGCATGATTGCCGACTTGAGGGTGGGCTGACGCTCGAACGTCGTTCGGTAGGTGATGGAAACGTCCGATACCCGGATAGCGATCTCTCGCCCGGCGGGTACCTCGCCCGATACTTGTGCCTCAGCTGCGGTGGGTTCAGTGGTATCAAGCGGCGACGAATTGCCTGCGTTGAGAACCGCCGAGGGGTCGCCAGTTGTAGTTACTTCAGATTCGGACGGCAAATTCTCTCTCCCTCGTCAAAAACACGTAGGAACCGACAAGCATCGTGAGCAGTGCCCAAACCGAGGCTGAAATCCACGATGATGCCGGTGGCCATCGGCCGTACACAATCGCCTCGCTCCACGCACTAACCATCCCGTACATGGGGTTCAGCACCTCAATTACCTTCAATTTCTCCGGCACTTGAGCAGTTGTCCACAGCACTGGGGAGGTGTAGAGCCAGATTCGACTTAGGTACGGCAGAAAACTTCGGGTATCCCGGAAGTACACTTGCAAAGTCGCCAAGAGCATTGCAATGCCAAAGCAAAACACTGAAAAAATTGCGAGCAGCGGGATACAGGCCAGCAATGCCCAACTTGGCTTGATGCCACTCACAGCACAAATAATGGCCAACACGATCAGGGTCGGCCAAAGCCTAGAGAACGCTGTGCGAACAGCCGCGAATGGCAGCAGTGCCCGGGGGAAAGCCGTGTTGGTGATCATCTTCCCAGCGCGCGTGATTGACCGGGCGCCGTCGCTCATCGTTTGAGTAAGTGTCGAGAACAGAAACAGGCCGGCTAGCAAATAACAGAAGAATCCTTCTTTGGCCCCACGGTTGGAAAGAATGTCGACGAGCAAGAAGTAGACCGAGCCCATAAGTAACGGGTTAAGGATGTTCCAAAGTCGACCGAACCAAGTGTCGAGGTTCTCGGCGCGCAGGTTGGACTTGGACATTTCCTTGAAGAATTCGCGCCGGCGAAAGAACTCGCGCAGGTACGGACCCATTCGTGGCAACCCAGCGCGGTAGGGCTTGTAAACGTGGTGATTGCCAATGAACTCGTCGTCAGAATCAGGTGCGTCCTTGACAAGAACCTGCGACACGACGCCTCCGCTAAATCGATACTGTTGGTTGGTGATGGGCGACAGATCTAAACCAGACTCAGCCCCACAGCCGGCGATCTGCATTCGAGCAGGAGCCAGTCGCATCAAGAACGGTCAGATTACCTACTGATAGTAGACGCTCGCAGACCTCAGATTCGGAATTGGGGCGCGAGTTACCCGGATTTAGCGCACCGTTGCGACCCGAAGGATGAGCTCTTCGAATGTCGCTCGGCGCGCCGGATATTCGGACGTGACACTGCCGAGAGCCTAGATCAACCACGGTTCAACTATCTGGTCGATGACGCGCCCCGCCGCACCAACGCCGTGGGGCGCAAATGTGACGCGTTGATCCTGCGTTATCGCTCCAATCAACCGATCGCCTGCCACCCATTGAGCCAGCTCAGACAGGTTCCCAGTTGCCACCCCGGGGGTCTGATCCGATGACAGGTACAAACCACGTGTTCCCGAGTACTCATCAAGATCGGGCACGAATCGAATCAATTGTGACCCAGTGGCCAGGTAGTCAAATAGCACACTTGAGTAGTCGGTGACCAGCACGTCAACTGCCCCCAGCAGCTGATTGGTGTCTAGTCCTAGTGGAGCCGAGTGTCGACTCAGCTCGGGGTTGGCACTCGTGTGCGCAGCGATCAGGTGGTGGGCGCTGAAGAAGATTTTGACATCGGCCCCAGATCCCGATATTGCTGCGACCACTCGTGCGATTTCGGCGGAGCTGTCGCGAGCTGTGTGCGGGCCGGCTTCGCGCCACGTGGGTGCGTACAGCACCAGCCGTTGGTCGGATTCCACACCTAGCAGCTCACGTGTTTGGCGACGTAGTTGGGCATCGAATTGTTGGTCGATTCGCGGGTACCCAAGCTCGGCGATCTTTGGCCCATTGAATGCACTCTCCAAGTGCGTGGACATGAAGGGGGAGGTTGAGAGCACCACATCGGCAGCGGCCATATTGGCCATCGTGTTCGCCAACGCCTGTTCGCTCAAGTTGGTGTCGCGGCCAATCCGTTTGAGCGGGGTGCCATGCCAAGTGTTGAGGTAGCGCTGGCCGGCACGTTTTCGAAACTGCCGCGGAAATGTCACGTTGTTGATCAGAATTCCGGCAGTTGCCAATGCCCGGTAGTACGCCGCGCTGCCGGTGGCAACAAGGCGAACCTTCCCAGCCGTGCCGCTACTCGAGCCGGTGTTAGCACCCAGAAGGTCTCGTGCTGCCGTCAGTAACTCGCTTCGGACTGACCAAATGTGCGTAGCGCCCATACCGGAGTTGCCAGACAACTCGCGGAACAGCGCCAGCGGATTACACGTTGGCAGACCACCTTGAAATGATTCGTAGACGATGGTGTCGCGTGACAGCGGCAATGTCCGGCGTGAACCCGCGTAGGCTGCAATCGCAAGCATTCGCTGCAACTGCTCTGCGCGCACCCTCGGGGCACGCGCTCGGGCGCAGGTCGGGGCGGAGGTCACGAGCGCGATCGTACTTAAGGAACCACTGGAGGTTCGGTGAACACGCACCCGCTGCGGGTAACCCATCTGATCAGCAGCAGCGGATTCTACGGCGCTGAGCGCGTATTGCTGGACCTCATGACGAGTCTGCCGAGTGCAAGCATTGACCCAACTCTGATTGTCTTCGACAACATCGCCCGATCCAGCGATGAGCTGATAGTGGCCGCTGGCCAGGCCGGAATCGACGTTTCGGTACTGCCGTGCCGTGGCCGATTCGACCGAACAGCGGTCAGTCAACTCAAGGCGATGTTGGTACAAAACAGAGCGCAAATTGTTCACTCCCACGGCTACAAGGCCAACCTCTACGCTTACCTTGCATCTCGGCGCCTGCCGATTCGGTGGATCAGCACGTGTCATGGCTACATGGAGAACAAGCACACTGCCCCGGAGCGTATCTACCTGCGCCGCGCGGACATGGTGGTGTCGGTGTCCCCCGATGGCACAGCCGCGCAGCGCAAACGCAACAAGATTCCTAGCAACCGCTCCCGGACGATCAGTAACGGCTTCAAGCCACTAACGGTTAACCCAACGCCGCCACGTGATGACACCCCGCCACGGATCGGCTCGGTAGGTCGGCTGGCACCGGAGAAGGGCATTGACCAGTTGTTGATCGCCGCGGCTCACCTGCTGCAGCGGTTTCCAGATCTCGAAGTGATCGTGACCGGTGATGGTCCGATGAGGCAGGTCCTGGAAAATATGACCTCGGAGCTTGGCATTGAGGACGCTGTCGACTTTCGCGGTTACCAATCCGACGTCTCATCCGTCTACAGCGAACTCGACATTCTGGTGCAACCGTCTCTGCGTGAGGGCCTGCCGATGACGATCCTCGAGGCCATGGGGCAGTCGGTGGCAGTTGTTGCCACGGCTGTCGGTGGGGTCAGTGACCTGCTGGCGCATGGGCGTGGCGTCGCGGTGCCACCCGCCGATTCTGGGGCGCTCGAAACAGCGATCGAGGAACTCCTGCGCGACCCAACCCAACGGCGCGAGTTGGCGATCGCGGGCAGCGAATTTGTCCGCGAACACCACACCAGGGACTCGATGGCGACGCAGTATGCGCAGCTCTACGCACAAATCCTTGCGCCAAAGTGGGCACACAAGTGAGTGCAGCAGCCAGCGAAACGTGCGCGAACTCCAACGAACCAGTAATGCCGCCAACTGTTGGCGCGGTAGTGCTGACCCAAGGCAAACGTCCGGCCGAACTCGCCGCTGCGGTCAAGAGCATTCTGGATCAGCACGGGGTCACACTTGATCTGGTGATCGTTGGCAATGGCTGGGATCCGGTTGAGTTGGTCGGTGGTCTACCGGATCGCGTCAAGAGCCATGCCCTGCCCGAGAACCTGGGTATCCCCGCAGGTCGAAACGCCGGGGTGCCGTTAGTCAACGGTGAATACTTGCTGTTCTTGGACGATGATGCGTTGTTAGCCAGCAGCGATTTTCTAGCCGTTTCAATTGGGCTCCTTGAGTCCAATCCAGCAATCGGTCTGATCCAACCGCAAGTCATTGATCAATCCGGTGCACCGAATCCTCGCCGCTGGATCCCCCGAATCAAGAAGGGAAGCCCGTCGCACTCGAGCGCAGTCTTTTCCGTTTGGGAGGGTGCGCTGGTGGCACGCCGGTCAGTCTTTGATCAAGTCGGCGGGTGGGGCGACGAGTATTTCTATGCCCATGAGGGAATCGAGCTCGCTTGGCGATTTTGGGATGCGGGCGCGATCGTTTGGTACGCAGGCGACCTCATCGCCAACCACCCAGCTATTGATCCCAGACGCCACGACGACTACTACCGCCTCAACGCCCGCAACCGCGTTTGGCTCGCTCGGCGTAACCTGCCAGCGGCCCTGATCCCGCTGTATGTTGGATCTTGGACAGCGATCCAAATCGTTCGCTCCAGGCGTGACGCCTCGGCCAGGGCGGCATGGTTTGCCGGCTGGCGCGAAGGGTGGAGTGAAGATCCGGGCGCTCGCCGGGCAATCAGTTGGCGAACAGTCGCGACCATGACGCGATTCGGTCGACCGCCAATAATTTGAGCTAGTTGGGCCGGTGGGCGGGCTTGCGGGCTAAGCGGGACTGCTCGACTGCCTAACCTCCCATGGCGCCTTGAAGCGGAACTGGTCGGCGAGGAACTGCTCGATCGCTGCAACCGGCAACGGTTCGCCTCCCCGCTCGCCTTGGTTGAGGCAGAAGCTGTCAAGCCCCGATTCAGTCCGCAAATGCGATAGCTGTTGAGCTGCATCAGCAGCGTTGATATCGATGTAGCGTGCGTGGATCGTGCCGCCAACCGCGGTGCCTGTTGCACATCCGAACCAAGTGGCCAGTTCGACTGGAACGATATCGGTGGTATCCCGGAATCGTGATCCGGCAACTCGTTGAAAGTCCTCTGCGCATGCTTGCTCCACAGCGGCAAAGGTGCTGACGCGGCATGGTTGCGGCGCATGTTCGAGCTTGGCCGAGTAGACGACCCCAAGCGCATCGTTCAGCGCCCGGACGCTGTTTCGACCGGCCGCGACGGGGGCGCCGTCGGATCCGTGCGATTCACCAAAACCGATCCGCACCTGATCCGAGGCGAAGAATCTGCTAAGGCCAGCGGAGGTGAAGAACGACGACGCGGTGGTAGGTCGGGTCAGGAAGAGGTCATCGTTGAGGTAGACGAAGTGCTCTGACAGATGAGGGATTCGATGCAGGTTCGCCTCGATCGCATGAGAATTGAAGACCGGCAATGATTCTTCGTCAATCCAAATCTCTCGATGATCAACCACTGTCACACCCGGAAATTCGCTGTCAAGCCAAACGGGTCGCTGCTGATCGGTGACGACGTAGATGTGATTGACCCAAGGAGCAAACTGGTCGATTGAGCGAAGTGAGTACCGAAGTTCGTCAGCTGATCGGTACCGCTCGTCACCGGTCGCTCCGCGGGTTGGAGCGCGCCCCGTTTGGTCGTGTTTGGCCTGGTCGCGGCGCTCGCGCCACTGGGGGTCTGAACCATCGACCCACGCGTAGACAACATCCACAGGGAAAGCAACATCCTCGACGTGACGGCTAGTGAACTCGGGGAATGTTGGCGTGAGAACTCCAGCGAAGACTGCGGTGGCAGTGCTCATCGAAGTTGGCTCGATGACATCAGTCCATCGGTTTGGTTCGCGCGCCAGCAGCGTGCCGTCACTGGTGGGCGCCCAAATATCAAGTTGAACCCCGGAGTCCAACCCGAGGGTTTGTCGGTGTTTCGGATCGGTGATCGCCGCGACCACGAGGACACAGCGTTCCCTGTCGGTGATCGCAGCGGCTGATTGCACCGGCGCACAGGCGTTGAGGACTCCTCGGCGAGACCTCGCCACTGAAAGTGGAACACCTGGATGTTGCTGCTGCCATGAAAGCAAGGCGGCAACTACCCGCCCGGCGTCGGCGGCGCTGATCCCAAGGCGCACTTGTCCGGGTGCCTGTTCGTAACCGAAACAGGAAATTCCTGCGGCCGATAGCGCCTCGACACAGGCCGCCAAAGTGGTGTGGTGGACAGTCGCTCGGCTGCCGGTCGGCGTGACGACGGCGGGCAGCCGCCAGCGACCATCTCGGGCGAGTACAACCTCGGCGCCGGCCACCTCACCGCTGGTCTGAATTGACTGGTTGGCTACCACCACGGACCGCTTAGCTGCTCGAGCTGAAATGGGTGCTCGGACCGCACCGCCGGTGAGGATTAACTTCTCTCGAAACCTGCGGGCAAACGTCAACGTGGCCCCGTTTGGTCTGGCTACGCGGCGCCCAAACCGGGCCACTGCGGATTGGCTGGGACGCAGGAGTTCGGGCTGATAACCGTGGCTATCGGCCGGACGATCCTCTGCATGGTCAGTCACGCAGACAATGCTAGTTGTTGTTGATCCGCTCGTCGTCGACTAGCGAACCGAAACCACTGCCCATCTGCTGAACCCGGAGCTGCCTGCAGCGTTCGTTGCTCGGATCGCAAACCGACACCTTTGACCAATGGGCAACGGGGCTATCCGCAGGTAGTACGAGCGGCCACTAGCTACACGCTGTTTCGCCGTCCGGTAACCACCGCTTGCACTCACGCTGGATTTGCGGCACTGGTACTTGACTGTGAACCGACTGATTGTTGATCGGTAGTCGGGTGCTTTCCACCAGCCGTATGAGACTCCGGCGCCAACTGATCGCACGTAGCGCAGACGAGGCTTGGTTGGAAGCTTCGCGGCCCTCAGCACGGTGGTTCGACTCCACGGTGAGTAGCCGGTGCCGTTGCGAACTGCGACTTGGATTCGATAATTTGCGCCGTACTGGATCCCGGGCAAGATTCGGGTACCGCTTGCTTCGGCGACGCTGAGGTACACCGCTGGGCTGTAGCGCTTGACGCTGGGCGCGTAACGCTCGTATTTGATCATCGCGGACGTGACCCCTGCGCGCTCGCCCCTGCGTTGAGTACTCGAGGTCTGCCAGCTGACTTTGAGCCCGCCCCCGCGACTCGTGGCTGAAGCGTCTGGCACCTTGGGCGGGGGTGCAAGATCGGGCCCACAAGTTTGCGCCTCCGATGACGCTGCCCGCTTGTGTCGCGGAACGCTATTCCAGCTTGACCAACCCCAGGCAGCCGGGAACGTCAGATACTGTTGACCGCGGCAGGCCGCGAGTTGCCCTGGGTTGATTCTCGTGCCGTGTATCCCACCGCTGCGCACCTCGTAGTGAAGGTAGGTCGAAACGCACCTGTAGCTGCCACTGCCACCCATCGCGCCAATCCGCGTTTGATTGGTCACTGGCTGCCCGTTCTTGATCGCTATCGATGAGAGGTGGTGGTAGCGACTCACGAATCCGCCGCCGTGATCGACATAAACCCAGGCACCAGCCGACTCTTTTCCTGTCGATGAAGCGCAGGCGTAGCTATTGCTGCCGATATAGGCAGTACCCGAACCGGCGGAGTAGACACTGTCCCCCGGCTTGCCGACAAAGTCGATCGCCCAATGTCCGTGTTGACCGTTCGAGCAGTTGGAAAGCGTGCAGCCGACACTCCCGGAGTTTCGGATCGGCAGCCACGTCGGGTCGGTGTTCCCCGCTTCAAGCGCCGCAGCGACCCGTTTAGGCACGGGCATGCTCGCCCAAGAAGTGCCGCTAGCCTGACCCGTTGGTAAGGCAACGACTACGACTGCTCCGGCGGCTAACGCAGTGATCAGCCGCAGGGATACACCAAAAGCCACCGAACACCTCCAGTTGCAGAATTGGGCAGTTGCAGAATTGGGCTACACCCCTTATTTCGTTTTTCTTATTTCGTTTTTCCTTCAGCTTCATGAAATATCGACCACTCTGCAACTGACCTTTAGCCCATCTGCAACGGCTCTAACCGGCGCCCTTGGTCACCAAGAACTGCTCACGCTGTCGCGGACATTCCAGGTGTGATCAAATGTGCTCCGTGACTGACTCATCAGAACAAAAACCCGCCTTGCCTGTCAACGTAGTGATCCTGGCTGCCGGCGCGGGCAGCCGGCTAGGCCGCAGCACACCTAAATCACTGACACGGTTAGCTGATCACAGCACAATTCTTGGCCGCCAATTAGCCGCTATCGATTCAGTTTGGCCTAACGCGACAGTCGCTATCGTGGTTGGCTTCAAACTCGAGCTGATCATGGAATCTGCCGCAGATCGCCTGTTTGTCTACAACGACGAGTTTGATCGAACCAACACCTCTCAGTCCCTCAAGCGTGCACTTAAGCTGCTGCCCGGCGGGCCAGTCGTTTGGATGAATGGTGATGTGGTGCTCAATGACGAGGTTCTGCGCAGGTTTGCTGAACCGGTCAAGGGTGGGGAATCAGTTATTGGAATCGTCGCGGGAAAAACGGGCGCTGAAGAGGTCAAATATCGGCTCGATGCCGAAGGCAAGGTCCTAGAGCTATCAAAATCGGTCACCGATGCGGCGGGTGAGTCGGTTGGGATCAATAGCTTTTCCGCAGCCGGACGTAGTGCACTGCTATCGGGACTGGGCGATTGCTCGATTGAGGACTACTTCGAGCGCGGGATTGAGCTGGCTATCGACTCCGGCGCTTGCGTTGGAACTGTCGACCTTTCTGACCTAGGAACAATGGAGATTGATTTCGAATCTGACCTCACTGAGGTGAACAGTCGCCTCGCTGACGGGTCATTGTCCGCACCGTGAACCGTGAACCTCAAGTCACCTAGGGCACTAATCACGCTCGAATCTGCTCTTTCCGGGGTAGTACGACTCCAGCCAAGCGCGTACCTTTGCGTACTCGGCTTTTGACGACTTCGGGCCATCGTTGATGCAGAACGCTTGCACTTGCCCGTCTCGGGCTATCTCAGCCAAGGTCTGCAGCCCGCTAGGTGTGCCGACTGGGATGTAGCGATAGTTCAAGACACCGGGGTTCGTGCGTCCCTTGGCGTACCCGTAGTAGTGGTGAAGCCAGACCGAGAGGGTGTCGTCACGGCTACGAATTTGGTTCGCAGCCGTCTGGCCTAATTCGGCGGCGAACTTCTCCTCTAGCTCTTCATTGAGAGATCGCAACTGTGTCACTGGTACATGCTGGAATAGCCTGACCGGTCGGTAGCCGAAGTCCCGCTCGACGAGGTCGAGCGCATTCATCCGCGCATCCATGAAAGGTTGCAATTCGCCACGGAACTCAGTCGGCGGTAGCGCGACACGACTGTTGTGGAACAGTGCTGTTCCATTGGTTTGGAAGAAACGCTTGGGCAAGATCGGGCAACCCAAAAATACATCGTCGTTGAACAGTAAGTAGTGTTCTGACAGGCCGTCAATATGGTGGACTTGACTGCTAATCGCGTGGGAGTTGAAGGTCGGCAACTTCGATGGGTCGGCCCAAATATCCCGGTGATCCACCACTTTGATCACGTCTGTATCCTCGGTCAACCACGCTGGCCGCTGCTGATCGGTCACCAGGTAGAAGTTGCGAATCCACGGCGCAAACCGCTCCGCTGCCCTCAACGCAAAACGCAACTCGTCATGCTGCTGAAACTGGTAGTCAGTGGGTGCCGGAGCGCCGAGAGGGACGCCTAAGGTGTCGGCTCGACGCTGACGCCATTGCGGGTCAGAATCGTCCACCCAAGTGAACACGGCGTCGATCGGAAAGGTGATGCTCCCAATTCCCGGCTTCGCGAGTGTCTCTACTGTCTGGCAGGCACCCGCGCCGTCAACCTGAATGACGCTCCGATGATGTTCCCACCGAACGCGCGCGGTAAAGGTCGACCACTCGGAGTTGATTGCCTCGTCGGGGAATCCATCGGCGGGCTGCTGCCAACGTTCGACGCGGCACGCAAAGACTGACTGATCAAACGGGCCGAACAGTTTTGGGTCGAAATAGCGGACTAGCGTGAAGGCCGGTAGCTTTGCCAGCGCACGAGCGCCCCACCGGTCGAATCTCTTGTAGTCGACAGCGGGCAATGACGCCGCATAGAAATCGACGCCGTGCGCCTTTCGCAGCAGCGATTCACACGCCGCTAAATAATCTTGATCACGAATCGCCACCCGCCAGTTCAGTTCTCCCGGCACTTGATACACGAGATGGTCGATCTTCGCGGCTGTTAGCAAATCGACAACGAATCGAAGTTGCTCCCCTGGCATTTGCGGGATGGTTAGCCCCTCGGGGGCCGTCGTTGGCCGCCAATGTCGGTAGCCCGAGACTCCCATGCCCAGTCCGCCCTCGAGCACCGTCGACTTCACTTTTCGCGACACTGTCTTATTTAGAGGTCGTGCTTTAGAAACCCTCGATCGAAAGGATTTCAACTTCTTCGCAGCGGCCATCAATAGTCACCCAATTGTCGATTGAGGATTCCGGTCGAGCCGAGATCCATTACCTAGTCCTCCATCCTCTCGTACTTGGACGGCCCAGGAAAGTAGCGCAACAGCCAATTCTCTACTTCTGCGTAGTCCTCGGGTGTGGAAACAGGTGAATCGTTGATACAAAATGCCTGGACTTTGCCGCTCTGCTCAATTTCAGCGAATGCCTGAGCTGTATCGGCCCGACCAACACCGATGTAGCGGTAATTGAGTTTGCCTCGTTGGGTGCGACCGAGCCCGAACCCGTAGTAGTGGTGCAGCCAGATTGTTTCGAGGTCCTCTCGCGACCGGAACTTGCTGCCGGCATTGTGAGCAAATTCTGCAGGGAACTTCTGCTCGAGTTCGGCGTTCAAGGACCTGGACTGGGCGATCGGCGTGTGTTGAAACAGGGTGGCTGGGCGGAATCTAAAATCCCGATCGACAAGGTCTACGGCGTTGAGTCGAGCGTCGACAATCACCTGTAGCTCACCCCTAAATGAGGCTGGCGGGAACGTCGTGCTGGACGAGTGGAAGACCGGCTGACCTGATGAAGAGAACCAGAAGTTGGGCAAGCTTGGTGATCCGAGAAATACATCATCGTTGACAACGATGTAGTGCTCGGCGAGTCCTTCGATCCGGTGGAGCTGGCTGGCGATCGCATGCGAATTGAAGACCGGCAACTGGTCAGGGTCAGACCAAAAATCCTTATGATCTACCACCCTGATCGCATCGTCATCGTCGCTGAGCCAGTCGGGGCGCTGCCCGTCGGTGACTAAGTACACGCGGCGAACCCACGGAGCGAAAGCCGCGATCGATCGTAGGGAATAGCGAAGTTCATCGTGCTGGCGAAATTGCTGATCACCGGCCCGTTCTTCACCGTCGCTCAGGCTAGTTGCCGCCGCGTCCCTCCGGGATCGCCACTGTGGATCATCATCGTTGACCCACATATAAACCACGTCGATCGGAAATTGAATCGATCGCAAGCCGGACTCGACAAGCGGCTCGACTGTTTCACGGCAGCCGATCGATGGGATTTCAACTTTCAGCCGCTTCTCGTTGTTCCACCTGATCCTCGACGTATGACCAAAAGGTCGACTGTTTGCTAGATCATCAGGGAATACGGCATCAGGCGACCTGTCCCAACGCTCAATGGTGCAGGCGTGAACGGTCTGGTCGTACGGACCTAGATCCTCATTTGAGAAGTAGCGAAATAGTCGATAGCTAGGTGCCTGGTGAATGAGATCGGGATCCACGTCTTCGAGCATGGTGAAGCTGGACTGGCGGGCTAGCGAGATATGCAGCCCGCGATTGTCTTCCGCGGCAAGCAGCGACGAAGTAAACGTCGCGTAGTCCTCTTTGCGTAAGGCAATGCGCCACCCGAAGGTTTGCGGTGGTTGATACACCAGATAGTCGATCGACGTTCCGTCGAGGTGGGCCAGCGCCGCTTGCGCTTGAAAGCCCGAATTATTCATTGGGGTGACCCCTGGCCGATGTGTGGGCTGCCAGTAGCAGTGTCCGGCGAATAGTGCATCGGAATCGCGGTATCGAACAGCCTCGACCCGCCTAGCTATGCCTTTGCTGACTTGGACACTCTTCTCGCGTGCCCGCGCGTGTCGAAATCTTGCCAACTGTTTCTTCAAAGTTCGCCCTTTTGTGATCAGCTACCAATTCCTTCGGCATCCTACGGGCACAGCGTTGCCGAATGCAGGCGGGAGAACCAACCACTGTCGCCCCGGCCGGAACATCTCGGATGACCGTTGCCGAGAGCCCCACAGTGGAATCTGCACCTACGGATAGTTGTTCTTTTACAGCGACGTTGGGCGAGATCCATGCGCGCGGGCCTACCCGCACCCCCCGCACAAGATTGCCGTCGCAATTACAAATCCGCCCGACTCAATGCGACAGTTATGAGCAATGTGAACCAAGTTATCGGATTTGACGTCATCCTCGATCACGGTCGGTCCCAACGTCCCCCGATCAATCGCGGTATTGGCGCCAATCTCAACTCGATGTCCGATTTGAACGCCACCGAGGTGTGGCATTAAAACCGGGTTGCCGTTGCCATCTCGCTCGTAGCCAAATCCGACATAGCCTATGCATGTCCCCGGGCCGATCACTGCGTAATCACCCACAGTCGTTCGCGAGACTATGACCGCGTTGGGGTCGATCGTTGCCCGGTCGCCAATAACAATGCCACTTTCAATCACAGCACCAGCACCGATCGAGGCATGCTCGCCAACTATCGCGGAGGGGTCAACATGGGCTGCTAGATGTACCACAGGGACAGGACGAGGATGGAAGAACTGAGCGACCAGCCGCGCGAATTCCAGCCTCGGATTCGCCACCGACAAATACGGGAGGCCCTCAGGTAAGACGTCCACTAGTTCGGGCTTGACCAGCACCAATGATGAAGCCGTTTCGCGCAAAGCGCCTTGGGCTCCGTCGATTGAATATGTGCAGAACGAGAAGGTTCCTGAAGCACCGGGGATAATCGCACTCGGCCCAGCGATTGGTTCCATGCCCGTGACTTTGGAGCTGATAACTCTGGGTCCCAGCGCCTCAATCAACTCGCTAACGCTGACTGCAACGGGCTCATGATTTGATTTGATCAAGTGTTCTCCTGTGGGGAGTCTTTGAACCACCAGATTGGATGAACTAGCACCTGTAATTGATCGACTTTGTCGATCCACTCAAAGAAGTGACCCTCACGCCATTGAGCGGAACTATCCGAGCGTGGCCGCAAGATTGCCATCAAGGTGCAGCTCGACCTCGTGCCCCATGTCGATTAGCTCCTGCACACGCAGCAGGTTCTTCACGGCTAGCAGGTTGTAACCCACTGCATGCACCCGCAAGAAAATGGTCGCGCTGCAGCCGACTTCGGCATCGATTTCTGCAATTCTCATCGCCTGCTCGAGGGTGTGGTCGCTGTCGTGGCGAAGGATCAGATGCCGTTCTCTGGGCTCGGTGAGGAAGGGTAGGAACCCAGTTATGGCATACCCGCAATCACGGTATGCGCGCAAGGTTTCCCGGTAGTCAGCGAACGTGAAGCCCATTTCCTTGGAGCAGACTCTCCTCGATTCATCGTGTTCTTCTCTTAGATTCAAAATGAACCGGACAACTCTTCGATCAATTTACTGCACTCACGCCGGTCGGCCTGAAGTCTCCCAATTGTTTCTTTAGAATTCGCCCTCGTGTGATTGGCCCCCAACTCAGTTTGGCATCCTATGGCCGTAGCCTTGTCGAATGTCGGGCCAGTTATTCGCCCATCCTCTTGGAAGGACCCCATGGCGGCCCCAAAGATTGTGATCCTCGGAGACAATTCGCTCACCGGTGATTCGCGCGTGATCAAACAGATCCGCACGGCCGTGGCGGCTGGGTACGAGACGATCGCGATCGGTGTCACTCCCGGGCCGGGCTACGAGCTAAAGCAGTTCGGCGCGCGAATGATCCTCGTCACGATGTATCAAGCCGAGCAGTCGGTAGTGGGAGCGATCCCACAATGGCTCAGTCGACGGTTTTCGCCAACTGCCCATGAAGCCAAGTCGGCAGAGTTGCAGTCTCTGCGGGTGGCTGCCCATCGGGACCAGAGTCGTGTTCAGCAGTCAGGAATTGGATCGAGAATCCAACGGACCTCTATCAACGCACGTCTAGCGAAGATCAGAGTTCGACGCTCATTCAACGACCGCATGGCAAGTCAGACAGCGAGCGCTGTCGCCACTGGGGTGGAACGAAATCACGCAAAGATCGCGAAAATGCAAGACCCGCGAATCCTCGCGCAGTTGGAGGTCTTAGACCCAGGGACCTTTGCATTGCAGGCGGTCGTCGCACCCGTGTTGGCCGAGTTGAATCCCGATATCGTCCACGCAAACGACTACCGCACAATTTCTCTGGCGCTCGACTACGCCAAGACCGCTCGAGAATCGGGCAGGCCGGTGGCGATCGTCTACGATTCCCACGAGTGGCTACCGGGCTACACCGAGCTAGGCACTGGTCGGCACGCCTTTGCCCAAGCAGCCGAGCGGGACGGCATAACGCAGGTGGATTCGGTCATCACTGTGTCAACCGAAATCGCTGCCCGCATCCAGTCGCACTACGGACTGCCGTCGACACCGTTGGTAGTGCAGAACTCGCCGGAAGTGCCTGGTGAACTGTTATCTGGGCCCACACTGCGGCAACGCCTTCGTCTTTCTCACGATCAATTCTTGGCTGTCTACTCCGGTTCTGTCGGCAGCGGCCGGGACCTCGAACTGTGTATCGATGCAATCGTCGAGGTACCAACTGCTGTGCTTGCATTCGTCGTTTCTACTCCTGATCGCGATCGAATCCGCAAGCTCAAATCCCGCGCACAGGACGCCGGCGTTGCAGATCGGGTTCGATTCGTCCGATTTGTGCCGCAGGAACAGATCGTCAGCTACCTTCGCGAAGCCGATGTCGGATTGATCCCCTTTGAGCGCAACGCCAACAACGATGTCGCGGTCCCGACGAAGACTCGTGAGTATGCCGGTGCCCAAGTGCCGATCATTACCAGTGATGTTCCAGCGTTGGCCGAGTTCGTTAGTCGATTTGCGTGTGGGGAAATCTACAGCGTTGGTGATTCCAAAGATCTGGGGGCCGCAATTGATCGGGTGATCGACAACGGCCGGAGTCGATATACAGCTGGCCTGGCGAAAGTGACAACAGAGTCAACGTGGCAGACCGAAGCAGCGACTTTACGGACTGCGTGGAGCTCGGCTCTAGCTGTATCCGATATCGCACCTCCGGACAGCCCTGCCGATGGCGATCTCGCGTCGCTAAGGCCGCGGAAGTCGTTGGCGTCTGAATCGGCGGGTTCACGTATCGTCCTCGGTGTTGGACCTCTCCCCGCCGCGACCGGGCTGATGTCCAGCCTGAATGCCATCAATGCGACACCGATCGGTATCGATCCTGATGACCAACCGGAAAGAGCATCCGCGGCCGTCTGGCATGAGCTCGCGCAGCGCTACACGCATTGCCTGTTGGTCAGTGGAAGGTCCCTGGTCGCCGATGGCCGAAACGCCGCTGAGACAGCAAGGGAGTTGGACTGCGCCGAAGCCGAAGGGGTACGGCTTGGTTCACTCCTGCTGGGCCCAGAGGTCTTGACTCCCACACCGCGTGGAGGGGAAACCCCCATGGAACTGCGTGGGCGCGAGCGCCGAGCCGTCCGCCGGCGCATGACAGCAGAGTTCTTTGGACTGCCAATCTTCACAACTAACTACGACTTGGCGCAGTCGTGGGACGTGGCCATTTGGCTGCCGCTAGCACTAGCCGACATTGTGCCGATATCTGACAGCCTTGCACCTGAACCACGCGATCAACTCACTGTATTGGACCTCCGGCGCAAGGGCGAAGTTCTGGAGTCACGCGCGGTCACCCGGAAGATTCGTACTACGTGCAATCATCATGGCGCCAAGCTCATTACCCGCCGACTTGCCACTCAATCTGGACCACTGGACGCTGCAATCGCCGGTGCAGACATCGTGATTGATTCCCAAATTAGCAACCGCGGGTACACCATCGAGGCCGTGACGGCTTTGGCCCATGGGAAAGTTGTGCTGTCAACCTTCAGCGGGGACCCCTCGACGGCCCCCGTAGTCAACACGAGCGAAGAAACTCTCGGGACAGAACTAGCTCGGGTACTCACCGACGCCAGCCTTCGAGACGGTTTTTCGATGCGAGGGTCGGCTTGGGTAGATCGATACCACCGAGGCGATGCCTCCCGGGCGGCGGTGAAGTCTTTCCTCAAAACGAAGAGCTAGACAGCCAATGCGAGGGCGATACTCGGAAGTGGGCTAGGCCTGATAGAGGCTGCGCAGGCTAGACAGTGGGGGTTTTCTCAACCGTCGCCTTCGGCTTCGGCTTTGACTCATCGCGACCGGCGGGGTTTTTGTGAGCGCTTGGGGTTGAAGCGGGTGGAGCGAGCCGGTCGCGACGGATGTCACGCAGCGCTCGCCGGGCCCAGTAACCAAACATGACCAGCAGCACTGCGAAGCAAATCGTTGACACGATGGCGCTGTAGAGAGTGTTGAGCCAGGCACGGGAGGCCGACAGGTCGAACGCGGAGTTTGGGTCCCTGTCGCTCCATAGTGCGTCGACTGTCGTACCGACCTGAACATCACTGGGGGCTGCGTCGCGGAAGATGACGTTGGTCCCCACGACCTGGTTGGAATCATTCGTGACCGTGCCGCGCCAGGTACAGCGACTGAACGATGACGTGCCGCCCACGCATTGCTGGTGGTCGAAGGTGTAGCTGACGCCGTACCCGCGCCCATCGCGTGCGTTGAGCAACTTCGACAAGCTCGGCGTGAGTAGGCAAAGGGTGATGCCGAAGGCCAAGGTCGCTAATAGGCACAGCGCCGCAAGGCGAATTGAGCGGCTGGTCGAAGGCGAAGTGCTCACGTGGCTATCGTTGCAGCGCGGGCGGCTGCTTGCTCGACCAATTCACCAAGAAGCTCGCCCATTGTGAAGTCGCTGGCCAAAACCGCTTGTGGCACCAACGAGGTTTCAGTCATTCCTGGGGCCACGTTAGCTTCCAGGAACCAAACGGTGCCCTCGCTATCGACGATCAAATCGGAACGTGACCAATCGCGAAGCCCCAATGTCGAATGCACTTTGAGGGCCACATCTTGAGCTGCCTGCAGCACCGCCCCCTCAAGTCGGGCCGGTACGAAGAACTCGGTAGACCCTGCTGTGTAGCGAGCTGCGTAGTCATAGATACCGGAGTCAGGAACGATTTCGACGACCGGCAGCGCGACAGCCTCGCCGACTTCGATCACGGCCACGGCGATCTCGGTCCCGCTGACGTGGCGTTGAATCAAGACCACATCGGAGTAGGCAAACGCGGCAACCATGGCTGCCGGGAGTTCCTCGGGGGAGGTAACGATCGTTACCCCGAGCGCGGATCCACCACGGTTCGGTTTGACCACAAGGGGCAGACCTAGTTGTTCGCAGACTGAACCGAGCAGCGCGGGCGCACCAAGGTCGCGGAACATCGACTGTGGCAGGGCCACGCAGGCAGGTGAGTGGACACCGACCTCACGCATCAGCGCACTTGCCACTGCCTTGTCGAAGGTGCGTCGGCAACCGTCGGCATCCGAGCCGACGAAACCGACTCCGAAACTCTGCAGGACCTCCTGTAGCGATCCGTCCTCCCCGGCAGCACCGTGAACCAAGGGAATCGCGCAGGCGGGGGGATCGTCTTGTAGGGCGCCAATCAGCGCTGCATCAATGTCAGCTACCACGCCATCGAAACCCGCCTCACGCAGATCTTCGGCGATCCGTCGTCCTGAGCGCACAGAGACATCGCGCTCGGCAGACAGTCCGCCAGCGATGACCAGAACTCGCTTGTTCATCGTGCTCCAAAGTGGTTGGGGGGTGGCTTGCCGGCTAAGGGAGGTTTGGCGCGGGGGTAGATTGCCCGATGCGTGGAATCGCACCGGTATTTGAGCTCGGACCAAAGGTCTCGACTAGTTCCATTTCGGTCTCGATGACAGCTGACAGCCGCCGTACACCTTCACGGATACGGTCGGCGTCGGGGAACGAGTAAGACAGCCGCATCGAGTCCCGACCTTGGCCATCGACGTAGAACCCAGTACCGGGAACGTAGGCCACCAGAGCCGAAACTGCGCGCGGCAGCATCGCTGTCGCGTCTAGTCCGTCGGGCAGTGTGACCCAACTAAAGAATCCCCCCTCGGGTGTCGTCCACTTTGTCCCATCGGGCATGAGCTGATCCATCGATTCCAGCAGCGCATCGCGGCGCTCCCGATAGAGCTCGCGGAAGACTTTGAGTTGGCCCTGCCAGTCGGTAGTAGACAGGTAGTTGGAAATGGTGAATTGGCTGTAGTTGGAAGGACACAGCACCGAGGCCTCTGAGGCCTGGACTAGCTTCTCTCGAATGCCGTGGGGTGCTAACGCCCAGCCCACGCGAAGCCCAGAGGCGACAGTTTTGGAGAATGATCCAAGGTAGACGACTCCCTCAGCGTCACGGGCACGGATCGCGCGAGGCACTTCGCCGTCGAAGCCGAGCAGGCAATACGGGTCGTCCTCGATCAGCAAGATCTTGTTGCGCTGCGCAACGGCGAGAATCTCGTCGCGACGTGATTGATCCTGTGTGACACCGAGCGGGTTCTGATAAGTGGGGATTGTGTAGATCAGTTTCGGCTTCTTGCCCTGTGAGCGGGCGAGGTCGATTGCTTCCTGCAGCGCTTCAGCCGACATGCCGTTGAGGTCTGTATGAACGTGGACCACATCGCATTGATACGACGCAAAGACCCCTAGGGCACCGACGTAGGAGGGGGACTCGGCAAGCACGACGTCGCCGGGGTCGCAAAACACCCGAACTGTCAGGTCAAGGGCCATCTGAGATCCGGGAGTGATGACCACATCATCTGGGTGGCCGTGGATTCCCGACAATGACATGACGTCACAAATCTGGCCACGCAGCACCTCGTCACCTTGACCGGTGCAGTATTGCAGCGCTGTGGGTCCCTGCTCGCGAATCATCTTCGCGATGTTGTCGGCCATCTCCTCAAGGGGCAAAGCGGCCACAAAAGGTGAGCCGCCGGCCAATGACACGACCTCTGGACGGGAAGCCACAGAGAACAGCGCACGAATGGCTGAGGTAGTCATGCCACGGGCTCGCTCGGCGTAGGAAGAAACCCAAGGGTCGAGGCGGGTTCCCACCGAAGCCGAACCAAGAGAAGACTGACTACTCACCTGTTCTCCCTCTCTCGCCTGACGCCGGAAACCCTCATATGCCTACGATGCCTTAAGAAGACCTCATGAGGAGGAGCCAATATGTCGATCGCCACTTTGGGCAAAGTTGTGGGCCTGCTGGTCCTCAGCGCTGCCCTGGGCTTCGTTGCGTCCATTCTCGCACCCCGTCGGGGTAGCTCGATCGGGTGATGCTGGAGTTCAGTCTGGGATGGTGAGGACTCTGTCGCCGATCGTGGATGGGGCTGTACTGAGGTCCTCTTTGGGCAGTGACGATTCGCTGGCCGGGCTATTCATATCGATTTCTGCGCCGTCGAAGTCCTCTTCGGCAGGGTCAAACGGAGCAAAAAAGCGCACAACAGCCGCAGCCACGGCCTCGGCCACGGCGTCACGGAAGCTGGCATTGGCCAGCCGGTCGGAGTCGTGGCGGCTGGACAAGTATCCGAACTCGACACGAACTGCTGGCATGCGTGTCATGCGTAATAGGTCCCAGGTCTTTGGGTGGCTGCGGCAGTCGGTGAGGTCGGTGCGGAGCACTATTTCCTCTTGCACGATGTCGGTGAAGCGACACCCCAGGACTGACATGTCGTCCCTGTGACCGTAGTAGTAAGTCGCGATTCCGTGTGCAAGGCCTGATGGTTCAGCATCGGTATGCAGCGAAACGACCAGGTCGGCGCTGTTCTCATTGGCGAACTGGGCGCGCGTGGCCTCGGAGACTTCCGACTCCATCTCGTGACTCATGGGGCGCGAGATCAGGATCTGGGTTCCGATTGCAGCAAGGCGGCCCTCGATGCGTTGGCATAGGTCATCGGCGACTATTGACTCTGCTAGGCGATTGGCGACAGTCCCGTGGTCGGGTCCGCCGTGGCCGGGGTCGAGCACGATCACCTTGTCAGCTACGCCAGTGCGCGACTGGGCGTAGTTATGGGCGGAACGCAATTGGCCAGGTGCGCCACCCTTGACAGCACGGCTTAGCCGACTCAATGCCCGCCAGACGTCCGGGCCGCATGTCCCGTCGGTATCGATGCCGACATTGCGCTGGAATTCCCGCAGTGCTCGGTCGGTGGTTGGACCGAATACCCCATCAACCCTGCCTGAATCAAAGCCCAGGGAATTCATTCGGCTCTGAAGTTGAGCTATGTCATCGCCTGCAACCATATGCCCAGGGGAATAGGACACAACACGGTCGCCGAGGCTCCAGCGGGCCTCTTCTAAACGTCGGAAAGTCTCTTTTCCGACGATCCCGTCGATGGAGATTCCACGGTCCTGCTGAAATACCCGCACAGCGGCGTCGACCGAGCGATCGAAGACGTCTGGCTTGCCTTCTGGGGAAACGTCCAGAAGTCCGAGCCGCATAAGGCGCGCTCGGACTTCTGAGACCGCAGGACCTTGCGAACCGGCTGCGAGGTGCAGGCGAGGAACAGGGGTGCGGGTCATGGTGACCAAATTACTTGATGAACTCACTGAGATCGTTGAGCAGAGCGGCCTTTGGCTTGGCGCCGACGATCTGCTTGACGATTTCTCCACCCTGGAACACCGCCATCGTCGGGATCGAGGTGATCCCGTAGGAGGCAGAGACCTGTGGATTTTCGTCGACGTTCAGCTTGGCGATGGTGATCTTGCCGACGTTCGCTGCGGCGATCTCTTCCAGGATTGGCGCGACCATCTTGCAGGGGCCACACCACTCGGCCCAAAAGTCGACGAGGACGGGGCCATCGGCTCCGAGCACGTCGGTCGCGAAGTTGGCGTCGGTAACGGTCTTTGTTGCACCCATTGAATGCTCCCGTGGGGTTGATCGGTCGTTGCCTGTCAGCGTACGGCCGGGGTGGTTGGTTAGGTTCGGTGAGCCACACCGAGTTGGGCTGTGAATTTCAGGTGTACCTTGATGCTGGTTGTGATCGGTGCTAGTCGTCTTGGTCGGCTAGCCAGCGTTCAGCATCTAGCGCTGCCGCACATCCGGACCCGGCAGCTGTGATGGCCTGACGGTAGGTGTGATCCACGAGGTCCCCGGCAGCGAACACACCGTCGATGTTGGTCCGCGTGCTGCCAGGTTGTGTCAGTACGTAACCTTCATCATCAAGGTCGATCTGTCCTGCGATCAAGTCCGAGCGCGGATCGTGGCCGATTGCGACGAACATTCCGCTGACCTCAAGCGTGGACTCCTCACCGGTCACCCGGTTCTTCAACGCGATACCGGTCAGCCGGTCTTCCCCGAGTGCATCGAGGACGTCTGTGTCCCAGATGACCTCGATCTTCGGGTTGTTCATCGCTCGCTCGATCATGATCTTGCTTGCTCGGAAGGTATCGCGACGGTGAATGATGTACACCTTGTCGGCAAAGCGAGTCAGGAACGTGGCTTCTTCCATCGCCGAGTCGCCACCACCGATGACAGCGATCTGTTTGCCACGAAAAAAGAAGCCGTCGCAGGTCGCACACCAGGAGACACCCCGCCCAGATAGCCGCATTTCGTTGGGCAGACCCAACTGGCGAGCCTGAGATCCCATGGACAAGATGACAGCGCGGGCTTTGTAGACATTGCCGTTCCCGTCGACGATTTCTTTGATCTCGCCTTCGAGTTTGAGCTCAACAGCGTCGTCGGTGACGATTTCGGTGCCAAAGCGTTCTGCCTGTGCTCGCATCTGTGCCATCAGTTCTGGTCCCATGATGCCGTCTATGAAGCCCGGGTAGTTCTCGACCTCGGTGGTGGTCATCAGGGCACCGCCGGCGGTCACCGAACCCTCAAGTTGCACAGGCGTCAACTCGGCACGGGCGGTGTAAATCGCAGCAGTCAGGCCAGCTGGGCCCGAGCCGACGATGACGACGTCACGGATGTCGGTGGTCACAAGACTCCCCTTATGGATTGGGAAAACGGTACTGAACTTGGTAACGATCCTAAGGTGCCAGCTATTCCACTGAGAGCTGATTGCTCAGGTGAAGGGGTCCCCGACCGATTGTCTGGAAGGTTTGGTGTCGCTAGCGGACTCGAAACAGCCCAGATAATCCGACGTCGGAAAACTACGGGCTGGGAGTTGCATCGACAGCGGCCGAGGCGCTTGGTGAATTGACCGTGATGTGGGCCTTCACCTGAGTATCGCTGGTCGTGCAAGCAACGCCCATGAGGTAGACGTCCACTTTGTCTTGTTCAGCGGGCAGAGCAACTACAGCAACCTGCTGATCGGTGCCGTCAACCGGACTTGTGTACGTCGCTATATCGACAGACAGTGGCGTCTTGTCGGAGACCTTCTGAATACATCCCGCGAGTTTGTCGCGCATCGCGGCGTTGACGCCGTTGGTGGTGACCGAAGGTGATTCGGCGGCAACTGGAGTCTGGGACTGCGCCATTGTTGAAGCGCTAACAGATGCAGCTGGTGACAGCGGGGCATCTGGGGGCGGTGCTGTCACTGTCGTTGCAACTGACCCGGACGCAGCTTTCCAGCGCGGAACCTGGCTTGACGCCTGGGCGGCGAGGCCACCAGCGTCGTAATGGACCTTCGACATCGTAATCGGGAAGGACGTTGCGAATGCGGGGCCCGCTGTAATTGCAGTCTCGGAAGTCACCTGAGTACCTACGACGAGGGCCAGGGCGCCTGCGGCGGCGACGCCTCCGCCAGTGGCCAACCAGCGACGTGAACGGCTACGCCGTTGTGCGAGGTCATCGCGAACGGGTGGTGCAGTTGATGCTGCGATGCGAGAAGCAGACTCGGCGGCTAAGGCCTCGTTGAGTGAGGCTGCCACAGACGGCGGCATCACCGGTCGCGGGAGCGTAGCGAGAATCGAGCGAATCTGGTCGTCTTGCTCAGAGGAAAGAATTGGAGTCTCGGCGATTGAGCCGACCAAATCGGTGGTAGCGCCATCGCTCTGGCTTGCTGCTTTCGTGACTGAATCGTCTCTTTCGTTCCTATCGTTGGTGCCCTCGACCCCAGACTCCGGAGTCGAGTCATTGTCGTTTGAGTCTGACAAGTCACTCACTTTTTGCGCTCACCTCCCTTTGCTGACGTCGTTCCGACGGTGGGATTCCCGTCTGGGTTCCGCACATCTGCCAATCGAACTGCCAATTTCGCCCGTCCGCGCGCACAGCGGCTCTTGATGGTCCCCGCTGGGCATTGCAAAATCTGTGCTGCTTCCACGACCGAGTAGCCCTCGATGTCAACTAGGACGACAGCAGCGCGTTGATCGAAAGGCAAGGTTGCCAGCGCGCGTTCAATCTCGATGCGCAGTTCTTGGGTTTGCAAATGATCCGTCGGATCAGCAAGCACCTTCCCGCCAAAATCCACATCTTGCTCAGGAAGGGGAACGGTTGGCCGGACTGCCTTGCGCCGAAGTCGATCTAGGCAGGCGTTGACGACAATGCGATGAAGCCAAGTAGTTACCGCAGAGTCGCCGCGAAACGATGCTGCATTGCGATAGGCCGACAGCATTGCCTCTTGTAGGCCGTCAGCTGCTTCTTCGGGATCACTTGTGGTTCTCAGGGCAACAGCCCACATCCGGTCACGGTGTCTGTTGACGATGACGCCGAATGCATCTGGATCCCCGGCTACGTGAGCGGTCATGAGTTCGTGGTCGGTCCGCTCATCGGCGACGGACGCAGGATCTGGCTGTGGCATGACCACCTGAGCCTACGCTGTAGATGCCACCCGGGTCTGTGGCACGGTGGAGCGTGTCACGGTGGCGCTAGCTGAGGGGGGGCCGTTTTTGGGCGTTTCAACGTTACAGCGGACCGACGTCTTTTCGGGTACCTTGATCAACGAATGATTGCATGGAAGTGATCAATAGGTATACGCTCGCGATCTAACTCTGCGGGCGCTCGTTGATCCGCGTGCCCAATGACCGGAGGTCAAGATGCGTAGTCCATTTCGCTCTGTGTCACCAATACGCGCTGCATCGGTAGTGGCGGCATCGCTGTTGGTCAGCGGCTCGTTGGCTGCCTGCGGTGGCGGGGATACCGCTTCGACCCCAACGCCAAACGTTCCATCAGGGGTCAGTTCGTTGGCAAGCGACGCCGCGTCGAACGCAGCCTCAGCCGCTGCCTCGGCCAGCGCAGCCGTCGGCGCAGCAGCGCAACTGCCGGCATCTTGGCCCACTGACATCCCTACGCCGACCGGCCTCAGCTTGCTGCGTGTCATTCCAAGTCCAACAACAGCAAACGGCAAGATCGCGATCTACTACGGCGAGGGCGACCTGGCCGCTGTCAGCTCGCAGATGACTTCGGGATTGACCTCGGCGGGATACAGCGAGGTGAGCAACAAAGAGGTTGGTCCGATGATGATCTCGACATGGAAGAAGAAAGACACGAACGTTTCGCTGAACATTAACGCTGCCGCAGGCAAGGTCACTTGTTCGGTGTCGGCCAACCCCCTCAGCTAGCCAACGCGGCGACGGATACTCGTGGTTTGGGACTACTCGCCGCGGATCTGAATCGTGCGAATTCCACCCTGGAATCCGAACTCACGCTGTGGAAGGTTGGTCAACAACACCAAAATATAGCGGGCGTTCATGGCTCTGGGCTCTCGAACTGTAAGAGCAGTTGGGGCCTCGGTGACCTCGGAGCGCAACTTGAAATCCGCAGCCTGCTCGTGAAGCTTGTCTGACGTGCGAATCTGCAGGCCCGTCGAGTTACCGCTCAGACCAATTTCGACAACACTGACGGGGCGGGGCCAGCCCAGATCGACGAGCAGTCCCTGAGCTGAGCTCAACGGGATGTTGGACTGTTTGAAGAGCTTGGTGCTCCAAGCGGTCGTTGGATCAGGGTCGAGGGTGTAGTTGGCGAAACCACCCTGCACGATTCCACCGTCATAGGGCATGAAGGCGCTGACACTGGCGATGGGGAGAATCTTCTCGAGCGGGATCGGCCTAGCTGTGGACAGATCTGCCGACGCTTGTTGATTCTGGACAACGCCAGCCTGCCCATCGCGGGCAAATGCCGACGTGGGAGTCGTCTGTTTGGTGGTGTCGTGCGCAAGCAGTAGCACGCCCCCGACTGCTGCCAACGAAGCAGCGATCCCTAAGCCAAGCATTGTCCCGACTGCCCGCTTGGCGTTGCGGTGCTTGGACTCGGGGTGAAGGTCGTGGCTGGCATTGTGGTTGTGTGCGGTGTTGTGTGCCGACTGGTCAGTGAGCAGGTGAATACGTGGGCTGCCCTCGACCATGGCGGCCAACGCTGTACGTTGAGCGGTCACGCTGTTGAACGGTGTTCGGCTGGGAACTGTGTCCGGTCCGCGCACTGCCGCCAACGAACGGATGCAGAAGGAGTCGAACTCCGGGGGAAGGTCTGCCCGCAACTGGGATGGTGTCGCGGTATGTCCGCCGACCATCGGAGCAGAACGCAGCGAAGTGGGGGGCATGCCTGGCCAACGAGCCGTCAAGCAGGCAGTCATGATTGCCCCGATACCGTGAATGTCGGCAGATACAGCATTGTCACCAGGAGCGATTCCAAACACCTGAGCGTCGATGCAATGACCGCGTAGTCGGATCTCACCCTCGTCGGTGACCATCACCGAGGCCGGTCGCAGCCGGCCATGAGTTGTGCCCGCACGGTGAATGGCATCTACCGCATCAGCCACTCCACGGGTGATGGATAGGGACTTGCTCACTGACATAGGTGAGCGCAGCATCTCTTCCAAGGTGATGCCATCGATCCACTCTGCGACGATCACCAATTCGGTCTCAGTCTCAATCACGTCGATGACGCCGGCGACTCGTCGGTCGAGGACTTGAGCCGCAGAGCGGGCGGCTGTGGCCAGTGCATCGTGGCGCGGATCGGAACGAGGAATCACCCGCAGGCTCACGCGTCGTTTCAGGCGCTCATCAAATGCCCGCCAAAGCCCACAATTGCTGTCGCCGACTATCAAGTCTTGGAGTTGGAAGCGATCGATCTTTCGGGAGTCTGGAGTCACAGTCGTCGCAAAAGACGATGCCGACGGGGCATCATCGTTGCGTCGCGTACGTGGCCGCATAGGCAAACTGTAAGTCACGTCGGCTAGGCCCTGCGCCTTCTGCGGGGCCAGATGATTATCCAATTGTCAGTATTGCGCCCTCGAGGGATCAAAATTGGGTCGATATTGACCGGTGTCAACGTCCGATACGAACACGAATTGTCGAGATGATCTCGCTGAGCTCCTTAATTCGCAAGATCTTGAGAATCCCCAGATAAGCGACCAAGACGACCATCCCGCCGATGATCAGCACGAGTAGTGAAGTGAATCGACTCGCCGTGATGTCGCCATAGAGGTTTCCGATCGGAGTGCCCCGAAGCAGGCTGTAGCCGCCGAACACAACAAGTGCTGCGACAACTCCGGAGATCAGCCCCGCAATAACCATCTTGAGCAGGGCTATCGCTGTCGGACGGGTGTTGAGGCCTCCGAGACGGCGCCCGAGCAACACCCATGCGATCGCCAGGGTTATCCAATACGAGATTCCGTATGCCAGTGCCATCGCCGCCACCTTGAAATCATCAGGAGCCAACGCGAAGAAGCCGAGCGTCAGTGGTACCGCGATGACGTTGTAGGCCACAGTCACAAAGAAAGGGGTACGCGTGTCTTCGGTCGAGTACCAACCGCGTAGTAAGACGTAGAACAGCGAGAACGGCAGCAGGGCTAAGGCAAAACAGGACACGACCACGCCGGTGTAAATCGCCGGAGACCCCGAACCCTTGCCGAAACTGAAGAACACTGTGCCCACCATCGGACCGAAAAGTGCCAGCGCGATCACACATGGGACCAGTAGTGAACCGATCAATCGCATGCCCCCGGAGACGTCGTCGGCGACCTCGTTGAGTTTGCCGTCGGCTGCTGATTTACTCATTCGCGGCACCAGGGCAGTTACGAGCGAGATGGTGATGACTGAGTGCGGCAGCATGAACACCAACAGCGCACGTTGGTAGGTGGCCAGACCCTGCGGAGCAAGGCCTTGCGTGGCGGCGATGAAGTTCGCTTGGGTAGCCAATTTGGTGATGACGATGAACCCGATCTGGTTGATCAGCACCAACCCGATGGTCCAGCCAGCCAAACCTCCGGCCTTGCCTAAGCCATGCCCTCGAAAGTCGAACCGGGGTCGCCACTTGTAGCCCGCTCGGCGCAGCACGGGAATTAGTACGAGCGCCTGAGCTGCTACTCCGAGGGTGGTGCCAATGCCCAGCAATGTGATCTGGCCAGAAGTCAGGCTCGACGAGGTGAGGGTGGCCCCGGCAACCAACCAGATGAATACCAGCGCGGTTGCGATCATCACGACGTTGTTGACGATCGGAGCGAACATCGGGGCGCCAAACTTCATCCGAGCGTTGAGCACCTGCGAGAACATCGTGTAGAGGCCATAGAAAAGGATTTGCGGTAGACAAAATCTTGCCAGCAGCACTGCGAGTGAGTAGGCGCTGGCGTTCTCGGGTTTCATGATGTCGGCTGAGGCGTACAGGCGAATCAGGAACGGTGCGAAGATCACGGCCAGGATCGAAACTGTGATGAGGATCATTGCGACCAGGGTGAGCAAACGGTCGGCGTAGCCGTCCCCACCGTCGGAGTCGTGCTTCATATGGCGTACTAGTTGCGGGATAAAGACCGCGTTGAGGGCGCCACCAACCACCAAGATATAGACCACATTGGGCAGCGAGTTGCCTAGGGCGTATGCGTCAGCGACGATGCCCAAACCAAGTGCGGCGGTGATGGCGATGTCGCGCATGACACCGGTGATGCGCGACACGATGGTGCCCGCAGCCATGAGGGCGCCACTGCTGATAGCAGAGGACTCATCCTGTTCGGGCATACCGGCTGAACCTGCTGCCGAATCTGAGCCCGAGTCGGCGTGGATGGCCTCAATGGCATCAAAGTCGGTATCTGAGGCGTGATCAACGGCGAGGGAGTCCTCCGACGATTCCTCGTTCACAGCGGCGGATTCAGTCATCGCTAATCCGTTCGTTCGAGATCGTCGGGTCCAGGAGAGTTTGACACTGAGTGGACCGTGGGGGTTGAGTCCGAGTGTCCTTCTGAGGTTGGGTCGGGAACTGCTTCCAGGGTCGGAGGTGTGTTCCCGCCGCCTGGTCTGGCTGCACGTCGGCGTCTGATCGAGTTTGCTATCAGTAAGAGGGTAAGGAGACCAAATGAGATGGACACGACCCACGTTGCTGCCCGTGCGTACGCTGTCGTGCGCAACTTGATTGTTGCGGGTTGGCCGTACGGGGCCCCGTTAATCGTGGTCAGTTGCACAGCCACTGGCAAGTCACCGGCACCAAGAACCTGAGCCGTTATGACTGTCTGGATCTTTCGGTTCGCGGGGATGGTGATTGCGGCCATCGGTGAGCTGATGAGGCGAACCGGCGGCGTGCCCGTCATGGTGACTCCGACACGCACGGGTTGGGGTAGATCGTTGGCGATGGTGATCGGGACATTGCCCTGCCCACCGGAGAAGGTCACTGGCTGGTTGCTCAACACCCGCACACCGGCAATCTGTTGGCCTAGTTGGTCGGAGATACGTGTGACCAGTGCGGTGCCTTGCGGTTTGTCGGTTCGCCACGCTCCAGAGCTCGCTCGCAGTAGCGCCGCTCGGAACGGTTCGGTGATGCTCGCCGGATCAGTCAGCACTGCCGACAACTCTTCGAGTCGACGTTGCTGATCCCTAATCTTAGCCAGGTAGGAACGGCTCAGGCCGGCGCGCTTTTCCTTGCCAGTCATCGGCGCAAGCACTCGGTTGACAGTAGGGGTCTGTTTGAGCAAGTCAGACAAAGGCGCACGTTCGACCCATTCCGCCTTCTGCGTTGCGGCGAGCAGTTCGGTCACTACTTCGATGTTGGGATTCCAACGAGCGCTAGGTCCAACGGCAATGATGCGTTGCTGATTCGGGGCCTCAGTTGTGATGACGGCAGTCTCGGCTAGGAATCGCTGGCGGGCCGCGAGCTTGTCGGAGGCGGTGGATTCAGGCGTTCCAAACGCGTTAGAAAGCCTTCTGTCGGTGATGACTCCGGAGAGGGGCCCGGACTCCGTCCCCACGATCGCTGTGCTTGATTCTGTGCGACCGGTGTCAGAAAGCGAGGGGAACGCACCACTGTCGAGGACCACAGTGCGTGCGCCCGCTGATTGCAGGATGCCCAGGGTTCCCTGGTCGGTTCGCTTGCCCGGCGGCCAGCCAATACCGATTGGGGCCTGCGTCGCGCCGATGAGTCGGCCCAGAGTCAGCGCGGACGGGGTGGTCGCCAGGACAATGTCCTGATTCATTTCTGAACGGTGCAGCGCAGTGACATCCGGATCGGCGTAGGCAAAGGAGTAGAGCTGCGCAGCCTTGAGACCCTGCTTGGCCTTTGTCAGCCACTGGCTCACTTCCTGGCTATCGTCGCCTTCTCGAGGCTTGTCGCCGGGGCCAAGAACCTGATAGCCGTTACTCAACTCGGTAGCAGTTTGAATCAATTCCGGGTCGATGACCCAGTCGGGCTGCATCTTTGCAGCGAGGCCAACATCGAGTAGTTGGCGCAGGCGACCGTTAGGACTGAGCTCCTCCGGTGTGCGCCCGTCGAGGAGAATTCCCTGGGCGTCTCGGTTGGGTGCCTCAGCCAGTGGCCATAACCAGACCAGCTTGGTTGGTTGTACCTCGTCCTTTTTCGGGTACCACGGGACGAATGTCTGCGCAGAACCGTTGATCGAGCCGTCCGCGTTGAGGGCTGCGTCAACGGTTAGGACGTAGGCGCCTGGGTTTCTGAAAGGGAATGACGCAGCTGGCAATTCGAAAGACCAGGGATCGCTTGCGCCAGGGGCGAGGGAGGAGTCGATCGAGAGGTTGGCACCGTTAACCGCCTGTCCCCCAGGGTTTAGGTTGCCATTGGCAATCTCGGCGAGCTGTGCGCGATCCTGAATTCGACCGCCAGAGCAACCCAGCGCGAGGTTGATACCGGTCAGCTGATCGCCGGTGTTGTTGGTGATAGTCCCGGATATTTTGATGATGGAGTCAGCCTTGGGGGCGACTGGACTTAAGGAGGTAATGAGCACCGTTAGCGGGCTTGTCGGCGTTGGCTTGTATGTTTGCGCCGGGGTGGCGATCTGAGGCTCGACTGTTGAGGGGCCTTGGCTCTCGATGCGAACGCGGTGCGCCGCGGATGACTCAGAGGCATCCGAAGCGCTCACGGCAACGCCGATCACGCTGGTGGCACATAGCGCGGCCCCAGAAATCGCGCTGACGACAGCGCGTCGCCTGCGCATCACCCGTGGATCGCTAACAGATCCGGGACTTGTTCGAGTAGGCGTCGTTCATCGGCGTAGGCTAGTTGGTCAATCACATCCTGCAGCGGTACCCACTGCACTTCGACGACCTCTGGGTCATCGGCGTTGAGTTCGCCGCTTACACGTTCCATCAAGTAATGGTGCACAGTCTTGTGGATTCGCTTGCCATCAGCAACGAACCAGAAGTCGATGGTCCCGAGCGGAACCAAAATGCGGCCGAGAATGCCCGTCTCTTCTTCGACTTCGCGAATCGCGGCTTCTTCGGCAGTTTCCTCGTTCTCGAGGTGGCCCTTCGGTAGTGACCACGTCATTCGCCCGCGCCGGTCAAGGCGGCCAATGAGCGCCGCGCGAGGTTCGCCCTCACCGCGTTCAACGACCAATCCACCTGCGCTGGTCTCTTCGCTTGGCTTCTGCCGAAGGGGTGCGCGAATCGAGGATGGAAGGGGCACTGGTCGATCGCCGGGGGTGCGGGCCGACGGCGACGGGGACATGGTTGCGAGGATAGTCCGCAAAGCACCTCGGAGTGGGAACTATCGTTGCTCAACGTGGACCCAGAAATCGAACCTCCCTCCGGCTTGAGCCCTCAGACTCCAAAGTTGAGGTTGTCAGTGGAAGCGTTGGCGCCGCTGTTGCCTTTGTGCAGTGAGCTCGGATCCAAGTTCACGGCGGCTGATTACGAGTTGGCGTTGGTGGGTGGGTGCGTGCGCGACGCCCTTCTCGGCAGACTCGGACGAGACGTGGATCTCACTACAAATGCCCCGCCTGAGGTCGTTCAGAAGCTGGTATCGGGATGGGCAGACGCTGTGTGGGACGTCGGGATTCGTTTCGGCACCGTTGGGGCTATCAAAGACGGCTTCCAGGTCGAGATCACGACGTACCGCGCTGAAACCTACGACCCGGATTCGCGCAAGCCCGAGGTCAGCTATGGCTCGACGTTGGCTGGGGACTTAGTCCGTCGCGATTTCACTGTGAATGCGATGGCAGTGACGCTGCCGAATGTTGAATTCATTGATCTGCACGGTGGGCTAGATGACTTGGCAGCGGGAATCTTGCGGACCCCGGCCCCAGCGGAGCAGTCCTTCGGCGACGATCCGTTGCGCATGTTGCGCGCTGCGCGGTTCGCCTCAACGTTGGGTTTCAAGCTTGATCCAGGGGCGTTGGCTGCGATGACAGCGATGGCCGATCGGCTGACGATCGTGTCTGCTGAACGCATTCGAGATGAATTGTCGAAGATGTTGCTTAGCGACAACCCTCGAATTGGCCTGCAACTGCTTGTCGATACCGGGCTCGTTAAGCACGTATTGCCCGAGTTGCCGGCGATGGAGTTGGAAATCGACGAGCATCATCGGCACAAGGATGTGTACCAACACAGCCTGACGGTGCTAGATCAAGCGATCGCCCTGGAGACGGAGCACGAGCCCACGAGTGGGCCCGATCTGGTGCTGCGTCTTGCTGCCCTGCTCCACGACATCGGCAAGCCAAAAACGCGACGCTTCGAGTCCGGCGGAGGTGTCTCATTCCACCACCACGAGGTGGTTGGAGCCAAGATTGCGCGCAAGCGATTGCGCGCCCTTCGCTACCCCAACGATGTCATCGACCAGGTGACCAAGTTGGTGGAACTTCACCTGCGTTTCCATGGCTATTCCGGTGGCAATTGGACCGACTCGGCAGTGCGTCGCTACGTGCGTGATGCCGGCGATCAACTGACCCGGTTACACAAGCTCACGCGCGCGGATAGCACCACGCGCAATCGCCGCAAGGCAGCAGCTTTACAGGCGTCCTACGACAGCCTCGAGCAGCGCATTGCTGAGCTCAGTGAGCAAGAGGAGATGGAGTCGGTCCGACCTGATCTAGACGGCAATCGGATCATGGAGTTGCTCTGCATCGAGCCAGGTCGCGAGGTTGGACAGGCTTACAAGTTCCTGCTCGAGCGGCGCCTAGATCGAGGTCCGGTCGACAACGAGGTTGCTGAGCGAGAATTGCTCGAGTGGTGGGCGACGCACTAGTCCTGCTTGCTGATAGCTGACCCTCAGACAGGTCCAGGCAGTGTGGGTTGCGCCCGACGCGCGAAGTAGGCCCAGCCGACACCGAGGGCGACCATGATGACCCCGATCACCATCATCACGATGCTGGCTGTGTCCAAGTAGGCAGTCAGGGACTTGTAGAGCAAGTCAATGGTGGGACCAAACGGCGTGACTTTCCCCGCAGTTGCCGTGCTCGCCGCACCGAGCCAGATCCCGAATGTGATTACCCCGCCGCCGATGACGACGCACAAACCGATGATTGCCATCATCCGAGCGCGCTTGCGGGACAGGCCTAGGGCAAGTCCTAGCGATGCAATAGCTAGGACGATCAGCCACTTGGCCCACCACTGACTTACGGCTGTGAGGAAGCGCAGTTGGCTCACTTGGTCCGAGCTCACGAGGACGACTTGGCGGTTATTGAGCTCTGGTAGCGGGGCGAGTGCGAAGTTTGGAACGCCTTGTTCAACCGCGAGCCCTTTGACTCCGACCATCACTTCAGAAAGATCGAGAACTATGTTGCCAGCCTGCAGTTGCACAGCACCCGTGGGCGTTCCCTGCACAGCGGACTCGAAGGACTTCTGGAACTGCGACATCATCCCTCGCCAGACGGCTTGGAAATTGGCTGAGGCGAGGAAGCTCTGCGTCAGGCCATACACGAATTTGTGCAGAGCCTCATACGCCGAGGTTCCGAGTCTGCCCAGCAGGGGGATCCATTCGCCGATGCTCTTGCTTGCCTGGACGTTCGATGTAAGTCCAGCAACGACAACGTTTGCTATGTCGTCGCGGATGACTTGGTCGGCCGCAAGCGGGGCAACAGTGTTCACGAATCGCTGGTTGTCGGTCAGCGTCTGATTTCCCCAAAAGCTAACCACACCGACTGGGAGAAGCAGAGCCCCAATGAGTAAGCAGAGTCCGGCACAGATTGCGCGTATTTGCCTGCTTGTCGTGGATTCGGACATGAGGGGAACCCTAGGTGCTCGAAGGATCTTAGGTCATGTTGACGCGAGCACGGCGGGCAATTCCTGCAAGTGCCCACAACGCTGTCGCGAACAACGAGATGGCGATGTAGGTCAGTGCCACCGAGTCTCTGCCAGAAGTTGGGCTGCTCAAGGCTGCAATGAAGACCCCCAAAACGAGGCCAGTGTTGATCACGACATCGTAGAGGGCGAACACGCGGCCACGGTGGTCGTCAGCGATCTCCTGTTGCACGGCAGTGTCTCCACCGATCTTGACCGCTTGACCAGCGAAGCCCAATGCTGTCGCACCGATGATCAAAGAGGGCATCGTCGCGATTGCCAAGCCGATCGGGGTGATGACAGCAGCGAGGATCAGGGTCAAAGCACTCCAGCGAGTTGGGCCTATCTTGCGGCTGACCACTGGCGTGAGGATCGCGGCGACCAGTGCCCCGCCGGCTGCTCCACCGACGACCAACGCTAGCCCGCTCAACGCACCATCTGGGTTAGTCGGACGATTGAGGGTATTGCGTAGCAGGAGCAGAACCAGCACGAAGGCGGCGCCGAAGGCGATGCGGTGGATCGTCACCAAGGCGATTCCGCGGAAGGCGCCCTTGGCTCGCCAGATCACGGCGAACGCCGAGACTAAACCTTTGAGTACCGAGCGCCAGTCGTCGGTGAAGTCGACATCTTCGGGGCCTAGAGCAGTGCGGGCGATTCGCAACGCGAGTAGTCCCGAGACTGCGAATCCCACGACTGTGATGACCAAAACTATGGTGGATCCTTGATCGCCGCCACCTAGCAGGCTGCGGATCGCGACGCCGAGCAACCCGCCCATTGCGGAGATGAGCGTTCCAGCGGTGGGAGCGAAAGCGTTGGCTGTGACCAGGGAGTCTGCGGGGACAGTGTGCGGCAATGCTGCCGACAAGCCGGCCAGGATGAATCGATTGATACCTAAGACGATCAGGACAGCGATGCCTAGATCTATACCGCTATGTCCGGCGACGGTGAGTAAGACGACAACGATTGCTACAAGTGCCCGCAAGAGGTTTCCGACGAGCAGAACCTGTCGGCGATTCCAGCGGTCGAGAGCGACGCCGCCGAAGGGGCCGACCAAAGCGAACGGCAGATACAGCAGCGCGAATGTAATCGCGATGGCAATCGCGGTGGGCTGTCGCTCGGGTGAGAATAGAACAAAGGTCGCGAGTGCGGACTGGAACATCCCATCGCAGAACTGACCTGTAGCTCGGACCGTGAAGAGCCTGCGGAATTGGCCGGAGGCGAGTACGGCCTTCAGTTCGGTCGCGGCCACCTCGCCACGCTACCCGAAAGTCAAACCTCCACCCCGTCGTTGAGTGTGAAGTTGTTGAGGTGTTTTCATGATCAAAAACAGCAACAACTTCACACTCAACGGGAGAGCTAGCGCTCGATCTTTCCGGCGATGAAGTCCTCGACTGCCTGCTTGGCTTCGTCGTCGCTGTACTGAACCGGCGGGCTCTTCATGAAGTAGGAAGAGGCGGACAGGATCGGTCCACCGATTCCGCGGTCCTTGGCGATCTTCGCTGCGCGGATCGCGTCGATGATGATGCCAGCCGAGTTGGGTGAGTCCCAAACTTCTAGCTTGTACTCCAGGCTCAGCGGGATGTCACCAAAGTTGCGGCCCTCAAGGCGAACGAACGCCCACTTGCGGTCATCGAGCCATGCGACATAGTCGCTCGGGCCGATGTGCACGTTGCGGGGATCGATCTTCTCCTGTAGTTGCGAGGTGACCGACTGCGTCTTGGAGATTTTCTTCGACTCCAGACGCTCACGCTCGAGCATGTTCATGAAGTCCATGTTGCCGCCGACATTGAGTTGGTAGGTGCGGTCGACGGTGACGCCGCGATCTTCGAACAGCTTCGCGAGGACGCGGTGGGTGATGGTGGCCCCGACCTGGCTCTTGATGTCGTCGCCGACGATCGGAACACCGGCCTTCTCGAACTTCTCGGCCCATGCGGGCGTACCAGCGATGAACACGGGCAGCGCGTTGACGAAGGCAACCCCGGCGTCGATGGCGCACTGGGCGTAGAACTTGGCAGCGGCCTCAGAACCTACGGGCAGGTAGCAAACGAGAACGTCCGCCTCAACTTCGCGAAGTCGGGCGACCACATCGACCGGATCGGCATCTGACTCAGTGACCATCTCGCGGTAGTACTTGCCCAGACCGTCGAGGGTGTGTCCACGCTCAACCGTGATGCCGGTGGGTGGAACGTCGCAGATCTTGATGGTGTTGTTCTCGCTGGCGACAATCGCCTCGGAAAGGTCTTGTCCGACCTTCTTGGCGTCGACGTCGAAAGCGGCGACGAATTGAACGTCGTTGACGTGGTACGGCCCGAATTGAACGTGCATGAGGCCGGGGACGCGATCGTTGGGATCGGCATCCTTGTAGTACTCAATTCCCTGGACGAGCGATGAGGCGCAGTTTCCTACTCCGACGATCGCAACGCGAATCGAACTCATTGTTGTGTCCCTCCTGTGTTGATTCGCCCGGATCGGCCCGCGCCGCCGGTGTTGTTTCGTTGTGTGGTGGATGTGGCCGAGCGGCCAGATCCGGTCGTTGTTGATGTTCTTGCGCGACCCGCATCGGACGGCTCGGATTTTTCATGCGCGATGAGCTCAGAAAGCCATCGCACTTCTCGCTCAACGCCGTCGAGGCCGTGGCGAGCAAGTTCTTCGGTGTAAGCGTCGACTCGCTGCGAGCCGCGGGAAAATGACCCGCGAAGGACCGAGAGTCGCTCCTCAAGTCGTGAGCGACGGCCTTCCAGGATCCGCATCCGCACCTCTTGGTCGGTACGCGAAAAGAAAGCGAAGTGGACGCCGAATTGTTCGTCGTCCCAACTGTCAGGTCCGGTCTGGCTCAGTAAGGACTGGAAGCGCTCTTTGCCTTCAGGTGTCAATTGGTAGACGATCCGGGCGCGACGACCGGTGAGCGCAGGGGCACCAGCATCGGCTGGGCCAGCTTCGGCGATCAGGTCCACTGCGAGCAGGTGCTTCAAGCACGGGTATAGCGATCCGTACGAGATTGCCCGGAAGCTTCCAAGGACAGCGTTGAGGCGCTTGCGCAGCTCGTAGCCGTGCATGGGCGCATCGTGAAGCAGGCCGAGCACCGCGAACTCAAGTGTGTCTGAGCGTTTTGCCACGGTGCTACCTCCTCGTTGTGTTTGCATACATCAAGTTTGAGCGTTGTGTTGTGACGACTCAATATATCGGTTCGATATATCAAAAGATACCCGATACCTCACCACTTCACAAGCGCAACGCGCCCATCCCCTCCGTTGACTGTGTGGTTGTCGGGGAGTTTTCTTGATCAAATGCATCAATAATTACACAGTCAACGGAAGGAGCGAAGGGGCTTCACAGTCACCGAATGGGGCCGTAGCCTTGGGGGATGGCAACGCCACGCGCGGCGGGAAGTACTAGGGGTACCCGTGCCCCGGGTGCAAGTAGTAGGCCGCCACAGGAGCGCCCAGAATTGCGTGATCCCGAAATCGTCAATGATCCGAGGGCGCCGCGGCGAGTCATCGACCATTCGCTACAGCGACGCGCCGCACTGGCGAGTCTGGTGGTAACCGCAACGGGCGCTAGTGACCACCTCGACCCCCATCCGCACCTACTACGCGCGGCCAAGAATCATGGTGAAGTCGTCCAAGACTCATGTCCTTGGTGCAAAGACAAGAAGTCGATGCGGCACTTGCGTTTCGTTTATGGCGCAGAGCTGGGCCCGTTTGCCGGAAGGATCAAGAATGCCAGCGAACTCAACGAGATGGCGTACGAACACGGTTCGTTTCGCGTGTACCTCGTCGAGGTATGCAAAAGCTGCGGATGGAACCACTTATTGCGCAGTTACGTCCTAGGCGACGGCGTGCCGCGCCCTGCTTTGCGAGCTCCGAGGGACATGCTCAACTAGTACGTGCTCTCGATCTCGCGATCGGGCGTCGCTTGCGCTGCATTGCCATGTGATCTGCATGACATGTGCGAACGGCTAACCCAACTCACAGACGGTGGCGTGAATGGCAGGCAGCTATGGATCTGAGCCCGCAACGCGCGGTGGCAGTGCCCCGCGCCAAAAAACTGTGAAGCCTCGCCGCAAGCGCATCATCAACTACCCGCAGTACCACCGACGCGGGCTGCGTCGCTGGTTGCCATCGTGGAAGCTGGTGTTTGGCAGCATCATCACCCTTGGGCTGGTTCTGGTCGGCGGGTTTGCTGCTGCTGTGGCCTTCACTGATGTTCCCCCGCCCAACGAGATCTCCCGCGCTGAACGAACCATCGTTTACTGGAATGATGGCAAGACCGAAATGGGTCAGCTCGGCGAAGCCAACCGCATCAGTGTCCCGCTTTCGGATGTTTCATCGAGGACCCGCGATGCTGTGCTCGCCGCGGAGGATCGTGAGTACTACGAACACGGTGGATTTGATCCGCGCGCTTTGGTGAGAGCGGCATGGAACGACCTCAATGGCGGGGCGACCCAGGGTGCTTCGACCATAACCCAGCAGTACGCCAAGAACGCGTTTCTGTCCCACGAACAGACCCTGACCCGCAAGGCCCGCGAGCTGGTGTTGTCAGTGAAGCTAGAGACCGAAGCGTCCAAGGACCAAATCCTCGAGAATTACCTCAACACCATCTATTTCGGGCGCAACGCCTATGGCATCGAAACCGCAGCGCAGGCGTATTTCGGGGTCCCGGCTAAGGAACTCACACTTAAGCAGTCAGCAGCGATCGCGGCCATCATCCGCGCACCGGGCGGTTATGACCCCGAGACACACAAGGCCAAGCTGAAAGACCGCTACCTTTACGTGCTCTCGGGAATGCAAGTCAAGGGTTGGATCACCGCTGAACAGAAGGCCAAGGCGGCTAAGAAGCTACCCGCTTTCATCAAATACCAACCGAACAAGAGCTCCCTGCGCGGCACAACTGGCTACTTGTTGGAGTCGGTGCGCCGCGAGATGCTGCGCAAGGGCTACACCGAGGAAGATCTCACTCTCGGCGGCTACCGGATCACGACGACGTACGACAAGTTGGACCAGCAAGCCGCAGTCGAAGCAGTCACCAACTATGGCCCTGGGGACGAGAAGGGTTTACGTATTGGCTTGACCTCGGTGAGGGCCGATACCGGCGAAGTGGTCTCTATGTACGGCGGCAAGAACTACCTCGATAGTCAACTGTCCAACGCTGATCAGGCTATGGCTTTGGCTGGTTCGACCTTCAAGCCCTTTGCATTGGCTGCCGCAATTGAAGACGGTATTAAGCTCAACTCGATGTGGGATGGCAGTTCCCCGCGCGAGATCAAGGGCTACAAACTGCAGAATGAGGGCAACGAGTCATTCGGGCAGATCAACTTGCTCAGGGCGATCGAGAAGTCGGTCAACACGGTTTTCGTGGATCTTGCCGTGCAGATCGGGCCCGACAAAGTCAAGAATTCAGCGATCCGTGCAGGCGTCCCGAAGGACACCGTCGGACTGGTCGCCGACCCGACGACTGTGCTGGGAACCGCCTCCCCCACCACGCTGGATATGGCTGGGGCATATGCAACATTCGCTAACCGCGGGCAACGCGTGGCGCCCACGACGATCAAGGAGATCAGCCTTAACGGTAATGTCCAGTACAAGTTGAATCCCGTGAAGCAACGCGAATTCGAAGACAACGTCGCGGACACTGTCAACTACGCGTTGCAACGCGTCGTCACGAGCGGCACTGGCTTCGAGGCTAGCAATCTCGGCCGTCCGGCGGCTGGCAAGACTGGAACCACCGACAACAACCGCTCGGCTTGGTTCGTCGGGTACACCCCGCAAATGGCTACTGCGGTGATGATGGTGAAGCAGGACTCCGCCGGCAATCCGATCAGCCTCTATGGCACCGGTGGTGGCGGAAGTGTTCATGGTGGCTCCTACCCTGCTCGTATCTGGACTGCCTACATGCAGACGGCCACTGCCAACGATCCGTACGAACAGTTCACGACACCTAGTGATCTTGGTTACGGCTTGAACGACAGTTACCGCTACAACGGTGGGTACGGCAACGGCTCTGCTTCGCCGAGCCCGAGTAGTTCGGCCAGCGCAAGCAATGGGAACACGCCCGGGAACGGCAGCGGCAACAGTGGCGGGTCGTCACCAGCGCCGTCGGGCGGGTCAAATGGCGGAAGCTCGAGCAGCAAGGCACCCAATGCAGTTGTGACGAAGCCCAAGACTCCAACTGCTGGCCCCTAGGAGCGTGGGTCAGTAATGCCGTTGCGCGGCGCGGCGGTCACGCAGCGCACTTGCGGCGATCTGCGGCCTTGCCATTACGCCACGTGACCGCCGCTCGCTCCGAACCCATTACTGACCCACGCTCCTAGCGGTCTGTTCGGCTGCGAATGCTGACTTGGATTGGTTGGCATGCAGGCTGCATACTGCGTATCAGGTATTTCTAGGTACGGAGAGGCGAACCTGTGAGCGTTGCGGTACTTGGGTCAGGAAACGGCGCGCTTGCTGTCGCTTTCGAGTGGGCACAGGCCGGGCACGAAGTTCGGATGTTCGACTTTGAACAGTTCGACTCGGTAGCCAAGGTTGGCGCCAAGGGCGGCATCAGCGCTGACGGTGAACTCAGCGGGTTTCAGCCCGTCGCCTACGCCGGACACGATCTCCAACGCGCTCTCGAGGGGGTGGAGCTCATATTCGCGGTTGGTCCCGCCTATAGCACCGAGCCGTTCGCCGCTGCTTGTCGACCTTTTACGCGACCAGGGCAAACCTTCGTCGTATGTCCGGGTTCGTGTGCCGGTGCCATCGTCTTCAAGAATGCTTTAGGCCTATCGATTGACGATGAGTCGGTGATAGTCGCCGAGACCTCGACCTTGCCATACGCCGTGCGCATCACCGGGGACGTCCACATCACTGTCTATAACCGGCTCGGTGGCGGGTACTACGTTGCCGCTGTTCCTCGATCGTTGACCTCGCGGGTGTACGACCTTCTACGCCCGGTCTATCCCGAGATCGAGATGGCCGACAGTGTGCTGCAGACCATGCTGCAAAATGGCAACCCGATCATTCATCCAGCAGTCACGTTGTCTAACAGCGCGCTCATTCAACGCACCGGTGGGGACTTTCTGTTCTATGAAGAAGGTGTTACCGAGTCGGTCGGTCGAATCATCGAAGCACTCGACACCGAACGGCTAGCGATTGGTGAGGCCCTCGGAGTCACTGTGGTCCGCGACCCCGAGCTCGGGATCATTCAGGGGTATCAGGCCGAGAACAACTACAGCACCGGCTACTCCCAAGCCCCCGGTTTCAAGGGAATCAAGGCTCAGCCTCAACTGGACCACCGCTACTTCAACGAGGACGCTGGGTTTGGGCTGGTATTACTGACCGATCTGGCAGTTCGCCTCGATGTTCCCACCCCGAACATGGATGCCGTACTGCAGTTGAGCTCAACGGTTATGGGTCGGGACTACAAGGCCGAACAGGGCCGGACCTTGGAAGGCCTGGGCTTGGGCAACTACAGCGCTGAGCAGTTGCGGGCTCTGTAAAGCGGCACTCATTTAGAACAGGGAAGTCTGGCTCGCCTGTTCGAGGTCGATCACGGAATCGACAACGGGAATGTTCCGAACTCGTTCTTCGGTGGTCCCAGGGCGGGGTTTGGGCCCATTCCACCCTGGGCCGGTTGGGCATTCGCGCTGGTACTGGTGGGCCAGCGCAGCGTTGGAGGCCCCTTCATCTGCTTGGGTATTTCCGAACGCGCCGCTGTGGCCCTTGAGCCATTCCCATTGAACAGGGTGCGTGCGCGCCTGGGCCAAGGAATGAATTTTTCTGATCAGTTCAGCGTTGGCAACGGGCGCCTTCTTGCTTGTCATCCAACCGTTGCGCATCCAGCCCTTGATGTATTTCGTGAGGCAATCGATGACGTAACGGGAGTCGGTGACGATAACCAGTGGTGTGTGCGGGTCATGCTCAAGTGCGACGAGGGCTTGCTGTGCGGCCGTGAGTTCGGCGACGTTGTTTGTGGCGATCGCCCACCCGCCGCTGGCCCAGGAATCAGGCCCAGCCCACCAGCACCATCCGGCCGGCCCGGGATTGCCCTTCGCTGCACCATCTGTGTAGATCGTGTGGGTGGATGAGGTCACAGCCTGAACTATGCCTCACTTGTTGCCCGTGCCCAAGTGGCGACTCTTGTTCAGTGTGAGCAGTTAGGGGTCTATATGACCATCTAGCTACTCACACTGAGGACTAGCTACTCACACTGAGGAAGATTGGTCCGGCTGGGGGGTGCGACGCAGGGTCCATCGGTCTGCTGCGCCGTCGAGCACACCTCCGCCGGGATCGTCGCGATCCTCCGGCCAACCATCGGTTCGGACTGGGTCGTTTTCAGGCGCGAGCATGTCTCGGATGACCATGGCAGCGAAGTAACAGGTGCCCAAAATATGGATGATGACTGCAACGCAGTACCAGCCAACGGGTAGACCCTTGAGGTTCTCGCCCAGGCCCGCGAGGTAGAGCCAGATCGCCACAAAGTAGGTCACTTCTGCGGCTTGCCAGATCAAGAAGTCGCGCCACCGCGGGCGGGCAAGAGCGGCCAGTGGAATCAGCCACAAAACATACTGGGGTGAATAGACCTTGTTAGTGATCAAAAACGCGGCGATGACGAGGAAGAACATGGACGCCAAGCGGGGGCGACGGGCAGCGCGCAGCCCCAGCATTGCGATCGCGAGACAGAGGAGAATGAACATGCCCGTGGCCAAGCTGTTGAGGCTGTCGGCATCCACATGGAAACCGGCTGTTGTTAGAACTAGCCAGATGGAACCGAAGTCCTCACCGCGCTCGGAACTGAACTTGTAGAAGTGAAACCAGCCTTCGAAGTTGAGCAACATAAAGGGGAGATTGACGATCAGCCAGGCCACGACAGCGCCAGCAGATGCCTGCCAGAACGCCCGCATTCGTCCAGCGCGTAGGCACAGGATCAACAGTGGCCCGAGCAGGATGAACGGGTAGAATTTTGCAGCTGCAGCAAGGCCCAAGAACACTCCGGCAGTGGTCGGGTGCTTTCGGGCCCAAAACGCCATCGCCACTGCTGTGAGGCCGACAGCGAGCAGGTCCCAGTTGATTGTCGCGCTCAAGATCATGCCTGGTGCCAACCCAACCATGGCGGCATCCCAAGGGCGCCGGCGCACCGTAACCGCCGTCGCAACGACGGTCACGATCAACGCGACGGACAGCATCACGACGTTGGCGTAGTAGAAGTTGAGGGTGACTTCACCTTGCCGCGGTGTGAAAATGTTCGCGACCTGCATGAACATGCCTGTCAGAACCGGATATTCCAACTGTTCCTGGCCCGGCAGCGCAGTGCCCAGGTAGGGGAAGACGTTGTCGGCGAACCCGCGCGAGGAAAACAGCGCGGGTATGTCTGAGTAGCAAAGGTGGGTGTAGCGACTCGGGCTGGCCCATCCGGTATAAGTGCAATGAATCTTGCTCAGCATGCCGAGCATGTATCCGAGCACGCCCAGCACCAGGACAAGCTTTACCGGTGTCCAGTAGCGACCCGACCGGAAGTCGGCAAACCAGCCAGGCGGCCCGCCGAGAACAGCCGCGGCGGGGGCTATGACCGGGTCGTCCAGGCTGGGTGCGACGACGTTGAGGCCGGGTCGTAGTCGATCGTCGGATTCAGGACTCGCGTGTTGGCCGGGCATCATCTGTTGCTCAGTCATTGGCAGGCCAGCCGCTACTCAAGTCCGATGATGCGATCAAATGCGGCCGTCGTATGGCGGACACGGCACTCCCACTCATCCCCAACTGCTGGCACTCGTCCCCCACGACCGACAGCTTGGCGCACATCGTCGGAGCTAAGCCACAGCAGCGATACCTGCATGTGGGGAGGTTCGGCGAACCACCGACGCTTGTCGTCCCAAGTGAACGGTGACTTCGCTCGGCCTGAGGCTTCAAGTGCTCCGCTACCTGCAGCCACGGCACGCTGGCGCATCGATACCGCAGGTGAGGGGGCCTCTAGGCCAACACCGTGCGAGGTTCCGCCACCGACCACGACCAGCAGGCCGTCTTTGGGTGCTCCGCGTTGGCGGTAGCCGACTGCGCGGCCCTTGGAGACCGTGTGGACGGCCAGGACCGTACCTCGCGCTGCGAGGGCTTGCGGGGCACCGAGCCACAATTTCGTGCCGATCCTGACCCGTAGCGGCATGTCGGGGATCGTCGCTCGTAGCTCGCCGAGCTCGGTATCGTCAAGGTGGGACACCCACAGGGCTGCAGCGTCATCGGTCAGCGGGCAGCCGGCGTCTTCGAGAGCTCCTAATGCGCGAATCCAGGTGAGCGTCCACGCCCAGGCTTCCCGCACTCGTCCGGTGGCGTTCTTCGACAGGCGGGGGATGGGGGTCGTGTCGTGCCAGCTCGACTCCAGCGTTTGTACGTGGGGGGCGACTGGTTGGGTGAGGGGCAAGTGGATCGCCAAGCCCTGCAATTCGATGCGCCGTTGACGCAGGGAATCGCGAACGGCAGTATCGGTGAGCAGCGCGTCGAGGTCGGGTTCGGCAATCCCGAATCGACGCATCGAGGTCAAACCCTCGATAAGGATCCGGATGGGTTTGTGGGTTTCGGCACTGTCAGGTGAGTGCGACTCCAGCGTTGCTTGGGCCAACGATCGCAGGGCATCAACGCTGGCAATCGTACGGATGACTCGGTCTGCGTACGCGCTCTTGTCGATCATCGTCCAGATAGCTGAGCCGGCGGCATCGCGGGGATCCCAGGGCTGCATCACTAGGATTTCGCCGCCGAAGTAGCGCGCGACGGCACCTGCTTCAAACGGCGTCCCAACAGCAATACGGTCCATTCCCAAGCGGGCTGTCTCCACGGCGAGGTTGGCTAGACCGAATCCGTAACCGTTGCCTTTCGCGACTGGAACGATGTCGCCGAATCGAGCGCCAGCGCCTTCACCGGTGATGACATCGCGCACTGCATCTCTTACCGATGCCGTGTGCTCGCGCCACTGTGGTCCATCGACATGGAGGGTGAAACTCACCTCGCCTCACCCGCGCCGCCGTCGGTGTCCTGCCCGCGGCTAGGAATGAACCCGCGCGCTTTTGCTTTGATCTCGCCACGGCGCATGTACACATCGAAGGCCTTCGCAATGGCTGGGCGTAAGACGAAGTCCCACTCGCCGACATACTCCAAGGCGCGCCCACCCGTCCCGAGCTTGAATCGGATCAGACCGAATAGCGGATCTGATTCGTCCAGAGTGTCGCTGATGCCGCGCATGTCATATACCGAGGAGCCCCGATCGATGGAATCGCAAATCATGCGCCATTGAATGGCGTTGGAGGGCTTGACCTCGCGGCCGGCATCGGCGGAGGCGCCGTAGGAATACCAAGCGTGGTCGCCGACAGTTACCATTGTTGTTCCGGCCAGGACCGTGCCCTCGTAGGTGGCCAGGTACAGCGAGATGCGGTTGGGGTCCTCGGCGATCATTGCATCCCACATGCGCTCGAAGTACGCCAGTCCGCGGGCAGTGAAGCCGTCGCGCGCTGCGGTCTGGACGTAGATGGGGTGGAAGTCCTTGAGGCGCTCGCGGCCAACCTCTTCGACGAGGACGTCGAGCTTCTCAGCCTTGCGCACGTTGCGACGCCACAGCTGATTGAAACCGGCGAACACCTGTTCGCGAGTGCGGCCCTCGAGCGGGACTTGAAAGACGTAGCGGGGTTGGACGTCGCCAAAACCTGCGCCAGTGTCGGTCTTCTGGGTCCAACCGCTGGTCCGCAGTTGTTCGATGACTTCTAGCCCACCGGCATAGCTCTGGTCCGGTGATACATCGCGTAGGCGCTTGGCCTCACCGGTGGCAATCGCGTCTTTGAGGGTTGCAGCTGTCCAGGAGCGCACCCCGACCGTTGGGCCCATCTTGACCATGAAAGCGCCGTTGTCTTTGAAGTAGGCCAACATCGGATCGAGGAGTTGTTTGATAGTTGGTGCTTTGCCCGATGATGCGCGTTCGCCCAACCAATCCAGATCCGGGCCCTCGGGTAGGTAGGCCAGCCACCTGTCGAGCTTGGGGACCTGGCGCATCAAGACCAGGCCAGCGCCGACCATGACGTCATCGTCAAACCAGCCGAGTGACTCACTGCGCCACTCTGCTTTGACCCCTGCCCATGAGGGGGTCTGCAGGAATGACAACCGTTGCCGACCCTGCACGTAGGCGATGTGTTCGTCTCGTGAGATGGGGCGCACAGTCACAGTCACCGTTGCAGCCTACGGCTAGGCGAGGTCGAACCCGAGCAGGCTGCCGCGCGTACCCTGTTCCTATGTCGCCATCGCCATCAGAGTCTCCAGTTCTTGATGCCCCCGTTTTGGTCGGCGGGCACGTCGGCCAAGACGATCCGATCGGTCAAGCGCTGTCTATTGGAGCCGACTGTGCGCAGTTCTTCCTCGGTGACCCACAAGGGTGGAAGGCTCCGACTTTTCCTCACCCTGAAGGTGCGGCGGGCCTGAAGGCAGCTGCACAGGAAGCGGGGGTGACGATCTATATTCACGCCCCCTACGTGCTAAATGTCGCCTCTACTAACAACCGAATCCGGATTCCAAGTCGCAAGATCCTGCAACAACAAGTCGACGCTGCAGCCGAGATCGGAGCTGCTGGGCTCATCGTTCACGGGGGCCATGTGACCAAGGATGACGATCCCGAAGTCGGCTTCGACAACTGGCGCAAGACGTTTGAGCGGATGGACCTGAAGGTGCCGGTCTTGATTGAGAACACGGCTGGCGGTGACCATGCGATGGCTCGACGCTTGGAGGCGATCGCACAACTGTGGGATGCCCTAGATGGATATGACCCGGGTTTCTGCCTGGACACCTGCCATGCGTGGGCCGGAGGGATCGAGATGCCCGAGGCCGCGGAGAAGATCTTGGCGATCACCGGCCGGATCGACTTGGTGCATGCCAACGATTCGCAAGGTGGATTCGATTCGGGTCGCGATCGTCATGCCAACTTCGGCCAAGGAACAGTCGGAGTCGAGCCACTACTCGAATGCATAGCGACGGCCAAAGCCCCAGTAATGTGCGAGACCCCCTTCACAGGCATAGCCACAGACATCGAGGTAATCCGGACCTACCTGTCGACCTAGCTTGCCCAACAAACCCGCGAGTGCGGGATTGTGGTCGTCAAACTTGGTTCGTGAAGGCGTTTTGCCAACCACAATCCCGCAGTCGCCAGGTTGTTGGGCGGACTGGGAGGATGGGGGCGTGCCCCTTACTCGTAAGCGCGTTGTTGGTGAAGCTACTCAGGCCCTGTTGATATCTTGCGCCGGAGCTGAATTGAACTATTCCGACCATGGAATGTCGTTGCGGCCATTTGATCGCTCGACCTCCGAAGTCAACTGGCACGAAGTTGACCAGACTCGAACCGTGGGGCACGGCGAAGCCGTATTTCGTGCCGTTGGCGATGCGCTAATGCACTGGCAGCTCAATCGTGGAGCCGGCTTGTATGTGCGGTCGGCGAGTGGAATCGTTCGGGTAGGAGAGACTGTGGCCGTTGCCATGCCAATAGGCTTTATGGCGGTCACAGCGATCTGTCGGGTAGTGGCCGTGATCAGCGAACCTCGGCGGATCGGCTTTGCCTATGGTTCCTTGCCCGGGCATCCCGAGCGCGGGGAAGAGGCCTTCATTGTCGAGATTGCAGACGACGATGCTGTGACGGTGACGATCCGCTCCTTGTCCCGGCCCGCTGCCTGGTTCACCAGAGTTGGAGCACCTGTGGCCTCGGTAGTTCAGCGACGGGCGGTGGATCGCTATTTGGTGGCCGCCGAACGCATCGCGTCATCGGCGGCCACCGAGTAGTTGGTCGTTACAGCGGACATCTCGACCTGTGGATAGCTGACTTTGCTGATCCTCGCGTGCGTTACTCTTAGGGAACTAGTTTCGCTCGGGGGATTCGTTCTTCTATCCAGGACTTTCGGACCCCTGCGCAATCAAGTGACATGTGAGACCTCCTGCTACGGATCGTCCGTAGCCGTATAGCCCAAAGGAGGTGGTCTGAAGCATGCGTCGTTATGAAGTCATGGTGATCCTCGATCCGGATCTAGAAGAGCGCACCGTCCAGCCCAGCCTGGAGACGTTCTTGAATGTTGTTCGCGCCGATGGCGGAACCGTTGACAAGCTCGAAGTTTGGGGTCGTCGTCGGATGCAGTTCGAAATCAACAAGAAGTCCGAGGGCATTTATGTCGTCGTTGACTTGAGCTGTGAGTTCGAAACCGTCAAAGAGCTCGATCGCCAACTGTCGCTCAACGAGGCAGTGCTGCGCACGAAGGTTGTCCGTCTGCCCGCGAAGGAAGCTGCCGCGGTCGCAGAAGAGGCACCTACACCTGCTGCCTAGCTAGCAGCTCACTCATCCTCAACTGCAACGAACATGAAAGGACACCAACATGGCCGGTGACACCAGCATCACTATCGTCGGAAACCTTGTGGACGACCCCGAGCTGCGCTTTACAGCCAGCGGAACGGCTGTCGCGAGTTTCCGAGTCGCCTCGACTCCTCGTGCCTTTGATAAGGCCTCGAACGAGTGGAAAGACGGCGAATCGCTGTTCTTGTCGTGTTCAGTCTGGCGTCAGTACGCCGAGAACGTCGCCGAGAGCCTGACCAAGGGCACCCGCGTGATCGTGACAGGTCGCCTGAAGCAACGCTCGTACGAGACCAAACAGGGTGAGAAGCGCACTGTCTACGAAATTGATGTCGAGGACGTGGGCCCAGCGCTACGTTCGGCGACAGCCAAGGTCGCCAAAGTCAGCCGCGGTGGCGGATTTGGAGACAACAGCGGTGGCAATGGTCGCTCAGCAGCAGCTGACGATCCGTGGGCCACGCCTGCACCTGCCGCCAGCGACGAGCCACCCTTCTAGAACTCAACTCACATACGGAGAACTTCACCATGGTGAAACCACCACCTCGCAAGATCAAGATGAAGGCGTGCACATTCTGCAACGCCGAGAAAAAGGGCAAGGTCGTCTACATCGACTACAAAGATGTGAACCTGCTTCGCAAGTACATCTCTGACCGAGGCAAGATTCGCGCCCGTCGCGTAACAGGTTGCTGCACCCAGCACCAGCGCGATATCGCGACGGCGGTCAAGAACGCCCGCGAAATGTCCTTGCTCTCCTACACCTCAACCGCTCGATAAGGGGGCCTGGATATGAAGCTCATCCTGACTCACGAAGTCGACGGCCTCGGTGCACCGGGAGATGTTGTCGAGGTCAAGAATGGTTACGGCCGTAACTTCTTGGTTCCCCGCAACCTCGCCCTGGTCTGGACCAAGGGCGCGGAGCGCCAAATCACCGAGATCAAGCGAACCCGCGATGCTCGTGCGATCAAGAGTGCCGATCATGCCAACGAGGTCAAGAACCAACTCGAAGGACTTACTGTCAACCTGCCTGTGCGCGCTGGGGAAACCGGCAAGCTCTTCGGTTCGGTGACTTCGGCCGACGTTGCTGATGCGATCCGTCAGTCCGGCGGTCCGTTGCTGGAGAAGCGTTCGATCACATTGGGCGATCCCATCAAGACTTTGGGCAAGCACAAGGTCGATGTCAAGCTGCATCCATCGGTAACGGCTACCGTTACTGTCGAGGTCGTCGCAAGCTAGCGATCTGCCCGTCTGGGATTGCACATGACCGAAAGGCAAGAACATGACACCGCCTACGAGCCGTCGAATCACCTCGATGATCGTTGGCGGTGTTCTGTTGTCTGGACTAGTTCCCGCGAGTCTTGTCGTTGCTTCTGCGAGCACACCGGCCACCACTGCTTCGTCTTTGCCACCCGCCGGGCGGTCAAATTCGGCGGAAACCGCCGAATTCACCGCCCGTGCGGTGGCAAAGACGGTGAGAGCGGGCGCTCGGGCAACTAAGTCGATCGTGATCGGGTACTCGGTAAAGAAGCGACCGATCGTGGCTCGCCTGTACGGATCGGCGTCGGCTACTCGCGTCGTGGTCATCATCGGCTCGATGCACGGATCTGAGCTCGCGGGGTTGAAGATCACCAAGCGGCTTGATGCGCATGGCGCCCCGGCAAGCACAGCGATGTGGGTAGTGCCCAACCTCAACCCCGACGGTGCTGCCAAGGGGACTCGCAAGAACGCGCACGGCGTTGATCTCAATCGCAACGGCTCCTACAGCTGGCGGCCCACTGCCAGTTCCGCCGACAACTACCCTGGCAAGAAACCGCTGTCAGAACCCGAGACCCGCGCGTACCTGAAGTTCCTGACGGCTGTCAAGCCAGACCTGGTGTTGATCTATCACCAAGCAGGCAACGCTGTCGACAGCTACCAGCAGAAGAACAAGGGGTTGACCAAGGGCCTAGCCAAGCGGATGAAGCTCAAGGTCAAGTCGTTTCCCTGTTCAGATGTGTGTCGAGGGACATTGACTGGCTGGTTCAACCACACGTTCCCAGGCGTCGCGCTGACCGTTGAACTACCGCGACCGGTTTCGACCACGCAGGCCAAGCGCTATACCACCGCCGCTCTCTGGGCTATGACCTACGTCCCGGACCGCACCGCCTGACGGTCAACAGTCAACCGCTACAAAGCAGCCGTTGACTGTTGAGTTGTTGAGGTATTTTCCTGATCAAACACCTACAACTCAACACTCAACGGGGGATTAGGGCGGGCTAGGAGAGTTCGAGGCGGACATGGTCTACGACGCCGTCAACGGCATCCTCGATCATCGCGAGCACCTCACCGAACGCGGCAGCATCGTCGTAGTAGGGGTCCGGGACCTCCAACTGCGGATCGTCTTCAGGCAGGTGCATGAGAGCGGGATCGAATGAGCGCAAGATTCGAACCCGCACTGCCGCCTCTTGCTCTGGCGCCATGCCACGCACATCGAGCACGTTGTTGTAGTCCATACCAACGATGAGATCGACTTCGGCGAACCATGCTGGGTCGAACTGGCGCGCAGCATGCTCAGTGTCGTAGCCGTGTGCGCCCAGAACGGCCTGCGCGCGGTGATCAGCGGGCTTACCGACGTGCCAGCCACCAGTTCCGGCGGATTCGACGACAACGCGTCGCCCAAGGCCCGCGCTAGCGATTCTGTCGCGAAGAACCACCTCGGCGATCGGCGATCGACAGATATTGCCCAAGCAAACGGCGACGATCCGGTAGGGCCGCCCTCGTTGCTCACCGAAATTGTCCGGCAGGGAATCGATCATGACGGCAGGCGCCGATGCACCGGCGCGGTTGTGTGATTCTGAAATCCGGTCATGATGCAGGCCCTGCTCTGCTGGCGGTTGTTTGATTCCGAGGACTGCTCATGATGACAGACAGCGTATAGAGAATTGACCGATCGTTCATCTAGGGCTCACCCGAACGTGAACTGAGCCACTAATTCTCACCCACAGGCTAGAAAGTCCATTTCCGCAGGTCAGAGCGTTGTTGAAATCTAAATATCCACTGTTTCCCCAAGTTGTCCACATCGATGTGGACGGGCTTTCCCCGCGCGTTACACAGGTTGTCCACTGCGGAATCCACAGCAAGATCATCTTGAGGGTGCCTACTTTCCCCGACTTCATGCGCGTTGTCAGACAGAGGGGGTAGATAGAGAGTGCACGACACCGGATTGCCGGGTTCGACGTGGTAACCACGCGCCGATCTCGCCCGATTCGGTACATCGCCCAAAGACTAGGGATCCCCCATGACGATCGCCGAGTTTCCGTCAGCAACGGCCAATACCAGGCCGCAGGTCGATCGCACGCCCCCCCAGGATGTCGGTGCCGAACAGTGTGTCCTGGGTGCGATGCTCCTGAGCAAGGACGCAATCGCTGATGTCGTCGAGGAATTGCGTGAGGACGACTTCTACAAGCCAGCCCACGCGACGATCTACGGCGCGATTCAGGACTTGTACGGCAAGGGTGAACCTGCCGATGCGATCACAGTCAGCGACTACCTGGCTAAGAACGGTGAGTTGATCCGCATTGGTGGTGGGCCCTACATTCATACGCTCACCGCCAGCGTCCCAAACGCTGCGAGCGCGGGCTACTACGCCAAGATCGTCAAGGACCAATCGATCCTGCGCCACCTCGTTGTTGCTGGTACCCGGATTGCGCAGATGGGCTACTCGGCCGAAGGCGAGGTCACCGACCTAGTCGACAAAGCCCAGCGAGAAATTTTCGACGTTACTCATGAGAGCACGTCGGAGGACTACCTGCCACTGTCGGAACTGATGCAAGGAGCGATCGATGAGATCGAGTCGATTCAGCACCGCGGCGGCCAACTCGTTGGTGTTCCTACCGGTTTTGCTGAACTCGATGCATTGACCAACGGCTTGCATCCAGGGCAGATGATCGTGCTCGCTGCTCGCCCGGCGATCGGCAAGTCGACCCTCGGTCTAGACATCGCCCGCTCGGCCTCGATCAAGCACGGCCTCACTAGCGCGATCTTCTCGCTGGAAATGGGCCGCAACGAGATCATCATGCGCCTGCTTTCAGCCGAGGCCAAGGTTACGCTCGGCAGTCTTCGCAACGGTCACATGTCTGAACAAGACTGGATCAAGATCGCCCGCGTTCAGAGCGAGATGTCCACCGCTCCCCTCTATATCGATGATTCCCCCAACCTGACGTTGATGGAGATTCGCGCGAAGTGCCGCCGGCTTAAGCAGCAACACGATCTTCGTCTCGTAGTCATCGACTACTTGCAGCTGATGACCAGCGGTAAGAAGGTCGAGAGCCGTCAGCAAGAGGTCAGCGAATTCTCCCGTTCGCTGAAGTTGCTCGCCAAGGAGCTTGAGGTTCCGGTTATCGCGATCAGCCAGTTGAATCGTGGTGCCGAGCAGCGCACTGATAAGAAGCCGATGCTTTCTGACCTTCGTGAGTCCGGCTCGATCGAGCAGGATGCCGACATGGTGATGCTGTTGCACCGCGAAGATGCTTACGACCGTGACGCACGCGCTGGTGAGGCCGACTTCATTGTCGCTAAGCACCGAAACGGACCCACAGCCACAATCACCGTGGCATTCCAGGGGCATTTTTCCAGGTTCGTGGATATGGCCCAGGACTAGCCGTCTCCTATTCTGGTGCAGGTAACCAGTCAATATCGGCGGGCGGCCTTAGCGTTCGCCCGCTCGTTCGCCTGAGCGCGGCGGGGACCCATTGACGCGACATGTGTTTGTGGATTCGCGCAGGAACTCTTGTTGGCCGCCAAGAAAGCCGGCCGGAAATAGACCCCTTGGATTGAATATGGCAGTGAAGTAGGTCTTCACTGTGGAGTCCGATATCGATTTGCTGACCAGACTGTGGACTGCGTCGGGGAACTCGATGATTTTCAGATTTCCGCCAAGCGATTCTTGATAAGCGGCCAGGGTCTCATCCATGTCTACGTTAGTGTCGTGACCAGCCAAGATCAGAAGAGTCCGGATTCTTGCTTGCGTCAGATCTTCGGTCGAGTCTGCAGCGTAGTTCTTCAGGACGAACTGCCAGCGTCGTTCGGTCATTAGATCCGGATCGTTGGGGAAGGTGTGTCGATAGGTTTCGTAGCTGGCTTGCTCGCGAAGAAGCTGCCTGACTTGTTCGCTTTTGCTGATTACCTCATCAACGTGATCCTTTGTCGCTCCTTGCTCTGCCAATTCCGCCAGCGTGTTGTATCGACCTTGTCGAAGCCAGTTAATAGCAGGTGATACCGCGATCATGAAACACAGATCGGGATTTCTTACGGCTGCTTTAGGCATTACCCAGCCAGCTTGGCTCGCACCCCACATGCCGATTCGACTTGAGTCAATATCTGGTCGCTTCAGGGCCCAATCAATTGCGGCATCCATCTCAAGTGCTCGGTCTGCCATGTTCTGTGTAAGCCAGTCTCCTGCGGCACCGTCGATGCCTTGCTTGTTCCACGACAATGACGCGTAGCCAACCTCAGCGAACGATTCTTATATGGGACGGTAGAGGCCGTCTTGTGATGCGTTAACGGGACCGTTTCCATGAACGAAAATGGCCAGCCCAACCGGATCCTTAGCGTCAGAAGGCAAAGCCAAGACTCCTTCTAGCTCCACATCACCTAAGGGAATCCTGACCTTCTCTTCAGTCATGTTGAAGTCGTTCTGAACGACCGCAACTGAAAGGGGCACAGCGACTAATGCCAGTAGGACAAGCGCGACCGTCGCGATCAGCCGAAATTTGGAGCGAAGCATCTTCGTCTCAATCTTTAGCTCGACGGAAATCGGCGGGAGGCATCCATACTCTCTAGGAGTAGCCTGGGAAGCCTCGCACATCAGACAAACTGACCGGGCCAGTTCTCCCAGCTAATGGCTGCCGAGCCCTTCATGAGTGTGTCGCTGGCGAGAGCCGGGAGTTGCGGACGGGCTACGCAGTGAACAGCGCGCCGCAGTAATCCGTTTGCATTTCGGGTCTTAGCTCAGCGCAAGCCTCCCGGAATGCCGGACTCGACGAGGGGCCGATTCCGGTCTTGGCGTATCTTCAGCAACTAATGCTGAAGATGGCTAAAAACAGTCGAGCAGGCAAAGATGGGGTCAACAGTGGGAGGTAGTTGATGGGTTCTCGGGCATTCGAGGTCGATGAGTGCGGATCCTCGGTCGACTCACACCTGCCTCGGCCCAGCGATCCATTTCGAGCAATGGAACGACTGCCATCACGTTTCCATCGGGCAGAGCGCAAACGGATCCTGGCGGGCAATGAGAAGGCGCTGTACACGAACCTACACATCGCTCTGGAGCGCTTTCTGCAGCTCTTGGAGCGTGGCAGCAAGGCAGCCGATGCGGCAAATTCGCTGGCAAACAGCGCAGAAGACCTGGTGACTAAGGATTCGTTCAGCCGAATACGGACCTACATTTCTGGGTCGGTCCCAGAGTCCTTTCACTCTGCGCTGGACCGCGCGTGGCCCGCCAAGGAAGGGTACGGAAGCCACCCGGCATGGTGGATCGACCATTTCCCGAAGCGAGAAAGCTACCCACTGCCGTCCAAGCTGTTCGGTGCGCTCAAAGGCGCGGACACTGGCACCGCTGGGCTCACGGCCGCACTCCAGCAGTACTACGCCTCCGCGGCCAGTGGCATTCAAGCTGAGCAACAACAACGCCTAGCGCAGGCAAAGAGTTCCTTGGACCTAGCAGCAGAAATGGTCCGCCTTCGGGACCCGGCAATCCGCGCTCGCGTTGACACGATCCGTAGCGCCACGGTGCAGTTGCTCGATCGAACGGTCGCGCGAGCCCCCAACGATGAATTTGAGATTGCGGTGCGAATCGCGACGAACTACCTCCCCCACACGCTGCAGTCCTACCTCGATGTGCCGACTGAGCAGATGCCGATTCAGACAGGCGGAGGCAAATCAGCCAGAGACCTGACTCTGGAACAGCTCGACATGATCGGCAAGGCATTGGATGGAGCCAGCAGTAACCACGCGTCGATCCAAGCCAACGACCTGTTGGCCAACCAACGCTTCCTTGAGGATCGATTTGGCGGCTCGTCGCTTGACATTCCGAAGTGATCTGCCTACGCGGTGCTGGCGAGCGCCGCTTCGACATCAAGTGCCCGAGGTAGCAATTCAGATCAATGCGATCGGTGCACGAAGGCTCACAATCCTGAATCCATCCGATTCTTGACAAGTTCCAGAATCCAAAGTAACGTCTCCCCACATGACCCCCAATCCAGTTGACACTCTTCGTCAACACGGAGTCCAAGTCACAGCTCAGCGCCTTGCTGTGCTTCGAGCAGTATCTGGCGAGCCCCACATGACTGCTGAGGGCGTGGCCGACGTTGCCCGGGCTGAGATCGGCGCCATCTCACATCAAGCCGTATACGACGGCCTGGCAGCGCTGGTTGAGGCTGGCATCATTCGCCGAATCGAGCCAGCTGGCTCTCCTGCCCGCTTCGAAGATCGAGTCAAGGACAATCACCATCACCTCGTTTGCCGTGAGTGCGCCCGGTTGGTCGATGTTGATTGTGCGGTCGGTGACACACCCTGCTTGACTGCCGCAGATGGGATGGGATTTGAGATAGACGAGGCCGAGGTCGTGTATTGGGGTCGCTGCCCACAGTGCCTAGCTCAGGGGCAAGCAACCGCCGACCCTGGTCAACACTCAAAGCCCGGCCTACGAAGAGTCAACGCCGCAGGGTAGCCAGCCACCAAGATCTTCACCAACAAAGAAACCCGCACAAAAGTCGATTCCCCCAGGTAGCACCAAGGCAACTGCTGGTCGGTGACCAGTCGAGAGGAAAACATGAGCGACAAGAGCAAGTCTCCGGCCGAAGAAGAAGTCTTTGAAGGCTTGATGAGCGAGGAAGCTAACAAGTGCCCAGTCGCACACGACACTTTCTCGGGAGCCTCCATCCGGGACTGGTGGCCCAACCAGCTAGACCTCAAAGTGCTTCAGCAGAACCCCCAGGTCGCTGATCCGATGGGTGCGGACTTCGACTACGCAGCAGAGTTCAAGACCCTTGACCTCGCCGAGCTCAAGGCCGACCTCGAAGCAGTCATGACCGACTCCCAAGACTGGTGGCCCGCTGACTACGGCCACTATGGCCCGCTCTTCGTTCGCATGGCGTGGCACAGCGCGGGTACCTACCGCATCAAGGATGGCCGCGGCGGTGCCGGATCCGGCACGCAGCGCTTTGCGCCGCTAAATAGCTGGCCAGACAACGTCAACCTTGACAAGGCCCGTCGCCTGCTGTGGCCGATCAAGAAGAAGTACGGACGCAAGCTGTCCTGGGCAGACCTGCTGGTCTTTAGCGGCAATGTTGCACTGGAGTCCATGGGCTTCAAGACTGTTGGTTTCGGTGGCGGCCGTGAAGATGTGTGGGAGCCCGAAGACATCAACTGGGGTGCTGAGTCCGAGTGGCTCGAAGATGCCCGCCACAGTGGTGACCGGGAGCTCCAGGGTCCGCTGGCAGCAGTCCAAATGGGCCTCATTTACGTCAACCCCGAAGGCCCCAACGGCCACCCCGATCCACTGGCTTCGGCCAAGGATATTCGTGAGACCTTCGCCCGCATGGCGATGAATGACGAAGAGACCGTCGCGCTTATCGCTGGCGGTCACACCTTCGGCAAAACCCACGGTGCCGCCGATCCCACCGACTATGTCGGACCTGAGCCAGAAGCTGCCCCGTTGCAGGAGATGGGCCTGGGCTGGAGCAGTAGCTTTGGTACCGGTGCTGGCGATGACACCATCAGCAGTGGTCTCGAGGGTGCCTGGACGCCGACCCCCAAGGAATGGGATAACAGCTTCTTCGAGACGTTGTTCGGTTTCGAGTGGGTTAAGACGAAGAGCCCGGCCGGTGCCACGCAGTGGATCCCGACCGATCCAGCTGCAGCCGAACTCGTTCCTGATCCGCAGGATCCGAACAAGACCCACCCTCCGGTCATGCTCACGACCGACCTCGCGCTGCGGATGGATCCGATCTACGAGCCTATCTCGCGTAACTTCTTCGAGAACCCAGACCAACTCGCAGACGCATTCGCCAAGGCCTGGTTCAAACTGACCCACCGCGACATGGGCCCGATTGAGCGCTACCTCGGCGATCTCGTTCCGACCGAACTGCAGATCTGGCAAGACCCGGTTCCTGTGGCCGACTACGAGACCGTCGATGACCAGGACATCTCCGGACTCAAAGCCAAGCTGCTGGATTCGGGCCTGACTGTTGCGCAGCTTGTCACCACGGCGTGGGCCTCGGCTTCCACCTTCCGCGGCAGCGATATGCGAGGCGGCGCCAATGGCGCACGCATTCGCCTAGAGCCGCAAAACGGTTGGGAAGTCAACAACCCAGCGGAGTTGGCCAAGGTGTTGCAGAAGCTCGAAGCAATCAAGGAAGAGTTCAACGACCGCGAAGGGGATAAGCAAGTCTCGATTGCCGACCTGATCGTGCTCGGTGGCAGCGCAGCGGTAGAGCTCGCAGCCAAGAATGCCGGCTTCGATGTCGAGGTTCCCTTCACACCGGGACGCACGGATGCAACGCAGGACGACACCGATGTCGAATCCTTCGCTGTGCTCGAGCCGACCTCCGATGGCTTCCGCAACTACCTTGCCGAGGGCCAAAATGGACCCGAGAATCTGCTGGTTGATCGGGCTAATCTGCTGACCCTCAGCGCTCCGGAGCTCACTGCCCTCGTTGGTGGTCTACGTGCCCTCAACGCTAACTTCGATGGTTCCGATCTTGGAATTCTCACCGAGTCGCCCGAGGTCTTGACTAACGACTACTTCGTGAACCTGACCGACATGGACTTGACGTGGGAGCCAGCCAACGAGGCGCAGGAGACCTTCGTGGGCAAGGATCGCAAGACTGGCCAAGCCAAGTGGACCGGCAGTCGTGTCGATCTGGTCTTCGGCTCTGACTCACAGTTGCGCGCAGTCGCTGAGGTTTACGCAAGTGACGATGCGGGCGAGAAATTCGCCAACGACTTCGTCGCTGCGTGGGCCAAGGTGATGAACCTTGGTCGATACGACCTAGGCTGATCGTGACATAGCAAAGGGCGTTCAGGTGGTCTTCGTTGACTCACCTGGACGCCCTTCACCATTTGCCGATGCGACGTCGTCAGGTTCCACAAGCCACCTTGCCCCAGGCACCAGTGTCGGGGCAAGGACCAGCTAGCGACCGGGTCGGTTGAGGGACTACTTTCAGGCAAGAAGATCCCACATGCTTAAGGACCTGTCATGCCTAAGAATGCTCCCGCTGAACCAATTCCCACGATTTTGGACCTGCCAGTTGGGCTGGCTGCGACCGGCGAACGTGAGGAGTTCGACAGCCTGGGCAAAGTCATGGTTCCAGCCGATCGCTATTGGGGCGCCCAAACCCAACGCAGCATGTTGCACTTCACTATTGGCCACGACCGAATGCCCAAGGAGATCTACCACGCCTACGGGTTGGTGAAGAAGGCAGCAGCGATCGTCAATACCAAGGCTGGACGCCTGCCTCAATGGAAGGGCGAATTGATTCAGAAGGTCAGTGATGAGGTCATCAGCGGGGCACTGGATTTGGACTTCCCACTCTACGTCTGGCAAACCGGTTCCGGCACGCATTCCAACATGAATGTCAACGAGGTCATCTCGAATCGCTGTGCACAGCTCGTCGGTGGAACACTCGGAACGCAAGAGTCGATTCACCCCAACGACCACGTCAACATGGGCCAGTCCAGCAACGACACCTTCCCGACTGCGATGCACATTGCCGCTTACACGATGGTCACCGAAAGCACCATCCCAGCCTTGATTCGCCTACGCGATGCCCTGCACGAGAAGTCCCGGGAATGGGAGCGCGTCGTCAAGATTGGTCGCACTCACCTGGAGGACGCGACACCACTGACGGTGGGCCAGGAATGGTCGGGTTACGTCGGCGCCCTCGATGATGCCATCGCCGATGTCGAGCATGCCTCGCAGGGATTGTTGCGAGTCGCCATGGGAGGTACCGCAGTCGGAACTGGCGTGAATTCCCCTGCTGGCTTTGGCGATGAGGTCGCCGAGACCCTGTCACGGTTGACCGGCTATGAATTCAAGTCCGCGGAGAATAAGTTCACTGCCTTGGGGACTCTGGACCGCATGGTGCGCGCCCATGCTGCGCTCAAATGCGCGGCAGTCACTCTTTACAAGATTGCTAACGATATGCGTTGGCTCGGGTCAGGTCCGCGCACTGGCCTGCAGGAACTGATTTTGCCCAGCAACGAGCCTGGTTCCTCGATCATGCCTGGGAAGGTTAACCCAAGCCAGGCCGAGGCCATGTTGATGGTCTGTATCGAAATCATGGGCTCCGATGTTTCAGTCCAGATGGGTGGCGCTGAGGGCAACTTCGAGCTGAACACCTTCCGCCCGATTCTGATCAACAACTACCTGCACTCAGCCCTGATCATGGCCGACATGAGCGATCACTTCCGCGAGTTCATGATTGAAGGAGCTCAACTCAACGAGTCGAAGCTCAAGGACAATATCGACCGTTCGGTGATGATGGTGACCGCCTTGTCGCCGATCATCGGCTACGACCAGGCTTCGGTCATTAGTCACTACGCGATCGATCACGACACGACGCTGAAGGAAGCCGCGCTTGCCAATGGCGTGACCGAGGAGCTCTATGACCGCGTGGTTGTCCCGATCAACATGACGCACCCAGATGCCGCACCTGCCGCCTGGGACGACAAATAGGAAGCTGTCGTTAGCTCGTATGTATTGGGCAAGAAAGCCTGAGTTGCCGAGTTGGGTGCGCCAATCTGCGCGAGTTCGACGGGTAACTAGCCAACACCGCGACAGGTCATGCCTCGCGCAGGCGAGGCAACTCCATGGTCAATAGAGCGGGCGCGGCGTAGAGAAATCCCTGGGCCTGATCAGCTCCGTATCCGCGCAGAAGATGCTGTACTTCAAGCGTCTCCACGCCTTCAGCGATCGTCGTCAGCCCGAACTCCTTCGCGATAGCGATGACCGATTTCACAATGTGCTGGTCACCCGGGCTGCTGACCAAGTCGGTCACGAAGCTCATGTCGATTTTGAGTACCTGCAGTGTGAGGTCCCGAAGTTCGATAAAAGACCCGAACCCGGTCCCGAAATCATCCAGTGCCAGCCCGGCGCCCAGTTCAGCCAAGCGATGCGAAAAACTTCGGGCAATCGCGGGGTCTGCAAGTGCTGCGGTTTCGGTGATCTCGAATGTCAGATTTGGTGCGGCGGCCGCGGGGCTGGCCTCGATAAGGGCGATGATCCCATCGGCAATGACCTTGCTTCCCAGCGAGAGTGCGGAGAGGTTCACTGACACTAGCCGCCCGCTGCCAGCCAGTTCCACCGCGCGGGAGACCATGAACCGGTCGATGAGCGGGGTTAGCCCGAAGTGCTCCGCCTGCGGCAGGAAGTCCGCAGGTAGCACCACCTCCCCGGGGCCGCTACCGCTTTGCATGCGCACCAGCAGTTCCTCGCCCACCATCTCCCCAGTGGCCAACGCGATGATTGGCTGGCTGTAGACCAGCAGATGCCCACCTGTCACCGCACCTTTGATGTTGTTTTCCCACTCGACCCGCTCGCGCAGCGCCGTCTCGGCGTTCCTGCGCTCCGGCTCCCAGACCGCCCACCGCTCGAGCTCAGCCTCAGACATCTGGCGGTCCAACGCAGCCGCTTGGCGATCCAATGCAGCCAGCTTGCGATCCTTTGCCGAGGCCTCCCGTCGGTCGTCACTTTCCGACCGATCGGCGGGATGACGGGCACGATCTAGTTCAGCAACCTGCTCGTACGCTGCGTCCTTCTCATCTGAGGAGAGGTCCCTCTGGGCGGCGTCTGCGTCCCGCGCTCCGGCGTCAAGGTCACGCTCATTGGCAGCCAGTTCGCGCGCACGCAGTCGGGTGCTAGCGCCGACGACCGGGCTGGTCAGGTAGTCCTTCGCCTCACGCCGATCCTGCGCGGCCGCCACTCGGTCATCGGCCGAATGCCCCCGTAGTTCCGCTGCACCTTCACGGGCCTCAGGGTGGCGCGCTCGCTCCTCTTCGTCGACATCTGCCTGTGACGCATCGAGCCCAGCAGCCTCTACCGAGTGCTCGTTGGCCTGCAGGTCCAGCGTCTCGGCTACGCGGTCACGCTCCTCTGCGGCCGCGTCACGCGCATCGCCTGGATCTTTGATCACCTTCACAGCATAGGCACGCTGCTGATCAGAAAGAAGGTCCGAGTGAAAGCAGCCCTCGTTCGCCACATCTCACCACGCTAAGTGCGGCGAACGAAGGTCGAGCGAAAGAAGAGTTGTTGGTATTGGCCGTGGTAATCACTGGAAGATTCGCCAACCCGGCCGCATACGGCCGATCTGCCGAATCCTCAGGGCGCGAATAGTCGCGATACGGGTCAGAACCAGGCGGCCCGCATCGTCAATGCCGTGTCATCGGCGCCAGCGAGAATTTCGAGCTTGGGGTTGATTGTGGGCAACTCGCATCGGAAGAAGTAGCGCGCAGTCTGGCGCTTGCCCTCGTAGAAGTCGCCCTCTTTGTCACCAGCGGCGAGGAATTGTTCCAGCCAGATCCAGGCGATCACTAGGTGGCCTGTCGCCTCGAGGTATGCGGTGGCATTGGCCATCATCAACTCGCTATCGCCTAGTCCGCCAACGACGGCCGTTACCTGGGCTAACCGCTGACCAGCCGCGCTCAGCTGCTCGGCGAGCTCAGCCGCCTCTCCTTCGCGTTGGGTCGCGACGACGTTTGCTTGCTCACAGGTCTTGTTGATCTCGGCGAGTAGCCGCATTAGGCCCTGCCCGCCTGTGCCAAGAATCTTGCGTCCCAGTAGATCGAGCCCTTGGATGCCGTGGGACCCCTCGTGGATGGGGTTCAGTCGGTTGTCGCGGTAGTGCTGCTCGACGTCGTGGTCACGGGTGTAGCCCGCTCCACCAAGGACCTGAATTGCTAGGTCGTTGGCAGTAAGACACCACTGCGATGGCCAGCTCTTGACGATGGGCGTTAGCACGTCGATCAGCAACCCGAGCTGGGCCTCGTCACCGCCGTCATCGGCTGCAAGCTCGTCGACCAACTTGCTGCAGTACAGGCACAGCGCCAGCGCGCCCTCTACGTAGGACTTCTGCGCGAGCAGCATCCGCCGCACATCGGTGTGTTCAATGATCGGCACTTGTGGGTCGGTCGGTGCAGCGCCAAGCTTGCGGCCCTGTAGTCGTTCGCGGGCATAGGTCAACGACTTGAGATAGCCGGTGTATCCCAGAGATGTTGCGCCGATACCGACCCCGATACGAGCCTCGTTCATCATGTGAAACATGTAGGACAGCCCGCGGTTGGCCTCTCCGACCAGGTAGCCCACTGCGCCGTCTTGTCCGCCCGGTTGATGGGCACCACTACCGAACACCGGCGCCGTATTGACGGTTCCGCGAAAGCCCATCTTGTGGTTGATCCCCGACAAGACGACGTCGTTGCGCTCTCCGATGGAACCGTCATCGTTGACGAGGAACTTGGGCACTATGAACAACGAGATGCCCTTAGTGCCAGCTGGCGAACCCGGAACCTTCGCTAGCACCAAATGAACAATGTTCTCGCCCAGTTCATGGTCGCCACCAGAGATCCACATCTTCTGTCCGAACACGCGATAAGTGCCATCAGCCTGCGGCTGCGCGCGAGTGGTGATGTCGGAGAGGCTGGATCCGGCGTGCGGCTCTGATAAGGCCATCGTGCCGAAGAAGCGGCCGGCGATCATCGGCTCGACGAAGCGCTCTACCTGCTCTGCCGACCCATGCGCGAGCAACAGTCGGGCATTGCCCAAGGTCAGCATGATGTAGCCAGCAGTCGAAATGTTGGCAGCGCTGAATAAAGACGTGTAGGCCCCGTAGATCACACCGGGCAGCCCTAAGCCGCCTTGATCCTCGGGCAGCACCGCAGCGAGTAGATCGGCCTTAGCGAAAGCTTGGAGCGCTGGTCCCACGTTGTCGGGAAGGCAGACGCTCGTTCCGTCAAATGTCGGCTCATTCAGATCATTTGCGCGGTTGAACGGGGCGAAGTAGTCGTTGGCTAATTCCTCGGCAAGATCTAGCAGCGAATCGAACGTCTCGCGCGAGTGTCCGGCGAATCGCTCGTGACGTGCCAAGGACTGGACGTCAAGCCATTCGTAGAGCAAGAACTCCAGGTCGCGGCGGGCAATCAGCTCAGTCACAAGGGCCTCCTCGGTAGGCGCGGGTTTTCGCCATCGGAGACGACCTTACTTCGGGGCTTGTCGCACATTCCCTCGGGACCGCGCCGAGGCAGCAGAGAATACGGCAAACACGCCAGATATGGCCGACTGCCGACAGCGCTGCATGGTTGCCGATAGGTATTGCACTTGACGCAACGTCAATCCCTACCGTTGAGTACATGGACTAGTTGCTAGCCATTCAGGACGTAGCGAAGGCCTCTGGGGTTTCCTCACGGACTCTGCGGCACTACGACGAGATCGGGTTGCTCAAACCGGCCCAGGTCGCTGATTCGGGGATTCGCTACTACGGCCGCGACGAACTGCTTTCGCTTCAGCGCATCCTGCTGATGCGCGAATTGGATCTTGGACTCTCAACGATCAAAGCTGTGCTCGAACAACAGACTGAAGTTGAGGCCCTACGAGGACATCGCCGTGAATTGGAGAACGCTCGCAAGCGGTTTGCGCGACTGGCAAAGACCATCGACCAGACCATCGCTGACATTGAAGGAGAACGGAACATGAGTGCTGCAGAACTATTCGAAGGCTTCGACTAGGAAAAGCAGAAGGCGTACGAAAAGGAAATCGTTGACAAGTACGGCACCCAAGCGCAGAGGCACATCGACCAGAGTTGAAAAAAGGGTCGCCAAGATGACAAAGGCTCAGGCCGATGAAATCTCGAAGGCATATCCGCGTATCAACGCTGAGGTTGCCAACCTCATGCAAGCAGGGGCAACTCCTGACGATCATCGCGTACAGCAATTGATCGCCGGGCACTACAGCATCGTCTGCAACTTCTGGACACCCAATGCCGAGCAGTACTCAGGCCTGGGTCAGATGTACGTTGACGATCCACGCTTCCGTGCCGACTACGACGTCCACGACAAGCACCTCGTCGAGTTCTTCCGCGATGCGATCGACCACTACGCAGTCAATAACCTCACGTAACTCGACCCCGGGTTCAGCTCGACAAGCAAGCAGGGACCGATGCCCTGGCCGCTGTCGACCGATTGGCCGTGTTAGGACCTACTGCATCGTTCTCCAGTGAGGTTCCTCCCGGGCGCGCCATCGTCTGCGTGGCCCTACTCGTCTTTGTTGCCTGCGGGCTACTTGCTGCACCCCTGCGGCGCCTGACGCGCTAACGTCATTCCATCGCAGAACTCGTTGTTCTCGATTGCGGGCGCTAAGAGGTAAGGCAGTTGCAGCAGTCCGCAGAGGCTAGTGATGGGAGCGGTGAATCGTGGGCGATTGGGCCCTGCTGGGCGGATCGCTGCTGCTGGTGCTTGCCTGTGGCTTGTTTGTCGCGGCCGAGTTCTCGTTCCTCGGGGCGAATCGGGCTGAGATCGAGGCCGCAGCGGAGGCAGGCGACTCCCAATCCCGCGGGGTATTCAAAGCGCTTACATCGTTGTCGACGCAGCTCTCTGGAGCGCAGGTCGGAATCACGATCACCAACTTGGCAATCGGTTTCTTAGCCGAACCTGCGATCGGACGGATGCTCGACCCGTTGTTGTTGAAACTGGGCATCTCCGGAGCAGCATCGACGGCGATCTCCTCGCTGGTGGCATTGACCATTGCGACGATCGTGACGATGGTGCTCGGGGAGTTGATCCCGAAGAACCTCGCGATCGCGCACCCCGAGGCAGTAGCCAAAGTTGTGCAAGGTCCGATGCGGGCATTCACAGTCGCGACCAAGCCGATCTCTGGTGGGCTCAATGCCGTAGCGAACTGGTTGGTGCGCAGGCTTGGAGTCGAACCGAGCGAGGAGCTTGCGGCCGCGCGCAACCCGCAGGAATTGCTCTCACTTGTCCGTCGATCTGCCGAACAGGGCTCGTTGTCTTTCGACACGGCAGGGCTGTTGCGCAACGCGCTGACCTTCGATGACAAGACCGCAAGCGACGCAATGACGCCGCGAACCAAGGTCAAGTACCTGCCGAGCTCAGCATCGATGCTGGATCTGCTCGATGCTGCTCGCGATAGTGGTCGTACCCGATTCCCGGTAGCTGGCACCCAGGTAGACGAAGTTGTCGGTGTCGTCAGTGTGGTTGATGCGTTTGAAGTCGATCCGGATCGGCGACGCCTGGTCTCGGTGGGGTCAGTGGCGCTACGCACGGAGTCGGTGCCATCGAGCCTGCCGCTCGACGATGTCCTGCGAAGGATGCTGGCCAGCGGGAGCCAGTTGGTAGTCGTCGTCGATGAGTTCGGTGGCATGGATGGCGTCATCAGTCTTGAGGACTTGGTCGAGGAGTTGGTCGGTGACCTCGAGGACGAGACCGACCGCTCCGAGCACATGACGACGCGCCAACACGGCGACGAATGGTCGTTGTCTGCATTGCTGCGACCCGATGAGGTTGCCGAACAGACTGGCTTGGTCATCGCAGGTAGCCCTGTCTACGAGACTCTCGGCGGGTTCGTGATCGCCCACCTCGGTCGGCTAGCGGAGGTCGGGGACAAAGTCGTCGTCCGAGGCGTCGAGTGCGAAGTGACAGCGACTGAGAAGCGCCGGATTGACCGCGTGACTATTCGGGTAGTGGACCAACAGCTTGTTCAGCATAACGACGACCAGCCTGCGGGTGGGCGGTCATGAGCGGGGCCTGGGCGCTGGTCGCCAGCTTGGGGTTGTTGGCAGCGAATGCGTTCTTTGTCGGTGCGGAGTTCGCCTTGGTCGGGGCTCGGCGCTCACAGATCGAACCACTGGCTGACGAGGGATCCAAGCGTGCGCGCAAAACGCTGGCCGCAATGGAGAACGTCTCGCTCATGATGGCCGGCGCGCAGCTGGGAATTACCATCTGTTCGATCGGCTTGGGTGCTTTGGCAAAGCCAGCACTTAAGAAGACCCTGCACGGCCCGTTGGAAGCGATCGGGCTGCCCGCGTCATGGGAGTCACCGACCTCGCTGGTGCTGGCATTGGCGATCGTCGTGGCTGCGCACGTGGTGCTCGGGGAGATGGTGCCGAAGAATCTCACGCTGGCCGAGCCAGATCGAGCAGCGTTGGTACTGGGTCCGGCGCTCGGCGGTCTCGTGCGCTTGATCGGACCCTTCCTTCGTGTGATCAATTGGATCGCGAACCTCGGCTTGAGACTGTTCGGAGTTACGCCGCGCGACGAGGTCTTAAGTACGTTCGATGTTTTTCAAGTCGCGCAGCTTGCTCAGCAGTCTCACAGAGAGGGCATGATTGACGACGAGGAATATCGGCTGATGCGTAGTGCTGTTGCGTTCGCTACCAACACCACCGCTGCCGATGTCTATATCCCTTGGCAGTTCGTCACTAAGGTGACCACGTGGGCAACGGTCACCGATGTCGAATTGCTCGCTGGACGCACTCGTCACGTTCGCTTCCCGGTTGTTGATCGCAACGGGAAACCCACTGGTTACTTGTCGATCAAGGACCTCATCAGTCGCTCGAACGAGTTCCCAGCCGAGGCGAAAGTTCGACCGCTAACCCGCATCATGCCCAGCGTCGACGCTCGCACCCCCCTTCCAGAGGTACTGCTAGCTCTGCGGGCTCCGGATGCCGCGATGGCACTGGTGATCTCGGAGAATGGAGACCCGTTGGGCGTGGTCACCTTAGATAATGTGATCGCGGCGCTGGTCGACTTTCCTATCTCACCGATCTAATGATCTTCTTCTGAAGATTATGATCAAAGACGCGTTCAGGTGGGACTCCTCTACTAGAGTGAGGATACGCTCAACTGGAGGATCATTTGAATTCCACTACGACGATGGTGACCAAGCTTGACCACTGGGCTGACAAGGCGCCGGACAAGCCCGCGCTACATGGCGGCAGTCCCGATGCGCTGACCACCTGGACATGGTCGCAGTATCGCGACGATGTGCATCAAGTCGGCCGCGCTCTGATTGCCGCAGGGATTGCGCCGGGGGAATCGGTGGCGTTGATCGGGAACAACACCCCGCAATGGTTGATCGCCGATCTGGGGATCTTGGCGGCTGCCGCTGTTCCTACCCCGATCTACGTGACCAACACGGCTGAGCAGGTCGCCTGGGTGATTAACCACTGTCAGGCGCGGGTCGTGTTCGCGGATACAGCCGAGCAGTACGAAAAGTTGCTGGCCGAACGCCCCGACCTACCCAGGGTCGAACTCGTCGTATTGATCGATGACATTCCCGACAGAGATCCGGAGTGGACCTCATCCTGGCAAGAGTTCATGAGTACCGGCTCCGAAGACAGCGAGCCTGAGCTGCGGACCCGCATGGACAACGTCGCACCCGATGACCTGACATTGCTCTGCTACACCTCCGGCACAACGGGTGAGCCCAAGGGAGTCCAACTGCGCCACGAGGGTTGGAACGCAGTGATCGCTTCGGTGGTAGAAATCGTGCCGGTCATCGAGCTAGGCGAGCGCACAGTGTCGTACTTGCCTCTGTGTCACGTTGCTGAACACGCAATGACGCTCGGACTGCAGGCCAAGAGTGGCGCCGAAGTGTTCTGTTGTGACGACGTGGCCAAGGTCAAAGACTTCCTTCCCGTTGCCCGCCCAACGATCTTTCTGGCCGTGCCTCGGGTCTGGGAGAAGTTCGAGTCCGCGTTGCGAGTCAGGCTCGGGGAGGCCACAGGCATCAAGGCGAAGCTTGCCGACTGGGCTGTGCGTACTGAATTCAAGGGTTTTCAGTCTGACATCGCGGCCGGTAAGAAGACTGGTGGCATCCAACGGGACCTGGCAAACAAGCTCGTGATTTCCAAGGTCAAGGCCGCCCTTGGCCTGGACCAGGTTCGCGTTTGTCTCAGTGGATCGGCCCCAATGAGTCCCAAGACGGCCGACTTCTTCGCATCCTTGGGCCTACCGATTCATGACGTCTACGGAATGACCGAAACGACAGCCGTCGTGTCGATGGCTCCGCTGGGCATTCCGCGTTCTGGGACAGTCGGCAAGCCGATCTCATGTGTGAGCGTCCGATTTGCCGACGACGGGGAAATCTTGGCGAAGGGTCCCGGCATGACTTTGGGCTACCACAACGCCCCGGAACTGACGGCAGAG
>Ga0105047_10000152_pt1 | contig 100884 bp, 82 predicted proteins | sample MAT04_FD_78384 | JGI IMG/M metagenome (GOLD analysis project Ga0105047, IMG submission 78384) | Freshwater microbial communities from Lake Fryxell liftoff mats and glacier meltwater in Antarctica - MAT-04 (megahit assembly) | ecosystem: Environmental > Aquatic > Freshwater > Ice > Liftoff... | reverse complement strand
TGAAGAGGACGTGATGACGAGCGCCGCGAGCGGCGGCGCGATGCACGGTGGTGGCGGCGGCGGCGCGGGCATGGAGGAGCAGAAGCTCACCGGTCAGCGCAACGAGAGCAGCGTGCTCTTCTCGCTCTCCGCGCTCACCGAGGGCGGCAAGTCCGAGACCTCGTCGGCTCCGAACCGCACCACGGCGACGAGCGACGGCTCGGGCCTCATCGACATCCGCGCGCTGAGCCAGAACATGGGCTCGGACGACAAGAAGGACACCAACGCGCGCGTCGACGACATCATGAACCTCAGCGGCGGTGGCGCCTTCGGCGCGGCGCTCGCGGCTCCGATCCTCGCGCCTCCCCCGCTCGAGATGTCGAACGATCCGTACGCTCAGGGCGGCGGCGGCGGCAAATCGAACACGATGCTCATGGTCGCCATCATCGCGGGCGCCGCGATGATCGCCATCGGCATCGTCGTCGCGGTCGTGCTCACGCGTCCGAGCGTACCGCCCGTCGCCACGCTCGACCCCGCCGCGATGGCGAGCGGCCTCGGCGCGGCGCCGGTCGCCGCCAGCGCCACGGGCGCCCTTGCAATGAACGATCCGAACGCGGCGGGTACCGCCGCTGCGGCGCCGGGAGCCGGAGACAACACGCCTCCGCCTCCAGGCACCGGGAACGCGACCGGCAAGGCGCCGGCGGTGACGGGCGCGGCCAAGCCCGCGGGCGGCGGCGGAGCGGTGGCTGCGGCTGCCGCGAAGCCCGCGGCTGATCCGGTCGTCGCGCCTGCGGCAGCGAAGGCTCCGGAGCCCCCGAAGGACTTCGCCGGTGCGCTCGCGGCCGCGGCCGGCAAGCCTGCCACCGAGGCTCCGAAGGACAACGGCGGCGGCGGGTCGACGGCTCCGTTCGATCGCGGCGCGGCGCAGGGTGCGCTCGGCGGCGTCAACGTCCAGTCGTGCAAGAAGCCCGACGGTCCGACCGGCTCGGGTCACGTGAAGATCACCTTCGCGCCGAACGGCTCGGTCTCCTCGGCCGTCGTCGACGGCGGGCCGTTCCCCGGTACGCCGGTCGGTGGCTGCATCGCCGGCAAGTTCCGCGGCGCGCACGTCCCCGCGTTCGGCGGCGGACCGGTCAGCGTCGGCAAGAGCTTCACGATCAACTGAGGGTGAACGGCGCCGCATCAACGCGGCGTCCTCACGCGAAAACAGGTGTCCGCGCTCTTCATCGGCCTGGCCGTGGGCGCGGGCTTCCTCTTTGGCCTCCGCGTGGGGCTCGCACTCGGCCACAAGAACGCGCTGAAGCAGCTCGCCCGTAAGGCCGAGAAGGCAAGAGGCGCCCTGAAGCGCTGAACCGCTGAACCGCTGGAGCGCTGCCGTTCCGCGCTTCTCTTTCAATCTCGACGGGGCCCGCGCTAGCGTCGTGCTCATGGGACGCGCCCTGGGGATCACGCTCGCCGCCGCGATGGCGTCGTCCTCGTCGGCCGGCGGCTGCTCGTCGCCGCCCGCGAACGTCCCCAGCGCTACGTCGTCGTCGGCGACGGTCCCCGTCGCTCCCGAGCTCGCGTCCGCCACTGCGCCAGCCCCCGCCTCGGCAGCCGGGCCGGCTCCCGCGTGGTCCCCGATCACGCAGTCCCCCTGGGTCGCGGAGACCGACCGCGATCCGCGTGAGGTATCGCTCACCTCGGCATGCGGAACCGACGACGGGGCGCTCTCTCGCGTGGCCCGCGAGCTCGTCGAGCTCCGCGCGCGCGGGCTCGGCGCACCGGACTCGGACGCGATCGTCGCGAAGCTCCGCGCAGCCGGCGAGCCGTACGTTCGTCCCCGTGTGATCCTCGCGACGGGGCACGCGCCCATCGACGACACGAAGCTCCGTGGCGAGCTCTCTCGCCGCTCGCGAAACGGAACGCCGGTGCGCTGCGGCGTGGGTATCGCAAAGACGCCCCACGGTGGCGAGATGATCGTCGCGCTCCGTGTCGACGCTCTCGCGGATCTCGCTCCGCTGCCGACGCGAGCCCGGACGGGTGAGTGGCTCTCGTTCGAGGCGCGCCTGCACGTGGGGGCGCGCTCCGCGAAGCTCGTCGTCCTCGGCCCGCACGGCGCTCCGCGCACGGTGCCGACGTCCCTCGACGCGGCGTCCGGTGTCGCACGCGCACGCTTCGCGCTCGATCAGCCCGGCGCGTTCACCGTGCAGCTCATCGGCGACCTCGCCGAAGGCCCGCGACCGCTCCTCGAGGCCAGGGTCTTCGCGGACGTGCTCCCCACCCCGCCAGGCGAAGAGCCTGCCGCTCCCGGCGAGGACGCCGCGCCCCGGAGCAGCGATCCCAGCGGCGACGCAGCCGCTCTCACGCGCATGGTCGCGGCGCTGCGAACGTTCGAGGGCTCACCTCCTCTGGCTCATGACGACAAGCTCGACGCGCTCGCGAAGGCGCACGCGGAGCGAATGCGTGACGGTCGCTCGGTCGCCCACGACCTCGGCGACGGCGACGGCGACTTCAGGGACCGCTTCGAGGCGGAGGGCACGCTCGACGCGCATGCCGTCGGCGAGAACGTCGCGCACGCGCCGACGCTCGCGCTGGCGCATCGCGCGCTCCACGCGAGCCCGTCGCACCGCATCAACCTACTGCGTGTAGACTACACGCATATGGGTGTCGGCGTTGCGCGCGCGGAGGACGGCAGCGTGTACGTCTGTGAGACGTTCGCTGCCACCTCCCGTGCGAATCCGAACCGCGCGACGCGCTGAGGCGCCGCGCCGAGGCCGGGCTACTTCCCGACCTTGTTCGAGTCTTCTTCGTCGACGATCTTGAACTCGACGCGGCGGTTCGCGGCGCGGCCCGCGTCGGTCTCGTTCGGCTCGATCGGCTTCTCGAGGCCGTAGCCGTGCGACTCGAGCCGCGACTGCTCGACGCCGTGCTGGGCGAGCCACGCGGCGACCGACGCGGCGCGACCCGCGGAGAGCTTCTTGTTGAGGTCGGCGGGACCACGGTTGTCCGTGTGCCCTTCGACGCTCATCTTCTTGATGCCCTTGTTGGACTTCAGGAGGTTCGTGATCTCCTGGAGCATCGGGAAGCTCTCCGGGAGGATGACCGCCGAGCCGGTGGCGAAGTGCACCTGCTGGAGGATGCGCACCACGTTGCCTTCGACCTTGATGAAGGTCGGGCAGCCGTTCTTCTTCGGGTCGGTGTTCTTCTGTCCGGGCTCCTTCGGACACGCGTCCTGCGCGTCCGGGATGCCGTCGGAGTCGGCGTCGTCCTCGGGGCAGCCGTCGCCGTCGTCGACGCCGTCCTTGTCCTCGGGAGCGTCGGGACACTTGTCGAACTGGTCGGGGATGCCGTCGCCGTCGCGATCCGGAGGCATCGGGCAGCCGTCGCTCGGATCGTTGCCGAGGTGGTCCTCCGCGACGTCCGGGCACGCGTCGATGTCGTCCGGGATGCCGTCGTTGTCGCGATCGGAGGCGTGCTCGGAGCGACGGCGCGCGCGGAGCTCGGCCTTGCGTTCGGGCGAGGAGGCCTCGGAGTCGAGGATCGGGATGTACGTACCGAGGAGCGCGACGATGCGGAAGTCTGGGGCGCCGTAGGCGTTGACGAAGAGGCGCGAGCCGCCGCCGGCGCCGACCCACCAATGGTCGGACGGGCCGAACTTCATGCGGCCTTCGGCCTGCCACTCGATCGGCGTGTTCTGCTTCGTGAAGAACGTGTCGCCGATGATGTTGTCGCTCTCGATGCCGGTCGAGCCGAAGAACGTGCCGCCGATCCGGTACTTGCCGTCCTTGATCGGGATGAACCCGCCGAGCGCCCAGCGCCACTCGTTGCCGATGCCGAGGCCCGAGCCGCCGTTCGGATTGTTGATGGCGTGACGCGGGCGGAAGTGCACGCCCATGTTCGCCGCGAGGGTGATGAACTTCACCGTGTGCTCGCCGGTGAACATCACCATCGCGCCCGTCGAGCCGTCACTGCCGAAGTTCGTGTTCGTGCCGGTCGGCGCGAAGACGCTGAGCTGCGCGCCGAAGGCGGACTTGCGGTCGTCGGTGCGGACGATCGTGCCGCGGAAGTCGAGGCGGAGATCGCCGGCGGACGGGCCGCCCGCGCTGATGAGGGTCGTCTTGGTCGAACCCGGCCCCTGCACGTCGCCAGGCCCGTAGTTCGGGTTGCCGCCGGTCTGGAGCGGGCTCCACGGGAACGTCACGCCGACCGTGGCGCGATCGAGCAGCTGGAAGCCCGCGCTTCCGTAGATCGTGAACTGGTCTTGGATGACGCTCGTGCGGCTCGTGCGACCGAGCACGGAGTTGTCGGTGGTGATGTTCTTCACCTTGAGCGGACGCAGCGAATAGCCCACCGCGAGCTGTCCGTAGAAGATGCTCCGCTGCTGCGTGACCGGACGGAACAGGGCGATGCCGTCGTCCGGTGCACCTGGCACCTCGAGGCGATCGAGGTGGAACGTCTTCACCTGCGCCTCTGCGCGTTCGCTGGCCCCGAGGGCGGCCGCGGCGAAGGCAGCGCTGGCCAACACATGCCCACGGCGCATGCGGCCGACGGGACGACCCTGCTTACGAGAAGCTGCTCTCATTCCCAATATTTTCGCGGCACTAGGCGACTAGCGGCCTGCCTAAGGAGAAGGGGTACTGCGGTCACTCGCGGGGGGCCCGCGAGCACGAGCAGCCTAACCCGTTATGGCTGAGTCCACGAAAGGAAATGACGCCCGAACGCCCGAACACGCCGCCATTCACGGCGGAGCGCTTGACACCGCGTTGGGACGGTGCTTTTTTCCGCGACCCTCTTCCGCGGGGATCCGCCCGCCGACTCAGTCGAGAAACGCGAACCTGTCATGGCAAAGCCGAAGCGAACTTTTCAGCCCCACAACACGCGCCGCCTCCGTACCCACGGTTTCCGCGCTCGTATGGCAACCAAGGGCGGCGCCAAGGTTCTCGCGAACCGCCGTCGCAAGGGTCGCGCGCGCCTGACCGTCTCGATCTACGCGAAGTAGATCGGCCGCGTCGTCGCGGGCTTTGGTCTCGTCCTCGCGCCATCCTCCCCCGCGCCTCCCGAGCTTCTCGTTCGGCAAGGAGCGTCGGATTCGACGGCGCACGGACTTTCTGCGCGTGCAGGCCGTCGGCCAGCGCGCGTCGACGGCGCATTTCGTCCTTCTCGTGGCGGCTCGCGAGCCCGACCCCGCGGGCTGCTCGCGCGTCGGCTTCGTCGTCACGAAGAAGGTCGGCAACGCGGTCCAGCGCAACCGGATCAAGCGCGTCTGCCGTGAATGTTTCCGCATGTGGCCCGAGCTCGTCCCCGACGGCATCGACCTCGTCGTGATCGCCCGTGCAGGCGCCGACGAGCTCGGCCTTGCCGAGGTGCGCTCCGAATGGGAGCGCGCTCGCCCCGCGCTGCTGAAGCGTTGCACGGCCGTGCTGGCGGCTCCGAAAGGGCAGAAATGAGCCTCTCCGGCACGAATTCAGGCGGCCAGGTGGTAGCGCATCTCGCTCTCCGGCCTCATGTTCGGGCCTTCTCGATGTTCGCGCGCGCGCTCATCTTCATGGTCCGGCTCTACCAGTGGTTCCTGCGCCCCTTCCTGGGCGGCAGCTGCCGCTTCGAGCCGTCGTGCTCCCGCTATGCGGTGGCGTGCCTCGAGAGCCATGGCGCCGCCCGGGGCGGCTTGCTTTCGGTCAGACGCCTGTGTAAGTGCCACCCGTTTCACCCGGGCGGCGTCGACCTCCCCCCAGTTCCCCAGGAGCGCGCGCCGCGCGCCTCCTGAAGCCGCTCGTCGCACCCGCCTCAGGAATCCCGAAAGCACCGAATGGAACGAAGCAGTGTCCTGCGCTGGGGCGTGATCGCAATCGCGATCCTGCTCTTCTACAAGTTCGGTTGGCCGATGATCTCCGGCCAGAGCGGCGACAAGGCTCAGGTCACGGCGGCCCCGCAGGTCCCCCTGATCAACGGCCCCGACTTCGCGCCCGACGAGATCGATGCGTTCGGGACGCCCCCGCCGCCCGAGGGCGAGCTCTGCACGATCAAGGGCGTCCGCTACGAAGCGCAGCTCTCTTCTCGCGGCGCGGCGCTCACGCACTTCAACCTGACCGACGCGAACTACGCGCGCTCCGACGCGCATGACCTCTCCACCACGCCCGCTCACGAGCGCTGGCGCAACCTGCGCACCACGTTCCGCGGCAAGGATGCCGAGAGCCAGGTCAAGTACGACCGGTTCAACTGGAAGCTCGACAACAGCGGCGCTCCGACGGCCTGCAAGTTCACGTACGAGGACGACGACGTCCGCATCATCAAGACGGTCTCGGCGCACCCGACGCGGCCCTTCGAGCTCAGTGTCACGACCGCGGTCACGAACCTCGCGAAGGAGCCCCGACGCCACCAGCTGTCGATCGCGGCGTTTGCGTTCCGGAAGGACAGCGAGACCAAGGGTAGCCTCGGCAGGCAGGCCCCGTTCGCAACGGAGCTGTCGTGCGCGGTCGGCAAGGACGTCACGCGCAAGAGCAAGGACGACTTCAAGGCCGGCATGTTCACGATGGCAGGCGTCGATCGCTACGCCGCCGTCAACAGCCACTACTTCTCGCAGGCGCTCGTCCCGCAGCCCATGGAAGGCGCCGTCACGGACGCGCCGACGTGCGGTCTCATCGCCGAGCCGATGCTCCTCAAGGAGGCCGCCGACAACGAGCTCTCCGCCGGGCTCTACGAAGCGAAGCTCACGTACCCGGCCAAGGAGCTCGCCCCGCAGACGACGGCGACCTACAACGACATCGCGTTCTTCGGCCCGAAGGAGCGCGAGGTCCTGACCCATGCGGCCGGCGGAGCGCCCAGGCTCTACGAGCTCTTGAACCTCGGGTTCTTCGCGCCGGTCGCGAACGTCCTCGTCAAGATCCTCGATTTCATCCACGACCACATCACGTTCGGCAACTGGGGCCTCGCGATCATCGCGATGACGATCGCGCTGCGGTCGCTGCTCTTCCCGCTGACGTACAAGTCGATCAAGACCACGATCGCGATGCGCCGCCTCAAGCCCGAGGTCGACGCGCTCAACGCGAAGTTCGCCGACGACGCGCAGGCGAAGAACCTCGCGATGATGGAGCTCTGGAAGAAGCACGGCGTGAACCCGTTCGGCGGGTGCTTGCCTCAGCTCGTCCAGATGCCCGTCTGGTTCGCGATGTACACGACGCTCCAGACCGCGGTGGAGATGTACCACGAGAAATTCTTGTGGTTCTCCGACATGTCCGCGCCTGACCGCTTCTACATCCTGCCGCTGCTGCTCGGCTTCTTCATGATCGTGCAGCAGCGCATCGTCCCGCAGCAGGGCATGGACCCGATGCAGGCGAAGATGATGATGTACATGCTGCCGGCCGTCTTCACGGTCATGATGCTCTTCCTCCCTGCCGCTCTCGGCGTCTACATGCTCACGAACAGCTTGCTCGGCATCGGCCAGCAGCTGGCCGTCGAGCGAATCGCGCCTCGGGACAAGGGCCCCGGCGAGATCGTGGTCAAGGAGAAGGGCACTCCTGGTAAGAAGAACCAGACCAAGGCCGCAGCGTCCTAGCCGACCTTCGGGAGGCTGTGTCGTGTGCACGGCACACGACCTAGTGTTTGTGAAAGGGAAATCACGTGTCTGATACCGAGCAGAACCAAGGCGCAGCAGGTGCTTCCGCCGACAACGGCGACCAAGGCGATCACGAGGATGACGGGCCCCTCGATCCGCAGACCGAGCGCGCGCTCAACTTCGTCGACATGCTCCTCGAGAAGATGGACATGGATGCGGAGGTCACGCTCGCGCCCGACGACGGCGAGGGCTCGGCCGACGAGATTCGCCTCGAGATCGAGGGTCCGGACGCGGGCCGAGTCATCGGCAAGCGCGGCATGGTCCTCGAGGCCATCCAGTACCTGACCACGCGCATCGCCCACAAGCCGGGCGAGCCGCGCAAGCACATCGCCGTCGACGCCGAGGGCTACCGCGCTCGTCACGAGGACCAGCTCGCCGAGATGGCGCGCAAGCTCGCGCGTCGCGTCGCCAAGGAGGGCAAGGTCATCACCTTCGACCCGATGAGCGCTCGCGATCGCCGCGTCGTGCACATGGCGCTCAAGGAGATCACCGACGTGCGTACGGAGAGCCACGGCGAAGGCCCGGACCGTCGCGTGCAGATCATCCCCGTGAAGGGCGGCGCTGGCCCTGCTTCGGGCCCCGCGGCCGGCACCCGCGAGGACTGAGAGCGGCTGCGCAGTCCCGCGAGGGCTGACGAAACCGCGCTACGCTGACCGCGTGGCTTCCTACAAGAACCTCGACGGCACCGTCCCCGACAAGGGGCTCGGCTCGCTGCTCAAGTGGCAGGTCACCGATCGCATCGCCGGCAAACGGCGTCGCGATCGGACGCCTTTTGTGACGCCACGTCGGGAGAACGACGGCGCCGCGCTGAAGAGCCGTGACCCCCATCTCACCTGGGTCGGCCACGCGACGTTCGTACAGCGGCTCGGCGGGCAGCTCCTCGCGACCGACCCCATCTGGTCGACGCGCATCCACACGATCGTGCGCGAGGCAGCGCCCGGCATCGCGCTCGACGTCACCCCGAAGCTCGACGTCGTGACCGTGTCGCACGCGCACTACGACCATCTCGATCTGCCGTCATTGAAGGCGATCGGGAAGGATGCACTCTACATCGTTCCCAAGGACAACGCCGACGTGCTCACGGGCGCCGGCCTGCCGAACGTGGTCGAGCTCGGGTGGTGGGAGTCGCATCGCGTCGGTGACCTCACGGTCACGCTCGTGCCCGCGCAGCACTGGTCGATGCGGGCGCCATGGGACAAGAACAAGCGGCTCTGGGGAGGCTTCGTCTACGAGTCGCCCGAGGGCACGAGCTATCACGCGGGTGACACGGCGTTCAACGAGGGCGTGTTCAAGGCGATCGCCGAGCGGTTCCCGAAGATCGACTGGGCGATGCTGCCGATCGGCGCCTACGACCCGACGTGGTTCATGAGCCAGCAGCACATGGGCCCCGAGGAGGCCGGACGCGCCTGGGAGCTCCTCGGCGCGAAGACGATGGTCGCGATGCACTGGGGCACCTTCCGGCTCACGGACGAGCCTCTGGGTGAACCGCCCGAGCGGCTCCGCAAGTGGTGGGCCGAGCGCGGCCACGCGAACGAGCGCGTGTGGATCATGGACCTCGGCGAGACCCGCGACCTGCGCTGAACGCTCAGCTGCTCTTGCCGCACGCCTTCGCGCGCTCGAGGAGCATCGCGCGCTCGCGTTCGTTCTGCGTGAGCCTCGCGGCTCGCTCGAGCTCGGCCCGCGCCTCGTCGTATCGACCGAGCTTGGCGAGGAGGTCGCCGCGGACGCTCGGCAGCAGGTGGTATGCGGCGAGCGCAGGGTCGCTCGCGATGGAGTCGACCACCTCCAGACCTGCCGCCGGCCCGAAGGCCATCGAGAGCGCGACGGCTCGGTTCAGCTCCACGACCGGGCTCGGCGCGATCTGCTGGAGCTGAGCGTAGAGGACGGCGATGCGGCCCCAGTCGGTGTCGCCGGCGCGGCGCGCGCGCGCGTGGCAGGCGGCGATCTGGGCCTGCACGCGATACGGCGTGAGGCGACCGGGGCCCGCGGTCTCCTCGGCGCGAACGAGCGCGAGAAGGCCGCGCTCGTTCCGCTTGTGGTCCCAGGCGCTGCGATCCTGGTCGAGGAGGAGCACGGGCTCGCCGTTCGGGCCGACGCGCGCGGACATGCGCGACGCCCGGATCTCCATCAGCGCGACGAGCGCGTGCGTGTCCGGCTCGGCCTTCACGAGGTCGGCGAGGTGGCGTCCGAAGCGGAGCGCATCCTCGCAGAGCGCAGGTCGCATCCAGTCCTCGCCCGCGGTCGCGGAGTAGCCCTCGTTGAAGACGAGATAGACGACCTCGAGCACCGCGGCGAGGCGCGGTGCGAGCTCCTCGCCGCGCGGCACCTCGAACGGGATCTGTTTGTCGGCCAGGGTCCGCTTCGCGCGGACGATGCGCTGCGCGATCGTCGGCTCGGAGACGAGGAACGCGCGGGCAATCTCCGCCGTCGACACGCCGCCGAGGAGCCGAAGCGTGAGCGCGACCTGCGCGTCGCGCGCAAGCACGGGGTGGCAGGCGACGAAGACGAGGCGGAGGAGATCGTCACCGACGTCGTCGTCAGCGTCCTCCTCGAAGGAGGGCGTCGTGCTCGACTCGGACTCCTGCGCGATGGCCTCGTGCTTGACGGCCACGCGCCGCAAGCGGCGCAGCTCGTCGATGGCTCGATGCTTTGCGGTCGCCATGAGCCATGCTCCCGGGTTCTCGGGCACACCGGTCTCGGGCCACCGCTCGAGCGCGGCCACCAGAGCCTCTTGCGCGATCTCCTCGGCGAGGCTCACGTCACGGACGAGGCGGACGAGCCTCGCCGTGACCTTCCCTGCCTCGGCCCGCCAGATCGCTTCGACGGGGTGTATCTCGGGGGCCGGCACGGCCCCGGAGCAAAGCACTTTTCGCCCCTGGGGCGAAAGCGGTCACTTCGGATGAACCATCACCGACCGAACCTCGACGCCGGCGAGCTTTGCTCCCGGGCACTTGGCGGCCCACTCGATGGCCTCCTCGCGCGACTTCACGTCGATGAGGTAGAAGCCGCCGACGACCTCCTTCGCCTCGCTGAACGGGCCGTCGGTGACGACGCGCTGGCCCTCCTTGAAGGAGATGCGCGCGCCGCTCGCGCTCGACTCGAGCCCCTCGCCGCCGAGCAGCACGCCCGCGCTCTTCAGCTCCGCGGTGTACGTCATGTACGCCGCGTACATCTCCTTGCCCTGCTCGACCGTGGTCTTCGCCTGGGCCTTCTCGTCGCTGTTGATCACGATCATGAATTGCATCGGAGTGCTCCTTCTTCGAAACCCATCGTGGCCTCATGATCACGACGAGTGAAGGGGCCCGAGATCGACAAGGCGACGGTCGATTCTCGATTTGGTCCCAAGTGGCGAGATTCGTTGTCGAAGAACGGATCGCCGCGTCAGCTCGGGCTTGCCGTTTCTCTCGCGTCGACCGGACCGTCCAGTGGCGGGCGCTGCATCATGCCGAGTGGGGAGAGGCGCGCCCACGGGCACGCGCGGGAGAGGGCGCGCGCGGCTTCGATGTCGTCGCTGCCGATGGTGACCACGGCCCTCGCGAGCGGCGCGAGGAGCTTCTCGGCGTCGGCGAGCGACGCGCTCGCCGCTACGTGGACGTGGCGATACGGCGGCGGCAGCACCAGGGGGCCACCGGGCGGAGCGATGCCGATCGCGTGGTCGCTCCCGACGAGAACACGGCACGCGTACGTCATCGTCGCGACGTAGCGCCCCGACGCCGCGCGCTCGTCGGCCGGGAGGTCACCGCGAGGGATGGCGACGCCGAGGCGGTCGAGCTCCGCATCGAGCGCCTCGGCGAACGCCGAGGCACGCCCCTCGTCACCGAGCACCAGCGCGATGCGCGGGCTCAAGCATCCGCGCTGATCGAAGACGACGACGTCGTCGGCAAGCCCACGAGCTGCGCGCGAGAGAGCCGCGCCGGGGGAGACGAGCGCGATGCCCATCCCGCTGCCGTGGCCGACCACGCGGACTCCTGCGCATGCCTTGGCGCGGACGTCGGCGATCGTCTCGTCGCGCCCGTACACGTGAATCTCGCCGGTCTCGACGCTCGCGACCTCGAGCGTCTCGTCGAGGCGGAGGTGCGTGTCCCCCAGCTCGATCGCCGCGCCGACCAGCGCGCGCGCGAACGCCGGATCGCGACGCGAGGGTCGAACGACGACGTCGTCGGATGCGGCGCGCGCGAGCACCACGGCCCGCAGCGCGCCGACGAAGACGTTTGCCGACAACACGACCGCCACGCGTGAGACGTCGCCGGCGCATGCGACGAGTCTCGCGAGCTCGACGTCGGTCGCGTCGAGCTCGACGTGCCGCGTGAGCGCGAGCTCCACTCCCTCGGTGGAGAGCCCCGTCGACTCGACGATGGCTGGCACGAGCTCGGCGCGCTGTTCCACGAGCCTCCGCGCGGCCTGGAGGAGCCGCCGCACGTCCGCGGTCCGGTCGGAGGCGCTCCGCACCATCGTCCGAGTCTAAATGACCGACCCTGATTCTGTCTCAGGATCCGGGTCGGGCATTTAGCCGCCCGAGCGGCCCAGGAGCTCGTCGATCGCGATCGAGCAGCCCCGCGCCGGCGCGCCCGGAGCGCGACCGAGGAGCTCGAAACCGCCTGTATTTTCGGCTCCGACGCGCCTCACCTGGTCCTGGGTGAGGACCGCGACCGCGCTCTCGATGTTCATGAGGTCGATGATCTTCGCGATGCCGATCGTGCCGTGGGGGACGGGCGCGAGCGTGTCGGGGTCGACCGGGACGACGCGCGCCCACGGCGGCTCGGCATAGACGCCGAGCGGCGACTCCTCGTCGAAGAGGGTGCGCTCGTAGAACTGGCTCGAGAGCTCGGTCATGCCGTACTCGCCAACGATCGAGCGCTCGCTCAGCCCGAAGACGCGCGCGAGGTCGGCGCGCAGCACAGCAGGCGGGACCTCGCGGCTCCGCCCCTTGTAGCCGCCCGTCTGCATGACGCGGCTACCGCGCGGGAGGTCGAAGCTCGCCTTACCCACCGCGTCCACGAAGTGGACGAATGCGAACGAGGTGCCGAGGACGAGCATCGGCTCCGCGCGTGCAAGCGCGACGGCGACGCGCTCGTCGAACGCGGCGAGGTCGAGCACTCCGTCCTCGTCGACGAGGTAGGTCGACGACAGCGGAGCCGCCGCGCCGAAGGCGCGCACGAAGGCCTCGCACATGTGGACGAGCGAGGAGTCCGGGGAGACCGCGGGCGACGGTCCGAGGACGACCACCGGCGCGGGCTTGTCGAGGTCCCTCGCGAGCCAGTGTCGGCCGAACGCCACCGCGGCCGCGTCGTAGGTGGCCGCGTCGCGCATCGGGTGCTCGCCGCGCGTACCGATGGTGGTGCCGCTCGTGCGGAACGTGATGCGCGTCTCCTCGGCCGGGAAGGTCGCGACGCGGGTCACCTTGAACGCGTCGGTCGGAACGGCGGGGACGTCATTGGCGCTCGTGAGCGTCGCGACGTCGACACCACGCGCACGACAGAGGCGCGCGTAGCCCTCGATGCGCGCGGCCTGGTAGCGCGCGAGATCGCAGGCGAGCGCGTCGAACGGCTCGGGCGGCGGCGCCGCGGCTTCGAATGCAGTGACCATCGCGCGGGCTCGGGCGTGCAGGGCGAGGGGCGTGCTCGGGTCGTCCGGAGGAGTCACGCTCCTCGTGTAGTACCGAGATTCAGCGGCGGCCAGCGCCGTTCGCGTGCTCGGCGACCTGGTCGTCGAGCGACGACGCCAGCTTGCGGTAGAACTCGATGTGGTCGAAGCCGGTCAGGGGGTGACGGCCGTCCTTCGGCTGGCCGACCTCGTCGAGGTGGTCGGCGGGGATGCAGCCCATGAACTTGCCCCACTTGGCGCTCTCGACCGTGACCATGCCGTCGTTCGGGCGGAGCTCGAGGCCGTGCGCGACGAAGATGGATGCCGGCACGAGCGTCGGGTCCATTCCGTCGCGGATGCCGAGGCGGGTCTGGAGCTTGCCCTCGCAGGCGTCGTAGTCCTTGGGGTTGGGGATGCCGACGATCTCGCTGACGCCCGCCCAGGAGATGTACGCGACGCGCGCGTCGTCCTTCACGGTAGGGTTGAAGCTCTCGCGCGTCGTCTTCTCGCTGATCGACGAGAGCGCGGCCTTCACGTCGCTGTCGTTCGCGAGGTCGCGCTCGGTGAACGTGCGGCCCCACATCGAGGCCATCGCGTTGACGGCGCCGTCGACGTCGTCGGGGATGATCTTCAGGAGAACGTCGGCGATGTTCGAGCCGCGGTGAGGCGTCGAGATGGTGGTGAGCGACGCGACGCGGTCGCCGTAGCCGAGCTTCGAGATGAGGTAGCGCGAGTCGAGGCCGCCCATCGAGTGAGCGATGATGTGAACCTTGCTCGCGTCGCATCCGGGCTTGGCGCGGCATTCGCGCTGAGCGGCATCGACGTGGAGCGCGAGCTCGGCGGCGCGCGCGGGCACGCCCTTGTAGGGAGAGACCTGAGCGGCGTGCACGACGTGACCGTCCGCGCGGAGCTTGTCCTCGACCTTGTAGAAGCTCCAGCGATTGGTGAGCGAGCCGTCGAAGCCGTGCGCGAGGACGATCGCGTGCTTCGAGATACGCGCGGTGAAGGCGTCGGCCCCGGTGAGCGCGTCGTCGTCAGCGTCGGCGTTCGAAGGCTCCGCGGCGCAGCCGACGGCAGCAACGAGAGACGCGGCAGCGAGCATCGCGAGCTTCTTCATCGGTTCTGACCACAATGTAAGCAAGCCCCGCACCGTCCCCGGTCGCCCTGGAATCATTGTCATTTTCGGGATTCGGTAGCCAGGCAACGACCCTACCTGGGGATCGCCCGACCACCCTACCTGGAGCCAATGCGCCCGGCCCGGGCGCCCGGCATCACGCGCCCCGGTGCTGCGCGACTGCGGCGGACAGCGCCCGCACGAACGCCGAGAGGAGCTCGGTGGAGATCGTGAGTGAAGGCGAGAGCGTCAGCGTGTCGCCGCGGACTCCCCCCGTGAGCACGACAAACCCGCGCTGGAGCAGCGCCCGCGCGACCGCGAGTGCCTCACCGGCATCCGCCAGCCGAACGCCGACCATCATCCCTCGCCCGCTGACCGTCCACGCTCCGGGCGAGCCCGCCGCGCCGGCCGCCGTGAGCTCTTCGGTCCATTGCGCGCCGAGCTCGGCGGCACGCTCGGCGAGCCCGCCGCGCACGGCCGCGATCGTCGCGAGGGCGGCTGCACATGCCGGCGGAGAGCCGAAATGCGTACCGGTATGGATGGCCCCACCGCCATGCGCGCCCCATGCCTCCATCGCGGACGCGCGGCCGACGCACGCCGAGATGGGCACGCCGCCTCCGAGCCCCTTTCCGAGACAGATGACGTCGGCGACGACGCCCGCGTGCTCGGACGCGAGCATCGTTCCGCTCCGACCCATCCCCGTCCAGATCTCGTCGAGCACGAGGAGCGCGCCGGCCTCGTCGGTGAGCGAGCGAAGCGCGGGGAGAAACGACGCCGGAGGAACGACGCACCCGCCGCGTCCGAGGATCGGCTCGACGAGGACCGCACCGATGGCCCCCGTCTTCAGCGCGGCACGCACCGCGGAGAGGCTCTCGTCGAGGGCAACGGCCATACCGCGAGGGTCGCTCTTCGACGGATAGGGAGCGAACGTGACGCTCACGCCCAGCTGCGCGGCAAACGGCTCGCGAAAGCTCGGCGCGAGGCCGCAGGCCGCGAGCGGGCCATACGAGAGCCCGTGATAGGCGCCCTCGAAGGCGACGACGCCCATCTTCTTCGTCGCGAGCGCCGCCGTCTTCAGCGCGCACGTGACGGCGTCGGCGCCCGAGAGACCGAGCATCACGCGCGCGCCCGGCTCGGGAAAGAGCGCTGCGATCGCCTCGCATGCACGAACCTTGAGCTCCGACGCGTAGACGTCGCCGAGCGCGAGCGGCAACTCCTCCGACGCGGCACGCGCGGCGTCGATCGCGACGTTCGGCGCGTAGCCGAGGAGGAGCGCACCGAAGCCCGCCGTGAGATCGACGTAGCGGTTGCCGTCCACGTCGTAGACGTTCGAGCCCGACCCTCGTGCATAGACGATGGGCGCCTGCTCCGCGCCGGAGCTCGACGCACGCGCGTCTCGACGCGCCTCGAAGGCGGGTGACTCGACGACCTCGAGGCGCTTCGCGAGCTCGCGCGACCGCGGCCCCGGGGGCGCGACCTTCACATCCGGGAGCTCGCCTTCGGCCACGATCGCTACGACGTCTTCAGCCGACGACCTTGTTCCGGCCGCCGCGCTTCGCTTCGTAGAGCTTGGCGTCGGCAGCGCGGATGAGATCGAGGCTCGTCTTGTCGGTGTCGGTCAGGAGCGCGACGCCGATCGAGATCGTGACGGGGATGCTGTCGCCCTGGAAGACGAAGCGGCTGCTCTCGATCTTCTCGCGGAGGCCCTCGGCGAGCGCGCGTGCGCCCTCGAGCCCCGTCTCGGGGAGGATGATCGAGAACTCCTCGCCGCCGTAGCGGGCGAAGACCTCGTCACGCCGGATGCGGCCCTGGACGATGCGCGCGAGCTCCTTCAGGACGAAGTCGCCGGCGAGGTGACCGTGGTGGTCGTTGATCTTCTTGAAGTGGTCGATGTCGAACATCACGAAGGAGAGCTCGCGCGCATGACGGCGCGCGCGGATGATCTCCTTCTCGAGGGCCTCGAGCAGGTAGCGCTTCACGTGCGCCTGCGTGAGACCATCGATGATGGTCATTCGATAGATCTCTTCGTGGTACTGCGCCTCGACGTCGGTGCCGGACAGGTACTTGAAGATGGTCGGACCGACCTTGATGCGGTCACCGTTCGCGAGCCCGAACTCGCGGCTGATCTGCTCGTCGTTCACGTAGGTTCCGTTGGTCGAGCCGTCGTCGACCGCCCACCACACGTTGCCGCGCTGCTCGAGGTGCGTGTGACGACGCGAGACACTATCGCCCTCGAGGACGATGTGATTCTCCGCACCGCGCCCGAGACGAACCGGCGAGTAGTCCAGAACGAACCGCTTGCCGAGGAGCGTGGGCTCCTTCGTGTAGATGACGACAATGCAGTCGCTGTTACGCGGCTTGTCGTCGTCGCCGCCCTCGCCGGCCGGCTTCTGCACGATCGTCGTTACGCGTGTCTTCTCGTCCAGCTCGCTCACGTGATCGCCCGGGTGCCTTCAGGCGAGAGTAAGGCTTTGCGGATCGAAGGGTCAAGGCATGCATGTAGGCGCGAGTCGTACGCGCGCATCATGGAGCATCGACGAGACGTCGGAGAGCAAGGGCTACCGCAGGTGCCAAAACGAGCGTTCCATCGAGGATTGCGAGGCGATCGCCCAACCCCGAACGCTCCAGGTGGACGGCGCATTTCGAGGTTGCGAGCCACACGTCGACCCGCGCGTCGGCGGCGCCGAGGAGCCGCGCGAGCCCGGTTGTCAGCGGGCCGTGGTCCGGAGCGCGCACGAGCTCCTTCGGTTCGAGGCCCGCGGCGACGAGCGCGCGCACGAGGCGATCGGGCCTCGCGAGGGCAGTGAAGAGACCGACGCGCCGCTCCGCGAAGGACGACGCGAACGTCGCGAGGTCGATCGCGCGAGCCGGTGAGCCGAGCCACACCGAGCGCGGAGTCGCGTCGACGTGCACGACCTCGTCGGCATGCGCGAGGAGCAAATCACGGGGCGCACGCAGATCACCAGCGGGTGGAGCAGCGCCCGCGCCCCATGGCGCGGCAGCGTCGAGCGAGAGAACCGACAGTGAAGCACGCGCGGGCGCGAGCTGGAGCGGCCCGTCGAGGACCACCGCGTCGACGCGCGGGAAGAGTCTCGCCGCGAGGTCGATCGCCGCCTGCCGCGAGGGCGCGACGACGACCCTCACGCGTGTCTCCGACCCGAGCTCGCGGACACATGCGAGCGCCTCGTCGCCGACCTCGTCGAGCGAGTCGTGCCGTGTCACGACGCGGGCCGTTCGCGGTGACGCGCGATACGCGTGACCGATGAGGACCACGTTCGCGCCGTGGCTCGCGAGCTCACGTGCACAGGCGAGCGCGACGCGGGTCTTTCCGGAGCCGCCCAGCGTGGAGCCGCCGACCGTCACCGTGACGAGAGGCCGAGCGTCGCTCTCGTCGCGAACGGGAACACGCAGCGGCCTCGCCAGCGCGCGCCCCGCGAGGGCGGCATGCGCATGCCCGACAGCGCGAGCGGCCGGGAACGACAGCGCCCCTACCTCGAGCCAGCGAGCGATCGTCGTGCGGACACCGGCGAGCACGTCGCGACGGTACACAAGGCGCGCTCTGCAGCGTACAAGGAAGGGTGTGTCGAAGAGCGCGGCGCCGGATGCGGGAAGGCACGGTCACAAGGGCGATCACGATCCCGGAGCCCTTGCCGATCGGCAGCTGACGCTCGACCGCGAGCGCACGAAGCGCTTTCCAGATCTCCTCATCCGCAAGCTGCAGCGCATGAGCTCCTCGCCGCTCGCGTACCTGCGCGGCGCGGCGCCGCTGTTCTTCGAGATCCTCGCCGAGCGCCCCGAGCTCGCGGAGGGGCCGGGGGGCGAAGGCTGGGTCGTCGGGGACATGCACCTCGAGAACTTCGGTGCCTACCGGCCCGACCCGCTCGGTGCCGCGGACGACGCGCCGAAGGACCTCGCGAAGAAGGTGCGCTTCGACCTCAACGACTTCGACGATGCGATCGTCGGGCCGTGGCGGCTCGACGTGCTCCGCCTGACGACGAGCCTCCTCCTCGGCGGGCGTGAGCTCGGCGCGAATGGGCTCGTCGCGCTCTCGCTCTGTGACGACCTGCTCGACGCATGGGCGCGCAGCGCGTTCGACGGTGCCCCCCTCCCCGCCGAGCCGCCGGCTCCGATCCTCGCGCTCACCGAGCAGGTGCGCGCGCGCTCGAAGACGGCGCTGCTCGACGCGCGCACGGCGCTCACGGGCGCCAAGCGTCACTTCGTACGTGGCCCGCGCTACGCGGACCTGCCGCCGGACGTCGTCGCCGCGGTCCCGGAGGCGTTCAGCGCGTACATCGCTGGGCTGCCCGACGAGGATCGGCCGCACAAGGGCTCGCTCGACATCGTCGATTGCGCGCTGCGCATCGCGGGCACCGGCAGCCTCGGCAGCCTGCGCATCGCGGTGCTCGCCAAGGGCAAGGGCGGCCCCGACGGCGGCTGGATCTTCGACATGAAGGAGCAGGGCGAGCCCTCGGCATCGGCGATCCTCGGAGCTCCGACGACGGACCCCGCGGACCGCGTGGTGACGGCGTTCCGCGCGTGTGTCGAGCGACCGCCACGCATGCTCGGCAGCACGTTCCTCCGCAGCAGCACGCACGCCGAGAAGGTATCGATGTTCGTTCGCAAGCTCTCGCCGCAGGAGGACAAGCTCAACTTGCGCCGCTTGAAGGGCGCGGACCTGCCGGGCCTCGCCACGTATCTCGGCGCTCTCCTCGGCTCGGCCCATGCGCGCGCGGCCACGAAGGTTCCGAAGCGGTGGGCCGCCGAAGACCTCGCGACGATCCGCGCGCATGCGATCGCGCTCGCAGGTCTCCACGAGGCCATCTACCTGGACCTGTGCGAGCGGATGCGGACGCTCCTGCCCAAGGCGTGAGCCTTCTCAGCGGGGCGCGCCGCGCTTAGCCTCGCGTCCATGGAATACGTCCACCTCGGTCGCACCGGGCTCAAGGTCAGTCGTCTCTGCCTCGGGACCATGAACTTCGGTCCGCAGACGAGCGAGGCCGACTCGTTCCGCATCATGGACAGCGCGCTCGAGCGCGGGATCAACTTCTTCGACACCGCGAACGTCTACGGCTGGAAGAAGGGCGAGGGCTGGACGGAGCAGATCGTCGGACGCTGGCTCGCGCAGGGCGGCGGTCGTCGCGAGAAGGTGGTGCTCGCGACGAAGGTCTACGGAACGATGGGCGACTGGCCGAACCAGTCGCGGCTCTCGGCGATGCACATCGTGCGTGCGTGCGAGGACTCGCTCCGCCGGATGAACACCGACGTGATCGACCTCTACCAGATGCACCACATCGACCGCGCGAGCCCGTGGGAGGAGATCTGGCAGGCCATGGAGACGCTCGTTCGCCAGGGCAAGGTGATCTACGTCGGCTCGTCGAACTTCGCCGGCTGGCACATCGCGCAGGCCTGCGAGGCCGCACGACACCGCCATTTTCTCGGGCTCGTCTCCGAGCAGAGCCTCTACAACTTGCTCGATCGCACGATCGAGCTCGAGGTCATCCCGGCGTGCAAGGCGTACGGCCTCGGGCTCATTCCGTGGAGCCCGCTCAAGGGCGGCGTCCTCGGCGGCGTGCTGAAGAAGCAGGCCGACGGCCGACGCTCCAGCGACATGGCGCAGAAGGCGATCGCGAAGCACGGACCCGCGCTCGAGAAGTACGAGGCGCTGTGCGACCGCATCGGCGTGCCGCCCGGGAACGCGGCGCTCGCGTGGCTCCTCACGAACGGCGCAGTCACCGCGCCGATCGTCGGGCCGCGCACGATGGAGCAGCTCGACTCGGCGATCGCCGCGCTCGACGTGGCGCTCGACGACGCGACCGTGAAGGAGCTCGACGCGATCTTCCCTGGCCCCGGCGGCGCAGCGCCCGAGGCCTACGCCTGGTAGGTCGGCTCAGCCCGACTTCGCCGTGAGCCTGCCCGAGATGCTCCCACCGATGGTGCAGAGAACGGCGACGAGAACGAACGTGAGTGGCGACGGGACCGACGGTGCCGGAGGAGGAGCAGGCGGCGCCGCACCATGTGAAGCGTGGGCACTGCTGGGCGCGGCCGACCCGGTCGCGCTCGCGCCGTGAGCCGGCGCGCTGTCGTGTGCGCCGTGGCTGTCGCGCGGTGCAGGCTTGCTTCCATGCGACGGGGAGGCGGCCTTCTTCTCGACGAGGATGGCGGCCTCGTCGCGATGGCGACCGAGCCACTCGACGCTGCCCGTCTCGACGTCGTAGATCGCGCCGACAACCTGCGTCTTACCGCTCGCGACGCGTGCACGAACGACCTCGCTCTCGCGTAGTAGCGTCGCGATCGACTGGAAGACGTTGGCGCGAGTTGCCTCGGGAATGATGTCCGTGTCGGTGGCGGCCGGGTACTCCTTGCGGCTCGCCTCGATCGCTCCCTCGACGCGCTCGACGATGGCCGAGACGTGACCATGCAACGTCGCATGGGTCGCCACGTCGGCGATCACACCGCACTTGGTGTGTCCCATCACCACGAGCAGCGAGGTCTCCAGATGGTCCACTCCGTACTCCACGGAGCTCGTCTCGATCGCGTCGACGACGTTGCCGGCGACACGGACGGAGAAGACGTCGCCGACCCCTTCGTCGAAGAGGAGCTCCGGGGGAACGCGGGAGTCGGAGCACGACAGGATCGTCGCCACCGGATGCTCCCCGGGCACGGTCTCGAGGCGGCGTTTCGCGCCTTGGCGAGGATGGGTCGAGGTGCCCGCCTTGAACCGCTCGTTTCCGGCACGAAGGAGCGCCAGCACCTCTTCGGGCGTGCCGCGCGGGGGCGCCGTCGTGGAGGAGTCGGGACGCGCCGGAGCGCCGTGCGCCTCATGGAGGTCGGCGGCGGGGCTGTGCCCCGGGGGAGCGTGGCCCGCGGGAGCGTGGCCCGCGGGAGCGTGGCCCGCGGGAGCGTGGCCCGCCCCTTCGTCGGCTTGCGCGGCAGCGGCGGCGAGGACGAGCACGACAGGCAGAGCGGCGACGAGGAGACGACGACGAAGCATGCTGCCTGGCGACTGCTGCGAAATGCGCGCCACCGCGGGAATGCCACGAATGTCGCGCCGCGAGCGGCTGAGCGCCGGCCAGCGTCAACGTGCCGTCACCCCTCCTCGCCCGATCGACGCGCCGATGACGGATGCGCTACGTTTCGCTCGTGCGAATCGCTTCCTTCGGTGCGTCGAGCCTCGTGTTCGGCGCGGTCGTTCTCGGGCTCGTCGCGGCACCGTCCCTGGCACGGGCGAACGGCCGCTTTCCCGAGTCGAACGCGATCTTCTTCGCCCCGAGCGACCCCGACACCGTCCTGCTGCGGACGACGTTCGGCCTCGTCACGTCCCACGACCGCGGCAAGACGTGGGACTGGGTGTGCGAGCGCTCGATCGGTCTCGCCGGCGTCGAGGACCCGATGTTCGAGGTCACCCCCGACGGCACGATGCTGAGCTCGACCTTCCAGGGGCTCGCCGTCTCGCACGACCGCGCCTGCAACTGGGCCTACGTGGGCGGCGAGCTGAAGGACCTCGTCTTCATCGACCTCACGTCGCGGCCGAGCACGCCAGGGAACGTCGTCTCCTTCGCGAGCTCGTACGACGGGCAGGACGACGCCGGCGTCATCTTCTTCAAGTCGACGCTGTTCGAGACGAAGGACGAGGGGAAGACCTTCGCCACGCTCGGTCCCGACCTCGATCCGACGCTGCTCGGCTCGACGGTCGACGTGGCGCCGAGCGACCCCGATCGCATCTACGTATCGGCGAAGCGTAACCCCGGCACCATGGCCACGGCGTTCATCCTCACGTCGAAGGACCACGGCAAGACCTTCGAGGAGCATCCGCTCGCTCTCGTCTCGAACGAGAACGGCGTGTACATCGCCGCTGTCGACCCGCTCGACGCCGACCGGCTCTACGTGCGGACCTCGAACGCGACCGACATGCCCTCACGGCTCCTCCTGAGCGACGACGCGGGCAAGACGTTCCGCACCATCTACACGGGGCAGGGCGCGCTCGCCGGCTTCGCCCTCTCGCCCGACGGCACCAAGGTCTGGGTCGGCGGCCCCCGCGACGGCCTTCGCGTCGCGAGCACCACCGACTTCGGCTTCGTGCAGAAGTCGACCGTCGAGGTGCAGTGCCTCAAGCTCGCGACCGACGGCCTCTGGACCTGCTCGACCGAGAAGAGCGGCTTCGTCGTCGGCCTCTCCAGGGACGAAGGCGCGACGTTCGAGACGAAGCTGCACTTCTGCGACATCCGCGGGCCGCTCGCGTGTGCCGTCGGCTCGACGACGCACACCGAGTGCACGCTCGGCGGAACGACGTCGATGGCCTCGCCGCCGTGGCCTCAGCAGCAGGCGGTCCTCGGCTGCGGTGGTGATGTCGACGGCGGCGTCGACGGCAGCTTCGGTGACGGCTCCGTGAACCCGATCGGTCCCGATGACGGAACCGGAGGCGGCGGCGGCTGCGATTGCTCCGTCCGCGCCCCCTCCCCTGCCCCGTTCGCCGCGCTGCTCGCGGGCGTCGGCGCGGCGATCGCGTTCGTGCGTCGCCGTCGTCGCTGAGCCCTCGCTCGGGAGATCTAGACCTCGAACTCGGCCTTCTCGAGGATCTCGCGGACGCGCCACAGGAACGAGTTCGCAGCGACACCGTCGACGACGCGGTGGTCGTAGCTGAGCGCCATGTACATCACGGGGTGAATCGCGATGAGGTCCTCCTTGTCCGGACCTTCGACCACGACCGCGCGCTTCTTGATCTCGCCGATGCGCAGGATGCCGACGTTCGGCTGGTTGATGATCGCGCCGCCGAACAGGTTGCCCTTGAGGCCGGGGTTCGACACCGAGAACGTCGAGCCGGAGAGATCGTCGACGGTGATCTTGCCGTTGCGGGCGCGACCGGCGACCTCGTCGATGGCGCGCACGATGCCGCGCACGCCGAGCTCGTCCGCACGACGCACGACCGGCACCACGAGGCCGTCCGGCGAGTCGACGGCGACGCCGATGTTCACGTCCTTGAAGATCACGAACGAGTCGTCGAGGACGCGCGCGTTGACGGTAGGATTCTCGCGAATGGCTCGCGCGACCGCCACGACGACGAAGGCGAGCATCGTGAGGCTCATGCCCTCCTTCTTGTAGCGATCCTTGTTGGCCTCGCGGAGGCGCGACGCGCGGAACAGATCGCACTCGGCGACCGTCACCACGTGGGGCGAGGCGATCTTCGAGTAGACCATGTGGTCCGCGGTGATGCGGCGCCGGCGCGTGAACGGGACGACCTGGTCGCCCGGCTTCGGACGATACGGCGGCACCTTGAACGACCCGAACCCGACGCCCGGGACCGGAGGCACGAAGCCGCCGCCCTGGTTGATCATCTGCGCGATCGCCGGGGCTGCGCCCGCGGTCACTCCGACCTGGGCGCGCAGCTGCGACTCGGCCTGGCCACGCTGGGCCGGCGACATCGGCGGCTCCGTGCGCGGCGGCACGTCGACGCCGGCGCGCATGACGTCGTCACGCGAGATGCGCCCGAAGTCGCCCGAGCCCTTCACGTCCTTGAGGTCGACGCCGTGCTCGAGCGCCGCGCGACGCGCGGTCGGCGAGGCGAGCGGGCCGAGCGCGCCCTGCGAGCCCTGCCCTGACGTAGGAAAGACCGGTTCGTTGCCGCGGGTCACCACGTTCGGCGAGCCCATCACGGGCGCGGGGGCGTCCTCCGCGTGCGTCGACGGTGCGGCTCCGGCGCCTTCCTCGAGCTGACAGATGACGGTCTTCACCGGCACCACGTCGCCCTCCTTCGCGAGCAGCTTCGTGACACGACCGGCCGCGGGAGCGGGCAGCTCGCTGTCGGCCTTGTCGGTCGCGATCTCGGCGATGGGCTGGTCCTTGACGACGACGTCGCCCTCCTTGACCCGCCACTTCGTGATGGTTCCCTCGGTCACGCTCTCGCCGAGCTGGGGCACGATGACGTCGATAAGCATTTCGGCTCGCACGCTACCGTAGGCATGGGGCCCTTCGCAACGCAGTCAAGACCGCGCAACCCTGGAAAATGCGGGCGCAGGCTCGCTTGCCGAGGCTACGGAGAGGTCTTGCGGACGAAGGAAGCCACGAAATAACCGTCGGTCCCGTGCTCGTGAGGCAAAAGCCGGAAGGAGGTCGCCCCTTCTCCGGCGATCCTGGACGCGAGCGGCGAGTCGAACGCAGCCGGCTCGAGCCCCATGCTGGCCGCGGTCGCGATCACGTCCTCCGACTCCTCGCGGAGCACGCTGCACACGGCGTAGACGACGCGACCGCCCGGACGGACCAGGCCGGCGACGCGCGCGAGGATCTTGGTCTGCAGCTCGGTGAGCGCCGGCAGATCCTTGGCCGTGCGACGAAGGAGGAGCTCGGGGCGGCGCCTGAGGGTGCCCGTCCCGGAGCACGGAGCGTCGACGAGGACCCGGTCGTAGGGCCCGGTCGCGCCGCCCGTTCCTGCGGCCCAGTCGACCGCGAACGTCGCACGAGGCGCGAGGCCGATACGCTCGAGCTCACTCGTCAGCCGCTCGAGCTTGGCAGGATGGAGGTCCGCCGCGTCGACCGCGCCGCTCGCGCCGACGGCGCGTGCGAGGAGGCCGGTCTTGTTGCCGCGACCGGCGCACGCGTCGAGCACCGTCTCGCCGGCGCGCGCACCGAGCGCCGCGGCCACGACCTGCGAGCCCTCCTCTTGCGAGGTCCACGCGCCCTCGGCCCAGCCCGGCAGATCGGTGAGGCGGCCCGCGCCGCGCGCGACGATCGCGAGCGGAGAGACGAGCCCAGCCTCGATGCTCGCCTCGGGGCGAGCCTCGCGCAGCCGCGCGAGCCAGGTGTCTCGTTCGGACGCGTTCTCGACGCGAAGCCCGAGCGGAGGCGACTCGTCGGCCACGAGCAGACGCAGCGCGCCCTCCTCGCCGACGGCACGAACGATCGCCCTGGCGAGGTCGGGATCCGCCGCGTCGAGCGCGGCTCGCGCGATCTCCTCGATCGCGGGCTTCGGCTCGCCGGCCAGCTTGCGCAGGACCGCGTTGACGAAGCCTGCGACCCGCGGGCCACGCAGCGCCTTGACGGTGCTCACGGCCTCGTCGACCGCCGCGAACGCGGGCACCCGCGTGAGCACGAGCACCTGATAGGCCGCGACGAGGAGCTGCGCGCGAACCTGCACGTCGACCGAGCCGATGCCGCGCGTCGCATGACGGTTGAGCCGCATCTCGAGCCAGCCGAGCAGGCGCAGCGTTCCGTAGGCCAGCTCCGTGGCGAGCGCGCGGTCGCGCGCGTCGAGCTGGATGTTGCGCTCGAGGTCGGCGTCGAGCGCCGCCGCGGCGTAGGCCTTGTCGCGGAGGACGCGAACGACGACCTCGGCCGCGACGCTGCGTGCCGTCGGCGCTCTCCGTTGCTGCTTGTTGCTCAAGGCTGCGTGCTCACGCGAGCTATCTACGCCACGTGGGCGGCGACGTCACTCGGGCTTCACGCGGACGAGCGGAGGCGCCGTGTACGTCGTGCTCGTGTTGCTCCACGGCTGGATGTGCACGACGGCCTTCTCGCAGGCCGCGAGGGCGATGCCGCCGCCGTTGGCCTTCGTGAGACCGGGACACCACGAACTCGCGCCGGACTCGGGGCTCGAGTAGCCGCTCACCGAGATGCCTTCGGCGATGACGCCCGTGCACGCGAGGCGCTCGGTGTCGTTCGCCGGGACGGTGGGACGGCGGTAGAACGTGAGGTACGCGTCGTCCTGCTTGCCGTCGGCGGTGCAGTCGGCCCACGCCGAGAGGGTCACCGTGGTGCCGGCGGTGTTCTGCACGACCCAGTAGCGGCCCGGCTGCGGGTTCGCGGGGTCGAGGGCCGTCACGGCGCACGTGCTGCTGTCCGAGAAGCGCGACATGAGCGGCGCGGCCGCGAAGTTCGTGGCGAGCGCCGTGACCGTTCCGACGGCGCCGAGCGCGACGTCGACGCCGCTCGTGTCGCAGCCGACGACGAGGTTCCTCGCGGCGCTGGTGCCGCCGCCCGGCGCGGGATTCGTGACCGTGATCGCGACCGAGCCCGGGTTGACGAGATGGCTCGACGGCACGACGGCCGAGAGCGTGGTCGGCGTCACGTAGGTCGTCATCAGGAGCACGCCGTTGCTGCGCGCGGTGCTGGTCGAGACGAAGCCCGTGCCGGTGATCGTGAGCGCGCGGTCCGGCGAGCCGGAAGGCACCGTCGCCGGGTTGAGGCTCGTGATCGTGGGCGCCGCGTTGTTCACCGTGAAGCCGAGCGCGGACGACGTGCCGCCACCAGGCGCGGAGTTGACGACGCGGACCGAGAGGGTGCCGGCGGTGAGGAGCTGCGCGGCCGTGAGCGTGGCCTTGAGATGCGTCGCGTCCTGGTACGTCGTCGCGGTGGGCGCGCCGTCGAACGTGACCTGCGAGGTGAGGAAGAAGCCGAGGCCCGTCACGACTACGTCCGTCGGGCCGGAGCCGACCGCGCCGCTCGACGGCGCGAGCGACGTCACCTGCGGAGCCGGGTACTGCACGCGGAACACGACCGGCGCGGTGAGGCCGCCGCCGGGAGGAGGATTGCCGACGGCGACCGGGAAATCGCCGGCCGCGCCGAGCGAGGCCGCGGGCACCGTCGCGGTGAGCTTGCCGCCGTTCACGAAGGTCGTCGCGAGCGCAGTCCCGTTGAAGAGGACGTTGCTCCCCGAGACGAAGCCCGAGCCGTTGACCGTCAGCTGCAGGGGCGCGGAGCCGACGAACGCAGCCGAAGGGTTGATGGACTGGATGGCGGCCTGCGGGTTCGCGACCGTGAAGGCGATCGTCGCCGAAGCGCCGCCGCCGGGCGCGGGGTTGACGACCTTGACCGGAACGCTGCCGGTGTTGAGCAGGAGGCTCGTGGGGATCGTGGCCTCGAGGGAGGTCGAGCTCGTGAAGGTGGTCGTGAGATCCGTCGCGCCGAAGGCGACCTTCGCGCCGGGAACGAAGCCGCTGCCGTTCACGGTGAGCGTCGTCGGGCCGGTGCCCGCGATGACGGAGAGAGGAGCGAGGCTCGTGAGCGTCGCGCCCGGGTTCTGGACCTCGAACGTGACCTCCTTGCTCGCGCCTCCACCAGGCGGGCTCGTGCCGACCGAGAGACGGAGCACGGCGACCGCCGCGAGCTTCGAGGTCGGGATGGTCGCGCGGAGCTCGGTGCCGCTCACGAAGCTCGTCGCGAGAGGAGCGCCGTCGAGCTGGACGATCGAGCGCGGAACGAAGTTGGTGCCGGCGACGACGATCGAGGGACCGACCGACCCGACCGTCGCCTTGTCGGGCGAGACCGAGGTGACCTCGGGCGCGAGCGCTTCATCCGGATTCGTCGGCTGCTTCGGCGCCGTCGTCGTGGGCGCGGCGGTGGGTGCTGGCTCGGTGGGCTGCTGGGTCGCCACCGGCTCGGCGACGGGCGCGGCAGCGGCCGGGTCGCCCTGCGCGCAGCTGGCGACGAACGGCGGGAGCGCCAGCACACAGGCCAGCACGGAGAGCAGGAGAGCGAGCGAGACACGTGACGACGTCGGAGAAGAGCGGGGCATTTACGAGTCCTGGTTAATCGGACCGGCTATGCCACATGACCCGAGGGTGCGCCACGAAGCCCGCACACTCTCTTACAAATGAGACGAAGGGCCCGCAGAGGCCGCGTTTCAGTGAGTGAGATCGCGTACTTGCAAAACGATGACGTCCCACTTCCGGGTCACGTCGTTCTTGAAGGCGACGAGCATGAGGAGGACGAGGACGCTCATCCCGACCAGGCTGGCCAGCTCCCGGGCCCGGAGGCTCACCGGCTTCCGGCGGACCCACTCGACGAGGAAGAGGAGGAGGTGTCCGCCGTCGAGGACCGGGATCGGCAGGAGGTTGATGAGCCCGAGGTTCACGCTCGTCACGGCCATCGCCCACACGAAGTACGTCGTGCCCTTCGCGCCCGCGTCGCCTGCGACGTCGTAGAGCGTGATGGGCCCGCTCACCGCCGCGATGCTCACGCGCCCCTGGAGGATGCGGAGGAAGCCGACGACGATGAACTTCATCGCGTTCTTCGTCTCGAGCGCGCCGCGCTTGACGGCGTAGACGAGCGGATGCGGATTCGGCACCGATTTACTCGGCGCGCGCGGGAGCCAGTGGGTCGTGCGGAAGACGTATCGCTCGTAGTGCTGACCGAGCTCGTCGTTCCAGCGCTCCTTGCGGACCTGGAAGCTGCCGCTCATGCGCTCGCCGTCGCGCGTCCACACGAGCTCGTGCATGCGGTTCGGCTCGCGGAGGAGCTGGCCGACCATCGTCGTGTCGTCGAGCGCGTGGCCGCCGCGGCGATCGACCTTCCACATGCGCTGGGCGATGCCGTCGAGATGCGTGATGCGATCGCCCGCACGTAGGCCGGCGCGCCATTCGCTCGAGCCCTCGGGCACGAACGCGACGTACATCTCGGCGCTCTCTATGCCCGAGCGTTCGAGCATGTCCTTGGTTCGCCAGTCCGGGTCGTCGTCGCGGGCGACGGCGCCCTCGGCGCGCGGGCGCGGTGAGAGCGAGGCGATGCCCGTCTCGAGCACGGCGATGTCACAGAGCCCGCCGAGCGAGCGCGGCACCGACACCGGGCGCACGTAGGTGAGCACGACGTTGTCGCCCTTGTTCTGCGAGAGAACGCGCGAGAGCTCGACGAACGTCTCGACCTTGCGCCCGTTGACGGCCGTGATGCGGTCGAAGGTGCGGAGCCCCGCGCGGAACGCGGGCGAGTCGGTGCGCGAGATGCCGATGACGGGCGCCGCGTAGGTCGGTGCGATGCCGATGCGGCCCACGTGCTCGAAGAGCTCGAGCTCGCTCGGCTCGACGACCTCGGTCTCGTCGGCAGGCGTGACGGTGACCTCGACCGGCTTGCCGTCACGCTCGACGCGCACGCGCATCGGGACGCCGGCGCCCTTCGCGAAGGCCTTCTGCACGTCGGGGAAGCTCGCGACCGCCTCGCCGTCGACCGTGGTGATCGTGTCGCCGGGGAACAGCTTGCCGTCGGCCGGCTTGCCCGGGAAGACGACGCCGACGGTGGGCGGGAGGAAGTCCTTGTCCTCGAGATAGACCGACGTGTAGAGCGCCATCGGGAAGACGAGGTTCATCGCCGGGCCGGCGAGGACGATGACGACGCGCTTCCAGAGGGTCTGCGACTCGAAGGTCCGGTGACGCTCCTCCGGGAGGATCGCCTCGCGGGCCTTGCCCTCCTCGAGCATCTTCACGAAGCCGCCGAACGGGAGGAGCCCGAGGCAGTACTCCGTCTCTTTCCCTCGGACTTTCAGGAGCTTGGGCCCGAAGCCGATGGAAAACGTCAGCACCTTCACCCCGAACAGCTTCGCGAAGGCGAAGTGACCGAATTCGTGGATGAAGATGAGGATGCTGACGAAGAGGACGAAGTAGAGGAGATCCAAGGGCTTGGCCCCCGTGATCTGCCGGCCGTGGCGCGGGCCGTCAAGCCCCCCGGAAAAACCGCCCCCGAATCGCTAGGCGGCGGCGCGGCGCTGGCGGACGACGGCGGAGAAGAGCGACAGGCCGTCGGTGCCGCCGAGGCAGGCTTCGCTCATGCGCTCCGGATGGGGCATGAGGCCGAGGACGTTCTTCGACGGACCGCCGTAGATGCCCGCGATGCTGCGGTCGGAGCCGTTGGGGTTCGCCTCTGCGCTCACGGCGCCTTCGTGTGTAGAATACACGAGCGCGATGCGACCGTCCTTCTCGAGCTGATCCATCACCGCCTCGGAGGCCTGGTAGCGGCCCTCGCCGTGCGCGATGGGAAGGCGCAGCACGCTGCCGACCTTCGGCGAGAACGGGCCGTCGGCCTGGACCTTCACGAAGATGTCGCGGCACTCGAAGCGAAGGTGCGCGTTGCGCGTGAGCGCGCCGGGCAGGAGCCCGCACTCGGTCAGGATCTGGAAGCCGTTGCACACGCCGAGGACGAACCCGCCGCGCGCGGCGTGCTCGGAGACGGCGCGCATGATCGGCCCGACCTTCGCGATGGCGCCGCAACGGAGGTAGTCGCCGTAGCTGAAGCCACCGGGGATCGCGACGAGATCGGTGCCGGTCGGGAGCGACGTGTCCGTGTGCCAGACGGTGCTGACCTCGGCGCCCGCGAGCTGGAGCGTGCGGATCATCTCCGCGTCGGCATTGAGCCCAGGAAAGACCACGACGGCTGCGCGCATGCCGCCCGAGTAGCACACGCGAAGAGAGGAGCGAAGCGAGGGACGCTCCGCGCGAGGGGGACCCGAAGGGCGCATGCCCGACCGGCATCGACGACAACAAGCTCGGCACCGTCACGTTCCGCACCTATCTCGAGCCGGGAACGAAGACCGCGCCCGATCCGTCGACGCTGGTCCGCGATCGCGTCCTTCGCTTCCGGTGAGGCAGCGAGGATGCGCGCACTCGACGTCCCCGCGGCGACCTGGCGTCAGCGCGGCTCGACGGGCGCGAGGCGTCGGTTCGGGGAGCACGTGGATCATTCGCACACCGAAGGACATCGGTGCGTGGATTCGCCGGGCGCGGAAGGCGAGCGGGAAGACCCTCGCCGAAGCAGCCGCTCTGACTGGCGTAGGCGTGCGCTTCCTTCACTCGTCGCATCCTCTTGCCGATCGGGAATTCGCCGAGCTCGCACATCCTCAAGCTGCCGAATCGCAACTTCAAGCATCTGCCCGCGAACGAGGCGATCGTCATGGAGCTCGACGCCGCCGTCGCCGCCGCCGGTGATTCGCCCGCGGCGCAGCGCATCGTGCCCCTCGTTCGCAAGCAGGCGCGGCGATGGCTCCGCGAGCTGCGAGCTGCGCGACGGTGACGTTCCCACATCGCGAGGTCGCCCTCGCGGCGCGCGGTCTCCGTGGCGCCGGACGCGGCGAACGTCAGCGTCTCGAGCGCCGCCGCGCCGCAGCTCCAGGGCGTTCACCGCGACCACACTCACGCAGTGGCCGGGCGCGGAGCTCCTACTTCACCGTGCCGAGGTCGACGTACGCCGAGTCGACCATCACGATGAACGGACGCTCCTCCAAGGTGAGGTTGCCGTTGCCGTCGTGGTCGATGACCTCGAGCTTGCCCATGCCGTAGCCCATCGGGCCGCGCGAGTAGTAGTGCGCCTCGAGCGTGTAGACCGAGCGCTTCGCCTTCGGGAGCCGGATCGTGAAGCACTCCGGGCCGTAGCCGGTCGTGACGTCCGCGTAGAGGTCGCCGCCGCTGTCGAGGTGCGGTGAGCTGTAGAACGCGTGGCCGCCCTTCGCGTCGTGGATGTGGAAGTCGACGTCGTTCGCGTCCGTCTGCCAGTCGAGGACGAAGCGCAGCGAAGGCGCGTTCTCGATGCGGCCGCCCGCCTGCCCGACACGCGCGAGGATCGCGTCTCTTCGTGCCGGCTCCGCGCGCGCCCATGCGGCGCCGATCAGCCCGAGGTCCTCGCGCAGGATCCGATCGACGCCCTCGAAGCGATCGACGTCGTACGCGCGACGCGCGCCCGCGAGCGCCGCCTCGAACGCGCTCGCATACTGCTTGTTCCGCAGGAGCGCGAACGCGAGGAGACGATGGCTCGACGGATGATCGGGGCGATCGGCGACCGCCTTCCGGAATGCGTCGATGGCGAGGATCGCGGCCGCAGGATCGCTCAGTCGCTCGAGGCGTTCGCCCACGAAGCGCCGGAGATCGGCGCGATTCGGGAAGAGATCGAGCACCGAGCCGTACGCACGGCCGGCGAGCTCGAGCTGGGCCTTCGCCTCGGCGGCCTCACCGAGCGCGACGAGCGCGAGCACGTCGCCGGGGCTCTCCATCTGCCAGGCGCGGGCGGTCTCGAGGGCCGCGTCCTTGTCGCCGGCGGCGATGCGCTCCATGACGACGGCGAACTGCCCTTCGTACGGAGCCGTCCCGTGTGCACGCCCCGGAACGAAGATCTGGAGCGCGTTGCCCGTCACGAGCGGCACCGACGGAGGCGACGGAGGTGACGATGGCGACGAGCGTGCGTAGGGGTTCGCCGGCTCGACCCTCGGTCGCACCGGCGCCTTCGCCGCCGGCGCCGCTCCTGGGCCAGGAGAGGCCGAGCGCGGTGGACGCGGCACGAGAGGCGCGGGCTTGCGCTCGCTCGACGCGTGCTCGCGCCTCTCGACGCCGTCCTTCGGCGCGTCGAGCTTGTCCCTCACGTCGCTGTCACGTTCCTCGTCGACGTCGCGCGGCGGGACGTCCTTGGCGATCGAAATTGATGTACGATGCACGCGTTTGACGCCACCGTTCTCGACGGCGAGGACATCCATGAGCGATTTGCGCTCGATGTGAAAGCGCGCGTAGTCCTGCTCCGTCTCGAGGACGAGCATCGCGGTGTACGGCGTCAGGATGCGCTGCTGGACGGCGAGGCCAACGATGGCCTTCTTGAGATCGACCTTCGACGTCGCCTCGCGCTCGAGCATGCTCGCGATCTTCGCCTGGGCGACCACGCGCTCGAGGAGCGGCCGCTCGGTCGCGCGGAGCGGGACGATCTCGGCGGGCTTGCCGTCGACGGACACCTTCATGGGGCGGCCCTCGGGGAGCTGAACGTAGACCGAGTAGCTGTCTCCGGCCTGCACGCCGTCGAGCTTCGTGGGCCATGCCCACGTCGCGCCTTCGACCTTCACGGCGATCCCCGACCGCGTCGCCTCGCCCAGCCGGCGCACGGCGCCGATCGGATCCGCGGCGACGTCCGCGACGATGCCGTCATGTGCGAGCTGACCGCGCACGAGCCGCAGGAGCCCGGCGTCGTCGCGGATCCCTCCGACCGCGAGCGCGTCGATGCGCTCGACGCCGTCGGCCCGCATCGCGGCGATCTCGGCCGCGAGCTTCTTCGGATCGGTCGCGCCCGCCGTCGCCACGCCGTCGCCCACGAGGACGACGCGCCTCCGTCCGCTCTTCTTCGCCTGCCCGTGCGCCCACTTCAACGCGCGCTCGAGGTCGGAGGCGCCGAGCGCGCCGCGCTCGCGCAGCGTCGCGAGCTCCTTCTCGCCGAAGTCGGCGGCGCGGCCCTCGAAGATCGGCGCGACGGTCTGGTCGAACGCGGCCACCGTGACGATTCCCTGGCCGGTCTGCCCCTCGGCGATGCTCTTCATCAGCCGCGCGACCGCCTTCAGCTCGTCCTCGAAGCCGAGGACGCGCGACGCGCTCGTGTCGACGAGCACGACCGCGGAGGTGAGCGGCTCGGGCCGGGACGTCTCGGGAGCACGTACGCGGACGAGCGCGAGCTCACCGCTCCGCATACCCGAGAGCGGCGGCCTGTACTTCGCGGCCTTGATCGCGGACGTGAGCGACGCCGCCTCGACCACGAAGTCCTTGTCGGGCGTCACGTTGCGCGAGGAGATCGACTCCGCAGGCCGCTCGGCGCCGACGACGCTGGCCTTCACGTCGAGGATGCCGAGATCCGGGAGCCCGCGCAGCGGCAGCACGTAGGCCGCGTCGTGGACCTCGTGCGCATACGCGACGATGATCTCCTTGGTCCCGCGTGCGGGGATCGGGAAGACCCGCGCGGAGAACTCGTTACCCGCGGACTTCTCCATCAGCGCCGGGTCCTGCTTGCGGTGCAGAAAGTCCTCGTACGCGCGGCGGGCCTCGGCGAGCTCGACGACCTCGCCCTCCTGCCACTCGCCGCCGATCTTCATCGCGAAGCGACCGAGCGACGCGCCCTGCGGGAGCGTGATGCGGAACGTCCCCTCGAGCTGACGGTCCGCCGGGTTCTCGAAGGTCAAGCGGAGCTCCGTGAACGCGAGCGGTCCGTCGACGACGGCCTGAGCGTGGAGCTCGGCGAGGCGGAGGCCGGTGCCGTCCGAGGCGGTGAGCGCGAGCGGCGACCCCCCGACCGCGAAGGCGACGCTCGGCGCGGGAGCCGCCCTCGGCGCTGCGGCCGGCGAGCCCGCGACCGCGACCGTGCCAGGAGCGGGAGCCGCCTTACCGGCGGGCGCCCTTGCGGGCAACGCCGCCTGGCAGCTCGCCGCAAGGAGGCCGGTCAGCGCGAGGAGCGTGAATCGAAGACGAAATCGCATGGTTTTCCTGGGACGCCGAGGAGGGGTCGACCTTGGTACGGCTGAAGCCTCCGCGCGATCTGCCGGATCCGCCCCCGACCATGGACCTCGCGGCTCGGAGCGACTAACTCACCGGGCAAACGATGAGCGCGACGAAGGCAGAGTCCGTCAAGTTCCCCGGCGATCTCCCCATCACACCCGAGGTCATCAAGCAGCACAAGCTGACCACGGAGGAGTACGCCCGCGTCGAGAAGTCGCTGGGCCGCGAGCCCACCTACACCGAGCTCGGCGTCTTCAGCGTCATGTGGAGCGAGCACTGCTCGTACAAGTCGTCGCGCGTCCACCTGAAGCGCCTCCCGACCAAGGGCCCGCGCGTCATCCAGGGCCCCGGTGAGAACGCCGGCGTCGTCGACATCGGCGACGGCTTCGCGGCCGTCTTCAAGATGGAGTCGCACAACCATCCGAGCTTCATCGAGCCGTACCAGGGCGCGGCGACCGGCGTGGGCGGCATCCTCCGTGACGTGTTCACCATGGGCGCGCGCCCGATCGCGGGCCTCAACTCGCTGCGCTTCGGCCGCCCCGATCACCCGCGCACGGCGGAGCTGCTCCGCGGCGTCGTCGCCGGCATCGGCGGCTACGGCAACGCGATCGGCGTGCCCACGGTCGGCGGCGAGGTTCAGTTCGACGCCTCCTACGACGGCAACATCCTCGTCAATGCGTTCACGTGCGGCGTCGCTCGCACCGATCGCATCTTTTACGGGCGCGCCGCCGGCATCGGCAATCCGATCCTCTACATCGGCTCGCGCACCGGCCGTGACGGCATCCACGGCGCGACGATGGCCTCCGACGAGTTCGGCACCGCGAAGGAGGGCACCGGCGAGCTCGCGACCGCGAGCAGCATCAAGAAGGGCGTTCGCTCGACCATGCAGGTCGGTGACCCGTTCATGGGCAAGCTGATCCTCGAGGCGTGCCTCGAGCTGATGTCGACCGATCTGCTCGAAGGCATCCAGGACATGGGCGCCGCAGGCCTCACGTCGTCGAGTGTCGAGATGGCAGGCCGCGCGGAGAACGGCATCGAGATCGATCTCGACGCGGTCCCGCGCCGCGCGCGGAACATGACGCCCTACGAGATCCTCCTCAGCGAGTCGCAGGAGCGCATGCTCCTCGTCGCGAAGAAGGGCTGCGAGGACGCCGTCCTCGAGCTGTGCAAGAAGTGGGACCTCGACGCGGCCATCATCGGTCGCGTGACCGACACGAAGCGCTGGGTCGTCACCGCGACGCCCGGCTACGACCCGCTCGACGGCCTCCCGCCCAAGGGTGAGAAGAAGGTCGCCGCCGACATCCCCGTCGGCGTGCTCACCGACGAAGCGCCCGTCTACGATCGTCCCCGCAAGGCCGGCCCGGCGCCCACCGACGTGGCAGTGCCCGAGTCGACCGACCCCGCGGGAGACCTCCTCGCGCTGCTCGCGTCGCCGAACATCGGCTCGCGCGCGTGGATCTGGCGTCAGTACGATCACATCGTTCGTGGCGGCACCGTCGTGCGTCCCGGCTCGGACGCCGGCGTCGTGCGCGTGCCCTGCGAGCGCGACGGCAAGACGCTCATGAAGCACCTCGCCTTCGCGGTCGACTGCAACGGCCGCTTCGTCAAGCTCGCCCCCGAAGAGGGCGCGAAGATGGCGATCGCCGAGGTGTGTCGAAACCTCGTCTGCGCGGGCGCAGAGCCGATCGGCATCACCGATTGCCTGAACTTCGCGAGCCCCGAGGACCCGGTGACGATGGACGTCTTCTCGCGCGCGATCGACGGCCTCGCCGAGGCCTGCCGCGTGCTCGACGTGCCGATCGTCAGCGGCAACGTCAGCCTCTACAACGAGACCACCGACGCCTCGGGCAGGCGCCCCATCCTGCCGACGCCCGGCGTCGCCGCGGTCGGTCTCGTCGCCGACGAGAAGGACATCCTCACGCAGTCGTTCCGTCGCGAAGGCGAGGTCATCCTCCTGCTCGGCGGGAGCGAGGGCAGCAGCGGCCTCGGCGGCAGCGAGTACCAGTCGGCGAAGGCCGGTCGCCTCGGCGGCCCCGCGCCTCGCATCGACCTCGTGGCGGAGCGAAAGCTCCAGCGTCTCGTCCTCGAGCTCGCACGCGCGCACGTCCTCTCGAGCGCGCACGACGTGTCGGACGGAGGGATCGCCGTCGCGCTCGCCGAGTGCTGCACGACCGCGCAGGACGGAACGCTCGTCGGCGCCCACATCACGCTCCCGGCCGCCGGCGCGGGCGCCGCGCCCGTGGCCGAGGCGCTCTTCGGCGAGTCCCCGAGCCGGATTCTCGTCTCGATGGCGAAGGATCGAGCCGACGACGTGATGGCGCGGGCCAAGGCCGCCGGGGTCCCGGCCCGGCAGCTCGGACACACCACCGACATCGGCGCCGAAGCCACCCTGCGCATCGCGCTGCTCTCAGGGCCGAAATTCGAGCAAACGTGCACGGCGCTGCGGGTTGCCCGGGAATCGTGCCTGGAACGGATCGTCGGCGCGGGCTGAGGTCGGCGTGATACCGTTGTAGTTGGTTTTCCGCGATGGCCAAGTTCCAGTCGCCGCTGCTCGGCTACAACAACAACGTCCGGCACAAGAACCGGGTGTTCCACATCCAGACGGAAGACTCGGGCGTCGGGCATCCGCACATCATCACGCACCTCTTCATGGATGGCGGTCGCATCCTCAAGAGCGTGAAGACCTCGTACGCCGAGCACGTCGGCACCGAGGGGATGAAGGAAACCGTCCGCGGGATGATGAAGGAGCAACACAAGGCGATGTTCATCGCCTTGCGTGACGGTCAGTACGATCACATCGTCGACCCCGGTGCTGCAGCCGCCGCGACCGCTGCTGCCGCTGCTGCCGCCGCCGCCGCCGCCGCTCCTCCTGCCGCCGACGCCGAGCCTGCGGCTGCTGCCGCCAAGCCGTCTGCCGCTCCGCCTCCCGCGAGCACGAAGCCGTCGGGCCCTCCGCCCGCGGCGGGCGCGATCGTGAACGCAATCGAGCCGGTCGTGGCCGCCGCAGTGCCTCCCCCGGCCGAGACCGAGCCCGAGCTCGTCGCCGCCGCCGCTCCGGTTCCGAGCACGGGACCGACGACCAACCCCGATCCGCCGCGCGTCGACCTCGACCTTCCGCCGAACACGATCGACGAGACGAGGCGCCCCGCGATCGAGCCGCCTCAGAACGTGCCGCGCATCGTGCTCGCCGGAGCCGATCCCGAGGACGTACCGATGACGACGCGTCAGCCCGCCGAAGCGCGGAGCGCGTCGAGCGCCTCGAACGTGGCGGGCGCATCGGGCGGATCGAGCGCCTCGAACGTGGCGACTGCCTCGAGCGCGTTGAGCGCAGCGAACGCGGCAAGCGCGGCAAGCGCGGCGAGCCCCCCTCGCGCGGTGTCGCCCTCGGGGCGCGAGCTCACGCTCGACTTCGATGCGCTCGAGCAGGCAGCTCACGAGGCGACGGCGCCGTCGGCCTCGCTCTTCAACTCGACCGACCTGCCGCCCCCGCCGAAGAACCTCTTCGCCGCGAAGGAGCCCGGCTCGGGTGGCAGCTATCGCGCCGTCGAGGCCGACGGCCGTCACGATCCGCGCGCAGAGGCACCCTCGGGTCGTGCGGATCCGCGCGAGGAGCCGGCCGCGCGAGCAAGCACGCGCGGACAGGCCACGGTGCATCGCGAGGAGTCTCCTCAGCCGGCACGCGCCGCCACGCGAAGCAGCCCCGCCGGAGACGCGCGCTACGCACCCGCGCGACCCGCCGCGATCTTCGGCAACACCCAGCGCCCGCAGCCGGCGTCGCTCTTCAGTGACGAGCTCGTCAGCGACAAGTCGCTCGACGAAGTGATCCTCAGCTACCTCGCCGAAGATCTCGAGCCGCCCCGCCGCAAATAGGAAAATGCCCAGACGGCAGGGCCGTCTGGGCAGAGGGGCTTTCCGGCTGGGGAGCTAAAATGACCCGGCGAGCGCCGTGTGCATCGAGAGCTCGACCTTGCGGCCCGTCAGCGCATCGCGGTCGCTGAACTCATAGAGCTCGGTCGAGAACTTGATGCGGAGACCGCGCTCGATCGCATAGGCCGTTCCGAGCGTGTAGCGGAAGACGGAGCTGCGGCGACTGAGCTCGCTCGCCGACTCGACGTTGCCGACCCTGAACATGCCGTCGACGCGCCCGACGAGATCGAGCTCCGGCGTCAGGCCCTGCTCCACCTCGAGATAGGCGCCGTGCTTCATCGAGAAGTCGCCGCGCTCGTCGGCGACGACGTACTTGAACACGGTGCGATCGGACGTCGAGAATTCGGTGCGGCGTCCGAGGTACTCGGCGCGAATGCTCGTCTTGTCGAGCCGCAGCGTCGCGTCGCCACCGAGGATGGCATACGACTGATCGTTGTTCGGGTCGTACGTCCCGTACATGCCGCTCACGCCGAGCGTGAGATCGCTGGACTCGCTGGTCTTGAAGGTCAGGGCCATGCGCCCGCCGAACGTCGGACGCGCGTTGTCGTCGACGTAGTAGGCCGCCGGCGTGCGCGAGAGCTTGAAGTCGATGTCGAGCGCCTTCGGGTCGGACTTGAAGCCACTGACGGCATAGGCCGCGTAGTCGAACTGCACCGAGGCCCCGAGCCACTTCGTTCCGTTGACCTCGAGCCCGTTGTCGGGGAACGGGCTCGGAAGCACGCCCTGGTTCCACTGCCGCATGCGGAGCATCCGCCCCATGTCGTACGGGAGGGGCTTGTTGCTCAGGCGATGGTTGGCCGGGTCGTGGCGCAGGTTGAACGCGCCGAAGCTCGGGCTGAAGCGGCCGACGCGGAAGTTCAGCTCGTCGGCGACGCGGACGTCGAAGTACATCATGTCCGCTTCGAAGCCGTGGCAGCCGTAGCAGACCTTCATGTTCGCGGAGACCCTCTCCGAGAAGTCGACGGCGAGCTTGCCGGCGAACTCCATCGTGAAGCCGTCGAACGTATTCGGGCTGGCCTTCGCGGAGCGCGCGGTCGGAACGAACTGGTAGTCGAGCTGCGCCGAGCCGGCGAAGTTGCGCTCGATCGCGCTCGCGGGTGTGGCGAGCGCGAGGAGCGCAGCGAGGAGCGTCGCGAGCGCGACGACGAGCACGCGTGCGGAGCGCATCACGAGCCTCCTCCGTCGACCGTGGCTGTGGGGGCGGCGGGCGCAGCGGGAGCCACCGAAGGCGTGAGCACCGGCACGTTCTGGCCCGCGTGCGGAGGCACCGGAGCGTTGCCGTTCTTCTCGGCCTGGACCCGCCTCAGGCCGGCCGCGTAGTAGCGGAGGAAGCGGAGGATCGCCTCCTGATCGACGTAGGAGATGCCGCTCGCGGGCTGCCGGCGCATGCGGTTCACGTAGAGCACCCACTGCTCGTCATCGGTGATGTTCGCGCTGAGCGGGCGCGCGAGCGAGTGGCACTTCGAGCACTTGTGCGCGAAGACCTCGTAGTCCGCGCGGACGTTCTCGGGCAGCTTGCTCGGGTCGAGACCTTCGCCCCGATGGCACGCCGACGCGGTGAGCATCACGAGCGTAGCGGCAGCGATCGCCGTCAGAGGGCGCAGCATCATTCGTCGGCGGCTCCAATCGCGCCCTCGGCGATCCAGTCGATCATCAGCTGGATCTGCTCGGCGGTCCAGTAGGGCCCGCCCTTCGGCATGCGTGCGCCGCCGTAGGTGCCCTTCAACTTCTGCACGAGGGCCGACTCGCACGGCTTGCCCGGGACGATGATGTCGTCGAACGTGTTGCGCCCGCCCTTCCTCACGCTGGCGAGGGTGCGGCCGTCGAAGCCCGTGGCGATGAAGCCTTCCATCGTGCCGGCGACGGGCGAGTGACACGTCCCGCACGGCGGCGGCCCGGGCACCTTGCCGGCCATGATGGGCCGGATCTGGTCCTTGAACGAGACGTTCACGGTCATGTTCGAATCGGCGTCGACGCACGCGGTGAGCGGCTCGCCGACCTCTGGCTCGATGACTCCGCACGCGGGAGCGAGCGCGAGGGAGACGAGCGCGAGCGCCGTCACCCCATACACGAAACGCGGCCTCACCCGGTTGCCCCTCGCCGTCACGCGGCGATGCTACACCGCGCCCGAAAGCACGTGGCAATGAGATTGCTCAGTCACAGGTGACGGTGATGGGCACGTCGAACTCGGGGGTACCCGTGACGTCGCCGCCGCGGTTCTTGTAGGTCGCCGTACGCCCGGTGCTCGACGAGATGCACTGCGCGAGCGGGGCCGGACACCCCGCGCAGCTGATCCCGCGGAGGCTGCCGCTGTCGCTGAACACGAAGTGCACGCTGCTGCTGATCGGTGCGCTCGGCTTCTCGCGGAGGGAGCGCTGCGCGCACGCCGTCCATGCGCCAGCGGTGCCGTTCAGCGTCAGGTCCTTGGCGTTCGTGGCGCCGTTGGTGCGAATCGGCCCGGCGGTGGCGCGGCACGTCGCCGGATTGAATGCAGGCGCGGCGACCGGCGGTGGCGCGACGACCGGCGGAGGCGCGCGCACGATGGCGACCGGCGCGGGCGGGGCCTCGGGCACCGGTGCGGCCACGGGCGCGACGGGAACCGCGACGCCGACCGCTTCGACCGGAGGCTTGCCTGGCCCGCGGCCGGTCGGCACGCTGGGAGGCTTCGGGACCTTCGGGTCCGCGGGGCCGGGCGGCGGGGAGAGCTCGCCCGTCGGCGTCACGGGCGGCGTGAGCGCGAGCGCGCTCGCGGGGCCTGGCGGCGCGAGAGGCGGGGGCGAAGCGAGCGAAGTGGTCGGGGGAAGGCGGTTGGGGTCGACGATCGGACCACTCTGGTTGGCGAGCTCCCTCTTCGCGAAGAGTGCGCCGCCTCCGACGAGCACGCCGACGAGCGCGACGCCGAAAATCAGGCCCGCGCGAGACTTCTTCTGCGGCTCGGGAGCCGCCGCTGCCGTTCCGAGCGGCGTGAGCGTGCTCGCCGTGATGCCGCCCGCGACGGTCGGCGCCGACTCGACAGCCGGCCCAGGCGCCGTCGCTCCACGCGCCACGATCTGCGCGCCTCCGGCCGCGACCACCATCGGCGCCGTACCGGGCGGCGTGTTCGTCTGCGGCGCCTCGAGCGTCGCGGCGGCGATGTCGACCGGCATCGGCCGCCCGTCGAGCGACTCGCGGATCGCATTGCGCATCGCGCGCGCCGACTGGAACCGGTCGTTCCTGTCCTTGGCGATCGCCTTCAGCGTGACCGCCTCGAGGCCCTTGTGAACACCTGCATAATGCACGGATGGCGCCGGAGGGACCTCGGTGATGTGCTTCAGCACGACCGCGAGCGCGTTGTCGCCGGTGAAGGGCGTTCGCCCCGTGAGGAGCTGATAGAGAATGATGCCCATCGAGTAGATGTCGGAGCGCGGGTCGAGCTTCTCGCCGCGCGCTTGCTCCGGGGACATGTACTCGGGCGTGCCGACGACGAGGCCCTGGGTCGTGAGCTTCTGGCCGCCGGGGCCGCCCGTCTTCGGCTCGTCGTCCTTCTCCGTGATCTTCGCGATGCCGAAGTCGCAGACCTTGACGACGTAGGCCTCCTTCTCGTCGTCGTTCTTCGCGCGGAGCATCATCAGGTTCTCGGGCTTGAGATCCCGGTGGATGACGCCCATCTCGTGCGCGACGGCGATGGCCGAGAGCGCCTGCATGACGATGTCGGCGATGTCCGGGTTGGCGAGCGGCCAGTCCTCGTGGATGACGCGGTAGAGGTCGCGGCCCTCCACGTACTCCATCGCGATGTAGAGGAGACCGTCGGGCTCCTCGCCGAAGTCGATGACGCGAATCGAGTTCGGGTGGTCGAGCCGGCTCGCGGCCTTCGCCTCACGATGGAAGCGCCCGACGAAGTTCGGGTCCACGGCCACCGAGCGGTGCATCACCTTCACGGCGACGTTCTTCTCGAGCGCGGCGAAGCGCGCCTTGTAGACGGCGCCCATCGCGCCGCCGCCGAGGAACTTATCGATCGTGTACTTGCCGGAGACGAGCCGCCCGATCATCGCCGGGTCGCCGCGATCGGTGTCCGGCTCGCCGCTCATGGGCTCGCTCATCGGCTCGCTCGGCGGGCCGTAGGCGCCGCCCGGAGTCGTTCCGCCGTGGTCCCCCTGGCTCATCGCCATGGAGTCTAACCAACCCCCGGGGGGGACCGCCACCAATGCGGATCCGGCCGCGCCTATGGCTGCAATACGTCCACATGATAGAGACGCAGCATGCCCCTCGCGCGTGCCAAGAAGTCGATCGAGCGCCTGAGGAGCGTCGCCACGGGCGCCCTTCGCCTCGACGCTCCCGCTCTCGGCCTCGAGCCCGCGCTGGCACGCGCGCTGTTCGCCTCGCAGCTCTACTGTCGCGTCACCGACGTCGAGGCCCACGAGCTGCGTGCACGGAACGAGGGGTACTACACGATCTGCAGCGCCGGCCACGAGGGCAACGTGGCGCTCGGGCACCTGACGCGCGCGACCGACCCGGCGCTCCTCCACTACCGTAGCGGGGCGTTCTTCCTCGCACGCGCGAGGCACGCGAGCGCACACGACGTGATCGGGCCGCCGCCCGGCGTCCTCGAGCTGCTGCTCTCGCTCGCCGCGTCCGCCGACGACCCGATCTCGGGCGGACGCCACAAGGTCTTCGGCAGCGTGAGGTGGGGGGTCCCTCCGCAGACGAGCACCATCGCCTCGCATCTCCCGAAGGCCGTCGGCATGGCCGTGGCCATCGATCGCGCCGCTCGGCTTCGTGCACGGCAGCGAAGCGGCGCCGAGGGCGTGAGTCACATCGCTGCGCGCGACGGCGTCGTCGCGACCGAGGCCGACTCGATCGTCGTGTGCTCGTTCGGCGATGCGTCGCTCAATCACTCCACGGCACAAGGCGCGCTCAACGCCGCCGCCTGGGCCTCGTTCCAGGGTGTGCCGGTACCGCTGCTGTTCGTCTGCGAGGACAACGGCATCGGCGTCTCCGTGCGCACGCCGGAGGGCTGGGTCATGGCCCGCATGCGAGCCATGCCGGGCATCACCTACGTGGCGGCCGACGGGCGCGACCTGGGCGGCGTCTATGCCGCGACCCGGCATGCGGTCGAGACGTGTCGGTCCGAGCGGACGCCCGTGTTCCTCCATCTCCGCTGCGAGCGCGTGTGGGGCCACGCCGGGAGCGACGCCGACGGCGAGTACCGCACGCAAGACGAGATCGCGCTCGCCGAGGACCGCGATCCGGTGCTGCTCAGCGCGCAGTCCTTGCTCGGCGCAGGCGTGCTGGACCGCGTCGAGCTGCTGAGCGAGATCGAGCGTGCGCTCGACGTCGTGCGCACGCTCTCGCGCGAGGCGACGACCCGACCGAAGCTCCGCTCGCGCGCCGAGGTGATGGCTCCGATCGCGCCCGAGCGTCCCGATCGCGTGATGGCGGAGGCGAAGCGGACCGGCTACGCGCCCGCCGCTCCGGACGCCGACAAGCCGCGGCCGCTCGCGCACGGGATCCGCGCGGCGCTCGCCGATCTCATGCGGAAGTACTCCGAGATGATCGTCTTCGGAGAGGACGTCGCCGAGAAGGGCGGCGTGTACGGCGTGACGGTCGGGCTGTGGAAGACGTTCGGCCCGGGCCGCGTCTTCAACACGCTGCTCGACGAGCAGACGATCCTCGGCGTGGCGATCGGCGCAGGGCAGGTCGGGCTCCTCCCCGTCCCCGAGATCCAGTTCCTCGCCTACGTGCACAACGCGGAGGACCAGCTCCGCGGCGAGGCCGCGACGCTCTCGTTCTTCTCGCGCGCACAGCTCACGAACCCGATGGTCGTGCGCATCGCCGGCCTCGGCTACCAGAAGGGCTTCGGCGGACACTTCCACAACGACGACAGCCTCGCGGTGCTCCGCGACCTGCCCGGCGTGATCGTCGCGGTGCCCTCGCGCGCCGACGACGCCGCGAAGATGCTGCGAACGCTCGTGGCCGCCGCGCACGTCGACGGGCGCGTGTGCGTGTTCGTCGAGCCGATCGCGCTCTATCACACGCGCGATCTGTTCCCCGGCGACGGCGCATGGGCATTTCCGCTTCCGCCGCAGGGCGAGGCGATCGCGATCGGCGAGGTCGGCGTCTACGAGGGCGGCGTGCTCACGCTGGCGCCGTCGGGGATGCCCGACCTCGTCGTCTTCACCTACGGCAACGGCGTTCCGATGGCGCTGCGCACCGCGAAGAAGCTCGAAGGCGACTGCGGTCTGCGCGTCCGCGTCGTCGACCTTCGTTGGATCGCTCCGCTGCCGGAGAACGCCATTCGCGGGCACGCCGAGGAGGCGCGCGCGATCCTCGTGGTCGACGAATGCCGCCGCTCGGGCAATGTCTCGGAAGCGATCGGGGCGGTGATCGCCGACGAGCGTTCGCTGCGCGACAAGCCCTTCGCGCGCGTGACGTCCGCGGACTCGTTCATCCCGCTGGCCGAGGCGGCGAACCTCGTGCTGCTGCAGGAGGCGGAGATCTACGCCGCGGCAGTCGAGCTCACGAGCTGAGCCCACATCCGGTCGGTGCCGCGGCACTCCGCGCGCGCAACACGCGCGCCCGGGCGCACGAATAGCATCGCTCAGGCGATGGTGACGGCGGCCGGTGACGTGACGACGCTGGCGGGGTCGGACGCAGCTGCCTCTGCCGACGGCATGAGGTGCAACCGGGGGATGCCATGAACCGAACTGCACGGTGTTCGCGCGGGACAGCGCGCAAGCTGGCACTGCGCTCGTCGCTCTTGCTGGCGTGCGCCCTCCCGTGGCTTGCGTGCTCGGACGGTGCCGCGCCGGGCGGCGGTCCAGACGCGTCCGTCGACGCGAGCCCGCTGCCGAATGAGACGCCGAACGAGACCGCGGGCACGCGCCTCCGGCCCGTGTACCAGAAGCTCTCCGCCAGCGACGGGACATACACGCTCGACGCCGCCGCGTGGTGGGATGAGCAGCTCGGGGACTACTGTCGCTACGAGCTCGCCGCCGACGGCGCGACCCGCTGTCTGCCGATCCATCTCACGGAAGAGACGGACGAGTACTTCATCGAGTCGACCTGCTCCCAGCCCGACGCGCGCGCGGTGGGCGTCCCGCTGCCGAAGGCGGGGTGCGGGTTCGCGAACCTGGAACCGAAGGCGCGGTGGATGTCGCTCTCCGTCAAGCTGGCCAAGGACTGCACCGGCGCGGACATTCGGCGACTTCCCGACGCGTCGCAGCTGTTCCCGTCGGTGCTCTACCACCTCAAGAGCGGTGTCTGTCAGGCGGTCTCGGTGCCCGCCGATCACGCCTACTACGAGGTGTCGAAGGCGGTAAAGACGACCCCCAGGATTTCGTCTCGGCCGACGTCACCGAGGTCGACGGTCCGACGTCGGGCCCCCGACTGCGCGCCGTCTACAAGAAGTACGCGGGGAGCGACGGTTCGAGCGCGCTCCGCCTCGCGGGGGCCTTCGACGCGCAGCGCGGCCTCCTCTGCGGACCTGTGAATGCCGCCGACGGCGTGCTGCGCTGTCTGCCGGCGCCCCGCCCTTGGGAACCTGCCTACCCGACGCGCGCGACGGCGCGTTCCTCGGCGAACCGGTCAAGCTCGGTGCCTGCTCCGCGACGAGAGTGCGGCAGATCCCCGGCGCGCCGGGCAACCTCGCGTGGTTCGACCTGAACGGCGCGGTCTGCAAGGCAGCCTCCCCGCGGCCCGGAGAGTACGCACTCGACGAGGCCGACGTGCTCGCCCAGCCCGAGGAGGCCCCCGCGAGCTTCGCGACACTCACGCCGACGGTGAGGCCATGGCAAGCGACCGACGGCTACGGAAGACCGGGCGCGCAGCTGGCGCTCGTGCTCCACGAGTACAGCTCGGACGACGGAGCCAAGGCGCCCATCGGCCAGGCGCTCTCCGACCCCACCACGGGTGGCGAATGCGCGCGCGCTGTCAGCGAGGACGGCGTGTTCCGCTGCGTCCCGAGCTCGACGCGCACGCGCTACGCCACCATCTCTTCTTCGAAGCCGCTCTACTTCGCCGGTCCGACCTGCGACCAACCGGTCTGGGGATACACGACCGACGTGTGCGAACCACCGGCAGACGCTCGCTTCGTTCGGGAGTACGTGAGCAACGGAACGTGCACCTCCGTGGTCCGGATCTCGGAGATCCCGGCGACGCCGCTCACGCTCGCAAAGCTCTATCAACTCACGGCCAACGTCTGCGTGGCCGCGCCGCTCGACCCTGCGAAGCTGACGCTATTCCTCCAGTCGGAGCGCAAGTCCGTCGCTCCGAGCGCGTTCCCGAAGCTGGAGACCGAGTACCTGACGCGCTGACGCCCGCCCGCGTCGCCTATTCGACGGCGGAGCGGGCCTCGGCGACGACGGCGCGCTCCTCCTCGCCGACCTCGGAGACGGCGTCGGCGATCGCGCGCGGGTCGTCGCCGGCGAGGATGCGCTCGCGCGCCTCGGCGGAGCCGACGAGGAGATCGAACGCGGGAATGTCGTCGACGAACTCGTACTTCTCGGTGCGGAAGCGGAATTCGGTCGGGCTCGCATGATGCGCGAGCGCGATGAGCGCCACGTACGTCGCGACCGGCCGGAACGTGCGCGTGTCGGTGACGTGGATCTGCACGCCGCCGCAGCTCTTCTTCGCGTGCTTGTGGAACGTGGGCTCGAAGCCGAGCGGGCGCGCGACGAAGCCATGGAGGCCTGTCTTCGCGAGGCCCTCGGCGAGCGCCTTTCCCGAGACCCACGGAGCCCCGGTGATCTCGAACGGGCGCGTCGTTCCGCGGCCGTCGGAGAGGTTCGTCCCCTCGAGCAGGCAGCCGCCCGGGTAGACGAGCGCCGTGTCGTAGGTCGGCATGTTGGGCGACGGCATGACGAACGGACGATGCCACGCCGAAGCGTGCGCCTCGCGATCGAGCCCCTGCACCGAGAGCACGTCGACGAGCTCGGAGTAGCCCTCGACCTTCGCGCGCCACGCGACGATCTCGCCGATGGTGAGCCCATGGCGAATCGGCACGCGCTCGAGCCCGACGAACGAGAGAAAGCCTGCATGTTGCAGCTTTCCCTCGACCGAGGTTCCGCCGAGCGGGTTCGGGCGTTCGAGGACGAGGACGCGCACGCCCTTGTCGCGGCAGCCCCGCGCGACGAGCACCGCCGTCCAGACGAACGTGTAGTAGCGAGCGCCGACGTCCTGCATGTCGATGAGGACGACGTCGAGGCCTTCGAGGTCGGCGGGCTTCGGCGAGAGATCCGCGAAGCTCTCGCCGTACAGGCTGACGACGCGGGTGCCGTGCTTGTCGTCGGTCGCATCGCCGACGCCGATCATGTCCTGCGCGTGACCGGCCCAGCCGTGCTCGGGGCCGAAGAGCACCTCGGGGACGATGCCGAGCTCGGCGAGCACGTCGGTCACGTGCACCATGCCCTTCGAGACGGACGCGGGATGGGCAAGGAGACCGACCCGCGACTTCGCAAGGCGAGCGACGAGGTCGGGCTGCTGGACGAGGAGATCGAGGCCGGTCTTCACGGACGCGAGCTTACATGAGCCGCGCGTGCGAGTTGTGCGGCGTCGAGGTCAGAGGCCGGCGGCGAGGCGCGCGACGAGGAGCGGCGTCGCGCCCAGCATGGCCGCCGCGATCGCGACGGCGTCGAGGCTCGTCGCGAGATCGGTGAGCTTGCCGCGCATGTCGGCGAGTGTTCCGGGCCAGGCGGCTCCGAACGTGGGGGTTCCCGTCTGCCGGTACGTGGGCAGCTGCTCGCCGATGTGGCCGAGCACCACCGGGCCGAGCGGAAGCCCTGCCGCGGCGTCGACGCGGAGCGTCTCTCCTGTGACGAGCTCGACGACGCCGCCGCCCGAGTGCTTGCCCTCGCGTGCGTCGATGGCCGCCGCACGGCGCCGAGCGCGCGAGGCCGCGAGCACGCAGGCTGCACCGATGAGGCCCCCGAGCCCTGCGCCGATCGTCCAGCCGATCGGCGGCGCGATGTGATCCGCGACCGTCGCGGGCGAGACGCTCGTCGTCATTCCGGTGCTCGCGAGGAACGCGACACGGCCCAGATCGGCGTCGCGCGGCGCGTCGACCACGACGAGGTCCGCGCGGTGGTCGACGCGAAGCCGCAGCGTCGCGCAGGTGCCCGTGGGCGCGTAGAACGGCTTCGGCTCGTCGGCGCCGAGGAGGATGCAGTCCACGCGCGGCGGCAAGACGGCTCCGCCTTCCATCGTGCGAACCGGAATGGGATCGGTGGGGGCTCCCCGCTCGTATCGATAGTCACGCCCGCCGATTTGCACCGACTCACCCGCGTGCAGCTCGGCAGCGGGCTCGAGCGACGCGAGATATGTGTCGGGATCGGGGCGCGCCATGCGCGCCCCCGCAAACGCGAACGCGACGAGCGCGAGCCCCGTTGCGGCCACGGCCACCGAGCGGCTCGCGCGATCGGCGCCACGACGAACGAACACAATGCCGGCCGCGGTCCCGAGGACGAGCGACACGATCGCCCCGACCGGAGCGGCGAACACGACGAACGCCATGAGCCCGGTGCCGCATCCGCGCACCGGACGGCTCACGATGGCCGCGTCGATCGACTGCCATGCGCTGACGGCGAGGAACGGTACCCACGCGAGCGCATGACACGCCGCCAGAACCCCTGCGCGCGGACGACTGCGATGCGTCAGCGCGACGAACGCGGCGAGCGTGATCGATGCGAGGACGGCGAACGCGGCCGACATGCTGAAGCGAGCGGAGGGCGCACACCCCCGGAAGCCGAGAGCCACCAGCGCGACGAGCGGCAGGGTCAGCGCGACCGGCAGCGCCGCCAGCACGGTCCGCGACAGCTCCTTCGTCCCGCGACCGGCTCCAGGATCCTCGGCGCGCATCAGGCAATCGTACGTCCGGCCCGGCCTCCTTGCTCCCGGGGCGCGAAGAATCGCGGGGAGCGGCCGCGGGCCAGATCTCGCAATTTGTGCGTGACCTTGAGCGACCGGCCAGAGATACGTCGCAAAAACAGACCTGTTGGGTATGACCTTTTTGCGCTATCGAGTGTGTACCCCATGCGCCGCGTCCTGGTCGTCGACGACGAAGAGAACATCCGCCTCGTCCTGAAGACGCTCCTCAAGCGTCATGGCTACGAGGTCGAGACGGCCGACGGCGGCGAGGCCGCCCTCGCCCTCGTCGACTCGTTCGGCCCCGACGTCATCCTCACCGACGTGCGCATGCCCAAGATGGGCGGGCTCGACCTCCTCGCGACGCTCAAGGCGAAGCAGAACCCCGCGACCGTGATCGTGATGAGCGCCTACGGCTCGGTCGACCTCGCGCTCGAGGCGATGAAGGCCGGCGCTTACGACTACGTCGGCAAGCCGTTCAAGCCGGACGAGATCGTCCTCGCGCTCCGCAAGGCCGAGGAGCGCGAGACGCTCCGCCGCGAGAACCGCGCGCTCAAGGAGCAGATCCAGAAGGAGAGCCAGTTCGAGTCGATCCTCGCGAAGAGCGCCCCGATGACGGACATCTTCCGCACGATCACGAAGATCGCCGACTACAAGACGACGGTCCTCATCCAGGGAGAGAGCGGCGTCGGCAAGGAGCTCGTCGCGCGCGCGCTGCACACGCGCTCGAACCGGAAGAACCAGCCGTTCGTCACCATCAACTGCGGCGCCATCCCCGAGAACCTCCTCGAGACCGAGCTCTTCGGCCACAAGAAGGGCGCGTTCACCGACGCCAACGCCGATCGCCGCGGCCTCTTCGAGGAGGCCGACGGCGGTACGCTCTTCCTCGACGAGATCGGCGAGCTCCCGCTCAACCTCCAGGTGAAGCTGCTCCGCGCGCTCCAGGAGGAGACGATCCGCCGGCTCGGCGACTCGAAGGACATCAAGATCGACGTCCGCATCATCGCCGCGACGCACCGCGATCTCGCCGCCGAGGCGAAGGCGGGTCGCTTCCGCGAGGACCTCTTCTACCGCATCAACGTGCTGCCGATCCTCATCCCGCCGCTGCGCGCGCGGAAGGAGGACGTGAACCTCCTCGTCGACCACTTCCTCACCCGCAACAACGCGCGCCTCGGGACGCAGATCCGCGCGGTCAGCACCGACGCGCGCAAGCTGCTCCTCGAGTACCAGTGGCCCGGCAACGTTCGCGAGCTCGAGAACACGATCGAGCGCGCGATGGTGCTGTGCGACGGCGACGTCATCGACTCGCACGATCTGCCCGAGCGTCTTCGCGAGGCCCTCGACCCCGTGCAGGTGCAGCTCGCGAGCGGCGAGCTCTCGATCAAGAAGACCACCGCGGCGATCGAGGCGATCCTCATCCGGCGCGCCCTCCAGAAGACGCGTGGCAACCGCACGCGGGCCGCGGAACTGCTGGAAATCAGCCACCGCGCGCTGCTCTACAAGATCAAGGACTACAGCATCACCGAGCTGTAGGACGCGTCCGGCAATAGCCCGGAGCAAGTGCTAGCATCGCGCCATGCGCACCCCCCTCTTCACTTGCGCCTCCATGATCGCGGTCTCCGCCCTCGCGCTCGCCGTCGCGGCTTGCGGCGGCAAGCCGAAGCAGGTCGGTGAGTACCCGGCCGAGAACAGCGGCGAGAACAGGTCGGGTGGCGAGGAGTCGCCCAAGTGGGAAGGCGCTGCTCCGCCGCCGCCGCCGCTCTCGCAAGAAGAGAAGGCGGAGCAGGCGAAGCCGAAAACGGGAGGCGGCGTCAACGAGGCCGCGACGCGCCGCAACGATCAGTACGACAAGGAGCACACCGAGGTCGTCATCAAGCGCGCCGCGCGCCAGGTGAAGGAGAACTGCGGTCACGCGAAGGACGACACCGGCAAGGCCACGGGCCCGTGGGGCAAGGCCACGCTGCAGATCCAGCTCGGTGCAGCCGGCCGGTCCAAGGGCGTCACCGTCCCCGCGCCTTATCAGGGCAAACCGGTCGGCAACTGCGTCGAGAAGGCGTTCTCGAACCTCACGTACCCGCCGTGGGGCGGCGCCGACACGGAGGTCTCCTGGGAAGTGGAGATCGTGGCCCCCGCTGAGCCGGCGAAGAAGTAACTGGATCGCTCGCAACCCATTGCGAGCGATCGCGGGTGCAACGCGAATCGGTAAGTGTCGGTGATCGCAGCGTTCCGCTGCGGATAGACGTTTCGACACCTCCGGCACATGGTGTGCAGATGTATGCGCAACATGTCCGCTTCTCCCTCCTCCCTCGCCGTTCGCCTCCTCCGGCTCGCGGCGCTCGCCTCGGTCGCCTCGTTCACGATCGCTGCCATCGGTTGCAGCTCGGAAGCGACCGTCGGTGACGAGGAGGACGAGGAAGGCGCAGGCGTCGAGGTCGGCGCGCTCGTCCCCGCCGCTGCCGGCCCCCTCAAGTTCCGCGACGCGTGCCGAGCCGGCACGAAGATCACCATCGCTGCCGTCGGCGACGTCCTCCTCCACAGCCCGCTCCAGCAGCAGGCGTACGCGTCGCCCGAGGGTCACCACAGTCTCTGGAAGAACGTCGAGCCGCTCCTCTCGCGCGCCGACCTCACGTACGCGAACCTCGAAGGCCCGTGCGCCGAGGGCCTCGCGACCACCGGCGAAGCGACCGACCCCGGCAAGCGCTTCGACAACAAGGTCTACTCGAGCTACCCGCAGTTCAACTACCACCCGTCGCTCATCGGCGCGTTGAAGGAGAGCGGCATCGACTTCGTCTCGACCGCCAACAACCACGCGCTCGACCGTCGCTGGGCCGGCGCCGACCGCACGATCAAGAACCTGAACGAAGGCGGCCTCGCCTTCGCGGGCACCAAGGCTTCGACCGACGCGAACCCGTCCTGGTACACGATCACCGAGGCCAAGGGCGTGAAGGTCGCCTGGGTCGCCTGCAGCTTCTCGACGAACGGGATCCCCGACACGAAGAAGCAGGTCCTCCATTGCTACGAGGACAAGGCCACGCTGCTCTCGACGATCCGCGGTCTCGCCGGGCGCCCCCGCGAGGTCGACGCGATCATCGTCACGCCGCACTGGGGCGTCGAGTACAACCACGCGCCCGAGCAGCAGGAGAAGAACCTCGCCCACGAGATGCTCGACGCAGGCGCGACGGCGATCTTCGGTGGCCACCCCCACGTGGTGCAGCCCTGGGAGAAGTACGCGACGCGTGACGGCCGCGAGGGCTTCATCATCTACTCGCTCGGCAACTTCGTCAGCGGCCAGAGCGGCGTCGACAAGCGCTCTTCGCTCATCCTCTACGTCGGCCTCACGAAGGGCTCGGACGGCAAGGTCACAGTCAACGGCGTCCGGCACATGCCGCTCACCATGGCGCAGTCGCCCTACACGGCGAAGCTCGCGACCGGCGACAGCCTCGACCAGACGACGAAGATCCTCGGCGCGTGGAACAAGCTCGAGGCGAACGCCGACCTCGTCACGAACCCCGAATGCCAGTGAGCTCGCGCGAGCGATCAGGCGATAGAGGGGCGAGAGTTGGAAGCCGCAGAGGCGCGGAGGGGCGCGGCGCCCTGAGTCGCTCGCTGCGCAGGTCGTCTCGATCTGTGGCCTTGCGGTGCTCGGAAACCTGCCCGAAGCGGGCAGGTTTCCTGCGCAGACTTACCTCTCCTATCCCGACCTGCAACGCCTCCCGCCCGGTCCGCGTAGCCCCAACCTGTGCACTATGCACACTTTAGGGAGACGCCCGCACTGTCCGGATGACGGTAGCGGCTGACGATCGAGGTCTCCCCATCGCGCAGGAAACCTGTCGCTTCGACAGGTTTCCGAGCACCGATAGGCCACAGGCCGAGACAAGCCCTGCAGCAAGCCTCTCGCTCCGCGCCCCTCCGCGTCTCCGCGGCCTCCAACTCTCCCCTCTCGCTTCTCCCGAACGTCGACGGTTCACGCCGACGCCCTCGTTTCCATCGTAGAATCGAGGGCGATGGCAGCAGGTGACGAACGAACGCGCGAGGTCTCGCGCCCGACGCTGGAGAAGGTTCATCGCCTCTCGATCGCCGTCGCGCGCGGGCGCGATGCCGGCAAGCTCGTCGAGCCCGAAGCGGGCCACGTGGCGAGCGTCGGGACCGCGCCTGACAACGATCTCGTGCTCGCCGACGACGCGGTGAGCCGATACCACCTCGAGCTCGCCGTCGCCCCGGACGGGATCGCCGTGCGCGATCTCGGGAGCACCAACGGCACGTTCGCCGGCAACGTCCGCGTGCGCGACGCGGTCGTGCCGCGCGGCAGTCAGCTCCGCGTCGGCAGCACCGTGCTGATGCTCGACGCGGCCGACGCGCCACGCCCGGCGGCTGACGCCGAGCCCGAGCTCCCCGGAATGGTGTTCGCGAGCGAGGCGATGCGCGAGGTCGCACGGCGCGTCCGCATGCTCGCCGCCGTCACGACCAGCGTGCTCGTGCACGGCGAGACGGGCGCTGGAAAGGAGCTCGTCGCGCGCGCCGTCCACGAGCTCGGGCCGCGCAAGGCCGCGCCCTTCGTCGTCGTCGACTGCGCTTCGATCGCACCGACGCTCCTCGAGGCCGAGCTCTTCGGGCACGAGAAGGGCGCGTTCACGGGCGCGGTGCGAGAGCGCGCCGGCGCGTTCGAGCGTGCCGACGGCGGCACGGTCTTCCTCGACGAGGTCGGCGAGCTGCCTCCGCTCGCGCAGGCGTCGCTGCTCGGCGTGCTCGAGCGAAGGCGCTTCCGGCGCGTGGGAGGCGACCGCGAGATCACGGTGGACGTGCGCGTCGTCAGCGCGACCAACCGCGATCTGCGCAGCGAGGTGAATCGCGGCTCCTTCCGCGCCGATCTCTACTTCCGCCTCGCGGGGGCGAGAGTGGTGGTCCCGCCGCTCCGCGAGCGCCCCGAGGACGTCGCCGTCCTCGTGCGCCACTTCGCGCTCGAGATGACCGGGAGCGAGTCGCTGCCGATCGCGCCGGACGTCCTCGCGATGCTCACGGCGCAGCACTGGGCCGGAAACGTGCGCGAGCTACGGAGCGCGGTCGAGCGTGTCGTGACGTTCGGCGCATCCGAGCTCGGCGCCATGCTCGACGACGCGGCGCCGCAAGGCACCTCCTCGGTCGCTCCTCCAGCTTCCCCTGCTCCCCCCTCGGCCCCGAAGGCCAAGACCGACGACGCACCGATCGAGCGCTATCGCGACGCGAAGGCGAGCGCGGTCGCGGCGTTCGAGCGGGGCTACCTCGCGAACATCATCGACCGCTGCGACGGCAACGCGTCCGAGGCGGCACGACGCGCGCAGATGGATCGGCCTTATCTCCTCGCGCTCCTTCGTCGCTACGGATTGCGCTGAGCGCAGGCGACCACGCCCACCAGCCCGAACACCACCAGCAGCGCGCAGGCAACATTCGTCATCATCGCGAGGCCTCCGCAGCGGAGCAGGTTGCCGAAGAGGAAGAAGAGGAAGCCGTAGAGCGCGAGGCGCTTCCACAGTCCGACCGGGAGCATCGCGAGGGCCTCGAGGACGCGCTCGACGCCGGCGCCCGCCGCGGAGCGAGGCGCCGGCGCTCGCCACTGCCCCGGGGCGTAGGCCGGCGTCTCGAAGGCCCGCCGCGTGAGCTCCTCGGGCGCCATCGTCGCGACGAACGCACCGTACGGGCCCACGAGCTCGTGAGAGCGCGTCGTCTCGAGCTCGAGGTGCACCGGTTCGATCTGGGAGAGGTCGATCGACAGCTCGTGGTGGCGGCTCATGAGCATCATTCCGAGCAACCGCCATGCCGGTTGGCCGGAGCCCAAATGCGCGTGAAATGCCCTATTTCCAAGGCGCTGAGCCGTTGCCGGCGCCCAACGCCGTTGGCTCGCCCCAACAGGCGGCCGTCGTCAGCGTTCGAGGCGCGAAGCCGCCCACATGCAGGCCCCGCCGAGCGCCGCGATCGTCAGGATCGAGAGCGAGATGACGAAGCCGCCGCGGAAGAAGACGACGTTGAGCAGGAACGCGAAGAGCGAGTAACCGAGCACGCGCTTCGACACGTTGACGGGCACGGTGGCGAGCGGCTCGAGCCACGCCGGGAGCGGAGGCGGCGCGACCATCAGCGGCGCCGAGCGGGCGACCTCCACGGGGAGGCGCTGCGGGACGCGCGCGATCGGACGCTCCGGCGCCTCGGCGAGCGGTGCGGGCGCATCCGGGAGGTCGAGCTCGAGCGGCGCGGTCTCGCCGGCGGCGCCGTCGTCCTCGAGCATGCGCATGCCCTCGCGCGACGACGACGCCGGTCGCGCGGGCGCGGCCACCAAGACCCCGCGCATCGTCGGTGCCCCGACCGTCTCGCCCGCGAGCTCGCCCTTGGCGACGCTCGCCGAGGCGGGCCGGTCCTCCGGCTCCTTGGCGAGGAGGCGCAGCACCAGCGAGTCGAGCCATGCAGGGATCGCGAGGGACGGCGCGCGCTCCCGCAACGACGTCGGCGCGACGTCGAGGTGCTGATGAACGAGTGACGCGACGTTCTCGCCGACGAAGGCCGGTTTACCGGAGAGCATGCAGTAGAGCGTCATGCCGAGGGCGTAGAGATCGGCGCGACCGTCGATGCGACCGCCGCGGATCTGCTCGGGTGCCATGAACTGGAACGTGCCGACGAGCACGTTCGGGTCGGTGCGCGCCGTGGCACCGTCGATGCGCTTGGCGATCCCGAAGTCGAGAAGCTTCACCCGCCGGCCTTCGGGCGCGCCCCTCACCAGGAACACGTTCGCGGGCTTGAGATCGCGATGCACGAGCCCTGCGTCGTGCGCGGCGGAGAGCGCGTCGCAGACCTCGCTCGCGATCGCGACCGCCTCCGCGGGCTCGATGTGCCCCTCGCGTGCGATCCGCTCGCCGACCGTCTCACCCTCGAGCAGCTCCATCACGAGGAACGCGTCGCCGGCGTCCTCGCCCACGTCGAACACCTCGACGATCGACGGATGGCGCACGCCCGCGGTGCGGCGAGCCTCGGTGAGGAAGCGCTCCTTGGCCGCGGCGATTCCCTCGTCGGCGACGAGCTTGATGGCCACCGGCCGATCGAGCTGTAGATCGCGCGCGCGATACACGACGCCCATCCCGCCACGACCGACGGTGACCTCGAGGCGGTATCTGTTCGAGAGCGTGCGCGGCTCGTTCACGTCCGCCGCCGCAGCTCAGATGCCTTCGTCCATGCGGCGCATGCCCTCGAGGAGCAGCGCTTCACTCGACTCGACCATCACGCGCTTCGGCGGCGTGAAGCCGGGGTCGAGGGCGAAGTCACCCTCCTCGAACTTGAGCAGCGCGTAGAACGCGTCGGCGCCGGTCACCTCGCCGATGATGGCGTTGGCGATGTTGCCCTCGAGGAAGTGGATCTCGCCGTTCTTCCCCGCCGAGCGGACGTTGAGCTTGCCCGTCTTGCGGCCGTGGAAGAGGACCTGGACGATGTCGGGCAGCCCCATCTCGCGCAGGCTGCCGCTCACGCCCTTCGCGCCGCGGCCCGTCGACCACTGATCGAGCATCGCCTTCAGCTTCGCGACGAGGACGTCGGCCTGAACGGGCTTCGCGACGAAGTCCATCGCGCCCAGCTCGAAGGCGCGGTTCGCCTCGGTACGACCTTGCTTCGCCGTATGCACGACCCAGGGCATGTCACGGCCCCAGGGCTCCTTGCGCGCTTCGCTGAGGAACGCGAGGCCGTCGGCGTCGGGGAGCTCGAGCTCGCAGACCACGAGGTCGAAGTCCGCGCCTTCGGCCGTGGCGAGCTTGCGAGCCGTCTCGACGCTGCGTGCCGTCTTCACGTCGAAGCCCTGCTCGACCATGCGGAGCTCGAGGACCGTGGACTCCTCGGGGTCGGCGTCGACGAGGAGGACGCGATAGCGGCTCGCGAGGAGCTTCGCCTTCATGTCCTCGCCGAGCACGAGCGCCTTGAAGAGGTCGAGGATGCTCGGGTCGAAGATGGTGCCCTTGTGCTTGATGAGCACGTTCATCGCTTCGGCCGGCCCGAGGACCTTGCGGAAGGGATTGCGCGGGTTCTGCGTGAGGTCGGCGTACGTGTCCGCGACCGAGAGCAGGCGCGCACCGAGCGGGATCTCCTTGCCGACGAGCTTGTCGGGGAAGCCGCGGCCGTCGACGCGCTCGTACATGTGGAAGACGGCGCTCTTGATCGACGTCGTGAGGCGCACGGCCTCGAGCAGGCGGAGGGGCGTGTCGTAAGCCTTCATCGCAGCGACGCGATGGCCCTCGTACTCGGCGCAGTTGAGCGCCGTGAGGTGGAACTGGCCCATCTTCCCGAGGTCGTGGATGTGACCGGCGACGATCATCGCCTGGGTCTCCGCGCGATCGAGGCTCATGCGCTCGGCGACGCGGCGGAGGAGACGCGCGACCTGCGACGAGTGACCACGGAGCTCCTGGCGCGAGTTCTCGAGCAGGCTCACGAGCACGGTGAGCAGCTCGATGGTCGTGTCGTGCTGGAGGACGTTGACGCGCCCGAGCTCGCTCGCGGGCGGCTCGCTGTTCGGCGACTTCTTGTGACCGGCCGGGATCGACGCGATGGCCTTCGGCGGGACCGACGGCTCCTCGACGCGCGGCATCGCGGCAGCACGCGCCGGCTTCGCCACCGGCTCGGGCGGTGCCTCGGGCTGGCCGGCGCCCGGAGGAGGCGGAGGAACCGAGAGCGACATGCCGCCGGCGCGACCGGTCTTGCGCGAGGCGTCGTGCGAGCGTGCGGCCGGCACCGGGGGCGGTGCATTCCGCGGCGGCTTCGGGGCGACGAAATCGTCGTCGTCCTCGATCGGGACGCGCGGGCCGCGGCCTGCCGCCGGAACCGGCGGAGCCTGACGCGCCTGCTGCTGGGGCAGCGCCGGAGCGGGGCTCTTGCGCTCGTCGTCGGGAGACGACGGCGACGGCAAGCGAACGCTCTCCTTCGTCGCCTGACGAACGCTGTCCCTCGATGCGACGAGGCGTCCGTCCGGGAGGACTTGCTGACCGAAGTCGTAGTCGACGGCCGCGGCGCGGATGAGCGCGTCGAAGGCGCGGGTGTCGCCGGCGTGATGCTTTCGAATCGCCGCGGTGATGGCGGCCGGCCTCGCGACGAACGCCTTCACGGTCTGCGCGCCCGAGACGACCTGGATGTCCCGGAGGACGTCCTCGTTGTCCGGATCCGCCGTGACTACGCTGAGCACGTTCTTCTGCGGGTCGAAGAGCACCGGGAACACGCCCAGCGTCTCGGCGACGCGACGCGGGATCATCTGCACCGTCGCGCGCGGGATGCTCGCGTTCGCCAGCTTCTCCGTCGAGAGGTAGTGCGTGCGGTAGATCGCGGACAACGCCTTGAGGAGGTCGGCCTCGCTCATGATGTCGTTGTCGATGATCACTTCCTCGGCGCGGATGCTCTGCTCCTCGACGAGCGCGACGACGTGCTCGTACTGCGGCTTCGGCAGCGCGTGCGCGCGCAGCAGCAGGTCGGCAGCCTTGGTCTTGGGTGCTGCGGCAGGGCCACTCACAGGGGAGCCCCTATCTTAGCCGCCCTCGGCCCCTCTTTGGCGCACGAAACTAACCAGGAAATCGAGAGCGACCTGGTTCTGGCCCCCCTCCGGGATGATCACGTCCGCGAAACGCTTGGAGGGCTCCACAAAGGCCAGGTGCATCGGCCGGACGCTCTCGTAATACTGCTTGCGGACCTGGGCGAAGGTCCGGCCCCGTTGCTCCAGATCCCGGCGGATCCGGCGCATCAGGCGGATGTCGGCGTCCGTATCGACGAAAAGCTTCACCTCGAAGCGCGACCGGAGACGGTCATCGGCGAGGACCAGGATTCCCTCCACCACGATGACCGGGGCCGGGGCGAGGCGGAGCCCCTCCTTGGCGCGGTCGTGGGTGGTGAAGTCGTACGTCGGCCGCACGATGGGGGCGCCCGTCCGCAGCTGATCGAGGTGGCTCGTGAGCAGATCGAGCTCGAGCGCATCGGGGTGGTCGTAATTGACGCTCGCCCGCTCGCTGAGCGGAAGGTGCGACTGCGACCGGTAGTAGTGGTCCTGCTGCAGCAGGATCCCCTGCCCCGCGGGCAACGCCTCGAGGATCGACTTGGCGATGGTGCTCTTACCCGACCCGGACCCCCCCGCGATCCCCAGGACGAGCGGCGGCTTCCTATGCGATACGGGAGCTGGCTCGGTCACGAGCCCTGACTAGCACACGATCCGGGCGAGGGCGCTCGGGATCGAGGCAAGCGCGACCGCTGCGCGGCTACTTCGCGGCGACGAGCCAGGCGAGCGGGCGGCGGTACGTGCTGACCATGCGATCACCCGGGACCTCGTGGCCCATGCCCGGCACGAGGCGGACCTTCACGGGCACCTTGTTCTTCTTCAGCGTGTCGCCCACCTTCACGGTGTTCTGCGCAACGCCGTCGTTCTCGCCGGTGAGCAGATAGACCCGGCGCACCTTGCGCTTCTCCGTGTCGAGCGCCTCGGTGACGTCGCCGCCCCAGTACTGCTCGCTCGCCCCGAGGATCAGCCACTTGGTCCAGGTCGTCTGGTCCTTCAGGCCGACCTGCATCGCGACGAAGGCGCCCTCGCTGAAGCCGATGAGCACGTTGCCGCGACGCGTGACGCGACCCTTGTACTTTGCACGCAACGCCCCGACAGTGCCGTCGATGACCTTCTGGGCGGAGCCCGGGTCCGACCAGGTGCGGCCGCCGTTGCCGTTGTCGCCAGGGCCCGCGGGGCAAACGACCCAGCCGAACTGGCTACCGACCTTGGCCCACTTGCGACAGTCCTCGGCCGGGTTGCCCCCACGACCGTGGAGGTACATGAGGATCGGCTTCGGGCCCTTCGCGCGCGGCTTGTAATAGAAGGCGTCCGGCGAACCGGGGATCTCGAGATGCAGGGGCTCGCCGATCGCCGCGCCCGTTTTCGCCTGAGCTTCGCGGGGGAGCAGCAGGAACGCGACGAGCGCGGCCAGCGGGGCGAGCCGCGCGAGGCGGGTCAGGCGGACAAGCCGCGAAACAATGAGGAAAAAACGGTACATCGGAGAGATCGGGAGGCGGATCGGGCATCTTAGTCGAGCGCGACGCCCCGGCAAGGGGCGTCGTGGCGATCCCGGGTGCTCGCGTGAGCGAGCCATCGCGGTGGTTCGCGGTAGACTGCCCCCGCGAGCTCGCCATGAGTGTCCCAGAACGCACCCAAGCGCGGATCGAGACGCTCCTCTACGAGCTGTTCACGAACGCCCCGACGCCGCTCGGCATCCGCGAGATCGTGGGCGACCAGATCGTCCACGTGGAGGACAACGCGTGCGCCGCGGCCCTGTTCGACCGGACACCGGAACAGGTGCGGGGCCTGACCGAGGCAGCGCTCGGCATCTCTCGCGCGCAGATCGATCGCGCCATCGCGCGTTTTCGCCTTGCGCGCGCGTCGGGCCATCCCCTGACCGCGGAGCTCACCCTCGACACGAAGGCGGGGCCACGCGTGCTCTCCGGGAAGGTCTCCGCGCTCCACGACGAGAACGGCGAGCGCTACCTCGTTCTCCTCGCCGACGTGACCGAGCTCCGTGCGTTGCAGGCCGGGGTCGAGCGCGCCGAGCAGCTCGCGGCGCTCGGCACGCTGAGCGCGTCGATCGGCCACGAGATCGGCAACCCGACGATGTACGCGCAGCTCCACCTGCAGTTCGCGCTCGAGCGAGCCGCGGTCGAGGGCGTGTCGAAGGTCATCATCGACGACATGAGGACGGCGCTCGACGGCGTCGACCAGATCGCGCGGTTGCTCCGCGACATGAGAACGATGTCGATGGGCACCGTGCTCGCGAGCGAGGTCTCCGAGGTGGCGGCTGCAGTCCAGACCGTCGTCGACCTCGTGGGCCCGAGCCTGACCTCTCAGGCGACGCTGCACCGCCACATCGAGGAGGTGCCGCCGGTCCGCGGAAGCGCAGGCCGGCTCGTGCAGGTCCTCCTCAACCTCGTACGCAACGCGCTCGAGAGCGTGGGCGAAAGGCAGGGCAACGTGTGGATCGACGTGACGCGACCGTCGCCCGACACCGTGCACATCGACGTCTCCGACGACGGCCCCGGCCTCTCGCCGGCGGTCAGGGAGCGGCTCTTCACGCCGTTCGCCACGACGAAGGTCACGGGAACGGGCCTCGGGCTCTACGTGAGCCGCATGCTCGTGACGCGCACCGGGGGCACCATCGAGGCCATCGATCGCGAGGGCGGCGGCGTCTGCATGCGCATCATGTTGCCCGTCGCGACCTGAGCTCAGGGCGCGGGCCGCTTCGCCGTCTTCTTGCGGCGCGGGGGGCGACGCTTCGTCTTCGTGCTCGTGCTCGACTTCTTGCCCTTGGACGCGCGGCGCGGGCGCCACGGGCGCTTCGCCTTCGAGGGCTCCGACACCACGACCATCTCGAGCTCCACGACCGCTCCGCGCTCGCGGGCGCCGCGCGCGAGATGAACGCGCTGGAACGTGATCGTCGCGCCGTCCTTCACGAACTCGTCTTGCGCGATGGTCACCTCACCGGCGCGTGCCAGCGAAGCGAGGACGTTCTCGAGCGCTCGCCGATCGAAGGGGCCTTCGCCGAAGAGATCGCGATGGAGCTGACCGACGGCGCGTCCGTCGCGCACGCGGAGCGCCTCGAGGATGCGCGAAGCGGCAAGGAGCTCCGCCTGCGTCGCGGCGCGGAACACCTGCGCGGTGGAGGTGCCCGGCGCGCAGACGTCGCAGAGGCCGCACGGGGCGCCGCCGTCGTTCTGATCGCCGAAGTGCGCGACGAGCTGGAGCATGCGACAGGACGCGGTCTCCGCGTAGCGGCGCATCTTGGTCAGCTGCTCGCGCTTGTGCGCTCGCTGCCGGTCGTAGGCGCTCTGCCAGTCGGCGTCGCCGCGGCGCACGAGGTCGTCCGCGCCGATGACGGCGCCGCCGTGGACCCAGAGCTTCTCGAGCGCCTTCTCGAAGAGGTCGGCGCCGACGCGCGTGCGAGCCGCGAGCTCGTTCGCTGGGATCCCGTCCGCGCGGATCGCCTTCTGGATCCTCGCGAGCACCTCGGGCGCCGGGTAGTCCTTCTCGAAGAAGAACTCGTGAGTCTTCGTGTCGACGAACGACTGGAGGAGCACGGCGCGCGACGGGGCGCCGTCACGTCCGGCGCGACCGATCTCCTGGTAGTAGCCCTCGAGCGAAGCAGGCAGCGCGGTGTGGAGCACGGTGCGAACGTTCGCCTTGTCGATGCCCATGCCGAACGCGGTCGTGGCGACGATGACGTCGAGCGCGCTCCCGAGGAAGCGCGACTGCACGTCGTCCCTCACGTCCGTCGAGAGGCCCGCGTGATAGGCGGCCGCACGCACGCGCTGCTTCGAGAGCGCCGTCGCAAGCGCGTCGGCCTCCTTGCGTGTCGGGGCGTAGACGATCGCGGGGCGCTGCGCGGGGTCCGAGAGCAGCCGCTTCACCACCTCGGCGCGCTCGCCCGGGTTCTTCGTCGCGACCTCGACGCCGATGTTCGTGCGCCGGAAGCCGTGGATGAAGCGCATCGGGGCGTCGAGCCGGAGCTCCTTCACGATGTCGTCCTGGACCGTGGGCGTAGCGGTCGCCGTCAGCGCGATGATCGGCGCGGGGCGTAGCTCGGGGAGCCGCTCGCCGAGCATGCGGTACTCGGGCCGGAAGTCGTGCCCCCACTGGGAGATGCAGTGCGCCTCGTCGATGGCGATGAGGGTCGGCTTCTTGCGCGCGAGCATCGCCGGGAAGCCCGGCACCTTGAGGCGCTCGGGCGCGATGAAGAGAAAATCGAGCTCGCCGTCGAGGTAGGCCCTGCACGCGCGACGCGAGTCGGCGCGGTCGCGCCCGGAGTGGATGCGCTCCGCGGCGAAGCCGCGCTTCACGAGCTGAGCGACCTGGTCCTCCATGAGGGCGATGAGCGGGCTCACGACGAGGGTCGTTCCGCCGCGGGCGACGCCGGGGAGCTGGTAGCAGAGCGATTTTCCGGCGCCGGTGGGCATCACGAGGAGCACGTCGGCGCCGCCGGCCGCGGCGCGGCACACCTCCTCTTGATAGGGCCTGAACGACGCGAAGCCGAACGAGGTGCGAAGGAGCTCGTCGAGATCCCCCGAGCGCGGCACGCGGACCGGCACCGAGCTCTCGCTCGTGGACGTGGACGTGGACGGGCTTCGAGCCCGGCTCGAGGTCGAGGGGCCGGAGCGAGCCCGGGGCGGCGTGGAGGCGACGTTGCCGATCACCTCGCGCACGTAGCGCTCGATGTCCTTCATGAACGCCTCGAGGTCGACCTCGCCGCGCTCGATGCGCGCGAGCTTCGCCTCCCACTCCCCGGTCATCGCCGGGCTCTTCACGTGCTCGTGCACCATGGAGACGAGGGAGACGCCCTTGTCGGTCGCCTCGAGCAGCTTACCGTCGCGGACCACGTACTCGCGGCGCAGCAGTGTCTCGAGGATCGCCGCGCGCGTCGCCGGCGTGCCGAGACCGCACTCGCGCATCGCCTTCGAGAGCTCCTTCTCGTCCAGCGTTCGCCCGGCGGTCTCCATCGCCGTGAGCAGCGTGCCGTCGGTGAAGCGCGGGGGCGCCTTCGTCTTGCGCTGGACGGCCTTGGCATCGACGACGCGCCTGGGCATGCCGACCGTGAGCCCGCCCGGCAGGGTGACCTCGGTGGTCGCGCGCGCGTGCTCGAGGACCTTCCATCCGACGCTCTCGATGCTCGTCCCCGAGCTCGTGAAGCGGTCCTTCTCGCCGTTCCACGTGATCGCGGTGAGGACCGTGGTGACGCCGTAGACATGCTCGCCATGCCACGCCTGGAGGAGGCGACGGCAAACGAGGTCGTAGATGGCGCGCTCGTCGGCCGCGAGATCGGCAGGCGGCCTCGCCTCGGTGGGCAAGATGGCGTGGTGGTCGCTCACGCGCGCGTCGTCGACGAAGCGTGGGCCGAGCGGCCTCTTGCCCGTGCCCTCGGCGACGAGGCCGGGGTACGCGGGCGCGATCGCCGCGGTGATCGCCGGCAGCGTGCTCTCGATCGCGCGCGAGATGTGCCGGCTGTCCGTTCGCGGATAGCTGAGGAGCTTTCGTCGCTCGTAGAGGCGCTGTGCGATCTCGAGCGTGCGCTGCGCGGTGTACCCGAAGAGCCGGTTCGCATGGCGCTGCAGCTCGGTGAGATCGTAGAGCTCGGGCGGCGGCACGCGCCGCACCTGACGATCGACCGACTCGACGCGGGCGAGCCCGCGCTTCGCGCGCTGGACGATCGCCTCCGCCTCCTTGCCGTCGGGCGGAAGACGGGTCGCGTCCTTGCGCGGCCCCGGGCGCACCCATGTCCCTTGATAGGGCTGAGATTCTGCTGCGTCCGCCTGCGCCCCGAACGTCGCGACGACCTCGAGGTAGTCCTCGGGGACGAACGCGCGGATCTCGAGCTCGCGCACGACGAGCATCGCGAGCGTCGGCGTCTGCACGCGACCGACCGAGAGATTGTCGTCGTGAAGGACACTGTACATGCGCGACAGGTTCATCCCGACGAGCCAGTCGGCGCGGCTCCGGGCGCGCGCAGCATCGGCGAGGCGATCGAACGCCGTGCCCTCCTGGAGCTTGCGAAACCCGTCGGCGATGGCCTCCGGCGTGAGCGACGAGATCCAGAGGCGCTTCACGGGCTTCTTCGCGCGCGCGGCTTCGTAGATGTAGCGAAAGATCAGCTCGCCCTCGCGCCCGGCGTCGGTCGCGCACACGACGCCGCGCACCTCCTTCGCGACGAGCAGACGCCGCACCACCTCGAACTGCGCGCGCGTGCTCTCGGTGACGACGAGCGGCCAACTCGGCGGCAGGAGCGGCAAGGCGTCGAGCGACCACCGCTTCCAGGCCGGGTTCATCTCACCAGGCTCGGCGAGCGCAACGAGGTGGCCGATCGCCCAGGTGACGACGTAGCCCTCGCCACGAAAGTATCCGTCGGCGCGCGTGCGAGCGCCGAGCACGTGCGCGATGTCGCGCGCGACGCTCGGCTTCTCGGCGACGACGAGGACGGTCATGCTCGCGTGCCCACAGCCACGCTCAGCGCGCGGCTTTGAGCTTGGCGCCGAGGCTCTCGCCGAGGACGCGCGCAGCGTCGTCAGAGCCGGGCCACGCCACCGCTTCCTCGGCGCGGCGCAGGTTCGTACCGTCGGGCTCGCAGATGAAGGCGCGCAAGAAGAGCTCGAGCCCGCCCGCCGCGAGCACCCGCCGCTCGCCGTAGGCGCCGAGCGGGGTCTTGCAGTCGCCTTCGAGCGCGACCATCACGCCGCGCTCGGCCGCCACGCAGCGGCTCGTGGCTTCGTCGTGGAGCACGGACAGGAGGGCTCGCGTCGACTCGTCCTCGATGCGGCACTCGATGCCGAGCGCGCCCTGGCCCACCGCGGGCAGCGAGATCTCCGGCTCGAGGATCGCCGTCGCACGCGCCTCGAGGCCGAGCCGCACCAGGCCGGCGCGCGCGAGGACGATCGCGTCACACTCGCCCTCGTCGACCTTGCGGAGACGCGTGTCGACGTTGCCACGCATCGGAACGATCACGAGGTCGGGTCGCGCGGCACGCAGGCTCACCGCCCGGCGCAGGCTGCTCGTTCCCACCTTCGCGCCCTCGGGGAGCGACGCGAGCCCGCCGTGCTTCGGCGCCACGAGCACGTCGCGAGGGTCCTCGCGCGTGGGGATGCACGCGATGAAGAGCCCGTCCGGAAGGACACCGGGCACGTCCTTGATCGAGTGGACGGCGAGATCGGCGCGGCGCTCGAGGAGCGCCTCCTCGATCTCCTTGACGAAGAGGCCCTTGCCGCCGACCTCGGAGAGCGGGCGGTCCTGGATCTTGTCGCCGGTCGTGACGACCTGCTCCTCGACCATCTCGAGGTGCGGGTGGGCCGACTCGAGGCGCGCGACGAACGCGCGGCACTGCGCGAGGGCGAGGGCCGAGCGCCGGGTGGCATACGTGAGCTTCATGGTCTTCTCTGCGGGCTCTTCGGGCTGAGCAGTCAGTGCGGGAGGCGCCCGCTCTGCTCGTCTTCGTTGGAATGGGCGCCGACGCTCTCGGCCTTCATCATGCGCGAGTCTCGCTCGGCCTCGTCGAACGCCTCGACGACCGGCGGGAGGTCGAACAGGTGGTGAACGGCGTGAACGAGGTCGCCGGCGTCGGCGTCGCGGACCGACGCGGCGTGCTTGAGGCGCGTCGTCGGGGCATGGAGCAGCTTGTTGGTCGCGCTCTCGACCATCTGCGCGAGCGCCGCGCGATCGCCCTCGGTGAGATGCTTGAGGCGACCGCTCAGGCTCCGCTCGAGCTCCGCGACGAGAACGCCGCGGGTACGTGCGCGCAGGGCGACGACGGTGGGATTGACGTTGAGGCCGCGGGCCCACGCCGCCCAGTCGGCGAGCTCGGCGGCGACGATGTCCTCGGCGGCCTCGACCTCGCCGTGGCGCGCCTTCATGTTCTCGGCGACCTCGGCCTCGAGGTCGTCGACGTTGTATACGTACACGTTGTCGAGCTTGTGGACGTCGGGCTCGACGTTGCGCGGCACCGCGATGTCGATGAGGAAGAGCGTCTTTCCCTTCCGCTGCTTCATCACGCGCTTCACGAGGTCGCGCGTGATCACGAAGGTCTTGCTCGACGTGCTCGCCACGACGACGTCGGAGATCACGAGCTCCGCCTCGAGCTGGTCGAGCGGGGCCGCGGTGCCGCCGAAGGTGGCGGCGAGCGTCGCGGCGCGATCGAAGCTGCGGTTGCATACGCGGATCGACTTGGCGGTCTTCCCGAGGCTCTTCGCGGCCTGCTCGGCCATCTCGCCCGCGCCGACGAGGAGCACGGTGCTCGAGCCGAGGTCGCCGAAGATGCGCTTCGCGAGGTCGACGGCGACGCTCGAGATGCTGACGATGCCGGCGCCGAGCTGGGTCTCGCTGCGAATGCGCTTCGCCACGGTGAATGCACGATGCACGCATCGCGCGAGGTGACTGCGCAGTGCGCCGGCGGCGACAGCGGCGTCGTAGGCGTCCTTCACCTGGCCGAGGATCTGCGGCTCGCCGAGGACCATCGAGTCGAGGCTCGCCGCAACGCGGAAGATGTGACGAACGGCGTCGTCGCCGCTCTTCTCGTAGAGCCAGTCGCCGAGGTCGTCGATGCTCGAGGCGCCGAGCTGCTCGCGGAGCGCCTCGCGAACGGCGCGAGAGGCGGCGCGCTTGGCGTCCTCGAGGCTCTTGCCGGGCTTGGCGAGCGCGACGATCTCGACGCGGTTGCAGGTGGAGAGGAACATCGCCTCGTCGAGCTCGGGGCGCGACGTGAGACGCGCGAGGAGCTCGGGGAGGATCTCGGCGCCCGCGGCGAAGCGCTCGCGAACGTCGACCGGCGCAGTCTTGTGGGAGACGCCGATGACGACGACGGGCAAGCTCACGGCTGCACCGTGCGCGTGAGGACGGGCGAGGAGGACGACGTGCCCGTCGTGCCGGCCACCGTGTGTGGCGTACCCGTGCGCGTGAGGTAGACGATGAGGACGAGCACGGCGAAGCCGAAGCCCGCGATCGTTCCGTACGCGGCGCGACGCCCACGCCAGCCCGCGGCCGCGCGGAGGAAGAGCACGCCCGCGATGACCAGCCAGGTGACGTAACCGAACACCGCGCGGAGGATGTCGGCCGTGGCGCCGGCCTCGACACGCTGCGCCCAGACCGTGCCGGTGATGATGCCGATCGTGAGCAGCGGAAAGCCCGCGAGCAGGAAGCGATGTTCCGCGCGATCGAGGGCGTCGAGCGGAGGAAGCCGCCGTGACATGCCGTCGATGCGCTTCGACTTCACGAGGCGCTCCTGGACGAGGTAGAGCGCGGCGGCCGAGAACGCGAGCCCGAACAGCGCGACGCCGAAGAGGTTGAGCGTGACGTGGAACGGCAGGATGAAGCTCTTGACGCCCTCCCCCGGCTCGGCGCGCCCGACGAAGCGCGAGGCCATGAGCGACGTCAGCGCGAGGGGCGCGATGAAGGCGCCGGCCACCTCGACGCGCAGCCTCTTGCGAGCCACGACGTACGCGGCGCACATGAGCATCGAAGCGACGCTCATCGGGAAGTGGATTCCCTCGACGGGGCACACGCGGAGCACGAGGGAAGCGACGCAGATGTGCGCCGCGTGCAGGACGGCGCCGAGCGCGATGAGGCGCGGCCCGAGCTTGCCGACGTCGCCCTTCCCGCGCACGAGGAAGCGCAGGAAGATCGCCGAGGCCGCGACGTAGGTCGCCGACGTCAGCACGAAGAGGACGTTGGCGAAGGACTCGTTCACGGTGCTCGTCTCAGAGATTGTCGGCGACGAAGCCCTGGAGGAGCTCCTCGTCGGTGCGCGGACCGGTGCCGAGATCGGTGCGTCCGTCGCGGGCGGCCATGCGCTCGGGCGAGAGGAGGTGGTCGGCGAATGGGCACGTGGGGGTGCCGACCCAGCCGGGAACGACGTCGTAGGCGTTGTCGCCGAGGATCATCGAGGTCTCGAGGAGCTCGGCGCCGATCTCGTCGAGGGCGCGCTTCGCCTTCACCTTGCCGATGATCTTGCGATCGTCGTTCGCGCCGGTGACCTCGGTCACGATGCGGATGGCCTCCTCGACCTTGTACCTTCGGCCCTCTGCGAGCAGGATGAGCTCGCCGCCGACGAGATCGATCTTGCCGTCGATACCCCACTGGTCGACGGCGGCTTGCGAGAAGAAGACTCGGTTCTGCATGGGACGCTCATTCCACGATACCACTCCGGCCGCCGCCGTTCTCGCCGCGTACGAGGCGGTCGTTTCGCTCGCCATTTCTGGGGCTCCGTCGGGTCGGGCGCGGGCCTCGGGGCCGGATCTCGACCTCGCGGCCGAAGCTCGACGGATGCGCGAGCTCTTCGAGAAGCGGACGGGGGCGTTCGGCCCGGAGGACGCCTGGTTCGAGTCCCGGAGCCGGGCGTTCTGGGACGATGCACTCACCACCCAGGGGTTCGCGGCGCTCGCGGCTCCCCATGCCGGCGAGGAAGTGAGCCGCGTGGTGGAGAGCTTCGGGCGCGCGCACCGCGGCGTCTTTCTCGTCGGCGAGGTCGATGAACGGGGCGCGCATCTCGTGGACCTCTGGTCGGGGGCGGAGCTGCTGGTTCGTCACCTCGACGAAGCTCAGGCGGTCACGCTCGAGCATGCGGAGGGTCCGATGGACGCGCGCGTCGTGGCCGGCCCCGTCGCCGGTGGAGCTTCGGATGCCGTGGCCCCGCTGTTCGTTCTGCCCGGCGCCCTTCATCACGGCTCGGAGGCAACGGAGCCGCTGCTGAAGGTCATCGCAGCGGCCCGTGCGCGCGACATGGCGACCGGCGACGCGCTCGATGCGCTGCTCCGGATGGAGCTCGTGTTCCGGAGCTCGTCGCGAGTGAAGGCGGGGTTCGCGTATCGCGTGGAGAGCCTGCCGCGCGCGCGTCCCTGATGCTATAGCCGAGGCGAAGCCATGCCTCCGCCGCCGACCTTCGACGTGCGCCTCGCCCGCGCACGAATGCTCGCGCCGGGTGTGCGTGAGCTCGCCTTCGAGCGGGTCGACGCCGCGCCGTTCACCTTCCAGGCCGGGCAATGGGTGAGCCTCCTGCTTCCGCTCGCGGAGGGCGAGGCGCGGCGCGCGTATTCGATCGCGTCGGCCCCGGACACGTCGCCCGGCTTCGAGGTGGCGATCACGAGGGTCGAGGGCGGCCCCGGCTCGACCTTCCTGCACGAGCTGCCGCTCGGAGCCACGCTCCGGGTGATCGGCCCGCAGGGGTTCTTCACGCGGCCGCGAGGCGCAGGGCATCCGGCGCTGTTCGTCGGAACGGGAACGGGCGTCACTCCCCTCCGGAGCATGATCAAGGACGCGCTCGCGTCCGGCGAGACCTCGCCGATGACGCTCCTCTTCGGCGTGCGTCACGAGGAGGACCGCCTCTACCTCGAAGAGCTCGCGGAGCTCGCCGCGAAGCATCCCAACTTCCGGGTCCTTCACACGCTCTCGCAGCCCGCGGCCGACTGGCAGGGTCTCAGAGGCTACGTACAGACCCACGTGGAGTCGCTCTGGCGCGAGCTCGTGGCGACGGGCCCCGTCGCGCCGCACGTCTACATCTGCGGCCTCGAGCGCATGGTGGGCGCCGTCCGCGATCTCCTCCGCAAGCAGCTCGGTGTGGACCGCAAGCAGGTCCACAGCGAGCGCTACGACTGAGCCGGTACTAGAAGCCCTTGCGCGCGATCGCCTGGTCGCCCGCTTCGATCTCGTGGCGCGACTGGATGACGATGCACATCGCCGTCTTCTTCCGCACGCTGATGACGCGGAGCTCGGCGAGGACCTCTTCCGGGAGCCGTGAGGCGTCGCGCGGCTTCGGCACGTTCTCGGTCGCTGCCGGCGAGTCGTCCTCGAGCGCGATGCGCTTCGCGGAGGAGCCGGTCGTGAGCGTCTGGTGCCAGGCGTCGCCCTTGCGGATGACGAACATGCGATTGCCCGCCTTGAGGCCCGAGTCCTCGCCCTGGTTCACGAAGACGATCTGGTTCTGACCGAAGAGCCCGTGCGGCTGCACGCTCGTCAGGATTCGCGACGCGACGTCGCTCTCGTTGCGAAGCGGAGGAACGACCTCGAAGCGACGTGCGACCGGACCGACGCGCGCGCCGCGCTCGATGGCGTCGAGGGCCTCGATGATCTTCGCGCGCCCCACGTGCGTCTCGGCGTTCCACTGGTCGACCTTCGCCGTCCCCTGGATCGCGATCAGCTTGCCGCCGCCGACGCTGCGCAGCGGGCGGTAGATCGTGAGTTCCTGACCGACCTTGAGGTCGTGGCTCCCTGCGATGCGCAGGTAGATCTCGTCGTTGTCGGTGAGGATCATCTTCTCCTCGGGCGACCCGGAGACCTCACCCCAGTTGTTCGTGTCGTCGTCGATGAAGCCCTCGTTGCGGAGGAAGATCGTCTCCGGCGGCACCTGACGACGGCGATCGATGAGCTGCGAGCCACCGGTCGACGGCTGCGCCGTCGCGGTCGTGTCGCCCGCGCCACGCAGGCGAACCTGATCGCCCGGGAAGATCCAGTGCGGGTTCTGGATCTGCGGGTTGAACGCCCAGATCCGCGGCCACTGGTAGGGATTGCGGAAGTAGTGATCGCAGATGTCCCAGAGCGTGTCGCCCTTGCGGACCTGGTGCACGCCAGTGTTACCGGAGCCGCGGAAGTCACCGCCGCCGCCGCCGCCGCCGATGATGAACGAGCTCTGGTCGCTTCCGCGCGCAGTACCGCCGCCACCACCGCCGCGCTTGAAGTCGAACGAGTCGCGCTCGTTGCCGGTGATCGGCTTCGACGACGAGAACTGCGCGTTACCGCCGCCGAGCGTGCCGCCGGCAGGCGGCGGCGCGACGCCGCCGATGAACGTCTGCGTCGTGACGCTGGAGGTGCTCGTGCTGCCGCCGGTCCCTCCGGCCGGGCCTGCCGCGGGCGCGCCGCTGCCGCTGGTCGGACCACCGGGGTTGGCGGGGTTTCCCTGCGCGCTCGCCACGGTGACGTGCGTGAGCCCCGCCAGCATGCCGAGGACGATCGCGAGATGCCTAGTAGTCGCCGGATGCGCGATGCTCATCGATTCTCCTTCGGTCCCTTGCGATCAGGCGAGCTGTCCTCGCGTGCGCCAGTGCTCGTGCCGCTGGCTTTCCGGCCTGCTGCCGGAATCCGCTTCGCGGCGTCACTGCGCGGATAGTCGTTCTTCAGACGATCCCAGTACTCGCGAGCCCTCTGCGAGGCTCCGAGACGATCGTGACACATGCCGAGCTTGAGGAGCGCGTCGGGCGCCTTGTTCCCGCTGCCGGGGCGGCCGAGAACCGACTCGAACTGCTCGGCGGCGCGCAGGTACTCGCCCTGCGCGAAGTACGCCTCGCCACGCCAGTAGAGGGCGTTCTCCGCGTACGGATGATCGGGCCAGCGCAGGAGGAAGGCATTGAGCCCCTCGAGCCCGCGGTCGTACTGCTTGCCCTGGACCTGCGCGAGCGCCGTCTCGTAGGCGGCCTTCGCGTCGGGGTCGAGCGCGCTCGAGCGCGGCGCGTCGGTGCGTGCTCCCGGCTCGCTCTCCTCGATACGCGCGCGCCCGTTCGACTTGCCGGAGCGCGGACGCATCGGCGCAGCGCCGGGCACGCCGGTCACACGAATGTCCGGCCGAGCGGACGGGTCGTTGGGGTCGGCCGGCTCCGAGTCGGAGGCTCCGCCGAGCTGGACGACGCGCGCCGTCTGCGCGCCGGGCGCCGACGAGGGCTTCTCGCCACGTGCCGTCTTGTCGTCCGCGAGGGCGTCCTCGACCGCGCCGAGCCGCTGATCGAGCTTGTCGTTTTCGGCCTCCATCCGGGAGACCTGCTCGCGCATCTCGGCGAACTGCCGATCCGCGGCGGTCTCGGGCCGACCGCAGCCGACGAGCGCGAAGAGGGCTGCGCAGAGGGACAAGCCGATGGTTGACGACACACGACCTCGCATCGCCATCAAGGGTAGGCCCCCGAGCCCATCCGGCGCCAATTTCCGGCGGCCGCAACCTTTACCCGAGGGGGTTCCTGGGGCAGTCTTTCCGGCCAATGGCAGTCCCCCGCAAGAAGCTCGATCTCCGGAAGACCCTGTTTCTCCTTCCGAACATGATCACCCTTTCGAGCATCTTCTGCGGCTTCGACTCCATCCGCATCGCGGGCGCCGCCACCGAGGGCAAGGGCGACGACTACTACTACGCGTCGCTCCTCCTCGTTTACGCGCTGTTCTTCGACATGCTCGACGGGCGCGTGGCCCGGCTCACCAAGACCCAGAGCGCCTTCGGCCTGCAGATCGACTCGCTCGCGGACGTGGTCTCGTTCGGCGTCGCGCCGGCCCTCCTCGTCTACAAGTGGTCGCTCTTCCAGCAGGGCACGTTCGGCCTGTTCGTGGCGTTCACGTTCGCGGCGATGGGCGCCGTTCGCCTCGCGCGCTTCAACGTCCTCTCCATGGGTGAGGGCGGAAAGCCCACCAAGCCGAGCAAGTACATCGTCGGGCTCCCCGTACCTGGCGCGGCCGGCATCCTCATCTCGCTGGTGGTCGCCAACCACGCCGTCGGCGGCGACCTCGCCGGCCCGAAGTACGTCTACCCGATGATGGGGCTGACGGGCTTCCTCGCGTTCCTCATGGTCTCGACCATCCGCTTCCGCTCCTTCAAGGACCTGAAGCTCAACGCGCGCTCGGTCGGCCTCGTGCTGTTCGCCGTCGCGTCGAGCGCCATCGTCTCTCTGCAGACGAAGCCCGCTTTCGTCCTCGTCTGGCTACTGTCCTTCTATGTGATCATCGGGCTCGTCGAGACGATGATCGCGCTGCCGCGCGAGCATGCCGCGCGCAAGAGGCGCGAGGAGGCTGCCGGCGCGGCCATCTCCACCGACCGCACGAGCAGCCCGCCGGGCTGAGTCAGCGCCAGAGAGGCCACGCGAAGTCGCGGTCGCGCGCCGAGAGCTGCGCGAAGGTTTGCGTGACGTGCGCGTCGAGGGCCGCGCCTTGCCCGGCGACCCGGCAGCGCGGTCGGAGCGCCCCCACCGCCTGCGCCCACGCGGTGAGCGACATTCCCCCGCGAGGCGTCGTCGTCACGAGCATGCGCGCGAGCGCGCCGAGCTCCGCGTCGTACGCGCGCGCGACGAGCCCTCGCGCCGCGTGCCAGCGCACGGCCCACACGTCGTCCGCGAGGACGTTCCGGAGCTCTCGACCGATCACGTCGCCGAGCTTCGCCTCGGCGGCCGCGCGTGCCGCCGCGAGACGCACGCGCCGCTCCCCGTCCGCGAGCCCTGCGCGAACCGCCTCCGCGCTCGCGCTCCCGTGCGCGTGATCTCCCGCCTGCGCGAGCGCGGCGAGCGCAGCGACCCGAAGCGGCGTCGGCCGATCCGGAGCGGCCTCCTTTGCGACCGTCGCGACGTCTTCAACCGTCGGCTCGACATGCCATCTCGTGCGCCCGAGGCCCGACTTCAGCTCCGGCGCCCAGGCCGAGGCGATGCTCTCGACGAAGTACTGCGCCTTCCTGCCGGCCGTCCCATCCGCCAAACGGCCGAGGTATCGGGCGATCCGCTCCTCCGCTTCGTGCTGCGTGGACGTGAGCATGACTGCTTAACATGTAGCGCTCGATGGCCCTTCCCGCATGCGGGTGCGGGCATCTAAGCTTCATTCGCCCGCGATGCTCGACGACCTCTACCATTTGCGGGAACGCGCCCGAGCTGCGCTGGCCCGCGGCGACCTCGACGACGCGGCCAACTCGCTCGTCTCGGCGGCCTCGCAGACGCACGTCGCCGAGCACGACTACCTGTCGGTGCTCCGTCCGCTCGCCGAGGTGCTCACCCGTCGCAACGACCACCGGAGCGCCCTCACCGTCGTCTGGTACATGGCGTTCTCGGAGAACGACGGATGGAAACGCGCCATGGCGATGCTGCCGGGCGTGGCCTCGGTCGACCGTGCGCGCACCCTCGCCGCGACCGGCGACATGGCCGGTGCCGCCCGCGAGATGGAGAACGCCGGCCTCGTCGCCGCCGCCGCCATCTACCGGGAGAAGGCCGACGACTGGCGCGGCGCACGCGCGCTCTGGTCGCGGCTTGCGCAGGTGGTCGGTGGTGGCGCCGACGCATACAACGGTGCGCTCGTTCAGTTCAACCTCGCGCGCTGCGCGAAGAAGTGCGGAGACAACCGGCAGGCGCGCGAGGCGAACGTCTCCGCCGTGCGGCTCCTCGAGGAGGCCGCCGACTACTTCGAGAGCGTCGGCCAGCGAGAGCGCGCGTTCGACTGCTTCCAGGTGCTCGTCCAGATCGGCCGCGAGAGCGGGATGTTCGAGGACGTGCTCGAGGGCTTCGTCAACTGCATCCGGATCCTCCGCGAGGACCACCTCAAGTACTTCGCGCTCCAGTACTTCGAGGACGCGCTCCAGGCGGCCAAGGAGCGGAAGGAGCTCTCCGCCGCGGCGACCCTTGCGCGCGAGGCCGCCGACTACGCGCGCGTGCTCGGCATGGGCAGCGCGTCCGCGCACTACGTGGTCGTGCAGGCCGAGCTCTGGCGTGACGTCGCGAAGCAGCACCTCGAGCGCGGCGCCCCCCCCGAGATCGCCGAGAACGCGCTGCTCGCGGCGATCCTCGCGTTCGGCGAGGTCGGTCACTACGCGCGCGTCGGCGGGCTCTACAGCGACCTTGCGCAGATGGACCTCGAGGAGCAGCGCAAGAAGCACTACGCGCGTGCGGCCAAGCGCTACGACGGCGTGCGCGACGAGGCGATCGACACCGCGCCCCTGCCCTCGCACCTCCGCCAGGACAACCACTTCCCCGACGTGTGGCACGTCGATCTCATCGAGTGGGAGCAGCAAGGCAGCGCCGCCGAGGCATGCGCGGACGTCCTGCTCGACAAGCGATGGCCGGATCTGATCCGGAGGAAGGCGATGCTCGCGCGCCTTACGGCCTTCGCCGTGGAGAGCCGCCCGGAGGACTCGAGCGCGCCTGCAACGGCGGCGCGCGTCCGCCTCGCCGATCAGCTCGCGCAGCTCCAGCTCTACGCGGTGCTGTCACCGCTCGAGAAGCTCTTCACGCGAGCGGAGCGCCCGGTGAAGGTCGCGGTGCTCGCCGCGATGCAGCAGCTCTTCTTCAAGCGCAGCTTCGTGACGGTGCGCACGGGCCTCCGCGACGCCGACCCGGCGGTGATCGAGCAGGCCTCGAAGGCCGTGGAGAGCCTTTATTTCCAGCACGCTTTCGATCCGCTCTCGCGCATCGTGCGCGAGTCGCCTCAGCCCGGCGTGCGGGCGTCGGCGCTGCGCGCGCTCGCTCGCGTCGACACGATGGAGGCCGCCGAGTTCCTGCTCGGCATCCTCGAGCACGGCGCGCCGGCCGACCGCGTCGCCGCGCTCGAGGGCTTGAAGCGCTCGCGCGGCGCGAGGTTCATCGAGCTCGCCCGCAGCGCCATGCTCACGACGGCGCCCGAGGTGCAGCAAGCGCTCCGCGACGTCCTGCGCTCGCGCGGCATCGCTGCCTAGTGGGGCTTCGCCCCTCACTTCGTGAGCCTCCCCATTTCGCCACCGGCCTGGCGTGATTCGCCTGCGGCGAGCGGCGCCGCAGCGGCGCCGATTTCACGCCTGCGGAGCGCGAGGCTGTGACCTTCCACTTGTGAGGTCTCGAGATCGCTCGCTGGCGGGCTGAACACGAGAAATGGCGTGCGCTGCGCGCGCCGGTCGGCGCGCAGCGCCGATTCTCGCCTGGGGGAGGCTCGTCGCGCAGCGATGAGCGGGGACTGGAGGTCCCCAACAAGGCCAGAGGTACTACTCGAAGTCGCTGCGGCCCGGCGGGGGCGGGTCGCTGTCGATGCCGTGCTTCTTCATCAGGCGATACAGCGCGTAGCGGCTCGACAGGCCGAGCGCTCGCGCGGCGTGGGTCACGCGACCGTGCTGCGCGCGAAGCGCCTCGCGGATCTCCTCGCCACTCGGCTCCGGGCGCTGCGGCGGCGGAGGCGTGAGCCCCGCGTTCATACGCGGGAGCCCCGGAGGCGAAGGAACCGGCGGCAGCGAGGGCGGCTCGTCCGACGGACGCTGCACCGTGACGCCGATGCGATGCTCGCCCGACCCGAAGGCACCACGCAGCTCCGGAGGCGCCTCGATGACGTCGTCGTGGCTCTCGCCCATCGCGCGCCAGAGGATGGCGTCGAGCTCGCGCAGATTCGTCGTGAAGTCGCGGCGGAAGAGGCTCGCCACGAGGTCCTCGCCGAAGCGCGCGTACTCGTAGCCGCTCGGCGTCTTCTCGATGAACGGCTTCGCGATGTCGCCGCTACGACGCGCCGCGCGCAGGAGGAGGTGCCGCGCGATGAGCGGGATGTCCTCGCGTCGCTTGGTGAGGTTCGGCAGCTCGATGCGCGCCGTGAAGCGCGCCGCGAAGTCGTGCTTCAGCGTGCTCGGGTCGCGATTGGTCGCCGCGATCAGCCGGAAGTTCGAGCGCCGCGCGACGCCCTCGCCGAGCCGCTGGTACTCGCCGTCGGCGTCCATCACGCGCAGGAGGTGAGCCTGCAGCTCCACGGGCAGCTCGCCGATCTCGTCGAGGAATAAGGTCCCGCCGTCGGCCTCTCCGATGAGGCCGCGCCGCTCCGCCATGCCGGGGTTCGGGTAGTTCTTCGCGTTGCCGAACAGCTCGGCGTCGATGAGCCCCGACGGCAGCGTCGCGGCGTTGCGCGCGACGAACTGCTGGAGGCCGCGCGCCGAGAGATGGTGCACCGCGCGCGCAGCGAGCTCCTTACCCGTGCCGCTCTCTCCGAGGAGGAGCGAGTGCGTGTCGGCCTTCGCAGCGAACGCGAGCTTCTCGCGGAGCCTCCACACGCACGGCGCCTCGCCGACGATCCCGTTCGAGTCCGCCTCGCCGAAGGTCCCGACGTCAGACTCGGGGAACAGACGAAGCGGCGGGATCTTCTCGGGCCGGCGGACGCAGTAGAGAATGAGCTCGCGACGCAGATGAACCACGTCGCCCGGCCGCACGAGGGCCGCGTCCGTCGGACGGCCGTTCACCTCGAGAGTGCACTGACCGAGGCGCTCGATGTCGGCGCCGTCCTCGCGCGGATGAACGAGGAGCTGGCGGCGCGACAGACCAGGGGCGACGAGCGGGGGCGTCGGGGTCATCGAGCCCGGGCGCTGCCGGGCGAAGCGGAGGCGCGGCTCGATGCCGTCGGGGCTCGGACCGCGGCCCAGCACCATGGGCGGGCCGCCTTCGCCGAGGAGAGCGACCTCGCCCACGCGTTCGGGCTCGCTCGGACACCAGACGATGACGAACATCGCGATATCCGGCGTCGGACCGCCTGCCTGGGGCCGATCGCTCTCGGGGAGGATCGTCGCCGTCGACGCGGCGGAACGCTCGCTCGGATCGGGCATCGCGCGCCAAGGATGTCACGACCTTGCGATGGACGGAACGGTTGCCGGCCTTCGACGCACAAACCGCACAAACGACGACGGCGGTGCAGTCCTCTCGGACGGCACCGCCGCGGTCTGTCTCACAAGCCTAGCGCGAGAAAATCAGGGCTTGTCGTGGCTGTAGGGCGTGAGGCCCTCTTCCTGGCGTGCCCCCAGCTCGAGCGGGTTGACATCGTGGAAGACCGGGGGCGTGACGCCGATCTTCGTGCCGGGGACGGCACCGAAGCCGGAGGGAACGATGTCGATGCGCGGGTCGGCGACGCCGCCCGACCAGCTCTCGACCTGCCGAGCGCGGGTCTCGTCGAGCGGGTGAGCGTACTGATCCGTGAGCTTGCCGGTCTGCGCGACGTCCGACGTGCGGTCGTTGTTGATCGCGGGGGCGTTCGGGTCCGAGAGCGCGACGTTCGACGGCTCGGTCCCGCCGGTGGGCTCTGCATCCGCGGCGCAGCCGCCGAGGGCGAAGGAGGCGGTCACGACGAGGACAGAAACGATCGAAGAGAGGCGCATGGTAGTAGCTCCGTAAAAGTGGGGGCGACGCGGTGCGTCGTGACGGGGTGTGAGACTTGGGACCGCCGCAGGAGCCCACGCGAGCCGTCGGTGTCGACGTCTGCGTTCAGCCGGGCTCTCAGCGGCGTTCGTGTTGAGACGTGATGCAGACGCCGGGCCAACCTTGGCGACGATGCAAGTGCCTGAAAACACGTTCGCGGAAGGCTGTTCAGAGTTGTGCGGGGGCCGTGCGCACAACTGTGCGGACCGTGCGGGTTGTTCGCGAACAGGCGCGCGGGACTTTTCTCGCGAGGATCACGACGAAAGCGCGGACGAGCGCCGAATGGACGCGGCGATCGACCGGCTGGATCGAACAGCCACTAAACATGGATGTACGACGATGTGATCCTAGCCCGCGACGCCTCGCCGGGGCCATTTCACGGCCTCAGCGGGTCACGGCTTCGAGCGGTCGCTCGGGTCGCCGGAGCCGTGGATGATCGTCGCCGTCGACGCGGAGACCGGAGGCGCAGCAGGCGCAGCGGGTGCGGGCCTCGACGCGGACGCGGTGCTCGTGGGGAACGCGCTCGTGCGCCCGCCCGCTGACCGGAGCGCATTGCCCATCGCGCCGGCCGTCTGCCAGCGACCATGCATGTCGAACGCGAGCGCGACGTCGACGACCTGGACGAGCTCCGCCTCGAGCTCGGGGAGCAGCGTCGCGATCGAGCGCGCCGGCTGCGTCGCGGCGTAGATCATCTGCTCGGACGTCGTGCGCGCGTGATGGACCTCGTGGCCCGTCAGGAGGACGAACAGCAGCGCGCCCGCCGACCAGACGTCGCTGCGCGCGTCGATGTCCTTGTTTCGCCCGTTCGCCTGCTCGGGAGGCATGAACGCCGGCGTGCCCATGAGGGCGCCCGACGCCGTCGCCTGCGCGCCGTCGAGGAGGCGCGCGATGCCGAAATCCATGAGCTTCACGACGCCGCGTGACGTCAGGAAGACGTTGTCCGGCTTGATGTCGCGATGGACGATCCGCTGCGCGTGGGCGGCCACGAGCACGTCGAGGACGTGCCCGACGATCGACACGGCCTCCGGCAGCGGAAGCCGGCCTCCCGCGCCGAGCCGCCGATGCTCGAGCGTCTGGCCCTCGAGCAGCTCCATCACGAGATAGACGCATCCGTCGGGAGCCGCATCGTCGTCGATGACCCGCACGACTCCGGCATGACCGATCTTGTTGGCGACGTACCCTTCGCGCAAGAAACGAGCGCGAACGCTCTCCATGCGGGAGAGCTCCGAGTGGAGGACCTTGAGCGCGACGCGGTCCCCGTTGCGATGGGTCGCCGCGTAGACCGCCGCCATCCCGCCGACCCCGAGCAGCGCATCGAGCCTGTACTTCGCGTTGATCGTCGTTCCGACGCGCGCTTGCAGCCGCTCGTTCAGGCTGTCGCCCATCATCCGCCGCCGAGTATACGGGAACCTCCTGGGGGTACGCCTGTCGCTCGCTCGTGCAGCGGACTTCTCGGCTCGCCTTCCTCGTCTTCCTCGCGGTGCTCCAAGGTGTGCTGGCCGGGGGGCACGCCCAGGCACTGCCGCCCGACCCGGCCGCGCGCGGGCTCGACGTGTACGTCCACGTCGCGCCCAATGCCGCTCCTGGAGGAATCCTCGAGCTGACGGCACGGGCCTACGCGTGGGCTCGCGCTCCTCGTCGCCGTCCGCCACGGCGGGCACACCCGCACGCGGAGCGTCGCCATCGCTCGCGGGGCGACCGCCTCCGTCGAGCTCCACACCGCCGATCTCCGCGTCGTTCCGACGAGCACGATCTCCGCATGGGTGCGGGTGGTCGGCACCGCGGGCGGGCCGCTCGCCGGCGCCGGCGTCGTCGTCTCCCTCCTCGAGGGAGGCGTGCCGCGCTTCAGCGAGAAGCTCCACACCGATCGCGGCGGCCTCGTCATGGCCCGCGTTCCGATCCCGCGCATCGACGAGCCGGTCTGGGAGTGGACGCTGCGCGCCCAGGCAGAGGCGCCCGGCGTCCGACCTACCGAGCTCGTGCTCCGACCGCGCGAGGAGAGCCCGGGGACGCCCGTGCTCGAGATCGCGTGGGACGAGCCCGCCTCGGGCGTGTTCCCCGGCGACCGCGTGCACTTCGACATCCGCATCCGTGATGCCACCGGACAGCCGGTCATCGAGCATCCGGTTCGCTACTGGATCGGGCCGAAGGGCACCACGCCGCCGAGCACGGACAAGGACTGGGAGCGCCTCTCGACGCGCGTGACGACCGACGGCGCCGGAGGCGTCCGAGGGACGCGCGACGCGCCCACGCTCGTGAAGAGCGCGGGCACGTCGATGCTGCTCGTCGCGCGCTCGACGGTCGAGGGACATGCGCTCGAGCGGTCGAGCGCCATCACCGTCGGCGCCGCGAGCGCATCCGCTCAGCTCGTTCCAGAGGTCCCCGCCATCGTGCCGGGGCTCACACAGCGAATGATGCTCACCGTGCTCGACGGTCACAACGCGGGCGTCCCCGGCGCGTTCACGGTCACCGCCGACGGCCTCGCGACCACGGTGACGACCGACGAGCGCGGCGAGGCCGAGGTCACGTGGAATGCTCCCCTGGGCGTCGGCGCCACGCGCAACGTCGGTCCGTGCGCAGGTGGCGTCGCGGCCGCGGTCGTGATCCGACCGGCACGCGCCATCGAGGTCCTTCGCTCGCAGCAGGAGCCGTTCACGCTCTGCTTGCCGATCGATCGAGACGCCGCGGGCGTCGTCCACGTCACGCCCGACGTCGCGAAGCCCGGCGAGAAGATCCGCGTCACCATCGCCTCGGCACGCGGAGCCACCACGGGCTCGCACAGCGTCGTCTTGCGCTCGCGAGATCACGAGCAGGCCGCAACGACCTGGCTCGAGCGCGCCCCGACGGCACCGCCACCGGCGAGATCACAGTGCCCGCGAACGCGGCCGCTGGCTCGTGGGACGTGTCGGTCGCCCAGCCGGACGGCTCGCGCGAGGCACGCGTGCTCGGTGCAAGGCTCCTCGTCGTGCCGGCCGTCGCGCCGCTCATGACCCTCAAGCGCATCGGTGGACGAGCCACGCCGGGAGGCGTCGTCGACTTCGAGGCGCAGCTCACCGACGGCCACGGGCGCGGACTGCCTGGTGCGATCTCCGCCATCGTGATCGACGCGTTCGGCGGCGGGACCGCGAACGTCTCCGCGCTCGACACCCGCACACGGCTCTGCGGCGCGATTGGCGTCGACGTCGGCGACACTCGGTGCTCGGCCGTTCTCGAGCGCGAAGCGTCGACCGAGCCCATTCGCCGCGCGCTGCTCGGTCACGGTAGCGAGCACGACCGCGTGCCTCCCGCGAACGATCCAGGCGCGCACGCGTCGACGGAGCTCGAGAAGGCCTTCTCGGCGGTCCTCCACTCGCTCGAGGGCGCCGTCTTCGAGGCGACCAAGAGCCCGCAGACGCTCATCGACGCGCGCCGCAAGCAGAACGGGCACTGGGTCATGAATCCGGAGCTGCTCACGCTCGTGACCGACGCGATGGAGCCGCCGCCGTCGACGCCGGGCGGAGAGAAGCTCGTCCTCGCGGATCTCGTCGCCGTCGACTCGCAGGTCACGTTCGACAACGTCGCGCGCCGCGTGACGCGCCTGAAGCTCTTCACCGTGCTCGCGGCCGTGCGCGAGCTCCGCTCGCAACGCGCGCTCGACCCGGACGAGCCGGTCTTCAAGGATCCGAACGCGCTGCTCCGCAGGCTGGTGCGCGACGGCACGCTGACCGAGGTTCAGCTCCTCGACCCCTGGGGCGGCACGATCCAGTACGTGCGATCGAACGGCGCGCCGCCGGCGCCGTTCCTCGGCACGGTCCACGGCTTCGATCTGCGTGCACCTGGGCCCGACGGCCTCGTCGGGACCGCCGACGACGTCCGCGATCCGTTCGAGCGCGTCGTCCGTTCGGGGAGCCCATATGCGCGCGCGATGCAGGAGGACAAGATCGTCGACGCCAAGTGGGACATGGTCGTGTCCGACGCGACCGTCAGCGCATGCGGGCCGAGGTAGCGCGGGCGTGTCGAGCGGCGACGCCTACTGGACGGCGCCCGTGCGGACCGATGCCGAAGGTCGCGTGCGCATCTCGGTCCCGCTCGGCAGCGTGGAGACGACCTGGCGCGTCGCGTTCGTCGGCGTACCCGACGGCCTCGGCCCGGCCTCCGCCACGACCGACATCGCGAGCGTTCTTCCGCTCTCGCTGCGCATCGACGGTGGCGCGCGATGGGTCGAGGGCGACGTCGTGGAGACCACGGTGCTCGTGCGCAACCGGACCGACGCCGCGATTCACGCGACGATCGAGGCCACCGCCGAGGGCGCGGCCGCGCTCGAGAGCCCCCCGTCGGCACCGCGCAAGGTCGACGTTCCCGCGCGTGGCGCACGCACCGTGCGCGTGAAGCTTCGCGGCGCGAGCGCCGGCGAAGGAAGGGTCGTGCTCGTCGCGCGGGCGCCGGGCGTACCCGACGACGTGCTCCGTCACTCGTGGGAGCTCGCGCCCGCGGGCGAGTCGCGCGTCCTGACGCAGACCGCATGGACCTCGGGAGCGCGCGCGCTCGGCATCGCGCTCGACCATGGCTACCGCATCGCAGGCGGGCCGAGGCTCGTGCTCGAGCGCGGCTACGACGACGCCGTCGCCGGTGCGCTCGAGTCGCTCGAGCCGGAGCGTCAGAAGTCGGCCGATGCGCTGGTGGACTCGCTCGAGACCAGCCTTCGCGTGCAGCGATGGGCGCACACACGCGATACGCCGCGCCATCGCGCGCTCGCCGGGATCGCCGCCGACTCCGCGGCGCGCGCGCAGGGTCGCTTCAATGCCCTCATGAAGCTCGACGCGGCCTCGCACGGCGCCGGGAACGCCGGGACATGGGCGCTCCGGGCGCGGGTGGGGCTGTTGACCACGATCGGCCCCGTGCTCGCCGATGCGAAGAGCCCCGAGGCCACGTGTCCGCCGAGCTTGGCGGAGCAGCGCAGCTCCCACGCGCCGTCGAGCCTCCGCTCCGACGACGACGACGCGCTCGACGTCGAGCCCGCGCCGGGCGCCGCGGTGCTTCCGTGCTGGGGCGCGTACGTCGCAGACGCCACGCGTTCGCTCTCCGAGGACACGGACCCCGAGCGCATCGCGCGCGCGCTCATGGCCCTCGCCGAGCGACCTCATCGAGCGGCGATCGCGACGAACCTCACCGAACGTCTCCGCCGTCTCGTGAAGCTCGGCGCGAGCGGCGACCTCGACGGCCCCGGGCACGGCGCGCAGCCGCTCGCTGAGCGCGCGCGACGGGCGATGATCTACGCCGCGCTCCTGCGCACGCAGCCGCTCGGCACGTCACCCGCCAGCGCGGACGTTCTCTTCGGCAAGCTCGCGACACTGCGCGACGTGACCGGAGGCTACGGCTCCTCGGCAGCGACCGTCGCCGTGGTGCGCGCGCTGCTCGCCTCGCAGCTCGGCGGTCATGGAACGACCCGCGCGCACGTGCAGGTCGCCGGCAAGGGCAACGCCGCGCTCGACCGCGACGTGAACGTCCCCGAGTCGGGCTTCACGGTCGTCGACCTCCCCCCGGGCACGCTCGACGTGTCCGTGACCACGACGGGGCCCGGGCTCGTCGCGCGCTTCGAGCGGCCGGTCCTGCGTCTGTGGACGCGACCGCCGCCGCCGCACGAGAGCCCCGTCGGGCTCGAGGTCGTCTGGCCGGCAGATGCCGCGAGCGGCAGCACCGGCACGCTGCGGCTCATGGTCCGTCACGTGCTCGACGGGTCGTTCGAGATCGACACGAAGGTGCCGCTCCCTCCGGGCGTGACGCTCGGTGCGCCGGAGGCGGGAGTCGCTCAGGTGCAAGGCGTGCTCACGGTTCGTCGGTCGGTCCAGCGGACGGGCACGGTGATCGAGATCCCCGTGCGGTTCGGCCTCGCCGGCAAGGTCACGGTCCCCGAGGCGACCGCGCGCATCACGCGCTCCTCGTCGGGCGCCGCCACCGCCCCGGCGCGACACCTGACCATTCGCTAGCTTCGTTTAGCCTAAGCCTGCATGACAGGTCGGCTCGGCGCGGTCGCGCTGTCGTCGAGGATCTTCCGTAGCTTCGTCACGCTCTCGGCGTCGCCCATGACGATGAGCGTCGTCCCACCGTCGAGGATGTGATCGGGGTCGGGGTTGTAGATGAACGAGCGGTCCTTGTGGCGGACGGCGATGACGAGGAGCTTCGTCTCGCGGCGGATCGGGCTGTCCTTGAGCGACACGCCGACGTAGCTCGACGTCTCGGGTACGACGGCCTCCTCGATGCGGAGGTTCTTCGTCTTGTCGCGCAGCATCTGGTCGAGGAACTCGTTGACCTCGGGCCGCACGAGCTCGCTCGCCATGCGGCGCCCGCCGATCTGCGCGGGGTTGACGACCGAGGTCGCGCCCGCCTTCAGCATCTTGGCGTCGGCGCGGTCCTCGACGATCTTGCTGACGATGCGAGCGTTCGCATTGAGGCTGCGCGCGCTCAGCGTGACGAAGAGGTTGTCCTTGTCGTGCGTGAGCGCCGCGACGACGCCCATGGCGCGCTCGATGCCGGCAGCGACGAGCGTGTGGTCGTCCGTCGCGTCGCCGTGCACGTAGAGCATCTTGCCGCCGACGATGTCCGCGGAAAGGCGCTCGAGATGACCGTTGTCGCGATCGATGACGACGAACGGCGTTCCTGTTGCGACGAGCTCCTCGATGACGTGCTTGCCTGTCGAGCCCGCGCCCGCGACCACGACGTGCCGCTCGATACTGGCGATGGCCTTGCGCATTCGATTCCTCCGGAGCACTTGTCCGATGACCCCCTCGACGAGGAGGGCGGTCAGGTTACCTTGCACGTACGCGAGTGCACCGACGCCGCTCACGATGAGCAAGATGGTGAGCGGGCGAGCGCCCGGCACCTCGTGCATCTGCGAGAGCTCGCCGAAGCCGACCGTCGAGAGCGTGATGACGGTCATATAGACGCATTCGTCGTACCGCCAGCGACCGTTGCCGAGCAGCCAGAAGCCCGTCGCACCGACCGCCACCAGGGACGTGAGGACGAGGAGGGCCACGACGAGCCGTCGCAAGGACGCGTGCACGTCGCGAGTGTACGCGACCTCGAGGCGCTACGCCTTGCTGACGATGTCGTCGAGCGCCGAGGCGAGCTCGGGAAAGACGAACGCAAACCCCGCGTCACTGAGGCGCTTCGGGACGGCGCGCTGGCCGCTCAGGACGGCCTCGGAGCGCGCTCCCATGGCGAGCTTCACCGCGAAACACGGGACGCGGAGCGCTGCGGGGCGTCCCATCGCCTCGCCGAGCGCGTGCGCGAAGGCGTCCATCGTGACGGGCTCCGGCGCCGTGAGATTGAACGGGCCGACGAGGTCGGCGGAGTCGAGCGCAAACTCGAGGGCCCGCACGACGTCGACCAGGTGGATCCAGCCCATGTATTGTGCACCGGTTCCGACCGGGCCGCCGACGAACGCCTTGAAGGCGGGGAGCATCTTCTCCAGCATCCCGCCGCCTTTTCCGAGGACGAGCCCGATGCGCGGGTGACAGACGCGGACGCCGGGCACCTCGCGGGCGGCAGCGGCGGCGTTCTCCCAGTCGACGACGAGCTGCGCGAGAAAATCGGTCCCGGGCGGGCTGTCGTCCGTGAGGACCTGCTCACCCGTCCCTGTGCCGTAGTAGCCGATGGCGGAGGTGCTCACGAAGACGCGGGGCGGTCGGTCGGCGCGGGCGATCGCCTCGGCGAGCAGCTCCGTCGACCGGATGCGGCTCTTCCGCAGGGTCTCCTTGCGCTCGGGGGTCCAGGCCTCGTCCAGCACGCCTGCGCCGGCGAGGTGCACGACCGCGTCGGCGCCATCGACCACCTTCGACCAATCGCCTGCTTTTTCCGGGGTCCAGGTCGCGAGCTCGACCTTGCCGGCCCCCCGGCAGCACATGGGGCGCGGACCTAGCCCGCAGCCCATCTCCGCGGCGGTCTTGCCACGGCTCAGGACGACCACGTCGTCACCACGCTCGCAGAGCGTCATGACGAGCGAACGCCCGATGAACCCGGTTCCGCCACTGACTACGATTCGCACGGCCTCTCTAGGATGCCGGAACGAGGAGATCCGTCCCACCTTTTCGCGTGTTTGCGATTGACCGCGATAAGCTGGGCTTCGATGCGAACGCCCGCTGTCGCAGTCCTCGGCCGAAAAGCCCTCCTCCTCATGGTTCTCGGGGCGTCCCTCGGCCTCGCCGCGTGCAAGCCGCAGACGTCCGGCGAGGCCGAGGCCAAGCACGACATCGCCTGGCTGACCGACGACGCCTCGCCGCAATCGGTCGCGGCGCTCGGGCGTCTCGCCGACGGCGACCCGAAGGCGGTCGTCGCGCTCGAGAAGCGCGCGCTCCTCGACGTGAACGCGTACATCGCCGCCTGGGAGGCGGTGACGCGCGGCGCGGCCTGGGGAACGACCTTCCTCAAGACCGCGCTCGCCGATCCGACACGCGCCGACGTCGCAGCGACCGCGCTCCCTCGACGTGATCCTCGGCTCATCCCGTTCGTGCCGGACCTCGAGGGCGCGGTCGTGCGCCTGTCGGCCGGCCGTCGCGGGAGCGTCGTGGCCGGCGTGCTCGCGAGCATCGGGCCCGCGGCACACGCCCACGTCGAGCGCCGGCTCGTCGACGCCAAGACCCGTGGCGCGATGTGTGACGGCATCGCGCTCCCCGAGGCCAGCGGAGACGCGAAATCCCTCGTGCTCGCCGTGCCGGCGGAGGCGCGCAACCACGCTTCGTGCGTCGACTTCGTGCTCACGATGGCATCGACCGAGAACGTGGTGCTCGACTGGCTCGCGCTGAGCGCCGAGCCGGGGCTCCTCACGGCGACAGCGAAGAGCACGCTCCCCTGCCCGCGCCTCGGCCTCATCTGGTCGAAGGGCCTCGTCGAGCGCGCGCCGGAGACACACTCGGCCCTCACCGTTCCGCTCCAGATCTCGCTTCGTCGCTGCGCGGCCGTCCTCGACCCGATCATCGCGGACCTCCTCGAGAAGGCTCCGCGCGCACGTGGTTGCATCATGCAAGCAATCGAGCCTTACGGCGGGGAGCTCACCGACCTCCGGCTCACCTGCAAGGCAATGCGCGGCGGGTGGGTCAGCGGCGAGTCGCTTCGCATCCGTGAGCGCGCCGACGACGCGCTCTCGCACGGCTGCAAGTTCGTGAAGTAGGCGTGTCGCTCACCCCCCGAGGTAGGCGGCCTGGATCTCGGGGTTCGCGGCGAGGTCCTTGGCGTCGCCGCTGAGCGCGATCTCTCCGGTGCGGAGCACGTAGGCGCGGCGCGCGGTGGCGAGCGCGATGCGCGTGTTCTGCTCGACGACGAGGATCGTCACGCCGGCGGCGGCGATCTCCCGGATGGCGGCGAAGATCTGCTGGACGAGCTTCGGTGCGATGCCGAGCGACGGCTCGTCGAGCAGGAGCAGCTGCGGTCGGGCCATCAGCGCACGGCCGATGGCGAGCATCTGCTGCTCGCCGCCCGAGAGCGTGCCGCCTTCCTGCGTCATGCGCTCGCCGAGGCGCGGGAAGAGCTTCGTGACGTCGTCGATCGTCTCGCGCATCGAGGTCTTGTCGCGATGGAGATACGCGCCGAGCTCGAGGTTCTCGCGAACGGTGAGGTTCGGGAAGATCGCGCGGCCCTCGGGCGAGAGCGAGATGCCCGCTGCGACGAGGTCCTCCGGGGCCTTGCCGGAGATGACGTTGCCGGCGAAGCGGATCGTGCCGCTGGTGAGCGGCAAGAGGCCCATGACGCTCTTCAACGTGGTCGTCTTGCCGGCGCCGTTCGCGCCGATCATCGCGACGATCTCGCCCGGGAAGACCTCGAGGCTGACGCCCTTGAGCGCCTTGATGCCGCCGTAGGCGACGCGCACGTCGTCGAGCTCGAGCAACGGCTCGCCGCTCGCGACCTTCGCGCCCGGACGCGTGGGGTGGGTGACGTGCATCTACGCGTTCTTCCCCTCGGCGCGGAAGGGAGCGCCGTCCTTGCGCGCGTCGACCTCGGAGTCGTCCTCGCCGAGGTAGGCGGCGAGCACCTTCGGATGCTGACGCACCTCCTCGGGGGAGCCGTGGGCGATGGTCTCGCCGTGGTCGAGCACGTGGATGTCCTCGCACACGCCCATGACGACCTGCATGTTGTGCTCGACGAGCACCACCGAGAGATCGAACGTGTCGCGGAGCCAGCGGATCTGCGTCTTCAGCCCCTCGGCCTCGCCGTAGTTCATTCCCGCCGCCGGCTCGTCGAGAAGGAGAAGCTTCGGCTTCAGCATCATCGCGCGGGCGATCTCGAGGCGGCGCTGGTTGCCGTAGGGGAGCGAGGTGGAGGGCTCCTCGGCGACGTCCTCGAGGTCGAAGACGCGGAGCAGCTCCATCGCGCGCTCGTTCATCGCCTCCTCGTCCTCGTAGTGCACGGGGAGGCGGAAGATGGCGGCGGCGAGGTGTGCGCGCTTCTGCAGCTCGCACGCGACGAGGAGGTTCTCGATGACGGTGAGCTGCGAGAAGAGGCGGATGTTCTGGAACGTGCGCGCGATGCCGACGCGGGCGATCTGCGCGGGCTTCAGCGGCGCGAGGTCCTGATCGCCGAAGCGAATCGTGCCCTCGTCGTGCTTGTAGACGCCCGTGATGAGGTTGAAGACGGTGGTCTTGCCGGCACCGTTCGGGCCGATGAGCCCGAAGATGGTGTTCTTCTTCACCGTGAAGCCGACGTCGCCGACGGCGCGGAGGCCGCCGAAGTTCTTCGACACGTGGGAGAGGACGAGGTCCACGGTCAGGCCTTCCCCTTCGCGGGGCCCTTCACGGGGGCGCGCTTCTGGAACAGCTCGCGCTCGCCGAGGAGGCCCTCGGGCCGGAGGATCATCAGCGCGACGAGGACCATCGCGTAGATGATCATGCGTAGCGCGTTGAGGTCGAGCCCCTCGAAGCTGCGCCGCAGGTCCTGGACGACGCTGGTGTTCTGCAGCAGCTCGATCGCCTTGATCGTGAACGTGATGAACACGCCGCCGATGGCCGAGCCGGTCACGCTGCCGGAGCCGCCGAGGATGACCATCGTGATGGCGTCGAACGAGGCCGCGAAGTTGTAGTTGTCCGGGTTCACCGTGGGCGTGCCGTCGCGCATGATGGCCATGAGGCCGCCGGCGATGCCTGCGCCGACCGCGGCGATCACGAAGGAGGTCACCTTGTAGCGCGTGGGGTCGACGCCGACCGCCGCGCCGGCGATCTCGTCCTCACGGAGGGCGCGAAGGGCGCGACCCCAGCCGCTGAACTTGATGCGCCACGCGACGACGCCGAGCACGAACGCGAGGCCGAAGACCCAGAACGGCCCGGCGTAGAGCGGAACGCCCTGGTTGGCGATGCCCTGGTAGCCGTTCTGACCGCCGAGGCTCGAGAGGGCGCTGCCGATCTTGGTGAGGACGCCGCCCTTCGCGTTCGCGTCGCTCGCCTGCGCCGTCGCGATGACGAGTCGGAAGATCTCCGCGAAGCCGAGCGTGACGATCGCGAGGTAGTCGCCTTTGAGGCGGAGGCTCGGGAGACCGACGAGGAAGCCGAAGAGCCCCGCCATCCCGGCGGAGGCCATGAGACAGAGCGGCACCACGATGAACGAGCGCGCGAAGGTCGGCTCGCCGCCGCCGAGCGACACGTGGAGGTGCGAGGCCATGACGGCGCTCGTGTAGCCGCCGATGCCGATGAACCCCGCGTGGCCGATCGAGAACTGCCCCGCCATGCCGTTGATGACGTTCAGCGAGAGCGCGACGAGCACGTTGCACGCGGCCAGCATGAGGAGCTGGCGGATCGAGCTGTCCGGGATGATGGCCTTCAGGAAGAAGTCGAGCAGGAGCACGACGACCAGCACGCCGAGCCCGACGAGAGGCAGCTTGCTCGAGCGCCTTCTCGGCGCGGGCTTCTTGGCGGGCTTGGCCGCGGCCTCGGACGTGCGATCTGTGGTGTCGGACGTCATTCGAAGGCGCTCGGAAGCCTTCTTCTACTCGCGCTACTTGACGACGCGCAAGTACGGCGGGAGCTCACGCTTCGGGCGCGCCTGACCGTCGGCCGGAGGACGCTGCGAAGGAGGCGGAGGCTGACGCGGGCGCGCCGACGGGACCGCGGAGACGCCGTCACGCGGCGGAGGGCGACGCGACCCCGGAGGCTGGCGGATCTCGCGCGGGCGCTCGCTCGGTGCGGGTTCGCCGCGAAGCTCCGCGTCGCGCCCGGCGCGAGCGGGATCGGGTGCCGGTGCGTCGGGCGACGGGACCGCCACGAGGACGGGACGGGCGCTCGGGGTGCCCGACTCCTCCTTCTTCTTCTTTCGCTTGCCGGCTCCGCCCTTCGCGGCGGGGCGCTCGGCGGCGGACGCGACGTCATCGGTCGGACGCTCGCGTGCCGGGGTGCGGCCGTTCTTGCGGCCCGCACCGGCCGCGGCCGGAGAAGCGGGCGCGCGCTCGGGTCGTGCGCCCGGCGCGCCGGACTCCTCTCCCTCGCCCGGCTCGACCACCTTCACGGCGAGCTCCTGCGGGACGTCGTCCGGCCAGACCATGCCGCGACCGTCCTCACCGACCATCGCGAAGACGGCGCTCCACGGGACGACGCAGTAGAACGGCGAGCGGTTGAACGAGAGCGTGCAGCTCATGCTCTCGTCGTCGACGCGCAAGTCCGGGATCGGGACCGGCATGTTGAGGCCGATCTTGAGGATGAGACGCGGCTCCTTGCGGAACTGCGGCGGCACCACGACACCCTTCGCTCGAGGGTCGAGGTACACGTCGACGTTCGATCTCTCGAGGAGAGCGAGCGCGACCTCCTTCTTCGGCGGCAACAGTTGAGTCATCAACCCCTCCTCCTTCTAGCGCGCCTTTTCGACATCTGCCAGTGTCGCCGTCGCGAACGTGTCGACTCAGAGGTCCGCATCACCGTCCCGGATGCCCACCACACTGCTCGTGGTGAAGGGTGTTTCGTGTCCACTTCCTCACGTGGGCGTCGCGATCGAGCGCGTGTTCGACGCGTGGGCATGGTGCGAGAGCGACGTGCTCGAGTGGCGCAGGCCGGCCGCATCGGGCCAGCTCGACAAGACCGTGGCGATCGATTCGCAGAATCCCGCGGAGCTCGTCTTCGTGTTCAAGGAGGGCGCGGACTCCACGTTCTTGCCTCGCGAGCTCGCGCGATTCCATGCCAAAGGCTACGGCCTCGAGGAGGAGTGGGCCCTCGCACCGTATGCGATCGACGATGCGACCGACCTCCTTTACGAGCGCCATGTGAAGCCACGGGACCTCTTCTGGGTCGCGGCTTCGTCGCTGCGTGCGCTCGTCTGGGGGCTGCACGACTGGGCGCATTTTCACAATCACGGCCCGTTCGACGAGCCGGCCCTCACCGAGCTGGCGTGCGATCTCGTGGCGATCTCGTGGCTACGTGAAAACCGAGAGGCCATCGGCGTCGACGACGCGGATCTCGAGCGCGTCGCGCTCGAGCTGGCGGGCCTCTCACGCTCGCGATTCGAGGCCGAGGAGAAGACGGCGCCGACGGCCGACCTCGATGGGCTCTTCGTGTCAGCGGTTGCCGGCGAGCTGGCGCGCTAGCCGCGAGAGAAACCAGTACGGCATGAAGCGCGTGGCGCTGGTCAGCCAGTCCATCGGCCGCGGGAACGCGATGATGCGCGGGCCCCGCTCGAGTCGATCGCAGACCACGCGGGCCGCCTTCTCGCGGGTCCAGAGGAAGGGCATCTTGAACTTGTTCTTCGCGGTCATGTCGGTCGCGACGAAGCCAGGCTGAACGTCCGTCACCATGATGCCCGACGGGTCGAGGTCCATGCGGAGGCCCTCGAGGAAGACGCTGAGCGCCGCCTTCGTCGCGTTGTAGACGGCCGCGGTCGGCAGCGCGCGCTTGCCGGCCAGGCTCGAGACGCCGACGAGCTGCCCGTGCTTCTGGCCGAGCATGATCGGGATCGCGGCGATGAGGGGGACGATCGCACCGCGAACGTTGACGTCGATCATGCGCGACACGCTCTCGACGTCGAGGCGCGAGGCGTGCGTCGAGCCGCCGAGCCCGGCGTTCGAGATGACCATGTCGAGCGAGCCGAGGTCGCGCTCGGTCTTGCGGACGACCTCGGCAGCAGCCTCCGGGTCGCTCACGTCGCAGACGATGAACCCCGCCTTGCCGCCGCTCGCGGTGATCTCCTCGCAGAGGGCGCTCAGCTCCGATTCGCGACGGGCAGAGGCCATCACGTGCGCGCCGCGCCGCGCGAGCTCGATCGCGAGCGCGCGCCCGATTCCGCTCGATGCGCCGGTGACGAGGACCGTCTTCGGTGTGCGCGCGCTCATGTCGTGTGGCCCATCGGTCCATCCTACAGCGACCTGGTAGAGTGCCTCGTGGTGAGACTGCGACACCCCATCGCCCTGGCCGCGCTCCTGGCGCTCGCTGCAGCCTGTCACCCCCAGCCGGCGCGCGACGCTGGCATGGCCCCGCGGCCGCGAGAGGGAGCCGCCCTCGGCGCGATCGCGCTCGTCGAGTCGCCGCCGGTCGAGACGACGCTCGATCATCCGGACGTCGCCAACGCGGCCGACGAATGGGTCGCGATGATCGACGGCGCCCGCCGCACCCTCGATTTTGCCGAGTTCTACGCGAGCGAGCCAGAGGCGAACGAGCACGTGGAGAGCAAGCTCACGCCCGTCATCGCGGCGATCGAGCGCGCGGTCGCGCGTGGCGTGCGCGTGCGGTTCCTCGCCGACACCGTGTTCGCACCGAAGTACCCGGAGACGCTCGAGCGCCTGCGCCGCGCCGGCGCCGTCGTGCGCATCATCGACTTCGGCAAGCGCGGGGGCGGCATCCTCCACGCGAAGTACTTCGTCGTCGATCGCGCGGAGGCGTTCGTCGGGAGCCAGAACTTCGACTGGCGCGCGCTCACGCACATCCAGGAGATGGGCGTGCACGTGAGCTCGCCCGCGTTCGCGGGAGCCCTGCTCGACATCCTCGACACCGACTGGGAGCTCGCCGCGGGGGGCGCGGCCACGGCTCGCGTGCATGGCCGTGACGTGGGCGAGCTGCACGCGCGCACCGGCGAGCACGTCACGCTCACGGCGAGCCCGAAGGGGTGGCTGCCCGACGAGTCCTCGTGGGAGCTACCGAAGCTCGTCGCGATGCTCGACGGCGCGACACGCACCGTCCACGTGCAGGTGCTCACCTACAAGACGAAGGAGCGCGACGGCAGCCCCTTCCCCACTCTCGACGACGCGCTCCGTCGAGCCGCAGCGCGCGGGGTCCACGTGCAGCTCCTCGTGTCGGAGTGGGCGAGCAAGCCCGGCAGCGACTCGAGGCAGGTACTCGAGTCGCTCGCGAAACAGCCGAACGTCGAGGTGCGTGTCATCGCCATCCCGCGCTGGTCGGGCGGCGACATTCCGTTCGCCCGCGTGGCGCATGCGAAATACATGGTTGTCGACGGAGCGCGGGCCTGGGTAGGCACGAGCAACTGGGAGGGCGACTACTTCACGAAGAGCCGCAACGTGGGCGTCATCGTCGAAGGCGGCAAGCTCCCGGCGCGCCTCGACGGCATCTTCTCGGACGGCTGGGGCGGCACGTACGGAAAAGTTTTGTAGTGGGCTCCGCCCCTCGCTTCGCGAGCCTTGCGATGCCACCGGCCCGGCGTGATTCGCCTTCGCCTTCGCCTTCGGCGAACGGCGCTTCGCGCCGAGGACACGCCTAGGCTCGGTTCCGCAGCTCGACGAGCAGGCAGCGGTTCTGGACCACCTTGATGCCAACCCGGGAGAGGGCGGCGGCGAACGCGTCGTCCTTGATCCCGAGCTGGAGCCACACGCTCCTCGGCTTCGCCGCGAGGATGTCATCGAGGTGCGCCGCGAGATCCTTCGAGCGACGGAACACGTTCACCATGTCGACGGGCGGCGTCACGTCGGCGAGGCGACGCACGACGGGGCGACCGAGGATGGTCGTCGCCTCCGGGTAGTACACGGGCACCGGCACCACGTCGAAGCCGGCCTCGACGCAGTACTTCGGCACGTAGAACGCCGGCTGGTCGGCCTGCGCCTCGGTCTTGATGCCGAGCACCGCGATGCGCCGTGTCGCCGCGAGTAGCTCGGTGATCGCCTCGGGGCTCTCGATGATGTTCGGATCCATGACGCCTCCTCCGATCGCTTAGCACGCGCCCACGGGTCAGCGCATCGAAGCGAGCATCTCCGAGGCCGGGCCGCGCAGCCGATGCTGGTAGAGCGGGCTGACCGGCGTGTCGTCGAGATTGATCTCGACCGTGGTGGCGCCGCTGCGCATCGCGATGCGGGGAAGGTCGGCCGCGGGGTAGACGACCCCGGAGGTCCCGACGGTCACCAGGAGGTCGCACGCCTCGAGGAGCTCGTGCGCGCGCCGGAGCGTGCGATGGTCGAGCGAGTCCTCGAACCAGACGATGTCGGGGCGCCAGTAGGCGCCGCAGCTGCACTCTCGCGGAGACATCGGCACGGACGTGTCGTCGCGAACGACGTGCTCGCGGTCGCAGCGAACGCGCCACAAGCTGCCGTGCAGCTCGACGACGTCGCTCGCCCCCGAGCGCTGGTGGAGGCCGTCGATGTTCTGCGTGACCACCGAGGTACCGGCGCGCTCGCGCTGCACCTCGGCGATGATGCGATGTCCCTCGTTCGGCTCGCATGCGCCGACCGCAGCGCGACGCTTGTCGTGAAAGTCCCAGACCTTCTCGGGGTCGCGCTCGAACGCGCGCTGGCACGCGTAGTCCTCGTAGTTGTACTCCTCCCACATGCCGCCCTTGCCGCGGTAGGTGGGGATGCCGCTCTCGGCGGACAGACCGGCGCCCGTGAAGAAGAGGATGCGCTCGTGGTCGGCGAAGCGCGGCGTGGCCATCAGCGCTTCGTGCGGCGGAAGACGACGGTGTGACGCGCCGGCTTCGGCGGGAGCGTCTTCATCGTCGAGGTGAGCATGATCTTCTCGAGCGGCTTCACCGGGACGATGCGCGGCGCGGCGTCGAGGGTCCAGGGAGAGCCGTCGCTCAGCGTGTACACATACGGTGGGGTCGGGATGACGCCGACCGCGACGACCGCGTCCTCGCCCATGCGCCCGAGCACCTCGACGCCGGTCGGCAGCTCGGTGAGGGCCTCGAGCGTGGTCGGCGTGAAGCCATCGCGTGTGAGGCGGCGAGCGAGCGTGAAGAGCTGGGTCATACCCTGGAGGGCGACGGGGTCGCTCGCTGACTGCATCGCGAAGAGCCAGAACGGGAGCTTCGCGCGGGCGATGCCGCCGATCGCCTCGGCGCCGGCGTCGGTGCGCCACTTCTGCGGGCCCGAGAAGACGCAGGTCGCGGCGCGCACCTTCGCGTCGAGCGGCGGGTTGCAATACGAGTAGATGTCCGCGCCCGTCTCGGGCGTGAGCGCGTTCGGTGTCTCGAAGGAGAGCGCGGCGACGCGCGGCTCGGTCTCCACGGGGACCTCGGGGGCGGAGGCCGTCGTGATGTTCGCCTCCGGGATCTGGCTCGCGAGGAGGACCTGCTTCGCGTCCCACGCGCGGTCGGTGGGCGCCAGGGCGGTGCTCGCGAGCGGGAACGAGAAGTCGCGCGCGAGCTCCTGGAGACCGGTCATGCCGCCGAGGCCCGATGCGGGCGCGACCATGACGGCGAGCTCGCCCGTGCCTTCGCGCGCGATGACGAACGTGCCTTCGGCCTGCGCGCAGCGAGCGAGGATGCCCGCGCTCTCGGGGATGACGACGGCTCCGCCCTTGAGGCGAACGCTCAGGCGATCGGTGGGGTTCGAGCTCGTCGTGACGAGGCAGCTCTCCTTCGGCACGTCGACGACCACGAGGGGCGTCTTCGACGAGGCGAGCGCCACGGGCTTGAAGCCCGCGCGGACGAGCGGCGCGCGAGGAGGCCATGCATCGAGCGACGGGCCGTCGGGGGGCGGCGGCGGGTAGTGCTTCGCGTCGATCCACGCGTCGAGCGACGCGTCGCTGCACGCGTCGTCGGTGCGGAGCGTGGAGCCCGGCTTGAACGGCACGAACGTGAATGCGCGTGAGCCTCCAATGGTCGAAGCCTCGGCGCGGAGCAGGGCGAGGCTGCCGCCCGAGCCGACCTCTGCGCTGAGGGCGATGCGCTCGCTCGCGCACGTGCAGAAGAGGACGGGGCTCACGCCGCTCGCGGTCGCTGCGCCGCGCGTGACCTTCACGGTCGCGTTGCCGGTCGCCACGGCGACGAAGCAGCCAGGGTCGCCGGTCGCCTCGAGCGTGCCCGTCGCCGAGGGCGAGGACGTCTCGACCGTCATGAAGCCGAACGGACGAAACGGCCCGAGCGCCTGCTCGGCGCGCGCGCGACGGCCCATTTCGCGGTTGGTGAGCAGCGCGAAGAAGCCGAGGAGCGCGACGATGGGCACGCCGATCGCGGCGAGGCGCATGCGGCGCACGCGTGACTGCGAATTCTCCACGTGCGCGACGGCGTCGAGGGCGGCGGCACGGGTCTTCCGTGCCTCCTCGTCCTCACGGCGTGCGCGTTCGTGCTCGGGGTGGCGCCCCTGCAGGACGGAGAGCGCGCGTTCGACCTCGTGGAGATCTTCGGGCTGGCCCTTCGGCTTCGGCGGCGGGAGGGGCATGTACGCCCTCCAACATACTTCAGTCGCCGCGCGGTGGCAGCTTGTCGACGAGCGGAGGCTCGCTCTCCGGGTCGACGGGCCCGACAGCCTCGATGGCCTCGGTGGGCTCGATGGGCTCGGCGGCGTCGGCATCGAGCTCGAGGAACGGGCCTCCCCACTCCTCTTCGATGACCTCGTCCTGGGCGTCCATCTCGACGGGCTCGCCGGCGGTCGCGCTCGCGATGAACTCCTCGGCGAAGGACTCGCCGTCCGTGCCGCCGAGCGCGATGTGGCTCCGCGAGGCGCTCGGGTCGGGGAGAAATGCTTCGCCGTCGTCGGGACGATGCGCTGCCGCGCGAGCCTCGCGGACGCGTTCGGCCTGCTTGTCATTGGAATTCATCGGAAAGCTCCTGGCCGTGCGTGGTGCAAACGGCAGGCCCCTGCGCGGCCTGCGCTCGAATGCGCGCGGGGAGCTCACGTTGGCGCGGGGCAAAGTGCCTCGTGCGGAGGTCGTGCATGTCGAGCTCGGAGTGAGCTCAGGGAGATTGCTCGTCGGCCTCGATGTCGGCGGTGGCGCGGCACGAGCCGAAGCAGCCGGTCCCGGTGACGGGAGCCTCGCTGTACGTCCACACGAGCTTGGGGTGCTTGCCGGGCTCGCGCTTCAGGTCGCCGCGGATCGCCTGCTTGGTCTCCCAGTGGCAGCCGTCCTCCCAGTCGAGCTCGGTGGTGAGCGCGAGGGCGACGGTGGAGTCCGTGAGCCTGCCCTGGAAGCGATGCTCGCCGAAGACGGCCTCGACGGGGCCGTCACCGGAGCATGGGTAGAGGAGCGTGCCGTTGCCGTAGGAGATGCGCTCGTCGAGCGTGCAGCCCTCCTTGGTCTTGATGGGCGAAGCGCGGAGGCGCGCCGAGCAACGATCGCGCTGCATCGGAGGCGGAGCGGACACGACGAGCGGAGCGCTCGCGCCGCCATCCGCTCTCTCGATGGTCACGTCGACGGGCGCGACGACGGCGGCGCCTTCGCGGACGCAAGCGGTCGTGGCGACGGACGCGAGAGCACCGGCGAGCGTCGTGAGCGTGAGCAGGAGCGCGGAGTGCGCGGCGCGCATCAGGGGTCGATCCTACCTCAGACGACGTTCAGAAGAACGTGGTGCCGATGCCGGCGGCGAAGCCGCGCTCGCCGAGCGCGATTCCTTCGGCGAAAAGGTCGAGGTGGCGATCGAAGAGCGCGAGGGAGAGCCCGCCGCCGAGCTGGTATTTGTAGAGGTCGGTGCCGATGACGTCCGCGCCGTCGAAGCGCCAGGTGATGGGGCCGCCGAACACGCGCGCGGTGACATAAGGAGTGAAGGCGTTCGCGAACGTCTTGCCGGCGATGGCGCCGACGCGCAGGTCGAAGGCGTTGAAGTGCGGTGTCTCGGGCTGTGCGTTGGGTGAGGTCGAGCCGTCGGTGCGGGTGCCGCGTTCGTCGGTGCGCGTGAGGGCGTGCGTCGCGGAGAGCGTGGCGGTGAGCTGGACGAACGGGAGCGCCTCGGCGCCGTCGTAGGCGCGCCACGCGATGCCGCCGTAGGCCGCGAAGCCGGGGCCGATGGTGTCGCGAGCGGCGCCGTGCACGAGCTCGCCGCCGGCGATGCCTCCTGCGCCGAACTGTGCGCTGAGGGTGTCGGAGATCGGGAGCTGAACGCCGCCGAAGACCGCGTGGCGCGTGAGGTCGGCGCGGCGACCGTCACCGAAGAGGAGCGTCGTGGAGGTGAAGGCGTAGCTCGCGGAGAGGCGCACGATGGCCGGGGCCTGCGCGGCCTTCCGGGGGAAGTCGCACATGACGGGGCCGCCGGGGTATGCGGCGCCGCAGGCGTGGGCGGTGCGGGTGGTGGTGAGCGAGGCGAGCGAGAGAGAGGAGAAGGAGAGCAAGCAGAGGAGGGAGAGCGGGGGGAGCGGGCGCCGTTTCGGCATTGCTCCCGGAGAGTACGCATGAACGCCGGGGTTCGCTCGGTCGAGCTCGGTCGAGCTCTGGCAGGCAGCGTCGGCGTGGGCGCGACAAGGGACCGCTGCGGCTCGTCAGGCTTTACAGGGGGCTACCGTGCTGTGACTGTCGGGATGTTGGCGACTCTCGCAGAGGCCATCGTCCTGGCCGTGGACGATGAGGAGGACGTGCGAGAGCTCATCCGACTCGTGCTGGCGAAGCATGTGCGTGAGGTGGTGGTGGCGGACTCGGTGGCGAGCGCGATGGTGCTGCTGAAGAGCGTGCAGCCGACGCTCATCATCTCGGACATCTGCATGCCGGAGTACGACGGGTACGATCTCATCCGTCGCGTGCGGGCGGCGGCGGGGACGCGAGCGACGCCTGCGATCGCGCTGAGCGCTTACTCGCTGGATGCCTCGCGGGATGCCGCGCTTGCGGCTGGGTTCGACATGTTCGTGCGCAAGCCCCTCGACGTGACGCACTTCGTGGCGGTGCTCCGCGCGCTGCTGGCCTAGGTGGACCTTGCGTGCGGGGGTTCGCCGACCTACGTTGGCCGAGCCATTCGGCCATGGGGGCGATCGGCTTCGACGGAGATATCGACCAGCTTGCTGCGTGCCGTGGGTCTCGTGAAACCACGTAAAAACTTCGCGGGAAACACAATTGCGAACGATAACGCAATTGCTCTCGCTGCCTAAACAGCAGTCCTGAGAGCCGGTCGACCCGGGGCCTGCCAGTGCCTCGGAGAAGACCGTCAACAAACTGGCTGCTCCAAAGCTCGGGTTACCGGGGCCGCGGCTAAGACAAGCAGGTGACTAGTCCCGAGGAGAGCGCGCTGGCCCGCGCAAATTGGGATGAGATAAACGGCCAGATACGCACGTAGACGCAGCTGGATTTGTATTTTCGGACCCGGGTTCGATTCCCGGCGCCTCCACCACTCAACCGCCTTCTTTTAGGCGGTCTTGCTCACCCCTTCCTCTTCCGTTGCCGTCAGGCTGCCGCTGGACGTCCCATCGAGCAGCCTGATCGCCCGCTCCGTCTCTCCCTTCGCCAGGTGCATGTAGTTGAGCGTCGTCTGAAGGTTCTCGTGCCCGGCGAGCTGCTGGATCGAGAGAGCGGGAGCGCCCCGCATCGCCAAGTGCGAACAGAACGTGTGCCGAAGGATGTGGAGAGCCCCGGAAGCCCGGAGCCCCGCACGGTGCTGTGCCTTGGCGATCCACTTCTGGAGCACCTTGGCCGTCACCGTCGCGCCGTCGTCGGTGTAAAGAATCCGATTTCCGCGAAGGTGACGATGCGCGGCGAGGGCGTCTTGGAGGCGCCTCGTCATGGGGATGACCCGAACCTTCATTCCCTTCGTCTCGGTGACGTGCTCCTTCCACTCGGAGCGCTCCACCGTCAGAAGGCCCTGGCGAAGATCGACGTCGGCCCATTCGAGGGCGATGATCTCGCCTCGACGTAGCCCGGCTTCGCCCCCGAGCAGCACCAGGAGCTGGATTCGGGGGTCGATCTTCTCGGCCGCCGCCAACAGGCCCCTGTACTGATCGAAGTCGTAGAACTTCGGTCGCGGCTTCTGCCGCTTGAGCAAGAGAAAGCGGTGCGGGATGTCCCGAATCACCTTCCAACGCGCTGCCGCTCGCAGGATCGAATTCATGACTGACGCGGCATTGTTGTACGTCGCTGCCGAGTACGTCACGAGCGATGCCTTGAGCCGATCTTCGTCGGCAGCCCCGAACCTGTCGAGCGCTCGCTTCCCGAACAGCGGCAGCAAGTAGAGTCGCAGCAGAGACTCCTTGCTCTCGATCCCGCTCGGCTTGTGCTTGTTGGCCTTGCAGTAATCCTCAATGAACCTGTTTTTGAAGTCTTCCACCGAAGGCGCGGGCGACCTCTCCTCCCATAGGCGTTAGCCAAAAAGTTCTTTCCATCTGCGGGGACTTCTGTCAAAAGATCGTGGATGGCGAAGGCGCAAGCAGAGATGCCGCTCGACTGGAGCGAGATCGAACG
>Ga0105047_10000150_pt1 | contig 101070 bp, 89 predicted proteins | sample MAT04_FD_78384 | JGI IMG/M metagenome (GOLD analysis project Ga0105047, IMG submission 78384) | Freshwater microbial communities from Lake Fryxell liftoff mats and glacier meltwater in Antarctica - MAT-04 (megahit assembly) | ecosystem: Environmental > Aquatic > Freshwater > Ice > Liftoff... | reverse complement strand
GTGGGCCAGGGGAGCGAGGGCCGAGTAGGTGCCGTACTCGCGCGGATTATTGGGTAGCAGGACGACGTCGAACGCATCGTGAAACTGCCACATCGCGCGCGATGCGAGGGCGTTTCCGGCGACGGCAAGACCCAAGAACTTGAGGTGGCCTTCCTGGCGAAGGGATTCGAGCATCTCAAGCGCGCCATTCGTTTGGGCCTCCTCGCGCGCGGACCGCAACCGCAGGAAAAAGAAGTCGATGGACTCCCGACCGACCGCCGAGAGGAACTGCACAAAGGCGGCTTGAATGAGGTCTCCGGCGTGGGCTGAACTCACCGCGCGATCAATGCCGCCGTCGGTGATGATGCTGAGGGTGGCCTCCGTCCCGCGCATCATGCCCCCCCACAACGCCGGTTGCGCGGTGATGTCGATGGGGACCTGGGCGGCCAACGCGGCCTCCACCAAAGGGCCCGCCCAGCCGTCGGAGGGGGCGGGTTGCGGTGCCGAGAGGCTAAGCCAGACCGAGGGAAAGGCTTGATTGGTCCGACCGAGTACGTCTGTCCGCATGTTGCAGGAGGCTACCCGCCCGGGTTGGCGAGTGAGGGCACTAAGCCGCCCGCCGGGCGAGGGCATCTAAGAGCGAAAAGACAAAAAGCCCGACGGCAACTAGCCCGTTGAGCGTGAAGAACGCGAGGTTCACGCGGCTGAGGTCGTTCGGGCGAACGAGGCTTTGTTCGTAAGTTAGGAGCAACGCCGCAAAGCCCACGCCAACGGCGAACCAGACCCCGACTCCGGCCATCTGCCCCGCGACGATGAGCAAAGCGATGGCGGCCACGTGAAGCCCACGGCTGATGCTGAGGGCGCGCGCACCGCCCATGGTCTCGGGCATGGATCGCAAATGATTTGATTCATCAAACTTTTCGTCCTGAAGGCTGTAGATAATATCGAATCCGGCGGTCCATCCAATGACCGCGCCGACGAGGGGCAGGATCACGGGGCTGAGGCTGCCGGTCACCGCGATCCACGCCGCCGCTGGAGCGATTCCCAAGCTAAGCCCAAGCCAGAGGTGGCAAAACGGGGTGAAGCGCTTGGTGCGGCTGTAGATCAGGGTGACCGCCAGGGCCACCGGCGATAGCGCGAGGGAGAGGGGATTGAGGAGCGCCGCGGCGGTAATGAACAATCCGATGGAGATGAATAAGAACAAGTTAACTTGCCTAAGTTTCAACAAACCCGCAGGGATGGCGCGGGATTGCGTGCGGGAGTTCATCGCGTCGATATCCCGGTCCGCAATCCGGTTGTAAGCCATTGCGGCGCTCCGGCAACTCACCATGGCCAACACGATCAACCCAAACGGCGCGAAGCCCGGCCAAGGTGAGCCCGACTGGGCGAGCGAAGCCCACATCATGCCAATCATTGCGAACGGTAACGCAAAGATTGAGTGCTCAAACTTAATCATTTCCAGGTAGACCCGCACGGCGGACCACCCTCGAGCCGGGACGACCATAACTCCTAGTCTACGCGGGAACGTCAAGCGGAGGCGCAGAGAACGGCTTGAGCTACGGTGAGGGCGCGGAATCCGGCGCGCACCTCGTGGGTTCGCACCAGGCGTGCGCCATAGGCTTGGGCCAACGTGTGCACGGTCAGGGTCGCCTCCTCTCGCTCCATCACGGGGACCGGTTCCGACTCGCTTCCCAGGATGCGGCCCAAGAAGGCCTTTCGACTCGCGCCGATCAGCACGGGGTAGCCCAGCGCTACCAGGCGGGGAAGTGCGCGCAGGAGCGTGAGGTTATGCGCGGTGGTCTTGCCAAATCCAATGCCGGGGTCCAGCCAGATGCACGCCTGAGCGATGCCCTGGTCTTGGGCAAACTGAGCGCGAGCGGCAAGGTAGTCGATGACTTCCTGCACCACGTCCGCATACTCCGGCGACGATTGCATGGTTTGGGGCGTGCCGCGCCGATGCATTAGGCACACGGGGACGCCCGCGCCACGCGCCACGTCGGCCATGTCAGGGTCGGCCAGGGCGGAGATATCGTTGAGCACGACCGCTCCGGCGAGGAGCGCCGCCCGGGCGACGTTGGCCTTCGTGGTGTCAATACTCACGGGCACCCCAGCTTTGGCGAGGCCTTTGATGACGGGAAGGATCCGATCCATCTCTTCGGCGGCACTCACGGGCTGCGCGCCCGGTCGGGTCGATTCTCCGCCGACGTCCACCAGGTCCGCGCCCTCGGCCATCATCGCTACACCGCGAGAGACTGCATCGTCAGTTTTAGTGAACTGCCCCCCGTCCGAGAAGCTGTCGGGCGTGACGTTGAGCACGCCAACGAGGGCGGGGCGATCGGGCGGAAGGCAGAAGCCAGGCATCGTGCCCCGGAGTTTAGCCGCCTAAACGGGGAAACGATCCAGGGGAAGGGAGAACCGGGCGTGGACGAGGCAGCCGGCGCGCGCGCCAAACCGGTCGGGCGTGACATCCAGCACCCACGCGGTGCAATCGCCGAGTCCCTCGGGCAACGTGAGATTCACCGCATCGCCACGGGCCACCGTGAGCGACGTGCGGAAACTGAGCCCCTGCAGGGAAAGGTCCACGAGCTCGGCCGCCGACCCGTTTGCGCGAATTGGGAAGCCGTCGTAGCGATTGGTTCGGACCTCGCTGCGCCGGTCGACGCGCTTTGCGTTGTGGGGGATGGGAACGGTGAACTGCGGTGGGTTAGGTTGCCGGGTGCCCACCACGGTTTGGCCGAGGATACAGCCGTTCTCGATCGCGATCTCTACGGTCAGTCGTTCACCCACGCGGAAGGGCACGGGGACGTCGTGACGCAGTGGGGCGGCAAACACCCACTCGCCCGGTCGGACTTCGACCAGTCGGGTGCGGTAAAAGCCGTCGAGGGTCCGTAGCCGAACCACAGCGCCCGGGGTGACTTCGGGCAGTCGGTCGGTGCGCCTGGCCCACCATCGGGAGACCCCCCATGCCAGGGCCATCGATCCGATGAACAGCAAGGCGATGGGGGCTAAGACGTCGAACATGGGGCGATCCGAGGGGCTACTAACTTAAGTCTTGGCAAGACTTAGGCCATTCTCTCCCCGGGCCACTTCGGCTTGCCGCATCGCTTCGCCTAGCGTGATGGCCGAATCGGCCCCGGCCTCGTTGTCGCCCCCAAGTAAAGCGGCAGTTTCGGCTCCCGATTGAACTAGAAGTGACGTCGCCAGCGCCCAGTGACCGGGACTGGCGGGAGCGCCGCCGGGGGGCGGGGGCGGCTGCGGAAGAAATTCTGCGAGGACGGATAACGCGTCAGCCCGGCGCCTTAAGTTCGCAAATCGGACGGCAAGATCGGAGGGCCGTACGGCGCGACGTGTGCCCTGTTGCACTTGCCGCAGACCATCGGCGACCGGGCCGAACCCCCGCGCCAGGGCCTCGAGGGCGCGAAGCCGGGCGTTCACCAGTTCGGTGTCGGACGCGGCGGGCAAGGTCGAGAGATCCTTTCGGGCCGTCTCCACGTCGCCCAGCGCGACGGCGGCGAGGCCTCGGCCAAACTGCGCATCGAAACTGGGGCCACTGGCCAGGGCTTGCTCGTAGGCAGAACGCGCGGCGACGGCATCGCCCTGAGCCATTCGAAGGTCGCCAACTAGCACCTGGGTTTCGGGGCCACCCGCGTCCCGGGCGAGGGCTTCATTTAGGTCAATTTGCGCCTCCTCGGGTCGGTTAAGGCGTAACCATGCCCGGGCCGCAACCAACCTAAATCGACCGGCTTCGGGCAGGATCGTGGCAGCGCGACGGGCCTCGTCGGCGGCCATATCGAGCAGGTTCGCGGCGAGAAGCGCCTCGATGAGGGCCTTACGGGCGTCCACGTTCAGGGGCGCACCGTCCACGGCGTCGCGCAGGAGCAAGATGCCTTCGGTGACTTGGTCGGACCGCGCCAGGGATTGGGCTCGGGCCAGCACTTCGGGGTTGAATTCCGACCGGCGTGGGACGGGCGCGGCGGTGGGGGTGGTTTCGCCGGCCGGTTTGGTGGTCTCGGGCGGCGGGGCGGGGCGAGACGCGAGGCCCTTGAGGGGTCCCTGCGCCATGAGCTGACTCCAGGTTCGGGCGAGGCTGGCGGTGGCGTTGTCCCAGTCGGTGGCCCCTTCGTTAGTAACGCTCAGAATGCGTTCATCGCTCCAAAAAGCGCGGCCTTCCGCACCCCGGAATAGCTCCAAACGACCCGCCAGGCGGTCGCCTTTGCGCGAAGCTTGAACCCAGATGACGTAGTCGCTGCCGAACGCGCGGGCGGCGCGACGTACCCGGTCGGGGGTAGCCCCTTCGGCGAGGCCGAGGGTGCGGTCCTCGTCCACTCGGGTACGGAAAATGGGATCAGTCAGGCTCCACACCACGGGCTTAACGCGCCCGTCTTCGGCCAGGATTTCCGCCAAGAAGTCCGCGATCGGGGTGTTGGGGTCCACATCACCTTCCATGGATGCCCGGCGGGTAATGATCAGCGCTTCAGGCGCGGCGATTGCCCCGACGGTAAGGCTCACCAGAAGGATGGCCACAAGAATCCCCCCGGGGCGGGGCCAGCGGCGGCGCGTTGGGTGGGCCACGGGTTAGTTTCCTTGCAAGAGCCTAAGGGCCTGCTGGGTGGCGCCGAGGCCCGCGCGTAGCCGAGCCGGATCACCCCTGCCGGACTGCAGGGCAGCCTCATAGGCGCGAACGGCCCGGTTGTAAGCCGAAACCGCCTCGCCGCGTCGGTTCAGTCGCTCGTAGGCTTGGCCAAGGCGTTGGTTTGAGGAGGTGGCGTCGGCCCCGGCGGCGAGGGCCTTCTCGTAAGCGTCAGCGGCGCGAGAAAAATCGCCCATTTGGTAGTGTTGCCGCGCGGTTTGGCTGAGGGCTTCGGCTTGGCTCCGGGACTCGCCGGGACTCGGCCGAGGTGAGGTTATGGTCTCGCTACCGCCGACCGGGTGTGGTTGACCGGCCGAAGGCCGGATATCCACGACACCGTTGGGGCGCGGGGGGGTGGGTCGGGCGACGCCATTCGGGTTGACGGCGGGAGCATCGGGCATAACGCCGGGCTCCTCATCCACGCTCGGTGGGCGCGACGTAGCGGTGTTCGTGGCCGGCGGACGGCTGGGGTTGAGCTGAATATCAGAGCCAATGGGTGGGAGCATCGGCCGTTGGCCGGACATCTGGCCCATGGCGTAGTTGTCGGGCATGCGGGTCGCGCCCCCGGTGCTTTCGGGGATGCGCGGGGCCGGGGTGGGGTTCGCCGTCTGGAGATCTGTGGGGTTGGCGTTACCGTTCGCGCTGCCAGCGGCGTTCACCGCCGAGTCGGTCGAGGGATTCGTGTTGGCCGCAGCGGCATCGGAGTTGGCGGGGGAGGCGAGGCCAAGCCGATCATCGGGGCGGGTCATCCCGGCGGTAGCGGGCATATTTGTGAGTGGCGGGGTTTGATTGAGGAGGGCGAGTGATGCGCCGACGCAAACTACGAGCACGGTCGCCGCGATTCCCGCGAACACCGCGAGGCGGCGATTTCCGGGCGCCGGGGTTTCTAGGGTGCGAGCGGCGAGGAGTTTTCGCAGGTGGGTGAGTTTGAGCCGCTCTAGCGTGCTGTCAGGAGAGATCTCCACCACATGCTCATAGTCCTCAAGGGCACCGGCCAGGTCACCCTCGCGTTCGCGGGCGTCGCCCCGAAGCGCCCAAGCGGCGGCGAGTCCGGGTTCACGTTCCAGGGCGGTTTCGGCGGCGAGGCGGGCCTCTTCGAGTCGTCCGTCTTGGAGGAGCCGGTAGCCGTCGTCAACCAGTCGCTGGTTCTCTTGCCGCGCCGCATCGACTGCGGTAAGCGGTAAAGGGGCTCCGCATTCCCGGCAAAACTTGCCGTCCAAGCGGTTTGGCGTGGCGCAGATCTCACATTTGATCATGGTCAGCTGTCTTGTCGGGAATGGAAACAGTGTACCAGCCGAGGGTTGGTTTACCGAGCGGAACCTCGGCGGCGGGTCTCGGTGCGGTACACATCCGCCAGCCCGGTCAGAGGATAGACGTCTCGGGCCGCCAAAATCTTCTTACTTGCTTGCGAAAATACTCGTGCGGCTCCTTGCTTGGTGCAGTTGAGGACGAGGCCAATGGCGGCAAAAGTCCAGCCTTCAGCCCGGTAAGTGAGGACGCGCACCTGACGCTCCGTCAGCTGCGCGCGAGTGGCGAGTTCGCCCCATTCGCGACCAACGAGGTACGCGACAGGCGTGGTGAGGGGTGTCTCGAGGGGTGTGGCACGTTGGCGAGCCAACGCGAGTTTGCGTCGAATCGCCGCTTCGGTGAAGCATGGATGGACGGGGTCGCGCGACACCACCGCTAATAAGCGGTCCGCCGTGAACTCCAGGGGTACAGTCATGAAAACCTCCTAATAGTAGAACTATGTACACTATAATAGGTCAAATACCCAGAACTATGTTAACCCATTTTTGGCGATTGAGTGTGATTCTTCTGTGAGCCGATATCCCGCGAAAAACAGGTTGGTACTTCGGGCGAACCTGTGCTATCCTAAATCGAGAGAGAATACGTATTCTCAAGTAATCCCGCTGCGGGTTCAGGCGCTTGCCTGGTCCCCCAATTCAGATCCGTAAGGAGATCAACAATGACGTGGTATCCCCATAGAATCGCAACTTTAGCCTTGATGACGCTCGCCGGCAGCTCCATGCTCTCGGCCCAGGTGATTGACGGCGTTCGTGACGCCGCCTACGGCGAACCGGTCGCCGTCCAAGACACCAGCACCCAGTTTGGTGATAGCAACTTGGGCGTGGCGACGTGGGCCAACGGGTCCGAGATCAACGGCCTCTTTGCGATGCGCGACAGCCAGAACCTCTACTTGTTCATTCCGATGAACCTGGAGACCAATTACAACAAGCTGGAAATCTTCTTTGACACGGGCACCGGCCTGGGTGAGAACCGGCTGCTGCCCGGCCAATCTTCCGCGAACTTCGGAGGCCTGAGCCGAATGGCCGAGGACAACGCGACGACCATGAACGGCATGACGTTCGACGTGGGCTTCACGGCCAACTACTGGATGAATGCCACCTGCGGAAGCTCGGACAACGCGTTTGGCATGTTCCCGGACTTCGCGCCGATCGGCGCCACGCGGTACAACGACGCCTACCTTGGGCGACACAACGGCGGGATCACCGGTCTGGCCGGCGGTAACGCGCGCAACATCGAGGTTGGTTTTGACAACTCCAACACGCAAGGCGTGTTTGGGGGGGCGGGCTTGGACACCAACGGCGCGACCGGTTTGCAGACCGGTTACGAAGTGAAGATTCCGCTGGAGAAACTGGGCTACCCGTCGGGGCCGATTAAAGTCATCGCGATGGTCAATGGCTCCAGTCACGACTTCCTGTCGAACCAAGTCATTCCGGGCATCGGCGGTGGTGGCAACTTCGGCGAGCCTCGTAACGTGAACTTCGCCAACGTGACGGGCGACCAGTTCGCCACGATCTCCGGTTCAACCGTGGACACGATCTCGGGCTTGGTGGACTTTGACGGCAAGGTTCCCAGCGCGCTAGAAATAGAAGTCCGTGATGCAACCACGCAGAACCTAGTGGGTAACTACATTGTTCACGTGGGTCGTGACGGCCGCTACGAGCTAGGCCTGCCTTCCGCGCCTGCGGGCGGGGGAGGGTTTGACCTCATCATGAAGCCGGCCGGCTACTTGCGACGGAAAGTGTCGTTCCTGCCAGGCCCGGACAGCAACTTTGCCCTGGTCAACGGCAACATTGACGGCGACGAAGCGATCACGGTGTTTGACTATGACATCCTGAGCACGTTCTTCGACCAGACCAGCGTGGACTTGGACTGGAACACGGTGGGTGAGAGCGGATTCGCTCCATCGGCCGCCGACATCGACCTTGATGGTGCGGTGACGGTGTTTGACTACGACATCCTGAGCCGTAACTTCGACCGATCGGACGACTAAGTTCGCCCGTAGACCTTGAGGTGGTCAGCCGACGCCCCGGACTCTCTGAAGGAGAGACCGGGGCGTTTGGTCTACGTAGCGGGGGGCCTTACTTACGGATCTTGTCGGCGGCGTTGGCGGCCATGACGGCGGGCGGCATACGGCGCGGCGCAGGCATCGGGCGGGATTCTTGTTTCACCCGGTCTTCAGCTCGCTTGATTCGGGAGGAAGTGTCGGGGTGGGAGCTCAACTTACTGCTTAGCCAGTCGGTCTTCTCCCCCCCGAGTTTCTTGAACATTTGGGACATCGCGGTCGGGGAAAAGCCTGCTTGAAACATGAGATCGTAGCCGCCGTCGTCGGCCTTCGTTTCCTGCTTGCGGCTGTATGGAATGGTGAAGGCGACATCGTCCGCGATGGTGATGGCGCTCGCGAGCGATTGGTTCACGTCAAAAACGCTGAAGAGAACCGCCAAGCCAAACTGGCGCTTCATGTTGTCTGCGTAAGACGTCGCCCAGTGCTTCTGGCGCACGTGGGTGATTTCGTGGGCCATTACGGCGGCGAGTTGATCCTCGGTCTCGAATCGTTCGAAGAGGCCAGTGTAAAAGAAGATAGGCCCGCCGGGCAAGGCGAAGGCGTTGACCTCTTTGTGGCGGATAAGGTCAAAGGTAAACGTGAATCCCGTTCGTTTGCGCTCGGTTTCGGGAATCTGGGCCACCAATTTTGCCCCGAGGCGTCGCAACAGGACGACTCGGGGGTCCCTTGCGGGCAAAATCTTGTATTTCTGGCGGATTTCGGCAGCCGCCTGCTGGCCAAGCTTTACCTGCTCGCGATCACTGGGCCGCAGGTCAATCGCCGAGGCCGGCGCGGGGTTCGCGATGACTAGCCAGCCGATCAATGCGAGCGGAAAGGTCATCCTTGATTTCATGATTATCCAGTTAGACGCTAGCCAGGGCGAGCTAATCCCGTCGCGGGTCTAGGAAATCCGTTCGAACAATCGGACTTCGTACGGTGTGGTCCCAGGGATTGAGGCATCAAAAGCCCGGCGGTTGGTCCAAAGCACCGCGCCTAAAACCTCCTCTTGGACCGCGAGGTTGGGGCCGATCAGCGATCCAATGTAGCCTTCGATGTACCGGAGACTCTCGAAAATATCGGCGAGTTCATCGGATAGATCAACGGAGTACCCGGGTTCGGATTTGCGCATGGAGAGAGACAGGAAGCCACCGACCTCCACTTGAGCCGGCGTTCCCGCGTGGCGTTGACGCACCTGTAGCACGCGGATATCGGGCGGTGCCAAGTGGCTTTGCGAAAGCGTCTCAAACTCAGGCGCGTCGGCGATGTTAAGGGGGATCACCGCTTCATCCGGGCCGAGGTTCAGGTGCATGATTGTCAGGTACCGCTCAGGAAAGTCTGCATCTTTCCACACCGAAAGCGATAAGTATCCGGGGCTCATGCCGATTTGGCTTCGAATGAATAAGCCGAACTCATCCAACGCGGCGACATCCTCTTCGTGGATGAAGGACTGAATGAGGGTCAAGACTTCGGGCATCACCCTATTGTGACCCGTTCCTGCCTAAAGCTAGGACTGATGGAGCCAAGAACGCGATGCTCAAACCCAGTATTAATACGTGGTGCGGGGTTGGGGTGGGGTGGAAATGACTATTCGAGGGGCGTTGCGCCCGAACTCTATGGGAGGGTTCTCAACTAACACTATGAATCGCGTTCGCAAATCCAAGGGCTTCACGCTCGTCGAGATCATGATCGTTGTCTTGATCATCGGCATTCTGCTTTCTATCGCTGTACCGAACTTCATCAAGGCTCGCGAAACGAGCCGCTCCAAGACTTGCATGGGCAACCTTAAGCAGGTTGACTCTGCGAAGGAGCAGTATGCAATGGAGAACAAGCTGGGTGAGGGTGAGGCCATCGGCGACCCCCTTTGGCCCGACTATATTAAGAAAGAGCCGGTCTGCCCGAGCGGCGGCGACTACACCGTCGGTAACGTCGGCGAAGATCCCGTTTGCAGCTACGCGGCCACCGATCCCCTACACGCGCTCTAAGCACATCGTTCAGGGAGAGCAGGGGACGGGCGGCTTCGCCCGTCCCCTTGTCCATGTAAAGACAGCTGGGTCTCTGACCCGATAATTAAGCTGAGGCTTGCGGCTTGAGGAGAGAACTATGCCCCGTTCAAACATGATTTCACCCCGGACCCGTTCAACGCGAGGCTTCTCCCTAATTGAAGTCTTGTTCGGCATTTTCCTTGCCGGACTGTGCGCGACCTTGTTGGCGGCGACCATGCCGGTAGCGACCTCCAGCCGGGCTCGAGCCGACCTGAACAACAAGGCCACCAGCATGGCGCAGAAGCACTTGGAGGCTGTGCGCGGCCTTGGCTACGCCAACGCCATCCCGGCCCAGCTCTTCCAGTTTGGCCTGATCGATACGGCCTCGCCACTCTCGGGCACCGATGACACCTACTCCTTTACGAATGTGGACAGTGGCACCGTTGACAGCCCCGCGCAAATCTTGCCCTCCGGAACCGGACGCCTGACCTTGGAGCAAGTTGACCTTGATCTGCGCCGCGCAACCATTGAGATCCGGTACTTGGATCGTGGCACGACCCGATCGGTCCGAATGGGGACCTTAGTGGCGAACCTGTAACGAAGTGGCCGATAACATGAGTCATATCCCAACTTCAACCATCAATACCGCCGACGGACTTCGCCCTCGCGCGCTGCGCCTGCGCCAGGGATCCACCATGATCGAGGTCCTTACGGCCGCCGTGCTCAGTGTAATGGTCCTGTCTTCGGTCGTGGCCGCGCTTCTTAGTGGGATGCAGTCGTGGGCCCGAGGCGCGGGCAAAATTCACGCTGAGACGTCGTCCCAACAATCCCTCCGAACGGTGTCGAACGAGTTGCGCGAGGCGATGTCGGTCACCGTTGACGCCAACGGCCGTGGCCTCAGCTACCGGATCCCAGAAAAGGACGGCGACGGCTCGTACATCGTTCCTGCCCAATGGGACGGCGTGAGTCGGCGAATCTACGTGAACGAGGCCGGAAGCGTATTTTTGGGCCCAGCGGGCGGCGAACGTGAAATCGCCGGTGGCCTGGTGCTGATGGACCCCAAGCGATCGATGGCGAGCTACCGGCCTTTCGTACCCGGGCTGGGTTCGATTGTCCGTCGGCTAGACGTAATGTTCGTCATTCGTCAGTACGGCGCGGGCGCGAACTACGAGTACTCGCGAATCCGAGAAACGATTTACCTGCGAAATATTCCTTCGTTATCCCAGTAAGGATAGGAAGTATTGACAACCGGTGGCCAGGAGAAAAATGGAATGAACCGAAAACGATACTCACGTCGACAACGAGGGGCCGCGATGCTAACCAGCTTCGTAGTTCTGTCCTTGTTGGCGGTGGCGTCCGCCTCTTATATTGATAGTGCGACGCAAAGTGTTCGAACCTCAGCGCGGCTGACTTCTGAGGTTCAGACCACTCACCTCTGCGAATCGGGCGTACAGGACGTCCTTCGTGAGCTCTGGCGGCCGTTTAAAGTGAATCAAGACTTTGATGCAATGGAGGATGAATGCTCAGGCGCTTCCCTAGGCAGTCCCCGAGCTACGCAACTTGGAGAGATTCCCGGAGTCGGCAAATTCAGCGCGGGCGTGATCGATTTCGTCAGCCCGGGGTCAGACCCGTACGTCCGGGTCGCTACGGTCCGGGCCGTCGGATGGTTCGACGTCGATGGCGATGATGTATTAGACGAAACGGAAACTCGGAAAATCGTGGACGTCACTGCCCGATACGAATTAGCCCGGAGTCAGGTTTTTGACTATACCTACTTCATTAACAACTACGGGTGGATGGACGGCTTTGCCGCATCGGACTTGATAATTAACGGGGACATGCGAGCGAACGGAAATATGGAGTTCATTAACGGTAGCCCGACCGTCAATGGCACCGTCATCGCTGCGAATAACGATAAGCTGGGTACGCCAGCCGCCGGTCTTGTCAACACGTTGCCCGTCAAGTGGAATAACCCCACGTATACGACGAACGCTACATCTCGTTCACGTATGCGACAAGCCTATAATCCGGCGATTCATGGGGCTAAGGGAAGCGCTCAATACACTCAGTGGCGCGACTTTGTCTTTGATAGCGAAGCCTCAATTCAGGATAATCGTCTGGCCGGCGCGGCCGCCATGGACGCCACCGGAGTTCGATCGTGGCAACGCACCACTGCGGCGAGTACTCCGACGGTAGTCACGCTCGATACTGCCGCGACCAAAGAAGTGATTATGCCCGACCTTGGGGACATCGACTACTACGCGAGTATCAGCCGAGGTTACCGAAATCCTAAGCAGTTTTACAGTGACGGGACCGTAAACCCGAACTACGATCAGCCCGCCTACCTTGAGGTGTGGAACACATCCACGAACACCTACAACCGCATTACTACCGATGGAGTGCTGACGGGTTCAGCGATGATCGTGGGCACAAATTCACGCCCGATCAAGATTCATGGTCCCGTAACTTTTAGTCAAGATGTGGTGATTAAGGGCAATATCACGGGACAAGGCACCATCTATACAGGACGTAATGCGCACATCGTGGGGTCCATCAAGTACTCCAACCCGCCCGACTTCCGAGGATCCAACATGACCACGATTGACCAGGCCAACGAGAAGAAGGATATGCTCGCCTTGGCCGCCCGGCAGTCTATTATCATGGGAAATCCGGCAACGTTTGCGAACCCCTACCCGCTAAAATACATGACGCCGCCGTTTACCAAAGGGCGTTACGATGAAGCAGGTAACTGGATTCCACCTTACGATGCGATGCAACGAGACGCGACCGGCATGCGAAAGTACCAAAGCGCGCTGGGTGATTCAGCCCTTAACGCCATTGCCGAAGGCGTTAACCAGATTGACGCCGTACTGTACACGAACTTTGTGGGCGGCGGTAACGTCGGCACGGGCGGCGGTGGCGTAGAGCTGAACGGCACGATCATCAGCAAAGACGAGTCGATCGTGACGTGGAGCATGCCCGTTCGAATGAATTATGACAACCGAATTCGCGAACGTGGCATCACGAAAACTCCGCTTATTGACCTGCGGCTGCCCCGTTCCCCCGTCATGCTCCGCGCGACTTGGCAAGACCGCGGTTTCTACCTAGGCCACGGCGGATCTTAACAACGATCACCGCTGAATGCGTTAATCTAAGGAGTACAATCGAAGTGAATCATCAACGAATACCAATCCTATTGGTCCTGATATCGCTGTGCACAAGCGCAATGGCCTGGGTCGACGATCGTCCTGAAGGCGCAAAGTTCTATCCCGAGCAGTCCCAAGCCCAGGTCGAACTTCAACAGCGAGAGCAGCGCACCATGGGAGAACTCGGGAATGTGCCTCGTCGTCAGGGGGAGTCGCGACTCGACGTTGAACCCACCGATGCCGGAGCTGCCGACAACCTGGCGGCCGCAACCGTAAAGTCCCCCGAGACCGAGCGAGGAAGTGCGGTTCTGAAAGAAGCCGCTCGGCAACGGAACGGCGAATCGTCGCGCGGCCCGGCGTGGTGGTGGGGAGCCATTGTGGCCGGCGTTGGATTTGGGGCGTTCTATGCCCTCAAGGTCTACGCGGATAAAACGGTGCCAGAACCCCAAAAGTCGCGGCCCATTCAGTGGTAGCTACGACCCAACAATCCTTCGTGAACGTGCCCAATCTTGGCTTGCCAGATTGGGCACGATATTGGCTAACGGATTAAATACCCCCGCCAGTCGGGGCGAAACGCTCAGAGTGCGCCGGACGGGCGTACGGCATGGTCGGATTCATGCGGTTCCACACGAGGTTGCCAATTCGCGCTAGCGTCAAGTCCGCTTCGTTATCGGCCGCCCAGCGCTGATCAGTTTGGTTGTCGGTATAGATCGTTAATATATACGGCCTGGGACCGTAGACGATGGCGGCGTCGCTTCGGCTTCGATTAATCGCCCCGGTCTTATTCGCAATCGCAACTTGAGGCGGCACGCTGCTGCCGATTGCGTCATCCCAGTATTGGCGCTTCAGAATTCGCAACATACGATCGCAACCAGCGGGACTCGCAGCCTTCCCCGTCGCGATCAGTTCAAGCAGGCGGTTCATCTCAAGGGGGGTCGTCATTCCCATCCCGAACTGCCGGTTAAGCCGACGGGTAACGGTGTCGCTTGCCGGGGCATAGGCGAGGAATTTCGTATTTGGCAGGCCTAGGTTTGTCAGGCTGGCGTTAACGGCCTCATTGCCTAGGTTTGAACCGAGGACGCGAGTGGCGGTGTTATCACTCACCCCGATCATCAGGTTGCACCATCCGTCTAGGTCCGGCGCTAGGCCGTCTTGGAAATAGTAAGACCACATGCTTTGCATGTTCTCGGTCCGTTCGGACTTTGGGGGAATGGCGATCTTATCGGTCCATTTGCGCTTGCCGGCATCCACCTGGCGTACGGCTTCTAACATTAAGGCCGTCTTAATGGTGCTAGCCGTGGGGAATCGTTCATCATGGCGAAAGCCGATCGTGCGTCCGTCGGTAAGGTCCTTGAGGTAATAGCCTAAGCGGCCGCCAAACTTGCGGGCAATGCCGTCAAGTTCTTGCTTCAGCGCAGGCAACGCGGATGCCATTCGGGCCGGGCCGGGCGCCGGCGGTGCACCAATCAAGGCAAGTCCAAGGCAAAGGGCGGACGTCATGCCGCTAGTTTGGCAGAAACCTTCACGGGTTCCGCAGAATTACTGCGCCGAATTGCGGGCCGGTCCATTACCAACGGCGTTCGGATCGGGTTCCGCCAGAATGCTGAACTGCAGGTAGCGGCAGTCGTTTAAGCGGTTGCGGGTGACCAGATTGAGCACGCGGAGTGTGCGGCTGTATCGCTCTTCGATGCCCTCCAGCGAGAGGACTCGGAACCCGCTCTCGCTAAAGAACCGCGGAATGCTCTTTTGGGTGAACCAGCGCAGGTGCGTCCGATCAAACGTATGGCTATCCTCATGCGGAAAGTCACCGTCGAGCATGATCCGCATCAAGGGTTTCCACAGGCGGAGGTTTGGAAGGGACGCCAGGACCTTACCCCCCGGAGCCAGCAGCCGGCGCGTCTCGCGTAGGGCGTCCCAGGGCCAGGCCAAGTGTTCCAGCACGTCGTTGAACGTGATCAAGTCAAAGTAACCCGCCGGTAGATGGGGCATTACTTGAAGGGCGTCGCCCGCATAGACACGGTCTAACCGCTCGCGGGCGAACCCTGCCACTTCGGGCACCAGCTCAATGCCCCAGATCTCGGCGGCGTGTTCGCTTCGTACCAACGATCCAAACGCCCCGGCGCCGCATCCTACATCCAGCACCCGCTTCACGCCTTCCGGAACTCGGGTCACCTGCTCGAGTCGAGGGTTGCGGTAGTACGGCGCAAGGCTCGTTAGCGGAGAAACGGTTCCCAGCGAGGCGAGGGGCAGGGGGGATACGCTCAAGCGCCGAGGGCCTGCACTCTCGCCAGGGCTTCGTCCATCGACAGGCCGCCGTAAATGACGCCCATCACCAGCGGGTGCAGACGCTCCATTTCGGCCATCGCCGCGTCACAGGCGGCTTCCACGGCGGCCAGGTTAGCGGCATCGGCCACCGTTTTTCTCACCCGCAAGCGGCCCGCGTCTAGGTCAAAGTCTAGGTTGCCCCACACCATCACCCAGTTAGCGCGACACACAAACGCGGCCATCGCGGGGCGCAGGTCGTTGGGGATCTTCTCGGCCAAATAGGCATAGGCGGCGGCGCGAGCGCCATCGGCGGCCCAGTCCACGTAGCCGTCGTAGTTCGCGCGCGAACCCGATTCAATCCAATGGATCAACCCTTCGTCGTGGTTGGCCTGGAATCCGTAACCGCGCGTGGCAAGCTGGGTGGCCGCCGCATCAAAACCAACAAAATCTACGTTATCTGCTTCCTGTGCCATGGTGTTTCCCGTATCAGTGGGTTCGTTGATGATTGTGTCGTAGTGAGGGGTCTCGCCTAGCGTAGGGTCGACCACGGAGCGGTCCATTGCCGCAGAGTTGAGGATCGAGGGATCGACCACTGAAGTGTCCATCGTCCGCAGGTTGAGAACGGTGAGGTCCACTACGGAGTTGTCAATTTCGCCCGGGTTCGCTTCTTCCCAAACCGGTTCTACCCAAACTGGTTTTGCGACCATCGGCTCGGCGGGGGGCGGCAGGAGTGACGAATCGATGATGGCGTAAACGGCGGTTTGGGTCACCGGCACCATGAGTTCGCTCGCAAAGGGTTCGGCGTCCTCGATTTCCTCGCCGGTCCAAACGGGCATTGCCACCACCCCGAACCCACTTTGGGCGGCCTCGGCCATCGCCTCAAAAACCGTCGGCGCGGGGGCTTCTGCTTGGAACTTTGCGGCGTCCGGTTCGGGTTGTCTCATGCTCGTCCCATACTGCGGGCCAAACCACCCACGATCTCAGTATAAACCGCTCGGCGCTAGCAACGCATCCGCCGAACCTAGTACCTTCAGAGAGAAAGGCATGATCCCGCACTTCTACTACCACCCGCGCATGCTGGCCTACGACTTTGGCCCCCGGCACCCGTTACGGCCCGAACGTCTGCGCCGCGCCATCGAACTCTTGGAACTTACCTCGGGATTAGTCCCAATTGATCCGGGCCTCGCCAACCGGACCGACGTGGCCCGGGTGCACGCCGAGGATTACATCCACACCGTCGAGGCCCTCAGTGCTGGCGACCACTTGCCCGAGGGCTTTCGGTTCAATTACGGTTTCCACTCCGCCGATAACCCTCCCTTCATCGGGATGTTCGAAGCGGCGCTGGCCTACTGCGGCGGAGCGGTGCGGGCCGCCGAAGCGGTGCGCGACGGGGCTCCCCTGGCGTTCAGCCTGGGCGGTGGACTCCACCACGCTCAGCGCGCGCGGGCCAGTGGGTTCTGCATCTTTGATGACCCGGCCATCGCGATCGATGTTTTGCGGGAGCGATTCGATCGGGTGGCTTACGTGGACATTGATGTCCACCACGGAGATGGTGTGCAGTGGATCTACTACGAGGACCCGCAAGTGCTCACGTGCTCAATTCACGAGACCGGGCGCACCTTGTTCCCGGCCACCGGCTTTGTGGACGAAACGGGACCGTGCTGGACCAGCATCAACGTGCCTCTGGAGCCGGAAACCACCGGGGACGTCTGGTGCATGGCCTTTGAGCAAGGCATCCTGCCGGCACTCGAGCGCTTCCGCCCGGGCGCGATTGTGTTGCAAATGGGCACCGATCCGCACTTTGCCGACCCCCTGGGTCACTTGAGTGTTTCGGCCCAGGAATGGCGCCAAGCCGTGCGGCAGATTCGCGATCTGGGGTTGCCTACCGTCGCGATGGGCGGCGGCGGTTACAACGTTGAGACTGTGCCCCGAATGTGGGCGTCCGCCGTCATGACCCTTGTGGAGCAGGAAATTCCCGAGCGTTTGCCCGAGGAACTGGCCAAAGCCTGGGGAAGCGCGACTTTTGATGACCCTGAAACGTCGATTTCCCGGGATGGTGGCCGCGAGGAGGCGGAACGCTTGCTTTCGCAATTGCGAAATCTGATCATTCCGAACATTCCGGCGGGATAACTCGTCTCGGAATGGAGGAAAGGCACGAACGCGGGGGGCCGCGTTCCGATCACAGGGATCGTGGTAGTCGCCGTTGTTGGGTTGGGGCTTATTGGGGGCTCGGTTGGACTGGGTCTGATCGAGTCTGGTTTCGCGTCGCATGTGGTTGGTTACGACCGTGACCTTAACGTCGCCTATGATGCCCAAGCCCGGGGTTGCGTTCATGATGTCGTTAGTGAATTGTGCCGACTACCCGAAGCGTCTCTAGTTGTCTTAGCGCCTCCGCCCCGCGCGGTGGGCTCCTGCTTCGTGCAACTGATCGAGACCGTGGGGCCGACGACGGCCATCACCGACTGTTGTAGCGTCAAACGCACCGTCATGGCGGAGGTGCCCCCCGCGTTGCGGGCGCACTTCGTAGGAGGTCACCCCATGGCGGGGCTCCATGTCAGTGGGGCTCAGCACGCCCGATCCGACCTTTTTCGCGACGCCTGGTGGGTGCTCTCAACCTACGCCGAGACGGACGTCACGGCATTACGGCGGGTCGAGTCGATGGTCTACGCCCTAGACGCCCGGCCGGTGCAGCTGGACCCGCACGACCACGACGAGCACGTCGCCCTGCTCAGCCACCTGCCCCACGTGTTGGCGGCCGTGCTGGTGCAAATGGGCGAGCGGCTGCCAGGGCAGTTTATTGCCGGCGGCAGTTGGCGCGATCTCACCCGCGTGGCGGGAAGCCCGCCCCCACTGTGGGAAGAAATCCTGAGTGCCAATCGCCACGCGGTGGGCGAGGCACTGGCGCAGCTGCGGGCCGAGCTTGAACTGTTTGAGTGCGTGCTGGCTACCGACGACCACGACGCGCTGAGGCGATACCTCACCGACGCGGTGGCGGCGCGTCACCGGCTGGGCGGCCAAGCTTCGCGCGAGTCCGGTTAAAGGCTTCACCGAAGCGACGCGGGTACCCTCTCGCTCGCATGCGCTTGACGGTGACGCTTTCGACTCCCTTACGGGGTTCTGTCCGACCTCCGTCGGATAAGTCCCTCACCCACCGGGCCTACCTCTTGGCGGGCTTGGCCAAGCCTGGATCCCTCAGCTCGGTGCGAGATCCGCTAGAAGGCGAGGACTGCGTGGCCACGTTGCGGTGTTTGGGCGAACTCGGGGTGGTCGTCCAGCGCACCCCAGGCGTTACCTGGATCACGTCGCCGGAGGCGTGGTCGTCGCCTTCGGCTCCCCTGGATTGCGGCAACAGCGGTACCACCATGCGCCTGATGGCCGGGTGCCTGGCATCGCGCGAAGGGCTGCAAGCCACCCTCGTGGGCGACGAGTCACTCTCGCGCCGACCCATGGCGCGCGTCGTTGCCCCGTTGCGACTGATGGGCGCCGAGGTGGAAGGCGATTTGCCACCTCTGGGAATCCAGGGCCGGGGGTTGAGGGGGATTGATTACACCTCGCCGGTGGCCAGCGCCCAGGTTAAAAGCGCCATTCTGCTGGCGGGCCTGCGGGCCAGCGGCGAAACCTGGGTGCGCGAGCCGGCGATCAGCCGCGATCACACCGAGCGTATGCTGGCGGCCCTGGGGGTTGTGGTTCGGTACGACCCGGAGCGTGGGGTGGGCGTTACCGAGTCGGAACCTTGGGGGGGGTTTGATGTAGGAATTTCGGGCGATATCTCCAGCGCCGCGTTTTGGCTGGTGGCCGGAGCAATGGTTGTTGGTAGCGAGATAAACCTCCGCGACGTGGGCGTGAATCCGACCCGTACCGGCCTGTTCGACGTGCTGGACCAAGTGGGCGTGCACTACGAACGTGGCGAGTTACGCGAAGCGATGGGCGAGCCCGTGGCGGACCTCACGGTGTGGACCACGCCGCAGCGCGCCCCGTTTGTAATCGCAGGCCCGCTCGTTCCGCGACTGATTGACGAAATTCCGGTGCTAGCGGTGCTGGCGACCCAGTGCGCGGGGCGCACCGTTATTCGCGATGCCGCGGAACTCCGGGTTAAGGAGAGCGACCGAATCGCTCGGATGACCGAAGGCCTGATCGCCATGGGGGCCATTGTTGAAGCCACGCCCGATGGCTTTTTGATTGACGGCTCCACCCCGCTGCACGGCGCCACCCTAGACGCGCGGGGCGATCACCGCTTGGCAATGGCCTTTGCCGTGGCCGGCATGATCGCCGACGGCGAGACGGTGATTGAGAACGCGGACTCGATCGCCACCAGTTACCCCGACTTTATCACCCACTGGGAGGCCCTGCAAGTTGTCTGATCTGAACTTAGTGATCGCCATCGACGGACCCGCCGGGGCAGGGAAGAGCACGGTGGCCAAGCTCCTGGCCGAACGGCTGGGATTGCGCTACCTGGACACCGGCGCGATGTACCGCTGCGTAGCCCTCGCCGCCAATCGGGCCGGATTAACCGCCCAGGATGGCGACGCCGCCGCCGCCTTGGCCCAAGGCCTGGCGATTGATTTTGGGGCGGGCGACCCCCCTTCGGTATGGTTGAATGGTGAAGACGTCAGCGAGGCCATCCGCACGCCTGAGATGGCTGAGTTGGCCAGTGCGCTCAGCGCTTTCGCGGCGGTGCGTATCGAACTCGTGGCGCGACAGCAAGCGCTGGTTCAGCACGGCGGATGGACTTTGGAAGGCCGGGACACCACCACCGTCGTCGCGCCGAATGCGACCCTGAAGGTGTTCCTGACGGCGAGCCTGGAGGAGCGGACCCGGCGGCGACACAACGACTTGGAAGAGCGCGGCATGGTGGTGCCGGGTGACCTGGCCCGGCAGATCGCGGACCGAGACCACCGTGACTACACGCGATCCGAGAGCCCGCTGAGCGTGTCGAAGGATGCCTTGGTCATTGAGAGCTTCGGCGTTTCTCCGGGCGATGTGGTGGACCGCATCATCGCCCACCTCCCCTAGCTCCCCTCGTCATTTTAGGCAAAGGCCACAACATTCTTGGCGCGGATTGAGTAGAACCAGCACATGCTCTCACCCTACGATTGGCAAGAAGGCATCGGGCACCGTGCGGGTTTCGTCGAGTCGCGGATCGCGGGCGGTACCCCCGTCCTGGCAGCCAGCCTCCCCGAAGGCATCGTCACGGTGACGGTGCGTCGGCAAGCCCGCAAGCTGTTCGAGATCTACGACCGCTTGATGATGGGAGCGATCGGGCAACAGTCGGACATCGAGAGCCTGCGAACCGCCGCGATTGACTACGCGCACCAAGAAGGTTTTCAGCGGAGCGAGCAGGACGTCACGATTCAGCGTGTGGTGGGGGCCCTTAGCCAACCCATGAAGCGGGCGTTCTCGGATTTCAACAGCTCACCGCTGGTGGCTCGGGCGCTCTTTGCCGAGGTCGGCGTCTCGTCTAAAACCGATAAGTATTTCGTGCTGGACTACGACGGCGATTACAGCGTGCGGCAAGACTGGGCGTTCTTGGCGGGCAGTGAAGAAGTCGCCGGGCGCATTCGCACGGCGATGAACGAACTGGACCGTGCAAGTCTGACCCTGGAGACGGCCGTCCCCGCGCTCCAGGCCATCTGGGCATCGGTGGTTGAGCCCGAAAATCCCGACTTTGTTAAGCTGACAGTTAACCTGCGACCCGAGACCGCGATCCTGCGTCGCGGCCCCGAGATCGAACGCCGTTTCCGGCTCCTAACGCCCGAGTAAACGCCTAAGGCGCTCGGTAAGCGAAGTCGCCCAGACCCCGGGCGACCTCGGCGGGAGCGTCCTTATCGAGCGTCGTGATGGTGAGCGTGCGCTCTTTGGTGCGGGCGGTGATGCGGGTGGCAATGCCCTCGCCGTACATCACATGGCCGTTTCCGGCCAGGATAACCATCGCGGCGCGGGTGCCCGGTCGGCGACCGAATGCCCGGAGGGCGCGATCGGCCATCCCTTCGTCCCACAGGACTTGCGCGGCGTACATCCGTCGACCGGAATCGCCCGTCATCGGGTGCCCGCCCATCAACGAGCCGAAGATCGCCTGGTGGGCCTGATTATCCAAGTGAAGCGGCGGCACCTGGCCGTACGCCTCGGCGGGCAGCGCTTCCGGTCCCCCGCGCCCCACGGTTCGCACCCAATCGCGCGGGACATTCAGTGCCACCAAAGGGATCCGGTGCTCACGGGCGACCGTGAAAATGGGACGGTAGATCTCGAAGGCGAAGCCCCACTCCGTTTTCCACTGGCTGGCCGTGATGAAATCCGCTTCCGTTTGGCCCCCGAGGGACCACGCGTTGAGGTCGCGCTGACGGGGGAACGTGAACTGCTCAAAGCCGACTATCACCGGTCGCCCCGAGTTGGCCATGGCGGCGATCACATCGGCCTGGAACTGGTGGTGGGCCGCGTTATCGTGGCTCTCGCCAACCAGCACAAACCGCACTCCCTGGGCGGCTCGCACCACGTCGGCCAGGGTGGCCGGTCGGCCCGTGCGAAGGTCCGTCAGTCCCGGGCCTGCTTTCACTCGGCCCGGCCGGCCGATCGCCAACTGGTGGGGATCATTAACGGCCGCGGCGGGGGCCGGTGTGGTGAGGGCCGAGGGCCGGGGCGCTTGCGGGACGGTCGTGCCGAGGAGAACCAATCCCAGCGAGAGGAGCGCGTACGTCATAGTCCCAGATTACCGTGACCTTTGTCCTGTCTCTGGGATAGATGGAACCTTCCCGCGTGCAAATGCGGTAGGTTCGCATCGTACTGGGCGCGGCGCGTTCCGGTTTTCTGGAGGCATTCATTTGAACCTTTTGTTCCTCACTGCGTTGGCCGTATCGATGACGTCCCAGCCGGTAACCGCTCCGGCGGGCCAAACCACCCGACTCATTCGACAACCTGACATTTACGGCGACACCCTCGTCTTCATGTACGCCGGGGACCTCTGGTCCTCCCGTACCGACGGCGGGGTGGCCCGACGTCTAACATCGCATTCGGGCATTGAGTCCAGTCCTCAGATTTCTCCCGACGGCAAACTCGTCGCTTTCACCGGTGCTTACGACGGCAACACGGACGTTTACGTGATGTCGATCGAAGGTGGCGAACCCACCCGACTCACGTGGCGCCCGGCTTCCGACACCGCCGTAGCCTGGACCCCGGACGGCAAAATCGCGTTTAAATCGGTGCTTGGCGCCCCCGGCGCGTTCACCCCCAAGCTGTTCCTGATTGACCCCAAGGGCGGCGTACCTCAGCCGTTGCCGATCAACGAGTTCGACCGAGGTTCATTTAGCGCGGATGGCCAAACCGTGGCCTACAATCGCCGAGGGTCGCACGCGTTCAACTGGCGCTCCTACCGGGGCGGCACGCAAGGTGTCGTCAGCTTTTTCGACCTGAAAACCCTGAGCTACAAAGAGGTGCCGCACGGCCGCGAGAATAGCTGGTTCCCCATGTGGGTTGGCAACAGCGTCTACTATGCATCCGACAAGTCCGGCGTCATCAATCTGTGGCGCTTTGATCCGCAGTCCAACCGCTCGGTCGCGGTTACCGACTTCAAGGATCAAGATGTGCGCTGGCCGAACACCGACGGCAAGACCATCGTGTTCGAGCAGAACGGCTACCTCTCCGCGCTGGATATTGCCAGCGGTAAGGTCCGCACCATCAACCCGCGCATCGTCGGCGATAAGCTCAGTGCTCGTCCACGAATGATGCGCCTCGGCGCGGCCGTCTCGAACTTTGCCGTCTCCCCTAGCGGAAGCCGCTTGGCCATAGAATCCCGCGGCGAGATCTTCTCGGTGCCCGCCAAGAACGGCGAAGTTCGCAATCTGGTGCCTAGCCCGGCGGCGCGTCAAATCATGCCGTCGTGGTCGCCCGATGGACAGTCCATCGCGTACCTGGACGATTCCTCCGGTGAGTACGTCCTCTACACCGCCCCGCAGCGGGGCGGCCCGTCGACGGCGCTCACTAGCGGCAACCTCTTGATCGAGGGCTACCGATGGTCGCCCGACAGCAAGAAAATCTTGCTCGCAACGCGCGACAACAAGCTCGTGATATTGGATGTCGCCACGAAGTTGCGGGAGGTCGTGGTGGCCAGCCCGACCGGCGTTAGCTTAGGTGATTGGTCGGCGGACTCGCAGTGGATCGCCTACATTGAGGCCGGGCAGAATCTTAACGGTCGCGTGTGGTTGTACGACGTCCAGGAGAAGAAGAAGCACGCCGTGACGGAGGGCTTCTTTAGCGATACGGACGTCTCGTTCGACCTCACCGGGAAGTACTTGTACATCACGAGTTGGCGTAGCTTTGTGCCCGACTTCGGACCACTCGAAATCCAGCTGGACTTCTCGCCCGGGCAGCGCGTCTACGCCATTCCGCTAACCCGCGAAGCCGCCGATCCGATGGTGCCCGAAGGCGACGAGGAGCCCGAGAAGAAGCCCGAGGACGCGAAGCCCGCCGCGCCGCAAGGGGCCCCGCCCTCCGGCGGCGAGTCGGCTAAGCCCGCCACCGCCCCGCCCGCGACTCCGCCGACGGCTCCCCCCGCGACGGTGCCCCCGGCCACTCCGCCCGCCACGCCTCCGGCCGAGCCCGCCAAACCAGCCGAACCGGCCAAACCCACCAAGTTCAAAATCGACCTCGACAACCTCGAAGGCCGAATGTTTGCCTTGCCGTGGCCCGTCGGCAGCTATGGCGCACTGGTCGGCGGCAACAATGGGGCTTACGTGGTGACAGGTGGCACATTGAAGTTCTTCGACATGGGCTCGCGCCGACCGGTGGACCTGCTGACCGGCGTCACCGGGCTGGACTTTAACCCGAAGCGCACCAAGATCGCGTTCCGCGCGATGGGAGTAATCGGGATTGCTGACACGCGTCCGGGCATCGACCCGAACGCAAGCCGCGTGGCGCTGGACGACGTCCAGGCGATGGTGGACCCGCGAACTGAGTGGCGACAGATCTTTAACGAGGCCTGGCGCTACCAGCGCGACAATTTCTACGATCCCAATATGGTGGGCGTGGACTGGAATAAGGTGAAGGCCACCTATGAGCCGTACCTGGCGGACGTTGCCCACCGCGACGACCTGAACTACGTCCTTGGCCTGATGATCGGCGAACTGGGAACCGGTCACGCCTACGTGGGCGGCGGCGATACGGGCGGCGGGACCCCACCCGTCCCAATCGGAGGCCTTGGTGCCGATTTTGGCGTGAAGAACGGCGTCGTTATCTTCGAAAAAGTCTTCCGAGGTGATAACTGGAACGAATCGATCCGGGGGCCGCTCGTCGCGCCTGGCGTCAACGTTAAGGCCGGCGACTACCTGTTCGCGATCGACGGCAACCCCGTCTCGGTGGACGAGGATCCGTACCGCTGGCTGGTCGGCAAGGCCGGACGCCTCGTCACGCTCTCGGTGGGCGACACGCCCGATCCCGCGAAGGCCCGTAAGGTCACCGTCCGGGCAACCGGCGACGAGCAAGCGATCCGCTACGCCAGCTGGGTCGAATCGCGACGCCAGTACACGCTTGAGAAGTCGGGCGGAAAGCTGGGCTACATGCACGTGCCCAACACCAGCGAAGAGGGCATGATCGGCTTCGTCCGGGGCTTCTACACCCAGGGCGAAAAGGAAGGTTGGGTGATCGACGAGCGCTTCAACGGCGGTGGATTCATCCCCACGTTCTTTACCGAGCGCATTGGCCGCCGGTTGGAAGCCGTGGTGCATCCTCGCTACGGTGCGCCCACGCCCTACCCGTTCCCCACGATGGTCGGGCCTAAGGCGTTGCTCATCAATGCTTACGCGGGATCCGGTGGCGATATGTTCCCGTGGCTGTTCCGGCAGAACAAGCTTGGTCCGCTCATCGGCACCCGTACCTGGGGTGGACTGGTCGGCATCGCGGGCTCGGCCCCGCTGGTGGACGGTGGGTTCCTCACCTCCCCCTCGTTCGGAATCTACGATCCATATAAGGGCGAGTGGATTGCCGAAAACATGGGCATTGAGCCGGACATTGAGGTGGACATGAGACCGGACCTCGTGGCCCGAGGCCAGGATCCCGAGCTGGACAAGGCCATCGAAGTGCTAAACGCGGAAATTAAAAAGAATCCGCGCAAACCGATGCGCCGCCCGGCCTTTCCCAACCCGCGCGGACGCTAAGTCCGCCCGGTTCCTCCCCATCGGCCCGCCCCCGGATCTCTCCGTAGGGCGGGCCGGATCGTGGGGAGGGGCTATACTCCTCGTGTGCAGCACCTTCACGGAGACACGCTGAAGGAGGAGTGCGGCATTGTCGGGGTCTATACTCCTTCCTCTGAAGCCGCCCGGACCGCCTTCTTTGCGCTTTTTGCCCTCCAGCACCGGGGGCAAGAGTCGGCGGGTATCGCCGTGTCGAACGGCCGTCAGGTTCGCATGCACAAAGATATGGGCCTGGTGAGCCAAGTCTTTAACGAAGAAGCCCTCCTAAGCCTGCCCGGCCATCTGGCCGTCGGGCACACGCGTTACAGCACCACCGGGGCCAGTGTTCTTCGCAACGCTCAGCCCATCTACTGCCAATCCGTGGTCGGCGAAATAGCTGTTGCCCATAACGGCAACCTCATCAACGCCGTAGAATTACGACGCGATATGGAGGCCGAGGGCGAGCACTTTAACAGCACAAACGACTCGGAGGTCATTGCGCGGTTACTGGTGCGCTACCTCGACCAAGGCCCCGAAGTCGGCGTACGCGCCGTCATGGAGCGTCTGCAAGGCGCGTACAGCGTCGCCGTCCTCACCCCCAACCGAGTGCTTGGTTTCCGAGATCCCTACGGCGTGCGACCCCTCGTCGCCGGTCGGCTGGCGGACGGCTACATAATTGCCAGTGAATCCTGCGCGTTTGGCCCCGTGGGGGCGACCGTTGAGCGTGAAGTCAATCCGGGCGAGTTGGTGGTGCTGGACGAAGATGGCATCCATTACGCCCAGGCCGTGCCCGCCCGCAAGGCGGCGATGTGCCTGTTCGAGTTCATCTACTTTGCCCGCCCCGACAGCCAAATGTACGGCACCACGCTCTACGCTGCCCGCGAGCGCATGGGGGCGAGCCTCGCCGCCGAGCACCCCGTGGAGGCCGATGTGGTGGTGCCCGTACCCGACAGCGGCATCCCCGCCGCCCTCGGATATAGCAAGGCCAGCGGCATTCCCTTCCGCGAGGGGATGATGAAGAGCCGCTATATCCACCGTACGTTTATCCAGCCCGACCAGCGGATGCGCGAACTCGGCGTTCGCATGAAACTCAGCCCGCTGGAACAGCACATCACCGGACAGCGCGTGGTGCTGGTGGACGATTCCATCGTTCGCGCCACCACCACCCGACAGATCGTGCGGTTGATGCGTGACGCCGGTGCCCTTGAAGTTCACGTTCGCATCACCGCCCCGCCCATCGTATACCCCTGCTTCTACGGAATCGATATGGCCAGCAAAGGCGAGTTGGCGGCGGCGCGCATGACGATCGAGCAGATTCGCGAGCACATCGGCGCGACCTCACTGGGCTATCTGAGCATTGAAGGCGCGGCCGAGGCGGTGGGTAAGGGCGAACGCCGATTCTGCCTGGCGTGCTTTAACGGCGAGTACCCCATTCCGGTCCCGGCAAACCTCACCAAGCAGGCTTTCGAGATGCCTCCGGATGTCGGTCAAATTGCCACCGTCCAAAAATCGCAAACGGCCCTCATCACGGACTAAACGTCCGCGTTGAGGGCCGGGGTCCGGGCTTGAAGTCGCGGCTAAAACGCGCAGCCGTGGAGCTTGCCGCCCTGCGGGGGCTTAAACGCCGCCTTAGGAATCGTGTGCCCCTCCCGGCGGAGTTGCGCCAGGGCTTCGTCCACGTTGGCCGGGCTAATTCCGGGCCATAGCTTCGACCAAGTCGGCGTGCGCCGGTTGCCGATGGCGCTAAAGTCAAACGCGGCTTTCGCCCCGAACGAATCGATCAGCACTTTCTTGGGATCTGGGATCAGCGGGAACTTAAGCTTCCACTCGGCGGCCTGCTTCTTCAGCAATGCCGGGTCAGCATCGACCACACCTATTACTTGCACCGAGGTTTTGAGTTGGGCGGCAAGATTATTCAGGGCGTCCACGCCAAACGGCACCGACGGGCAGCCTTCCTTTAGGAAAATGATCAGGGTCGGCCGCTGCGTAAACGAGGCCGGGGTGTACGTTTGGCCGTCCGTACCCACCGCCGTAAACTTGGGCACCAGGCTGGATCCGGCCCAGGCGAGGGCCGCCGCTGCCAGCGCGAGTCCCGTCCCGACCCACCGGGAGGACGCTCCATTTCGATGAGATTTCATCAATTTCATACAGAGCATCCTACCCAGTGCGTGGAGGGTCTCAGAGCCGTTTGCCTCACACCGGCGGGGTAGCGACGGCCAATCGGGCGAGGACTTGGCCCTGGGCTCGAACCTCGGCGATCCGGATCACCGTCAACGGAGGGCCGCCCCAATTCACCAAGTCTCCCGCCATCAGCGGGTCATCGTAGAGGGTCAGCAGGGCGTACAGCGGCCGGCCCAACGCGTCGACATCGGCGTTGGGCAGCCACGTTCGAGCTCCCGAGGGCGAGAGCGGCGTCACGATCATCCGGCGCAAACTGACGCCGATCGTGACGTTCTCGCCGCCGGCGGTGATCAGCCCGGCAATGCGGGCACGTCGGGCGTTGGTCGGGCTCAGGGCTCTCCCCCCTTGCCCGCCCGGGCGCGGATTGCGCCGGGAATGGGGGCGGCATCGGGTAGCCGAAGGAAGGGGCGCAGGCGACGCCACCCCTGCTCGCGCAGGCGCTCGGCGTCGCCAACCGGGGCCGGCCCCCGCACTTCCAAGCCCGCCAGGATCAAGGTGTCGCTCCAACCGGGTCGGCGGCGCAGCTGGTTTATCGCGTCCGCCGCGATCACTTCACTGGCCCCCAGGTTTAGCCAGGCCTGCAATCCCGCATCGGTATCGGCTAACGCGCTGGGAAGCAGGGCATAGGCGATGGCCGCCAGCGAGACATCCAGCAGGGCCTGCAGGTCCGTATCCGCGTCGGCCACGGTGATCCCCACGCGTTGCTTCAGCGTGGTGAGCGAGACGACTAGCGGCACGGGGGACCTCCGGCGGGTGGCTCGGGAGGCCCGATTCTTTCCAGGATGCGACGGATCAACCCCGCCTGATCCCTGAGGCCGACGTCAAGGGCGGCGACGGCGTGCTCCAACGCCGTCCAAGCCTCCGCCTGGCGGCGGAGGCTCTCTTCAAGGATCGAACCGAGGCGGTCGGCCAGGTGGCTTTGGTTCCCCAGGCTAAGGCGGGCGAGGGCGAAGGCCGAAACGGCCACCACCCCCAGCAGACTCCACAACTCCGGCGTCGGGTTCATCGACGGCGGAACGCCCGTCCCGCCAGTTCGGCGGCGCGACGGAGCGCCTCCAACTCTCCCGAGAGTATCCGCAACTCGTCGCGGACGGTGTCCGCTTCGGGACGGTTGCGCAAACGGGCCAGCGCCGTCTCCACCCGTTGGGCCTGGTCTAGCACCCGCCGGCCTGCCACCGTCAGACCCGCCAGCGCGCCCAGCGCGCCGCCCACCCCCAGCGTTCCCAACCACGTAGCCACGTCCAGCAAGTTCACAAAAGCCCCGCATAGGCCGTCTGCCACAGGCCGTAACCCACGTTGTAGCGCGCGCGGACGCCGTAGTGGTAGCGATCGCGGAACCACGCCGAATCGCTGCCGTTCCCGGCTTCCATCGCGCTAAACTCCACCGGCACGTCGCTGCGTTGCTGCAAGATAACGCCGCGGATCGGCCGCTTCGTGTCCAGCAGGAACCAGTGATCGTCCGTCAGGCCCTGCAAGAACGGCGAGACAAGCAGTCGAAACCGGCCGTGGAACGCGTTGAGGTACGGCGTGGCCCCCGAAGTGTCGGTGATGTTCCCCTTGTAAACCACCACCGGGCTCTGCAGTAACTCGGTGGCCAGCCACTGATTCTTAGGGCCGACCACCAGTGTGTCGGGCGAAATCCCCAGTGGGGTCCCGGTGTCGTCGGGCACCAGCATCATTTGGTTGATGCCGGTGGCCAGCGCACCGGCGCTGAGCGGATCCAGGGTGCGGTTAGCCCAGGTGGCTCCGGTTGGCAGCGTGCGGCCCGTGTTAAAAAACGTCTGGCCATCGTAGGCCAGGGCGGTGGCCCCATTCGAGAGGGCCTCCACCACCATCTGCTGGCGGTGAGTGGCCACGCGGAACGCCAGGTCGCGCACCCGCAGTCGAATCAGCTCAAGCTGGTCGTCCTCCATGGCCCGACGCTCGACCGCCAGGCTGCTCTCGAAGACCTTGTCTTCGATGGTGGCGGAGGCGACGCCCAACCCCGACGGGCGGCGCTCATCCAGGAACTCGCGCATAGGCGGCGGCGCGCCCAGCCACCCGTACTTTTGGATGGGCTTCGTCGTCTGGATGATCGTGGCAATTTGTTCGGCTACCGACTGATCCAACTCGCTGCGGTACGCCAACGCAAACTCGGCTCGCAGCCCAGGGACCATCAAATCGGAGAGATCGCTTTTCGCGACAGGCATGCTTCACCTCCTGGTGAAATCGTTCGGTTTCCTAAAAGGAATAGTTGTCGATACGGACACGGACGCCCGCCGCGCCGGTGCTCGTGGTCTCAAGGCCCACGATCGTCCCAACCTTGTAGGCGTTGGTCAGGCCCGCCGCCAGGACTTGAACTTCCCAGTCGCTGACCGCGTAGACCTCCTTGCCCACGTCGCCCAAGACCGGCGAGTAACCGGCCGCTGCGCGCATGACAAAGGCCCCGGACTTGGTGATCGCGATCGGTTTCTCCCCCGCGACCCCGGCCGAGTTGTCAACGGTCTCGTTGGCCACGCCCACAAAACGCAGTCCGGCCGTCGCGTGCGTCATCGGGGTCGCGTGGCCGTTCGTGTTCACGCCGACCATGGCCCCCTTGAACAGTTTGAGTGAGTTCGCCCGGTAGGAGACCACCAGGCCCGGACGTTCGAAAGCCTCGTAGGCTTGAGTTAATGCTGGCATGAAAACCTCCTGAAGTTGGCCGTCAGACCGACGGCGACGTGGTTCGCCCTTCGGCGATGACCGTGAGGGGAACGTCGGGGAAGTGGGTGCGGTAGAACGCCTCCTCTTCCGGAAGGAACAGCGCGTGCCGGGGGGCGGACGACACCGGCGCCGTCTCGCCAAACCCCACCGGCGGGATCGCCTCGATCAACTGCGCGATCCACCGCGCCACCGGACGTTGCGCCTCGCCGAACCCCACGAAGGTGTCGCAGGCCATCAAGGCGCGTGCCGCCTCGGCTTGGGCCGGGGTCAGACGACCCTCGTTCAGCCATTGCGTCACGCGTTGGCCGGCTACCTCGGCGCGGCGCTCCGCCTGCATCCGCTCGCACTCGCGGCGCCAATAGGTGGCGTCTGGCTCCAACAACTCCCCGGTAAACGCCACCGTCGCCCCAAACAGGCGCGCATCCGCGATGCGGGGCTGCTGCACCAAACTCACCTCAAGGATCGCATCTAGGTCGGCGCTCAGCCCCAGCGAGAGCGACCGCGCCCCCGAACGTTCGATCAGAGCGTGGGCCTCGGGTGAAAACGTAAGGTTTCCAAAAAGTTCGTTATCCGATGCGTCCACCTGAGTCAGGTAGCCCAGCTCTAGCGGGGAAGCCGCGTGTTCAATGAGGACCGGCACCGGCCCCGTAAAGCCGGCGACCAAGCGGGCGAGGTCCGCCTGGCTCACCGAGACGCCTTTGTCGGGATAGTCACCCGTTTCAAAAAGTTTTGCCCGGCGCGCGATCCAGTCGGCCCCAGGCAAGCCCGCCCGACGGGGCGGGGCGTGAGTGGTTTCTTGTTGATTCACCACTCTATTAGTAGACTAAAGTCTACTAATGTCAACCATGTCTAAATGCGCATACGTTCGCTGGAGAAGGATTCCTCGCCATCGGCCTGCGCGGCTCGGAGCTCACTGGGGAGCAACCCCAAGTATTCGCGGAACGAATCGCGGAGGGCCTGCGTGGACCCAAAGCCGCAATGAACCGAAATGTCGTCTACCACGCCATCCGTGCCCACCACCATCTCAACCGCCCGTTCGGTACGGCACCGGTCTACGTACTCTGGCAAACCGTAACCGACAATCGAGCGGAACGTTCGGCTGAGGTGGAACGGGGAATAGCCCGCGAATGCGGCGGCATCTTTGAGTGACCAGGACTGCACCGGGTTCTCCCGAATGGCCTCGAGTAGGGTCTCAATCGGGTCCGGCAAGTTCGCGTCGATGTGCGTAAGGGTAAATCTGAGGGACTCGGTGTAGGCCCCGCAGACTAGTTCGTGCAATCCGCCCAGCACGTGCGGGATAAAGGTTCCGGCCGTCTCTTGGCACGCGTTCATCACGCGATCAAAGGCAAGGCCGTTAGGGTCCCGGCGCGGGCAGTCTAGGATGTGGATTCCTTCGCCCGCCGGGCGGTGGGTAATCCAGTCAGCTAGGCCCACCGAAAGGTGTCCCGGCCAACCAACCAACATGCGGGCGTGGTTCCCGCGCGATGCTAAACAGACCTGGCGGGCCGGGCCGGGCACGATCATAAAAGCTCGCGGCAAGAGGATGCCAATGCGGTTGTCGGCCAAGCGTCCCGTCACCAGCGTGCCGGTTAAGTTGAGGATGCCGAGGCAGTGGCCCGCCTGAACTTCTACCGCCCACGCCATGGGTCGGCGGCGCATGCCGCGTTCAACCGTCGCGACAATTCCCACCTCGTCGATGACTCGACGTTGACCCACTTCGCCATCTTGCGCATTGGCTTGGTGAAAAACCTGGAATCCAGTGCTACGGGGCATTGACTCGCTACCACCCTGACGCTTCCTAGTATAACCATGCCCGAAGCTTTCTGTGAGCAGTTCCCCAGATAGATAAGGTATTCCCCCGCTAATGTCTCGGGGTTTTGATGTTGCCATTTTGGGTGCCACCGGTGCGGTAGGTCATGAATTCTTACGAATCTTGGCCACGCGCGGCTTCCCTATAAGACGCCTTAAACTGCTGGCTAGTCCTAGTTCAGCCGGAAAAACTTTACAATATGACGGCGTGGAGCTGCGAGTCGAGGCCCTATCGGCAGAAGCGCTGCAGGGCGTCGACGTCGCCTTTTTTAGTGCCGGAGCGGCCCGATCGCGCGATTTTGCCCCCGCCGCCCGGGCCGCCGGCACGTTGGTCGTGGACAACAGTAGCGCCTACCGGATGGATCCGGAAGTGCCGTTGGTGGTCCCCGAAGTTAACTTCGCGGCGATCCGGCCCACCGATCGGCTCGTGGCGAACCCCAACTGCACCGCCGCCATCTTGCTGATGGCCATCGCCCCGCTACGGGCCATAGGCAAGATTGAGCGCCTGATCGTGAGCACTTACCAAAGTGCCAGCGGGGCCGGCGCCGCCGCGATGCGCGAACTAGCCGACCAAACCCGCGACTCACTGGAGGGTCGCCCGGTGGTGCCGCGCATCATGCCTCATCCCTATGCGTTTAACCTGTTCAGCCACAACACGCCGGTGGATGATGACGGGTTCAACGATGAAGAGAATAAGGTCGTGGCCGAGGTTCGCCGCATCCTGGACGATCCTGCCCTGCGCATCAACATCACCTGCGTTCGGGTGCCGGTCATGCGCGCCCATTCCGAGAGCGTCACCGTAGAGTTCGACGGCCCCGCACCCGCCGAAGCCGAGATCCGCCGCGTCCTGGAGGCGGCCCCGGGCGTGCGGGTGGTGGACGACCGGGCGGGGAACCACTTTCCGATGCCCATCGAAGCCTCGGGCGAAGACGACGTGTTGGTTGGCCGGATCCGCGCCGACCGCTCGCACCCGTCCGCGATTCAGCTCTTCGTGGCGGGAGATCAGCTCCTCAAAGGCGCGGCCCTTAACGCCGTCCAAATCGCCGAGCGTATGATCGAAGCGGGCTACCTGTCCCATCCTTAGGGAGAGGTTTATACTAGGTTTTCGCTTCTAACCCGGCCCGCAGAGGCTTTTCGCGCCAGCCCTGGCGCATAATTTCGACTTGGGGATCTAGTCGGTAAGTCCCAAGGGAGAATTTAACTGAAATGAGCAAAAGGACATTCGGAATTGTCATCGTTGGTGTGGCGATGGTCACTGGCGCTCAAGCGCAAGTGTGGGACTTTGAGCGAGCCAACGGCTACAAAGTCGGCGAAGCGGGCGACGCGTTCGCTTGGACCGGCACGGGCGGCGGCGGTTCTGCCTATTTGAAGGTTGACGCTGGTTCCTCGGAAGCGGGTCTTTTTACGGCCGGCGGCTGGACAGTGACGGGCACGACCGGACAGACCGGAGTGGATTTGGTCAAGGACTCCTGGAGCGGCACGCCGAACAGCCAGCCGGGCGACCAATGGGTTGACCTCGCGGGGTCTCCCGGACCCGGCGGTATTTCCCGCACCGTAAAGCTGTTCAAGGGCAACCAGTACAAGCTGACGTGGGATTCGTTCCGCAGCAACTCCGCCTACGCGGTTGACGTGGCGCTGGGTTCGCTGTTCACAACGTCCCTCACTACGGCGCTGGACAACACGTGGCAGAATTTTAGCTCCGGCTGGATCACCCCCGTTTCTAGCATGGAGATCATGCTGACTTTTGCCACCCCGCAGGGTGGCAGCGGAAACGTTGGCCTGGACAACGTTAATCTGACGTCGCAAATTGATCCGAACGCCGATCCGGTGCCGGAGCCCTTCACCCTCGCCCTCGGTGCGGCCGGCTTGCTCGCCGCCGCCCGCCGACGCCGAAATCGCGCCTAACCGCGCGGGTCTCCAAAAACAGACCCCAACGGGTCGCCCGGTCTATACCGGGCGACCCGTTGTCCTGTATTCTTGAGGCGCGCCGCTGACTCAGCCAGACTGAACCTGTCTCCAGGCAGGAGAACCGGGAGCTGGTTGCGAACCATTGACCATGCTGCCGTTTTTCGCCATCGCCGGGGATGCGCCAATCGGATCTCAGCCCAATTCGGGCGAGCACGAACTGCACTACTCGCAGCCCGCCGAGCGCTGGACCGACGCCGTGCCCGTCGGCAACGGACGCCTGGGCGCCATGGTGTTCGGGCGACCCGACCGAGAGCGGATCGCGCTGAACGAGGACACCTTGTGGTCCGGCGGCCCGAGTGAGTGGAATAACCCTGGTGCCCGTGACGCCCTTCCCGAAGCGCGTAAAGCCCTGTTTGAAGGCCGATGGAAGGATGTGGACCCGATCGTTCGACGCATGCAGGGCACCAACACCGAGGCCTACCTGCCGGTCGGCGACCTCTGGCTGGAAACCCTAAATCCCGCGAATCAAGCAATCACGGACTATCGCCGCGACCTAAACCTGGACACCGCCGAGGCCACGACGCACTGGATTCAGGGCGGCATACGGCACGAACGGACCACGATTGCGAGTCACCCCGACCAGACGATTACGGTGCGGTGGACCGTCGACCGCTCCGGCGCGCTGGCGTTTGATGCCCACCTCACGAGTCCTCTCACTCACGCTAGCCGTAGCGACGGCCCAAATCGGGCGCGCATGGTGGGTCGCGCCCCGGCCTACACCGCCCCCGACGACCTTAAGCAAGACAAGCCGGCTCACGATAACGGCCCGGGCTTAAGGTTTGCCTCGATCCTAGATGTGCAAACGGAGAACGGCACGGTGGTCGTTGCCCCGGATGGCACGGTAAGCGTCCGGGGCGCAGATGCCGCCACCCTGACCCTCAGCATCCGCACGACCTTTCGCGACTACCGCACGATCCCGACCGATGAAGTGGGACCCGCCCTGGAGGCCGCCCGACGCGATGTGGAAGCCGCGAACCTGAGGGCCTGGCCCAAGCGCCGCGCCACGCATCGGGCGGATCACCAAGCCCTTTACCGCCGGTGCGCACTTACCCTACCGGCCCCCTCGCCAAGTGCCGCCTCGGCCACCACCGACGCGCGCATCGCCGCGTTCGAAGCCTATCCTGAGAAAGACCCTAGCCTGGCCGCGCTGGTGTTCCATTTTGGGCGCTACCTGCTGATTGCGTCGTCGCGACCGGGCGACCAAGCGGCAAACCTTCAGGGAATCTGGAACCAAGAGGTCCGCCCCCCGTGGAGCAGTAACTACACCGTGAACATCAACACGGAGATGAACTACTGGCTCGCCGAAACCACCAACCTCAGCGAGTGCCACGAGCCGATGCTACAACTCGGTCGCGACATCACCGAAGCCGGCCGCACCACGGCGCGGGTGAACTACGGGGCCAATGGCTCCGTGGCCCACCACAACATCGACCTCTGGCGACACACCGGCCCGGTGGGCCTGGGCGGGGGCGATCCCATTTGGGCGAACTGGCCCCTGGCGGGACCGTGGATGGCCCAACACCCGTGGGAGCGGTGGCGCTTCTCGGGCAAGATCGAGGACCTGCGCGCCGTTTGGCCGATCCTCCGGGCGAACGCCGAGTTCGCGTTGGATTGGCTGGTTGAGGACGCTCGGCCGGACGGGCCGAGGGACGCTCAGGGTCAACCTTACTTAGTCACGGCCCCGTCTGTTTCGCCCGAACTGGGTTACCGCGCCCCAGACGGCACGGCGGTCTCGGCGGGGATTGGGGCGACGATGGACCTGTCGTTGTACCGTGAAATCTTCACTCACCTGCAAACGGCGGCGGGCAAGCTGAACTCGGAACTGACGACCGAGGACCGGGCGCTGGTGGCCCGCGTGTCTCAAGCGCTCCCCCGAATCTTCCCGCTCAAAGTCGGCGCGCGCGGGCAGCTTCAGGAATGGGCATTTGATTACCTGGAGCAAGAGCTGCACCACCGCCATGTCTCCCACCTGATCGGCGTCCACCCGGGCGACGAGATCTCCCCGGACCGGACACCCGAACTCGCCGCCGCCGCCCTGCAAAGCATGACCCTCCGGGGCGACGAGGCCACCGGCTGGGCGATGGGCTGGCGTTTATGCCTGTACGCGCGACTCCGGCAACCCGAGCGGGCGTTCGGCATGGTGCGTCGTCTCCTGGCCCCGGCCATCACCCCAAAGGGCGAACGCGGGGGCCTCTACCGGAACCTCTTCGACGCGCATCCGCCGTTCCAGATCGACGGCAACTTTGGCTACACGGCGGGGGTCGCCGAGATGCTTCTCCAGAGTCACCATGACTGGATTGATCTCCTCCCTGCGCTTCCCGCAAGTTGGGCCGAAGGTGCCGTTCGGGGGCTACGGGCCCGGACGGGGATCACGGTCGACTTGGCGTGGCGGCAGGGCAAGTTAAGTCAAGCCCACATCGCTAGCGATCGCGACCAAACGATTCAGCTCCGATCACTCAGCGGCGGTTTACGCGCAACGCAAGGCGGACAGATCGTCCGGGATCAGCCTGTCGGAGACTCGCCCGCCGGCGTGCGCGCGTTCACGGTCCGGGCGAACATCCCCGTTATCGTCACCCTCACTCAGCCCTAGTCCCCAGCGGCTTTCCCACCGAGACCGTGCATGGCCGATGGGAAAGCCGCCCTCTTAAGCGCAACCGCGCCTTCAGACAGGCCGATGCTGGCGACCCCGGTTTCTAGAACAGTTCTGGTTCCAGAGACAGGTTTTCGATATAGGTCATCTCGAACTCGGGATCGGTGTTGAGCTCAATCACGTCAATTCGCTCGGCAACATCCGCCATCTCTTCCAGCAAGTTGCGGTCCAAGAACGCGAGGGTCGCCCCTCCCAGACTCGTGTTACCCACCAGCTCAACCGCCTCGGGCTGCAGCCCCGGCAACAGGCCGCACCCAATCGTATGGTCCACGTTGAGGTGCATCCCAAATCCGCCCGCCAGGCACACGCGGGGAAGGTCGGCGGTCTGCAGTCCAAAGCGTCGGGCCAAGGTCAAAATCCCGGCCGCAACCGCCGCTTTCGCCTGCAACAGCAGCGCCACGTCAACCTCAGAGATGTAGACCGGGCGTCGGCCTTGGGCGGTGCCAACGCGCAAAGCCCAACCCCTCTCGGCTTCCACAAAGGCTTCCGGATGGGCGGCGCGCACCGTGGGGTCAAAGCGCCCGGTAGCGGTGAGCAATCCCACACGGTGGCCTTCGGCCAGAAAGTCGACGTAGGCCGAGCCGCACACCCCGGACGGTCGCCCCCCGCCGATCACCTCAACCGCTACGCTCAACGGATCGGCCGTGAGATTAATCCGGCTGATGGCCCCCGCGCCCGCGCGCAGACCGCAACTCAGGCCCGAGCCCTCGAACGCCGGCCCGGCGGCCGTGGCGCAGCCAATCAATCGGTCCTCGTGGTGCAGCACCATCTCGCCGTTGGTGCCCACGTCCACCAAGACCGCCGGTCGATTCTCGTAGGCCAGGCCCGTCGCGACGACCCCCGCCACAATATCCGCTCCCACGTAGGCCGAAGCCCCGGGGAGGGTGTACACGGGAATTGCGCCGCCCGGCAGGCCAATGGCTTCGGCCGTACGAATCTGAGACTTCAGAAAGACGGGGGTGAAAGGCACGTGCCCCATCGAGGTCGGGTCTTCTCCCAACGCAAGGTGGAGCATCGTGGAGTTGCCCGACAGGACCCAAGCGGCGAGGTCCGCAACGGTGGCTCTGGCTTCCTTTAGTGCTTGGTGCACCAGCGGGGTGAGCGTTTCCCCCAGTACCGCACGTTGCATTTCGGCCAGCCGTGCGGGGACGGTGGCCACCAAGTTGATGCGCGTGAGCACATCGTCGCCCAGGTGCATTTGGGCGTTAAAAGACGCGGCCTTGCCCAGTACGCGACCATTTGTTGGGTCGACCAGTTGGACAACGACGGTGGTGGTGCCGATGTCAACGCACGCGCCGAGGCCGGTGGTGACGAGGGGGTCCCGCGCTACGGGAATGTCGATGCGGTAGTCGCCCACCACCTGCGGGGCGTAAGCCAACAGTGATCGCTGCGGCACGCGGACCCGCACGGTGGTGCCCGCCGGCCGGTAACAACACGCCCGAAACGGAACCGCGTCGTCCTCGGCCGAAATCGAGGTGGCGTCAGTTCCGCGCTCAATTTCGCCGCTTAAGAGTTCCAGCGTGCAACCCGCGCAGAGATCACGCTCGCCGCACCGCGTGTTCAAAGGAAAGTTCTGCCGTCGAAGCAGAACCGCGAAGTTCTCACGGGCTTCTGAGGCGGTTAAATCCAGGACGCGATGCCCTTCGGGAAGCTCCAGTTCTACTCGCATGATTCATTCGCAACAAAGGGAATGGCTTCGATGATGCGGTCATCGGCCGTCATCCGCAAGGTCTGTCCCGGCTCAAGAACCAGGAACCGGTCGCCGTCCCACCGGCCGTTGATCAGATCCCGTAGGAGGGCGGGATCGCCCGTGACTTGATCGTAGCCCCAGCCCAACCACTTCGCGCAGGCCTTCGTGTTCGCGCGCTCCTTGCGCACCTCGCCCGCCCCCAAGTGAACGAAGGTGGCCCGGTCGTAAGTCTTGAACCAGCTCTGCTCAGACTCCATCAAGAAGTCTGCGTTGTCTTCGCCGTACTGATCGATGTAGTGGTTCCGCAGGTGGGCGTACCGCTCGGGACCGGGGGGAAGATGGTTCTTGTTCCAGCCGGGGGAGTACCAGTAAGTGCCCGGGTGCGCCGCGACGTACTCCGCGTAGCGCTCGCGCCCGCCCAAGAGCAGCGTGATGCAATCGTGCGCCCGCACCACAACAATCCGGGCGGCCTGGGCGTGGACGCCCTCTATTCCCCGACTGCACAGGCCATAGCCGAGCGCGATCGCGTCGGGGTGGTACTCGGTTTCAACGGCCTCAATCGTTTCCTGAAGCTCTGTGCGAAGGCGAGGGGGCTTATCGTGCAACCCTTGTGGGAGCTGCACAACCTGAAGCGTCGGGCCATTTGGCTCCAGCAACGCTCCAATTTCGTCTTCAAGAACGGCGCATGTGATGACAACGAGTCGCACAGTAGTTCACCCTACCGGTCATCACCTTCGAGAACCGGCTGTTACCCATAACTTTTCGGTTAGTTTGGCAGGAATCCCGCAAAGCTGCGGCGAAACAGTCTACAACGCACTTGGGACGGATTAATATCGATCCGCCAGAGTCGTCTAACAGAACCTTGTTCCGAGACTGAAAATGAGCGAACTTAACGCCCTATCTGAAGCTGTCATCAAAGGCAGCCGTGCCGACGCCAGCCGTCTAACTCAATCTGCCCTGGATGCCGGGGTGGAACTGAATGCGGTTCTGGACGCCCTCGTCTCGGGAATGGACACCATTGGTCAACGGTTCCAACGCAACGAGGTCTTCGTGCCCGAGATGCTGATTGCGGCGCGCGCGATGAAGGAATCCATGCTCATCCTGGAACCCCTCCTGGTGGCAGCGGGGATCCAACCCGAATTCACGGCCGTGATCGGCACGGTACAGGGCGACCTGCACGATATCGGCAAGAACCTGGTGGCCATGATGTGGAAGGGCGCCCGGTTCAACGTGGTTGACCTCGGCACCAACGTCCCGCCCGAGAAGTTCGTGGCCGCCGTCAAGGAGCACCAAGCCGATATCGTTGGCCTTTCTGCCCTGTTGACCACGACGATGCCCGCGATGAAGCAAACCGTCGAAGCTCTGCGCGCGGCCGGCCTCGTCGGCGTGAAAGTCCTCATCGGTGGCGCACCGATTACTAAGGAGTTTGCCGATCAAATTGGCGCGGACGACTTCGCCCCTGACGCCGCCTCGGCCGTAGACGTGGCCCGTCGCTTGGTAGGCGCCGCTTAGTTCCCCAAGGGGGTGCTCAACGACGACTACCCCCAACCGGCACCAATCGCCATGCGCCACGTTAGCATGTCTGGACAAGAGCGCGTGAACCGGATGTTCCGGCGCCAGGACCAAGATTCCGTACCCCGTAACGAAAACTTCTGGGACGAAACCGTGGCCCGTTGGCGAACGGAAGGGATGGACATCGATCCCAACCTCTACCTCGGCAACGATTTTCACGGGCTCAACTGGAGCCAGGCCGAGGTCTACCCCGACCGGCACGAGCGCATTGCGGAAGACGAGACCACCGAGACCTTCTTTAACGTCTGGGGCGAGACCGTGAAGTACTGGAAGGGTCGCAGCGGTACCCCCGAACACCACGGCTGGCCCTGCCCCGACCGCGAGGCTTGGGATCGCGAAGTTCGCCCCCTTATGGTCAACGGATCGCCCCAAGTGAACCTGGACAGCGTCCGGAACGAACTCGCTCTCGCCCGCCGCAACGGCCGCTGGGCGCACCTCACCGGTATCGAAACCTTCGAGCTGACCCGTCACCTCATGGGCGACGAAACCACCATGATCGCGATGGCGTTGGAGCCCGATTGGGTGGTGGATGTCTCGCGCGTTTGCACCGACGCAATCCTGCGCGACTTTCAAGCGGTGGCCGACGCCGGCATTGAGTTCGATGGCGTTTGGATCTACGGCGACATGGCCTACCGGCGCGGCACCCTGTGCTCGCCGACCATGTACAAAGAGCTGGTCTGGCCCGATCACCAACGGCTGGCGCAGTGGGCGCATGACCACAGCGTGCCGTTCATCTTCCACACCGACGGCGATATCAATGGGGTCATCGACCTCTACATCGACGCCGGGTTCGACTGTCTGCAACCACTTGAAGTGAAAGCTCAGATGGACGTGCGCGAGTTGGCCCCGAAGTACGGTGACCGCCTCGCCTTATTCGGCAATGTGGACGTGATGGTGATGGGCACCAACGACCGCGACCTGATTGAGGCGGAAGTCCGGTCTAAACTCGCGGCCGGCATGGCCACTCGGGGTTACGCCTACCATTCCGACCATTCCGTGCCGCCCAGCGTCAGTTGGGAAACCTTCAAGTTCATCGTTGATCTCGTGGATCAGTACGGGAACTACACCTAGGCCAACACCATGACGCACCGCGAACGATTCCTCGCTACGATGCAGTACTCCCCGTGTGATCGGGGCATCATCACCGACTTTGGGTTCTGGGATGAGACCCTGGTGATCTGGCACGATCAAGGCTTGCCGGAGGGCATCAACCCCACGAACTACGGTCCCTTCTTTGGCGTGGACCCGTGGTCAGTGGACGCGGGTGTCAACGTCGGCCTCGCCCCGTGCTTCCCATGGATTCTCATCGAGGATCAGGGCGACCACGAGATCGTGCAGGACAACGAAGGCGTGCGCATCCGGCGCGGTAAGTTCATGGGCTCGATCCCCGAGCACATCGCCCACTTGCTGATTGACCGTGACAGTTGGCGCTGGCACTACCGGTCTCGCCTAAACCCCGCCACCGCCGCTCGATTGCCCGACCCCGAGTCGGCCCACTGGAAATCCATCATCGACCCGAACCGAACCCAAGCGACGGTGGTACTCGGCGGCAGCCTGTACGGCTGGCTTCGCAACTGGATGGGTATGGAGAACGTGTCCCTCGCCGTCTACGATGACCCGGCGTGGTTCGGCGAGATGGTGGAAACCATCGCGGATTGCATTGTGGGCTCCCTTCAGCGCGCCATCGACCAGGGCCTGCGCCCGGACGCGGTAGCGATGTGGGAAGACATGTGTTACAACCGAGGCCCGTTGCTCTCTCCGGCCCACTTTAAGGAGTACATGGTGCCGCAATACCGCCGCATCACCGACCTAGTGCGCAGCGTGGGATGCGAGACGATATGGGTGGATTGCGACGGGAATACCGACCAGCTCGTTCCGATGTGGCTGGATGCCGGAGTGAACACCATGTTCCCGATGGAAGTGGGCACTTGGCACGGCGAGCCTGTAAGCATGCGGGCCAAGTTTGGCCGCGACCTGCGGATGATGGGCGGGTTCGACAAGCACCTCCTGGCCGGCGATCCGCGCGGCATCACGGCCGAAGTGGAGCGACTCGCCCCGTTGGTGGAGGAAGGCGGCTTCATTCCGTTCCCCGACCACCGAGTACCACCCGACGTGCCGCTGGACCATTTCGTGCACTACCTGCTAGAGGCGCGCCGGGTGTGGGGCAAGAACGCCCCCGACCTCACCCCGATGCAGCCCACCCGAAGCCGCTTTGTGGCCTCCTAAAGGGTCACTCCCGCGGGAGCGTGGCACGGGTGACGCAAAGAGTTTCTGGTTTACCGCGCGCCGATCTCCTGGCCGGCTCCGGCGAGCCATGAACGAGTTGGGTGCGGAGTTCCCCCGGCTTGCATCAGGTCATGGCTCACCAAAACCGCCGCCAGGCCTGGAGGCCTGGGGACCGGGTTAAGCACGGCGGAGCCGTGCGCTCCAAACGGCCCGGCGGAGCCGTGCGTTACGTACTGCGGCGTCGCCGTGCGCTCCCGCCGAATCGCTCAACCGAGAACTTTGCGGGGGGAGAGCTTTGGCCGGTAGGCCCCGCCGGACTTCCCGGCAGCTTGGGCTTCTCGGTTAAGTTTCCCTGGCTTGCTTCACGTTTAGGTCTAACAAAGGCACCACCGGGCCTCCAGGCATGGTCCGCTGAGTCTCAGGCCCTTCCGATCCCGTAAACTGCGGCAATGGTTCTTCTTGACGGCCGGGCGCTCACCGGGCTGACCCTCCTCCGTTCCGGCAAGGTCCGCGAAGTGTTCGACCTTGGCGATGAGCTCCTCATCGTCGCCACCGACCGGATCAGCGCGTTTGATGTGGTGATGGCCAACGGAGTGCCCGACAAGGGCCGCGTGCTGAACCAAATGAGCGCGTTCTGGTTCGGGCACCTCGCCGCCGTCTGCCCGTCGCACGTCATCAGCTCCGACGACGGCGCGATCGCGGCCCGCGTCCCCGCCCATGCCGCGGCCCTTCGGGGACGATCGACCCTCGCCCGCAAAGCCCGCCCCCTGCCCGTTGAGTGCATCGCGCGGGGATACCTCAGCGGATCGTTCACCAAGTCGTACCGGGCGGCATCAAACGGGCAGGTACTAGACCACGCCTTGCCGCAGGGCCTCACCGAGGGATCGCGCCTTCCTGAGCCCATCTTCACCCCCGCCACCAAAGCCGAATCGGGGCACGATGAGAACATCACGTTTGCCCACGCCGTAAGCCTCGTGGGACAGGAAGTGGCCGACCTCGCCCGGCAGTGGACGCTACGCCTTTACGCCGAGGCCGCCGCCTACGCCGCCACGCGCGGGCTTATCCTGGCCGATACGAAGTTTGAATTCGGCCTGACCGACGATGGCCTCATCTGGATTGATGAAGCCCTGACGCCCGATAGTTCCCGTTACTGGGAGGCCGATGCGTGGTCGCCCGGAGTGGTCCAGCCCAGCTTTGATAAGCAGTACCTTCGTGACTATTTGGAATCCAGCGGTTGGAACAAGCAAGCCCCCGGTCCGGTCCTGCCGGACGACGTGATTGACGCCACCCGGGCGAAGTACCGAGAGGCTTTTCGGCGCGTCGTAGGACGCGAGCTGGACGTCTGATCGCCCATGTTCTGGCTCTACAATTTCTTGCTAACCATCCTCTCGCCGGTGTGGGTGCCGTGGATGCTGGTGCGCTCACGGCGCCGAAACGAGCCGGTGGACTGGCCAGAGCGCTGCGGCAACATCGAATCCAAGCTCGGGCGGGATACCGCGCGGATTTGGATGCACGCTGTGTCGGTGGGCGAGGTGATCGCCGCCCTCCCAATCCTGCGCGAACTGCGCCGTCAGGATCCTTCCGCGCGGATCCTGCTCTCGGTAACCACCAGCAGCGGGCACCGCACCGCCGTCGAGCATGCGGTGAACCTTGTCGACCAAGTCGCCTATTTTCCCATTGATGTCGTCCGGTTCCAATTGGCCGCCCTAACCCGGGTGCGACCCCACGTGGTGGCGATCATGGAAACCGAGTTGTGGATGAATTTCCTGTGGTCGGCCAAGGTGATCCAGGCGCGGACGATCCTGGTGAACGGGCGGATCAGCGACCGCAGTTTCCGGCGCTCGCGGTACCTCATGTTCTTCTACCGGAGTCTGCTGGCCAAGCTCGATGACGCGTTGATGCAAACGCCCGCGGATGCGGACCGCATCACCACGCTAGGAGCCCTTAAGGTGAGTGTGATCGGGAATACCAAGTACGACGAAGCCGCCGAGGTGAGCACCCTGACGGGACCCGCCGCGCGGGATCGGCTGGGGATTCCTGCGGATGCGCCGGTGGTCGTGGTGGGCAGTACCCGCGGCCCCGAAGAGGAAACGCTGGTGCTGGATGCCCTCACCCGCGCCGGCGTCCCCAACCTGCACGTGGTGTTCGCTCCGCGGCACGTGGAGCGCGCCCCGGATTTGGCGGAGGAGGTCCGCCGCCGAGGCCTGGGTGAACCCGCCTTGCGCTCGCGGGGAGAGTCCGGCCCGTTCCTTATTCTGGATACTTACGGTGAGCTGGGCTGGACTTACGCGGCTGCCGACGTGGTGGTCATCGGCGGCGGGTTCGTGAATCATGGCGGGCAGAACTTGATTCAACCGTTGGCGCACGGTAAACCCGTGTTGCATGGCCCCCACATGCAGAACTTTGCCGAGGCCACCCGGCAGGCCGACGAATCCGGCGCGGCGCGTGGCGCCGCCACCGCCGAGGAACTCGCCCTTGAGCTACGACGCCTCTTTTCGGACGAGCGGGTCCGCTTACCTATGACCATTGCCGCGCGGGCGATGATAGAGGGCTCCCAGGGCGCCAGTGCCCGGTACGCCGCCGCCATCATCGCGGCCCTGCCGCCGACCGACGCCCCCAAGTGGTAGAGGACATCGTGGCGCAACGCTCGTTTATTGTCGTCGGGGCTGGGCTGGGTGGTCTGGCCACCGCGCTTCGCTTGGCCCACCGAGGCCACCGGGTGACGGTGCTGGAGCGCACCGGCCGGGTGGGGGGCCGCAATCGCCCCGCCACCGTGGGCGATTGCCGGTTCGATGGCGGCCCGACGCTAATGATGATGCGCGATCCGTTTGAGCGACTCTTCACGGACGTCGGCGAGCGGATGCAAGACCACCTCTCGGTGAGCTTGTGCGACCCCAGCTACCGGGTGTTTTGGGATGACGGCGCGCGACTGGATGGCACCCCCAACGTCGCCCTCATGATTCAGCAGATTCAGGCGATGAGCGGGCAGAAGGACGCCCTCGCCTACCCGAAACTCCTGGGCGACCTCGCCGCGCTCTACCGCGATAGTATCCCCAACTTTGTCCGGAAGAACTTCGACTCACCGTTGGATTTCTTCGGTCCACGACAGCTGGCGATGGTGGCCCGCCACGGCATGATCGGCAACCTGGCGCGGCGCATCGAGCGGACGCTGGACGACCCCCGGCTGCGTATGCTGTTCAGCTTCCAAACCATGTACCTCGGGCTCTCCCCCTACGACGCCCCGTGGGTGTACGCCGTCCTGACCTACATGGAGTACGGCGAGGGCATTTGGTACCCGCAAGGCGGGATGGTGGAGGTCGGTGATGCCGTCGCCCGACTCGCGGCCCAACGCGGAGCCGAGATTCGGCTCAACACTGCCGTGGCCCGAGTGGAAGGGAACACGGTGGAGCTTGAAAGTGGCGAGCGACTCACCGCGGACGCCATCCTGATGAACGCTGACTTGCCGTATTCCGAGGCGAAATTGGAGCGCCGACCCGCCCCCCGCGCCGACCGTCGCCGCTACAGTTGCTCCACGTACATGCTGTACTTGGACTACGCCGGATCGCTGCCCCAATTGCTGCACCACAACGTCTTCTTTGGCGCGGATTACCGGTCGAACCTGGACGACGTGTTTCATCGGGGGAAGCGCCCCGAAGATCCCGCGTTTTACGCGTGCATCTCAGCGAGGACAGAGCCCGCGATGGCCCCCGTCGGGCACGAGAATCTGTACGTCTTGGTGCCGTGCCCCAACTTAGACACGCCCTTTACTCCGACGGACGCGCAAGCCCTTCGCGACCACGTTTACGGTCGACTGGCCCGCGAGGTGGGGTTCGATCCCGATCGGGTAGTCGCGAGCCAAGAGTACACGCCGAACGACTGGGCGCAGGAACTAAACCTGGAGCGCGGAGCTGCGTTTGGCCTGAGCCACGACTTTTGGCAGAGCGCGTTCTTCCGGCCTTCGAACCGAAGCCGCACCAACCCGCACCTGTTCTACGTGGGCGCGAGCACGGTGCCGGGAAACGGCTTGCCGATGGTCCTTATCTCGGCCGAACTCGCCGAGGATCGACTCGCCCGCGCGGGGCTGCTGTGAACCTCCCGCCCCAGGGCCGGGACCCTCGCCCTCAGGACGAAGGGTGGCTCGGGCGACAGGTCGGCGCGATGATTCGCCGGTCGTTGCGCGCGCGGTTTCACCAAATCGGGTGGGAGCCCTTCGCGCCGGAGTCCTTGCCCTCGGGGCCGCTGATCCTGTACGCCAATCACCACACTTGGTTTGATGGGTACCTCATGTACGCGTTGGTGACCCAACTCAAGGTGCGGTGCGTGGACTGGATTACCGAGTTCCACGCGTTCCCGCTGTTCGCCCGGGTGGGGGGCATGCCATTCCCGGCGGAAGATCCCGCGGTCCGGTCCCGCACCATCCGATCCACCCTACGACTGATGCGCGACGAGGGACGGTCCCTGGTGATATTTCCCGAGGGAGTGCTCCACCCCGGTCCCGAGGTCATGCCGTTCGGCCGCGCCTTGGCGCTAATCCAGCGCCAGGTGCCACACGCCCATTTGGTGCCGGTCGCCATCCACACAACCTTCGACCTGCACGAACGACCGGAGGCTTGGCTCCGTCTTGGCGAGCCGATTCGGGCGAGCTCGTGCGACGATCCGCGCGATGCCCTCGTAAAGTTGGGACAGGGGTTGGTTGTCTCGGTGCGGGACAATCCTGCAGAGTTCTGTGGGCTTTCCCCCGGAACGCTGGACGTCAACGAGCGATGGGGCCGAGCACGAAAACGGTAGGGAATCAGTTTGCCACGCGCGATGATTTCGCCGTGTGCGCGGCGTTGCACCGGCATTACGGCACCACCTATTACGTGAGTTCACGGCTGTTCCCGCGCGAAGTTCGTCAACGCGTGGACGCGGTCTACGGGTTCGTCCGCGTTCCGGATGAGTGGGTGGACAACCCTGGAACGCTCACGCGAGAGGATCAGTTGCGCAACCTCGAACGCTACCGCGAGGCGCTGATCGCCGCTCAGGCCGGGGTTCGGCCAGAGGATCCCGTGTTGCGGGCGTTTGCGGACGTGATGCAGGCCTCCCGCATGACGCTGGACGAGCCGCTTTGCTTCCTCGACGCCATGGTGATGGACCTCACCGTAACGCGCTACGCAACGTACGCGGACCTGCAGGCCTACATGCGGGGCAGTGCCTGCGCCGTGGGGCTCATGATGTGCCAAGTCGTCGGTGCCGCCCGAACCCCCGAGGTGCAACACGCCGCGATGGCTTTGGGCGAAGCCATGCAACTCACCAACTTCCTGCGCGATGTGGGCGAGGATTTGGCGCGGGGGCGCGTCTACTTACCGCAGGCCGATTTCGCTAAGTACGGAGTGTCCGAAGCCATGATTCGGGCCGGGATCGTAACCGATCCCTGGCGCGCGATGATGGGAGGTCAGATCTCCCGCGCCCGGGACCTTTACGGTCAGGCGGATCCTGGCATTCCGAACTTGCCGCCGCCCATGCGCCGGGCTGTCCGCATGGCGAGGCTCCTCTACGCCCGAATCCTGGACCGGATCGAGGCGAACGACTACGATGTGTTCGCGCGGCGCGCCCGAACCAGCTCTCGTGAGAAGCTCGGGGTCGCCGCCCGCGTATTGCTTGGCCGGTCTTGAGGCGGGAGACGCCAAGCGCTAGCTGCCGTATTCCAGGTAATCACGCTCGTCGTCCGGAAGGCGAACCGACAGCCCCGCAAGGCTGGAGTTCAACTCGGCGGGATTCTGCGGTCCGATAAGCGCCCACACCGGATAGGGTTGACTCAGCGCCCAAGCCAGGATCAGGGCTGCCACCGAGACCCCCTTGTCACTCGCTAGTTGCCGCACGCGCTCGCGGCGATTGGCGTTTTCAAGGTTGGCATAGACCCGGACAACGTCCGGGGTCTCGACGCCAAAGAAGTAGCCGCCGGCCTGGCTACTCCAGGCAAAGAGGGGGAACTGTGTCTCGCGGTGCCACTCGCGTTCGGCCGCCTTCACGGTGTGCGCGTCCGTCCACATGGGTTCGTTCACGGTGGCGAGGGACAGGTTCGGATTACTCAACGAAAAGCCCTGCAGGTCGTGGGCTTCGGCGTAGGCGTTAAAGGCTTGCACCCGTTCCACCGTCCAGTTACTCGCGCCCCACGCCTGGACTTTGCCCGCGTCGCGAAGCTCGTTCAGCGTCTCGACTAACGGCCCGACCGGCACCTCCGGATTGTCCCGATGAAAGACGAAGAAATCGCCCTGGGGCACACCGAGCCAAGCGAGGTTCTGGTCAAGCTCGCGGCGGATGGCATCGGGGGTGACTTGCGGCCCCTGGCGGTTGTGGTGGCAACCCTTGTCAAAGAGCACCACCTTTTCCCGGGCGTTTCGCGCCTGGATCCACTCGCCCAGAATCTGGTGGCCCTGCCCGCCATTGTAGATGTGGGCGAGGTCAACCGTGTTCACGCCCGCTTCCATCGCGGCGTCCATCAGCGCGAAAGAGGCTTCCTTGGTGTCGTGCCGGAACGTCATGGAGCCGATGATGAGGCGGCTGATGCCGCGCGGAAAGTGGGGAACCGAGCCGTACTTCACGCTTCACCCCCAAACTTTAAACCCGCCGACCGGCGCAGGCTATCCAAAGTTTCGGACACCCACAAGGTGTCGCGATGCGACATGAAGGGTGCTTGCTTTTTCTCAAGGAGTTGAAGGACTACGGTGGCCTGGTTTCCCCACAGGTGAGGTGGCCCCGCCTCAAAGACCCGCTCCGGCTCGCGACCATCCAGGTGGACGAAGATCTCGCCGCTACAGATCCACGGGCTTGGCAGATGAATCCGACCTCGCTCGCCGAAAATAGTGAAATCGTTGCGCAAGTTGGCGTGCACCGCCGATTGGAACGTCGCGCGGAGGCCTCCAGGGAACTCAAGCAATCCTGCGCCCATGCTATCGTAACCATTCCCGGCGGTGTGCATCGAGTACATCGCCTTCGCGGGGCGTTCGTCGGCGACCAGCAGGGTCATTGAGATGGGGTAGCAACCGACGTCCATCAAAGCGCCGCCGCCCAGTTCTCGGTCACCCCGGAAGTTGGTATAGGGCTTGCCCGCGTTAAAGCCAAACTCACCGTGGACGCTCAGGACTTTCCCGATCAGTCCTTCGTTCAGCATGCGCTTCACGGCGATGGTTTGCGGGTGACATCGGTACATGAAGGCTTCCATAAAGAACACCCCGGTCTCCGAGACGACCTGCAGGGCCTCTTTGGCGGCCGCGGCGTTCATGGCAAAGGGCTTCTCGCACAGGATGGCCTTGCCGGCGCGCGCGGCGCGGATCGTCCACTCGGTGTGTAGGTGATGCGGGAGGGCAATGTACACCGCGTCCACATCGTCGCGACTGATGGCCTCATCGTAGGTCGTGGGCTCACCGCCAAACTCGGCGCAAAAGGCACTTGCCCGATCTAAATCGCGCGAGCCAACGGCGACGAGTTCACCGCTACCCGATAAAGGAAGTCCCGTCGCGAACTGCTTGGAGATGGATCCGGCCCCTAAAATAGACCATCGAAGACGCTCAGACATGAACTCATTTTGAACAATCAGGATCACTTCCTGCTGTACTGCTTAATTGGCTCGCCGAATGGAGAAGTGGGCCAACTCCGCGAGCGTGCGGGTGTTTCCGGGTAACCCGGCCAGCGCGGCCAGGGCGCGATCGACGGCCGCCGTGGCTTCCCCGCGGGCGGCCTCCAACCCCATGAGGCCAGGATAGGTCATTTTCTGGCGCTCGCGGTCCGAGCCGACCGCCTTACCGAGCGCGGCCTGGGTGGACGTTTCATTCAAAATGTCGTCGGCAACCTGGAAAGCCAGCCCGACCTCACGACCGTACTGCTGAAGCGCGGCGACTTGCTCGGGCGTTCCACCGCCAAACTGCGCCCCAATCGCGCACGCCGCGGCAAACAGTGCCCCGGTCTTGCCGGCGTGGATCAGCCGGAGGCACCCGAGGTCTGGCGCAGCGCCTTCCGAGATAATGTCCAGTGCTTCACCGCCGACCAGGCCTCGGGCCGCCCCGCAAGCGACGGCAAGCTCGGCCGTCGCCTGAGCCCGCACGGCATCCGTAGCGTCGGCGGTGGCAAGGCACTCAAACGCGAGGGCAAACAACGCATCGCCCGCCAGGATCGCGATGGCCTCGCCATAGACCTTGTGGCAGGTGGGTCGCCCTCGCCGCAGGTCGTCGTTGTCGAGGGCGGGGAGGTCATCGTGAATCAGCGAGAAGCAGTGGACCATCTCAATGGCGCACCCGGCGTTGAGGGCGTCAGTCGCTTGGCCACCCACGGCCTCCGCTGCCGCCATCGCCATCGCGGGGCGGATGCGTTTGCCCGGGGCCAGGCAGGCATACCGCATGGCCGCAACCAGCGGAACGGGGGATTGGCCGGGGTCAGGAAGGAGGTCGCCAAGCCGGGGCTCGATTAAATCGGTGTAGGGCTTGAGTCCCATCGCGGCGTCCACATGGGCAGATTACCAGCGGACGGTCAGGGGCTTTGGTACACTGGCCCTAACTTATGGCGGTAGTTCGTCCCTTTCGTGGCCTTCGGTACCGTGCGGATGCGGGTCCGCTTGCGACACTCGTCGCTCCCCCTTACGACGTGCTTTCGACCGAGCAACGGGCCGAGTATGGGGCCAAGAGTCCGCACAACATCGTTCACCTGACCTTGCCGGAGCAACACGCGGATGACCGAAGCAAGTACGTGAAGTACGCCCGAAGCTCCTCGCGCTTGCAGCAATGGCGCACCGAGGGTCAGTTAGCCCCCGACGCCGAGCCCGCCTATTACCGCTACCGTCAGACGTTCACGGTGCCGGGCAGTGCCGTCCCGCAAGAGCGTCTCGCGCTGATCGGGCTCATTCGGCTGGAGCCCTACGACCGGGGCGTGGTGCTGCCGCACGAGCAGACGTTCCCCAAGCATAAGGAGGACCGTCTGCGGATCCTTGAGGCGACGCGGAGCCACCTTGAGTGCATCTTTGGACTCTACGAGGACGACGATCACGCCGCCCTCGACGCCATCCAGACCGCTCCGGGCCAACCCGTGGCGGACGTGACGGACGCCGAAGGGGTGCACCACATCGTTGAGCTGATCGACGACGCGGAGGCGGTGACGGCGATTCAGGCGGCCCTGGCCCCGCGAAAGGTGTGGATCGCCGATGGGCACCACCGCTACGAAACGGCCCTCACCCATCGGGCTAACCTTGGCGACCGAGACGGCGAAGTGGCCGAAGACTACATGATGATGGCGTTGACTAGCATGGCGGATCCCGGCCTGGCCCTCCTGCCCACGCACCGCATCCTCAAGCAGCTAATGCTAACGCCAGTTGAATTGAAGGCGCGGCTGGCCCCGCACTTTGCCATTGAGGACGTGCCCAACCAGGACTTGATGCGCCACCTAGAGGCCCACGCTCAGCCCGGCGCGTTCGGCATCGCCTTGCCCGGGGGCTATGGGATGTTCCTCAATGCGCATGACCCCGTCGCCATTCGCGCCGCGATGGAAGGTGCCGGTAGCGCGGCCCTGAAGGACTTAGATGTCTCCGTGCTCCACGCGTTCATCTTTGGTCACCTGCTTAACCTCACGGGACTCGATTTCTTTGGCTATACTCGCGATCCAGAGGAAGCGCTCGGGGCCGTTGAAGCCGGTTCGCCAGGCGCGTTCCTGATGAACCCCCCAACGGTTCACGATATGCGCGTCATTGCCCTGGGTGGCGAGAAAATGCCCCAGAAGAGCACCTATTACTTCCCCAAGATTCTTAGCGGGTTAGTCCTGTGGTCGCTGGATGACTTCGCCTAAAGCTCATGGAAATTCGCCTACTGGGAACCGGCGCCGCGGACGGCATCCCCGCACTTTTCGACAGTAGCGAGGTGAGTTGTCGTGCGCGCCGGGAAGGCGGCAAAGACGTGCGGACCCGATCCTCGGCGCTGGTAGACGGGCACCTGAAGCTTGACTTTCCGCCGGATATTTGGACTCAAGCCCAGAGGTTCGCGCTACAGCCATTCGATTGGACCGGCTTGATTTTTACTCACAGCCATGACGACCACTTCGCCCGGAATGAGTTGCAGTACGCGCTGTTCCCGTTCACCGCAGAGTTCGCAATGCCTTGGCCCATTTACGCAAATTCGGTGGTGATCGACCGAATTCATGACCGATATCCCCACTGGCCGTTGGAACTGCACCTCACCAAGAGCTTTTGCCCCTTTACTCACCTGGATTACACGATTACTCCCGTTCGGGCGAACCATAAGCTCGACGAGGACGCCCACAACCTGCTGATCCAGACCGGATCCCAAACGCTGTTCTACGCCACCGATACGGGGCTTCCCTTGGCCGAAACGATGGAGTTTCTTGAAGGCTGGCGGGTCGATGGCCTTGTCATTGAATGCACGGAAGGGTTCATTCCGACCGAGTACTATGGGCACCTGGACCTAACCCAGTGCGTGGCTGTCGTCAATCATTTCCGCGAGCGCGGGATTCTGAAGGACGGCGCGCCGGTGGTGACTACGCACCACGCCGCCTCGGGCGGTGCCAGTTTTGACCAGCTCGTGAACGCCCTGACTCCCCACCAGATTCAGGCCGGATACGACGGCGTTTGCCTCAGCTGTGACCGCTGTGTAAAGTAAGAAACTCGCCGGATTGCGACTTTTTACCGGCGCATCCCGTCCCTAGAACCAGGTCAACGGAGTGACGAACGCGGCCAGGATGGCCATCCCCCTCCCAATTTTTTAAATTACCGCCTGAGGGTAACCAAGTCGTGGCCTTTACCGACTACTATAGAGTTGGTGGAGGACAATGATGTCGTTCGTCGGTAAATGGTCTGCTGGAGGTCGTGACGATCGTTACGACCGGGGTATTAGAGCGTACGATTGCGGGCAATTCGAAGATGCCGTTCAGCTTTTTGATTGTTGTATCCGCTTATCTCGGGACCCGACCACTACTCGGTTGGCCCGCTTCTACAAGGCCGAAAGCTTAGCTCAGCTTGGCGGCGCCGCGCTGCGTGCGGCCGAAGTCGCCCGCGCGGCAGAACTGCTTGGGGAAGCGGTGGAGTTGCATCCCACTTTCCCGGACCTCAGGTTCCTGATGAGCCTCGCCCTGCGTGCGATGAGGCGCAGCTTAGAAGAGCGTCAGTCGCTGAACGAAGCGTTAAGACTCAACCCACGGTACGCCCGTGCCATCGTGCTCGACGGTTTGCATCACTACGAGGACGGGGCGCACGAGTCGGGTTGGCACCGGGTTCGGGAAGGCGTGGCGCTTGAGCCCGGCCTGAACAACGATAAACTACGCTCGGCCTGGGTCGCACACTCGGCGGGGAACACCGACCGTTGCGCCGCCTATCTCGAAGCCCTCGCCCTCGCCGAAATCAGCGATGCCAATGCGCAGTTGCGCCTGGGCGATCGCTTTGCGCTGCAGATGCAGTGGGTGGATGCGGTCCGAGCCTATCAGCAGGCTCTCATCCTTGCGCCTGACTACGCAGACATCCGGCTGAAATTCGCCCGATGCCTGTTGGAGCTCGGTGCGTTCACACGAGCCGTGGAAGAAGCCGAGACCGCCCTCAAGGTTAATCCCAAATATCTGGACGCGTGGGCGTTTTTGATCCAGGCCCGGAATGCTATAGGGGACTTTGAACGGGCCGAGATGGCCCGCAGCGTGTTGACTCGCTTGACCCCTGATCGGCAACTCACGCCTGATTCGGCCGTGATTGAATGGGCGGCATCCGATCGCTTTGATGCTGCCCTGACCGCCTTCGATCGGTCCGCGAACTAACGCCCCCGCCTATGAAAGCCAACATGGCGGCCTCCCCGAACGGGTGGCCGCCATGTTGGCAATTGCCCGTCTCGACTGGGGTTATTGATACTTCGGCAAGTAGTCGCCGTGGGCCTCAATCAGGTCGTCTACCAACGACCAGATCTCGTCAAGCGTCAGTTCCGCGCTGAGGTGCGGATCCAGCATCGCAGCCTGATAAATGTGTTCTCGCTTACGCGTGATGGCGGCCTCTACGGTCAGGGATTGAACGTTGACGTTCGTCGTGATCACGCCCGCAAGTTGCGGAGGAATCGATCCGATCCGCGTGGGCTGGATGCCGTTGGCGTCCACCAAGCATGGCACTTCAACGCAACAGCCCGCAAGCAAGTTATCGATGAGATTCCGATTCGGTACGTTGCCGTACACCACGCGCGGCTTATTTGTCACCATCGAGTGGATGATGAGCGAGCCGTACTCGTGGCTTCGCTTCACCTCGATCGGTGTGTCGCCCTCAAACTCGGCCTTCATCTTGTGCCAGCCCTCTATTTGATTTTCGCAACGTCGGATGTATTCGTCCAGCGGAATGTTGAACCGCTCGATCAGATCCGGGCGGTCACGGCGGATAAAGTGGTTGCAGTATTCCGAGAAGTGCTCGCTAGACTCCGTGACAAAGTAACCAAGTCGCGTCAGCATCTCGTAGCGAACGCGGTTCCAATCGGGCACGCGCCCCTCGGCAACCACGCGTTTGATTTCTGGGTACAGGTCAACGCCGTTTCGCTGGAACTCCAAGAAGAAGGCCACGTGGTTGATGCCCGCGCACCGGTAGGTGATCTCCTCAATTGGAACGCCGATGTCGTGCGCGAGTTGTTCGGACGTGCCCTGCACACTGTGGCAAAGGCCGATCGTTTTGATGAAGGTGGATCGGTCCATGGCCCAGCAAAGCATGGCCATCGGGTTGGTGTAGTTCAGCAACAGGGCGTTGGGGCAGCCGGCCTCCATGTCTGCCGCGAGGTCTTGCATCACCGGGATTGTGCGGAGCGCTCGGAAAATGCCCCCGATGCCCATGGTGTCGGCAATCGTTTGCCGCAGGCCGTACTTCTTAGGAATCTCAAAATCAATCACCGTGCTGGGTTTGTACAGTCCGACCTGGATCATGTTGATGACAAAGTCGGCCCCCTGCACGGCTTCCCGACGGTTCATTGAGGTGGACACCCGCGCCTTGGCCCCCACCGCATCACTCACTTTACGCGCGACAATGGCCGAGGTGTCAAGGCGCTCCGCGTTGATATCCATTAAGGAAATCTCGGCGTCGGCGAGTTCCGGGAAGCTCAGAATATCCCCGAGCAGGTTCTTGGCAAACACGGTGCTTCCCGCACCGATCATCGCGATCTTGGCCATGAAGTAATCGTACTCCGGGACCGTGTGGACGTGCCTGCACGGCGGGGATCGGGGAGGTTATTGGTGAGGAAAACCGGGACGTGGCGTAGGCTTTCTTGTGGTTTCCGTCGCGAATGGCGTCGAGGTTGGTATCGTGGAGCAGGGAGTTATGACTCATCAACCCGCGCCACCTCCCAATCCGCCGGCTCGGCCCGGACCGTACGCGTGGATTCAGGCGTTCCCTGAACCGGCGCTGGTTCTTAGTGCGCTGGCCGAAGTGGACGGCGCGAATGAAGCGGGCCTCGCCTGGTTTCTAACCGTCCAAATTGCCGGGGGCGTAGAGTGGCCCACGCTTCTCGCGGCGGCCGCCCTAGCGGGCGCTTCGGGACTCGATTGGATGAGTCCCCCCGGATCCGATCTAGGCCCCGCGGGGGACATGATCCGGATTAGGCCCCTGCCCGGGGATGACGGGGCGTTCTTAGTCACCGTTCAGTCCGTGCCGATCATCCAAAATCAGGCCGACACCCCGTTTTTCTCGCTCAGCCCTTTGCCCATGTGGGTTTTCGATGGCGAGACGCTGAAGTTCCTGGCCGTGAACGAGGCCGCCATCGCGCGGTACGGATACTCGCGAGACGAGTTCCTGAGCTTCACCTTGCTAAAGATCCTCCCAAGCGAAGAGTACTCGGGCACCACGCAAGGCTTGGCCAAGGTTCAGGGTGGTCTCGGCAATCTCTGCCGTTGGCGTCACCTCACGCAAAATGGGGAACTCTTGCCCGTCCAAGTGTTCTCGCATCACATCTCGTTTGGCGACCACTCTGCAGTGCTGGCGATGATCTTAGACGAGCCGGAAACACCGCGCCAGCCGGACGAGGTCACCCGCCACGAACGACGATTTCGGTCTCTGGTGGAGAAGGGCTCCGACGTTGTGATCGTTGTCGACGCGGCAGGAAACCGAATTTACGTTAGCCCTAACTACGCGAGAATCTCAGGGAGAGACCCCGTGACCAGCATTGGGACGTCGATTTTTACCGTGATTCACCCCGAGGATCACGTCAAGGTGCGGAAGGGATTCAACGCACTTCGGGCGCACCCAGGCTTGGCGCGATCTGTGACGTTACGCTCGCTTGTGAGTGGTGCCTACCGCTGGCTGAACGTTGTGGCGACGAACCGTCTGGATGACCCGGACGTTGCCGGCATCGTCCTGAACTGCAGTGACATTACCGAGCAGAAACTCGCGGACGACGCCTTGCGAGAAACCGAACAACGGCTTGACCTTGCGCTAAGCGGCGCGGGTATTGGCTGCTGGGATTGGGACATTCCCGGTAAGCATGCCACCGTGGACGAGCGATTTGCCCGTCAACTAGGCTACACCGTCCTGGAGTACGAGGCGCTGGAACCGCACAATAATGCGGTCCATCCCGAAGACCAGGAAAGGGTGGCGACGATGACGGAAGCGATCATTGCGAGCCCAACCGGCGAAATTGATACAACCTTTCGGGCGATTAGTCGGGATGGTCGAGTGATTTGGGTTCGCAACATCGGGCGTGTGACCGAGCGCGACCGGTTAGGTGACCCAATCCGCGCCGTGGGGATCCGCCTGGATGTCACGGAAAAAGAGCTGAAAGACCAAGCCCTCGCCGAGAGTGAGCGTCGGCACCGACTGCTCGCCGAGCACGCTACAGACGTCATCCTGAGGCTCTCCACCGCCGGTGTCATTTCCTACGCATCGCGGGCGTTCGAGGAAGTCACCGGGAAGGCGCCTCGCGCAGCGGTCGGGCAAGATTTACTAAGCTACGTAGATCCGGCGGACCGGGAGGGCGTTTCGATTGCGATGCGTAGCCTGACCCCGGGGCAGGCGTTAGGGAGCCTATTGTTCCGGGTCATCGGTCCGAAAGGGCCAGTGTGGATGGAAGGGGCCGCGCGGGGCATCACCGGCGATTTAGGCGAAACCGAGGTCGTCTTGATTGCCCGAGATACCGAGGATCGCCTGCGCTCCGAAGGCGCAATCCGCCTGAGCGAGCAGCGCTGGCGACGGATGATGGAAAACCTGCCCGCCGGCGTGGCCCTTATCCAAGACGGCCGGCTCCTGTTCAACCAGATCATTGAAAAGATCACCGGCTACCTCCCTTCCGAGATTTCGACCGTGGACGAATGGCTTCAACGAGTGTTTGATGAACCGGATCGGGCCCGCGCCAGTTACCTCGCCGCCAAAGCCGAGGGCTTTCCTCGGATTCTTAAGGAGTGGATTCGGCACAAGGACGGGCGGTACCGCTTTGTGGAGATGGCCGGATTTGAAGATGACGCTGGCGAAGTGTGGGTCCTCCATGAGATCACGCGTCAGCGACAAGCCGAGGACCGACTCCGCCGACAGAACGACGAGCTAAACGCGGTCAGCAATATCCAGGAGGTCTTGCTGGGCACGGAATCATCAAGCGCGGTTCACGAGGCAATTCTGCGGCAAGCCGCCGTGCTGACCGGGGCAAGTCATCTGTGGCTGGCGGAAGTGGTCACTGACGATTCTGGCCGAGTGCGAACGCTCCAGGACCACCAAAGTCAGTGGTCCAGCCGAGGGGCAGGCCCTTACTTCCAATTTGGCGTTCTGGTTAATGAGTTCCCGACCGTTTTGCTGGAACCGATTCATCCGGGCAGCTGGAAAGTCGTGGGCGATGATGAATCCATCACCTGGAATTTTCTGAGCCGAGGTGGGGAACTGGTCGGTGTTTTGGGGCGGATGTACTCGGTTGGGGCCGTACCGCCGCTTGCTTCAACGCTCGAAGCCTTGTGGCGGACCGTGGCGCAGACCCTCGAGACGATGCAAAACTACCGGAGTCGCCGGCAGCTCGAACAGTCGGCCCAGGCCCAAGCGCAAATCCTCGCGCAAGTCCAAGAAGCCGTCATCTCGATTGACTTAAGTGGTCACATTAGCAGTTGGAACAACGGCGCTCGGTGCATGTTTGGGTTTAGTGAACAGGAAGCGATGGGCCTTCCACTGTCCATTCTATTTCCGATCTCACCCCGGTCCAGCGTTGAACACCAAGCCACACTTGCGTTAACCCGAAGTGCCTCGTACACGGTAGAGACGGCAATGGTGACCCAGAGCTTTGAGGTCTTCTATGCCCGGGCCCAGTTCACACACCTGCGCGCGGAGGACGGCTCGGTGATCGGTCGAATCCTCTATGTGTTCGACGTGACCGAACGGCGCAAGGCCGAGATGCGCGTTCGCCAAATGAACCAAAAGCTTGAAGAGCGGGTTCGGCGACGGACGCATCAGCTGGAGGGTGCCATTCGCGAATTAGAAGCATTCACCTACACGGTGAGCCATGACCTGCGTTCGCCGTTACGGGCGATCTCTGGCTACGCCAACCTGTTGATAGAAGAGCACAACACCGAAATGTCAGCCGAATCGGCGGAACTCTTGTCGAGCATCGATCGCAATGCGATTCGTATGGGTCGGCTGATCGATGACCTCCTCCGTCTTTCGCGCCTCGGTCGTCAAGCCCTGGATAAGCGCCAGGTGAACTTAAACGAGTTGCTGGACGAGGTCATTGCTCAACTCGCGCATGAGCTCAAGGACCGCGACGTGAAGTTCCTCCGGGATCCCTTGCCGACCGTGATGGCCGACTCGGCCCTCTTGAGCATGGTTTACACGAACCTAGTGGGCAATGCCCTAAAATTCACCCAAAAATGCGCGACGGCTCGGGTTGAATTACGCTATATGCCGGACGCCGATGGCGTGACGTTGGGGGTCGTGGACAACGGCGACGGGTTCGATATGCGTTACGCGGGTAAGTTGTTCAACGTTTTTCAACGGCTTCACAGCGAGCAAGAGTTCGCGGGCACGGGAGTGGGGCTGGCCATTGTGAAGCGAATCGTGGAGCGGCACGGCGGCCGGGTTTGGGCGAACAGTAAGCCCGGGGAAGGAGCCGCCTTTTGGTTCACGATCCCTCATAACGGGCCAGACATTCAAGCCTCCCCTGACGTCCTGTAATTCCTAAGAATACGGGGACGTGGAATGCCATGGCCTAACGGGCTAAAATGAGGCCAATGTCGTCCATTGGATTCGTGGGGCTAGGCGTGATGGGGCGCCCGATGGCCGGACACTTGTTGCGGGCAGGGCACACCGTCACGGTCTGCTCTCGCGATTCGGTCAAAAACACGGCTTTGGCGGCCGAAGGCGCGACCGTTGCCGCCAACCTTACTGAACTCGCCCGCGCGGTGGAAGCTATCGCGATCTGCGTGCCGCGCACGGAGGACGTCGAGGCGACTTTAGCGGGATTAGGGCCGGGCCTGCGGTCCGGACTACTCGTGGTTGACCACTCCACCATCCTGCCCGAAGCGGCCGCACGATTGCACGCCCAGCTACTGCCTGAAGGCGTTCACTTTGTCGACGCACCAATTACGGGGGGTTCGATGGGGGCGCAGTCCGGAACGCTGACGGTGTTCATGGGCGGGACCGAGCCGGACATCGCGTCGGTCCTGCCTTGGATACAGGCTTACGCTCGCCGGGCCGAGCGAGTGGGCGGCCCCGGCACCGGCCAAATGATGAAAATGGTGAACCAGATCGCCGTCGGGGGGGCGCTGATCGGGCTTTGCGAAGCCCTGGCGTTTGCGGCGAAGGCGGGACTCGACCTCACCCAGGCAAAGGAGATGGTCGGCAGCGGGGCGGCGGGGAGCTGGGCATTCGACAACTACGGCCCCAAGATCCTGCGCCAAGACTGGTCGCCCGGGTTCAGCATCGTCAACCAGCGCAAAGATTTTGGCTACGTAGAAGCCGCGGCGGCAGGTCTGAATGCGGCCGTCCCGATGACCTCGCTCGTGAACGATTGGCTGGGCATTTTGGACCGAAGCGGACGCGGCGAGGCGACCACCGCCGCCCTCTACGAAGCCCTTCTGGCGGCGGGCTTCACGCCGCCAACCGGTGGAGTCGCTGGTTGACGCCTCCCGACTACGCGGTGCAGATGCGAGGGATCACCCAGCGCTTCGGCGCGGTGGTCGCGCTGGATCAAGTGGACTTGTCGGTACGGCCGGGGGCCATCCACGCCGTCGTCGGTGAAAATGGTGCCGGGAAAACGACCCTCATGCGCGTGCTTCAGGGGCACTTGGCGGGGGCGGGGGGAACCGTGGCCCTGCACGGCAAGCCGGTTCAGTTCGCGCGGCCCGAGGACGCCCTGCGCCATCACGTGGGCATGGTGTCCCAGCACTACAGCATCATTCCCGACCTGACGTGCCTGCAGAACTTGATCTTGGGGGATGAACGCGCTGGGTGGTTGCGACCCAGCTCGGCCATCACCCGGGCCAACGCCCTTGCGGCCCAAATGGGATTTGGTTTTGACTGGCGCGCGGAAGCCCGGACCCTTAGCCCCGCCGGGGCGCAGAAGCTCGAGATCCTGAAGTTGCTGTGGCGCGAGGCCGAGATCATGATCTTGGACGAGCCGACGGCGATGCTCTCGCCCGCCGACGCCGACGCCCTGTTCGCCAGCCTGCACCAACTCACGGTCCAAGGCGCAACCGTGATCTTGGTCACGCACCGCATTCCTGAAGTGATGGAGCACTGCCAGTACGTGACGGTCCTCCGGGGGGGGCGTCTCGTCGCCGATTGGCCCGTTTCCGCGACGAACTCCACGCAGCTGGCCGAGGCGATCGTGGGGCATGCGTTGGCCCCACCGCTCGCGCGTGCGCAAACGGTGGGCGAGCCGATCCTTGCCGTAGACGGCCTGTCGGTGCGCGGCTACCGGGGCGATGTTGCCGCGCAGGACGTGACGTTTTCGGTGCGGGCGGGCGAATTGGTGGGCATTGCCGGGGTGGACGGCTCGGGCCAACGTGAGCTCATCCAAGCCCTGACCGGCACGCGACGACCCTTGGCGGGCACCTTAAGGATGGGGGCCGATAACGTGACGCGCGCAACCCCGGCCCAGAGAATCTGGCGCGGCGTGCGCTTGATCCCCGAGGATCGGCTGCAGGAGGGCGTGATCGAGGATTGGTCTCTGGTGGATAACGTTGCCCTCGGCTTGCAACGGCTCAAGCCCATCGCGCAGGGGCCTTGGCTCGATCGGGGGGCGGCGGCCACGCTGGCCGCCCAGGTCGTCGCCCGCTTTCAAACCAAGCACGGCGGACTTAGCCACCCCATGCGCAGTCTCTCGGGCGGGAATCAACAGCGATTAGTGGCGGCGCGGGCGTTGGCGATAGCCCCCCGGTTGGTGCTGGCGTTCCAACCCGCGCGCGGACTGGACATTGACGGGGCGGCCCAGGTGTACCAGGCCCTACGTGAGGCCGCCCAGGCCGGCGCCGGCGCTCTGGTAGTGAGTTTTGACCTTGACGAGTTATTGCTGTACTGCGACCGCATTTTGGTGATGCGAGATGGCCGACTTTACGAGCCGGCGGTCAACGAAGCCCGGGACCGCGCGGTGATTGGTCGCCTGATGGTCGGCGCGGAGGGAAGCGCATGAGCGGCCGCATCATCGCCCTCATCGTAGCCTCCTTTGGCGTGGTTGTTCTCGCGCTCAGTACCACCGGCGTGCTACCGGCCGATGCGATGCAGCAGCTTTTTCGGGGCAGCTTGGGCTCTCCCCGCGCGATTTCAAACACCCTGCGCGAGACCACGCCGCTCTTGATCGCCGGGGTGGCGGTTTTCCTCGCGCTGCGGGCCGGCCTCTTTAACATTGGAGTAGAGGGGCAGCTGGTGGTGGGAGCGTTGAGCGCGACCGCCATCGTGTTGTCGGTGCCGGGGCCACTGGGCGTCGTCCTTGGGGTGGTCGGGGCCAGCGCCGCCGGGGCCGCTTGGGCCTATCCTGCCGGCTGGATTCGGGCCTGGCGCGGCGGGCACGAGGTGATCACCACGATCATGCTCAACAATATCGCGCTCTTTCTCACCCGAGCGCTGGTGGCCGGGCCGTTAAAGGATCCGGACGATCAGGCCCCAACCACAGCCATGGTCGACGCTACTTCTCGCATGCCCTGGCTGTTCCAGCATGACAACCTCAAGGTCAACGTTGGTCTGGCGTTTGGCCTAATCGCAGTGGCGGGGCTGGCGTTTTGGCTACGCCGTACGGTCGGCGGTTACGAATTGGCCGCGGCCGGTGCCAACCCACCCGCCGCTCAGGCCGCCGGCGTGCCGATTCAACGGGTGCAGGTAAGGGCGATGGCGATGAGTGGAGCCATCGCGGGCCTCGCCGGTGCCGTTCAGGCGCTCGCCTACGAGGGTCGGTTCTACAGTGGCTTTTCGCCCGGGTACGGATTTGACTCCCTCGGCGTTGCGCTGTTGGCGGGCCTCTCGCCCTGGGGGCTTATCCCCGCCGCGCTTGGGTTTGGCATCCTGAATCAAGGCAGCACAGCGCTCACGCTCATTGGCATTCCGAGGGGTCTAACCGGCGTGTTACTGGGCTTGCTGATCATCGTGTTTGCCGCTCTGCGCTACCGCGAGGTGAAGCGTGGCTGAGTTCGGATGGGTGCTGTGGCTCACCACCAGCCTCGTGCTGGCGGCGCCGGTGGTCTTGGCGGCAATGGGCGGCCTGACCAGCGAGCGGAGCGGGATCATGAACATCGCGCTGGAGGGCAAGATGCTCACCGCCGCGTGCGTCACCGCCCTCGTGGCCAACGCCACGGGCTCGGCGGTGGTGGGTCTCGCAGCGGGGGTCACCGCCTCGCTCCTGCTCAGCCTTTTGTTGGGTCTGCTGGCGCAGGCGTACCGCATGGACCACATCGTGGCCGGCATGGCAATCAATGCCCTGGCGCTGGGCGGGACGCGGTTTTTGCACCAGAGATTTACCGACCCCGACCGGGCCGCCGAGATGGCGAAGCTCCCCATTGAGCTTTACTTTGGACTCGCGCTGTTGGCCCCCTTCGTGGTGGCGTTAGTGCTGGTCCGAACCCGAGGTGGCCTGCGGCTCCTCGCGGTGGGGAGTGATCCCGAGAAGTCACGGCAAGCCGGTCTCCGACCGGCTCCCATTCGCTACGGCGCACTCTCGGCCACGGGCCTGCTGTGCGGTTTGGCCGGCGCCATGTTAGTGACGAATGCCGGTGGATTTAGTGATGGAATGACCGCCGGGAAGGGGTTCATCGCCCTCGCGGCCGTCGTTCTGGGCGGCTGGCGGCCGCTACCCACCCTCGCCGCATGCCTCGCTTTTGGCCTGATTGATGGGTTCCAACTCCAGGTCCAGGGTTCTCGGCTAGTTGGTTCAGGCATTCCGTCCGAGTTTTGGAACGCGTTACCCTACCTGGCAACCGTACTGGCCATGGCCTTTCTTGGCGGCCGTACTCGGGCTCCGGCTGGCCTCGGCCGGCCCTAGAAACGTGGGCCGACGACCCGTCATGACGAATGGTTCGCCATTTTCGGGGGATTTTTAAGAATATTTAACAATTTTTCTAGGACAGGACTTAAGTCCTGAGATTTCTGTTGTATGGTAATTCATCCTGTTCGCTTTGGAACGGGGTATGGAATCTCATATGCATTCAAGTCGTAAAGCATTCACTCTCATCGAGCTCCTTGTCGTCATCGCCATCATTGCCATCCTTGCCGCTATCCTGTTCCCGGTTTTTGCCCAGGCAAAGGACGCCGCGAAGAAGACGGCTTGGCTGAGCAACCAAAAGCAGGTTGGTCTGGGCTTGGTGATGTACGCGGGCGACGCGGACGATCGAATGGTCCTCTCCAATTCCGGCGGCATCGGCATACCGGGTTGGGGATTTGGCCGCCCCGACTACGTTTGGCCCGAACTGGTCCAGCCGTACGTCAAAAACTGGCTGTTGTTCCGATGCCCCGCCGATCCCAACGCCAGCGATGCGGGCCTGACGGTTGACCCGAACGGCACTCCCGTGCCCTCTACTCACCCCGAGAAGTTCTACTACTGGGGCGAGCGATCCAACATTGGCCTTAACTATGAGTTTCTGAGCCCGTGGGTCTATTACTTCGACACCACCCGCTACGTTGGCTCCGAGTCGGTCAGCATGGGTCAGATCGCTTCGACGGCCAACACTTTGGCCACCATTGACACGATCTGGGATCGCAACACCAGTAGCGGCGCCCCGCAAGGCGGCGGAAACTGGGTGGCCGAACCGCCCTGTATCCGCGATAGCACGGGCAAGATCATCATCCCGATACAGGACCTTAAGTACTACCAAGGCTATCAGGGTTGGATCGTCAACACCACCGGCAAGGCTCCGTTTAGCTGGCTGGAGTTTGGCGGTGCGTACCCGTTCTTCACTAAGAAGTTCACCATTTCGTACACCGATGGCCATGCGGGATCCGTTGCCCTCGGCAAGTTGACCGACGGTTGCGACGTGCGAACGAACTGGGCAGGCGCGGCCTATGACGGCGATAAGTACATCTATGACCTGCGCTAAAGCGACTCGCTGGGGAGTTTTGCTCATCCTGAGCGTCCTGATGGGCGGAATCGTGGGATGTAGCAAAGGCTCTGAGAACTATTCGAGTGACCTTTCTCAGGAAGTTCCGAAGCCGCGCTCCGATGCGCCGGACTTTGGGGAGTTCAAAAGGACGGCTCCCTCGCCTGACGGCGGGGGACGCGTTGGAAAGTAATCTCTGAACAGCGTGCGACAAGGGCGGTTTCCTCTCTTTGGAGGGGGGCCGCTTTCTCCTTTAGCGGTGACTCAATGGGCGTCAGGACGATTCGCTGATCAGTTCACGGGCGTTGGCCAAGGCCGTTGGGCCAATCGCCTCTCCCGCCAACATTCTCGCCACTTCTTCTATCCGATCGTCCCCGCGCAATGGTCGGATTTGGGTGACCGTGCGGCCCGCCTGCTCCACCTTTTCGATGCGGTAGTGCATCTTAGCGCGCCCGGCAATTTGCGGCAGATGGCTGATGACGATGACCTGGACGTGCATCGCGAGCTCGGCCAGTTTGCGCGCCACCACCGCTGCGGCCCGGCCACTCAGGCCGGTGTCCACTTCATCAAAGATGAGCGTCGGTACGCCCGCGCGCCCGGCGAGGGCAACTTTGACGGCCAGCATCACGCGCGAGATTTCTCCGCCACTCGCGATACGGCTGAGGGCCCGGGGCGGTTCGCCCGCGTTAGCCGAGAAGAAGAACTCCACCCGATCCGCGCCGTAGGCCCCCGGCTCTTGGGGCTCCACTCGAACCAGAAAAATGGCACGCTCCATGGCTAAGTCGCGGAGTTGCGCCTGCACCTGGGCCTGAAACCGCTCGGCTTCTTCGCGCCGAAGTTGCGTCAGGATCTCGCACGCCGCTCCGAGGGCGGCTTCGCTCTCGGTCAATCGCGCCTCCAGGGCGGCTTCGTCCTCCTCGTCCGCGTCGAGTTCGGCCAGCTCCCGTTGGATTTCGGCGAGGTAGTGCAACACGGCTTCTTCGTCCTCGCCGTACTTGCGCCGCAAGCGCTTCAGCGCATCCATGCGGGCCGAAACCTCCTCGAGACGCTCGGGGCTCGCCTCAACGGACTCGGCGTATTGCCGGATCTGAGTGGACGCGTCCTCGGCGAGGTAAAGGGCCTGCCGCAAGAGTTCAACGGCGGGAATCAGCGTCGAATCGTATCGGATCACCGCTTCCAGCCGGCGGGCCGCTTCGCCCAGTCGCTCCAGCGCGCTGCCTTCCTCGCTGGCCAGGCACTCGCGAGATTCGTCAATGGCCTCCGAGAGCCGCTCGGCGTGCTGTAGCCGGTTGAGCTCGGTGGTCAGCGCCTCAGTCTCGCCGGGAACTGGGCTCACGGCTTCGATTTCCTGCCCCTGGAACCGCAGAAGGTCCAGCCGGTGATCGCGCTCCCGGCGACCTTGGCGCAGTCGTTCGCGTCGCCTTCGCAGCTGCTCGGTCGCCTCCCAGGCTTGCCGAACCGAGTGGCGCGAGGGATCGGCCCCGTGCCCCAAAGCCGCGTCCAAAAAGCCCAGATGCGTGGTGGGGTCCATCAGCGCTTGGTGATCGTGCTGCCCGTGAAGGTCGACGAGGGCCGTGCCGATGCGGCGGAGCATCGCCACTGTCACCACCCGCCCGCCGATCCGGCACGTGGAGCGGCCCTCGGCGGTGACCTCGCGATGGACGACCAGCAGATCGTCCTCCGGGGCAACACCGAGTTCTTGCGCGATGAGTTGCGCCTCGGGGTTGGCCCGGATGTCTACCGCCAGGGCGACCATCGCGCGCGCCGCACCGGCGCGAACGAGGTCAGCATCAGCCCGAGTACCCAGGGCGAGTCCGATGGCATCGATCAAGAGCGACTTGCCCGCGCCGGTCTCGCCGGTGAGGGCGGTGAACCCCGGCCCGAACGCCAGCTGGCTTCGGTCAATGATCGCGACGTTCTCGACGGTCAGTTCGGAAAGCATACGAATGGCGTCAAACGGAAGGGGCCGGACGGGTGAATTCCCCGGGGGGAACCATTTGACGGTACCCCACCGATGCGCCGATACGGGACGGGCCAACAAAGCAACGCGCCAGTTCCGACTCGAAAAAGTCAAAACTGGCGCGACGAGCAACCGGGTAAGGAGCCCGAGTTAGTCTTTGAAACCGGGCAGTCGGCGACCCTTATAGTAGCCGTCGGCGCTGGCGTGGTGACGCAAGTGAAGGGCACTCCCGCCGACTTGTCGGCTGAGGGTCACTTCAGGAAGCGTGGTCGTATAGTGCGTCCGCCGCTTGGCGGTCCGCTGGTGGCTGTGGCGGCGCTTTGGGTTAGGCATAGCTAATTCTCTGGGAGTTCGACCTTACTTCTTCTCGCGATGAACGGTCATCTTACGCAGGTTCGGGTTGTACTTTTTTAACTCGAGCCGTCCCTGCGTATTCACCTTGTTCTTGGTGGTTGTGTAGTAATTTTTCCCGTCCTCGGTACAAACGAGGCGGATGATTTCGCGTTTTTCGCCCTTCTTCGCCATGGGGTATTGGTCCTCGTCCAAAGGCCCGAGTGCTTCGGGCAAGGCTGTATAGGATAGCACCTCTTGTCGGCTTCGCGCAACCTCCCGCCCCGGGCCAGCGTCTTTGGGGCGATAATTGATACCAGGTTTGCTCGGCCAGTGAACTCCAGAGCCGCTGAACCAGTTGTAGAATGCAGTAAGTAAACGCGTTTATCTCGCCGCCGTCCCGGTTCGGCAACTCCTCTTCGGTAGGTGCGAGGTCAACGCGAAATCAGCTCCCGTGACCTTGCCATGAACTCAATTCGCCATCTCACCTCTCTCATGCTCGTCAGCCTCGGGCTGATGGCCGCCCTGAATGCCGAGGCCCAGAGGAGTCTGGGTATGAACGTTGGATTTCCCTCCGACTACGGCGGCGAATGGGTCTTTACCGATATGGTCAAGACGCACCGCCTTATGCAGCCGACTGACCCTTGGGGCCAAAACCGCCCGCCCGTCAACGTTGACGCCATTGGATGGCCCACGCAAGACTGCAGCCTGTTCTTGTGGCACGTCAACGCTGGTCTCAGCAGCTTGATGCGCGGCCGGTACGCGGTGTCGTTTACGGGGAAAGCTGACGTCACCCTGATGATCGGCTCCGGCACCGTGGGCAGCGCTACCTATAGCGCGGGGACGAACCGGACGACCCTGAACATCGACTTCAACGGCACCGAGATGGGCGGCATTACGCTGAAAAACACTCGCCGAACCGCCGCCGGTGCCTTGAACTCGGGCGTGACGGACCTTCGGGTCATGAGACCGATCGCGCCCGGATCGACCACGGCCTACGCGCCGACGGTCTTGTTTACCGAGTCCTACCTCAGCGTGCTCCGCCCCTTCGCCGCCCTGCGGATTATGGACTGGACGGCCACGAACTGGAATCAGGCCACGCAGTGGAGCCAGCGGGTGTTGCCCTCCGAACCCAACCAGCAGAGCTCCGCGCCTAACTACGGTTGGCAGGGAAGAGGGGCCGCTTGGGAGTACGCCATTCAACTGGCCAACACCCTGGGCAAAGACCTATGGATTTGCGTGCCGGCTCTGGCCGACAGTAATTACGTCACCCAGCTCGCCCGATTGTTCCGCGATGGCAGCTCCGTGAACGGCGTCACCTACGCCGGGCTTAATCCCCAGCGGAAACTCTACATTGAATACAGCAACGAGGTGTGGAACTGGGGCTTTGGGCAAGCCCAGCAGAACTTGCAGGCGGTAAAGGCCGAAGTGACCGGCGGCAGCACGGTCTACAACTTTGATGGCCAAGGCGGCACCGAACCCTGGCGGCGACGGATTGGCAAGCGCACCATTGAGATCAGCCGCGCCTTTCGGCAGGAGTTCGGTGACGCCGCGATGATGACCCGTATTCGGCCCGTGTTGGCATGGCAACAGGATAACGGGCAAGCTACCGCCACCGAAGCCCTGATGATGGCGGAGCACATGGCCCGACAGGCCAACCGCACCGTGGCGGACGAGATTTACGCCGGTGGCGGCTCGGCCTACTACAACCCGGATAACGGGAGCGATACCTTAACCTTGGACAACATCTGGTCGAGTGCGACGTTTGCCAGTTCGGCTTGGTTTGCCCCCCAGCGGAACGATGCTGACGTCGCGGCGGCCTACGGTCTACGCCGGGTGGCCTACGAGGGCGGACCGTCGATGGACGCGTTGGGCCACAGCGAAGCGGTGAAAGCCGCCGCCGTCAAAGATCCTCGGATCATTGACCTCATGCTGCGCCAGCACCAGCTCTGGGAAGAAACCGGGGCAGACCTGCTCTTCTACTTCTGCATCGTCGGTGACTTCCAGTGGGGCTTCATGTCCGATACTCAGAACTCCGACACCCAAAAGATGCGGGCCATCACGCAGATCAAGGCGGCGACCCCGGTCGCGCCCACCCTCGGATCGGTGGTCCCGGGCGACCTGCCCGGAGGCGAGTACGATCTGGCCAGCCGAGGTTGGGGCTACCCCGGCAACGGCACCGGCGAGATTCGAATTTCGCCCAAGGAGTGGATGTCGTGGACGGTAAGGCCGAGCGCGCCGGGCCGCTACACCGTGCAGGTGCACGCGAATGTGGACCAGACCGGAACCTACCGGGTGTGGGCCAACGGCCAGCCCGGCCCAGTATTGAACGTCAACGCAACCGGCGGCCAGAGCCAGCTCTTACCAACCACCACGACGGTGGTACTCCGGTCGGGAGTTAACGGCATCCGGGTGGAGAACCTGACCACCGGCAACCTCTACGTGATGCAAGTGCAAGTGCGGCGCGTGGTGCGACCGGTGGCCGGTCGCATCTCGTTCACGGATTTCCAGGGTGATCTATCCCAAGTGACGCTCCAGGTTGAAGTCCGACCGGACGGGACGGGTGAACCCTTTCGCCAAGCGGTCCGGTTGGATGCGAACGGGGGCTTCAGCGTCAACGCGGACGTGGTCGGGGCCGCGCGGGTGTGGGTTCAGGCTCGTCGTTGGCTCGCCGATCGCCGCGACGCCCTTACCATCGGCCCGATCGGAATCACCGGTCTCCAGTTTACGGGTCGACCCGGCGACGCCGACGGCGACAACGCCGTTACGGTATTCGATTACGACCGCCTGAGCCAGGCGTTTGATCGTTCAACGGGAAGTGCCGGATGGGATGGGGACTGCGACTTTGACGGTGACGGTAGCCTGACCGTGTTTGACTATGACCTGCTTTCGGCAAATTTCGACGCCAGCGGCCCTTTGTAGTTAAAGGCTCAACGGGGCCACTAGGTCTATCGCCTAGAGGCCCCGGCAAATACCTCGCCGACGCCGAGTGCGGCCGCCGTTAGACGATGTCGGGTTCGCGAGTCGTGGGCGTTTCGGCGGCGTCCCCGTCTGGGTGTTCAGTGTCTACCGGGGTATCGGGGATTTTGTCGGGTTGAACGATGACGACGTTTTCGCCGTCCCAGCCGGCTACGGTGCGCTGATGACGCTTGTGGTCCTCGAGGGCAAGGCGGACCGAATCGCGCACCGCGCGATCGACTTCCTCATCATTGCGAAAGCGATTCTCTTCAGGCTGATCTTTCATACGTCCCACTCGGCCCTGATTTCTTTCCAAACGTCCGGTTGCGACACTAGGTCGGGAAAGCTCGCCCGGCCTTGGGCGATAAGTTCGGGGTCCGCGATGCGTGAATTATCGTACATCCTCCACGTGTCGACGAGGGGGGCGTAGACCCGAAAAAATTGTCGTAATCCGCTGGCAAACCGCCGCCGAACCGTGTCTTCCGGCACGTCGTGCCCGCCGGCCCGCACCCGAGCCGCCACCCGCTCGACCGCCAAGTCTGAGCTGGGTAGGTACACAAAAATCAGGTGTGTCTCAAACCCGCACTGCTTTAAACGCTGCAATCTCGGCACAAGTTTTTTATTGGCCAGCGTGGTCTCTACCGCAAAGTCCCGGCGCTCATCCTCCAACTGGTCCAACCGCTCAACTAGGATGCGCCCCGCGCGCAAGTTGGCCGCCATTCCCGGCTCGCCCGAGAGCTCCTGGGCGATCATATCGGCATTGATGAACACCATGTCGGCGGGCAACAACAGCCGGGCGCAGGTGGACTTGCCAGACCCATTTGGGCCTGCGATCACCACCGCACGGGCCGTCCTTCGGGCAATCGGGCGAGCGGTCATTGAACTCATTGTGGCACCCCCTTACCGTGATCTCCTGACGGTTGCCTCGTCGCGATAGTCCTATTTGTGACGGACATCACAGAAAAGAGCACGGGGTTTGACCAAAACTAGATGAACGGGGTTGAATTGAGCCCGAAGAATCAGGAAAACGAACCATGTTACGGGAGAGAAGTATGTTTGGAAACAAGCTAGGGGATCCGGCGCGGCACGGAGGGGTGGTCGCGTGGGTAAGAACAACGACGTTGTTGGTTGCCCTAAGTGTGGCGATGGGCCTAGGGGCTACGGGCGTAACGGCCCAACGGGCCCTGCCGGCGATGGCGCAAGCGGATGGCTCGGAAATCCGTAGCGTTGCCGATCGCGTGGCCGTTGGGCTGCAGAACGGCGGGATTGTGGTTTACGACGGGCCTTCGCGCAAGCCGGTGTTTGGCTGGACTGAATCCCTCGGTGCCCCCGTCAGCGATGTGCTGCTGGCGCGCGACGAAGTGTGGTGGTTGGTCGAAGGGCGCGATGAGCTCCGCGTCATGCGCAAGGGCTGGCCCCGACCCGCCATCATCGATCTATCCAAGGCGGGGTTGACTCGGCCCGCCCTACGCCTTAGTGGCTGGCGGGGCGGCGTGTTTGTCCATGGCGACACCGACGTCATTTTGGTGGACGGCACCACGCGCCGGGCGAAGCCCCTCGAAAAAGTGCTCCCAACCAACGTCGCCATGTTGGCCCGTCAGGGCATGCTACTGACCAACTGGGACGGCGTCCGGGGCATCCTGTTGGTCGCGCGGCGCTACGGCAAGCTGCGGGAGGGGCGCAATCCGCGCGAGATTGCCGACCTGACGATGTTCACGGCGTGGTCAGTAGACCGCAAGGGTACGTGGCGCAAGCACGGCGCTTACGTCTCGAACCTGGTCCGCCAGCAAGCGGCGGCCGGTCCCCGAGTACGGATCGATCTGAACGGCCGACAAATCGAGCAGGATTACGGCTGGGGACCCGTCCATAACATCGCCGTCACCGACGAAGGGTTCGTAGCCTTAGGCTATGATCACCTCAAAATCGTGCCGTTTACCGACGGGAACTGGCTTCCTGACACACTGGAAACTGGGGCGATTCCGCAGTACGCGGAGAGCCTGTCCACCTCCGCCGGCAATGCTTGGTGGAGCGACGGCCGTCAACTGTTTTGCGCGGGCATTGAGGACGGGTCTACGGACGTCTACGTGCCCAACGACACCGGCGAGCCCGTGCGCGGGGTGGCCGCCGATGGGGACGGCGCGTGGGTACTGCTTGATCACGGCGTGCGCCGGTTGGTGCCTTGGCGTGAGGAGCGGAACGGCTACGCCGGGTTTACGCGGTTCAGCCTGGGCGACGGCGACGCGGTAGATACGGAGGACCAGGCCCGGCTTGCCGAAATCGCCGACTCGGTCTCGGCGCTGGATGCCAAGGGCTTGGATTCCTACAGCTTTATGCGTCGGATCTACGGTGCCGCCGGCATCCAAATCCCCACGCGCACCGAGGCCATGGCCGAAACCCGGCCAGGCAAGCGGATTTACGGCGAAGTTCGCTACGGCGACCTGCTGGTCGGGCCGTCCACCGCGTCGGTCTACATTGGTAACGGCGTCACCTTACGGGCCCAAAATGGCACCGTGGTGCGGGGCCAAATGCGGCTAGAAGCCAATACACGCATCGTGCGTTACCAAGAGACCGTCGCGGCGGACGTCGCGTTTGCCCGGGTGCCCCCCAATACCTCGGCCACCGACTTCACCGCGCCATACATCCCGGACGCCTGGACGGCCCGTAATCCGCTCCTCAGCTACACCCAGCCGCAACGCCGGGCCTGGCGTGCGCCCGAAGTGGGCGTGGGGCGGCCTAAGCTCAGCCTCGGTCACAGCCAATATGTGCGCATCAATCCCGGTGGTCCCAACGATCGTCCCACGCGGCCAGAGCACTTCCAACTGCTCGATGTCGCGAAGGGCTACTTTGGGTTGCCCTACCAGTGGGGCGGAAACGGCCCGGGCGCCAACCAAAGCGGCGGGATCGATTGCAGTGGATTCGTGCACCAGGTGTTCCGCCGATTGGGCATCAGCATTCCGCGTCAGTCTCAGCTGATCGGGCAAGCGGCGGTAGGCGAGGTCGTCACCGATGAACTCCGCTTTGGTGATGTACTCGTTTTCCGCTCGCCGGGCCACGTCGCGATTTACGTGGGGAACGGCCGAACGGTGGAGACCACCCGTGCGTCTCCGCGCGGTGGGCCGGGTTACAGCTCGGTATACCGGCGTTCTCAGGCGGTCGTGCGACGGTTCTTGCCAAGCTAAAAATGAGACCAAGCGTAAAAACCCGGCAGCGTGTCGTAGACTGAGCCATGCGTCGCCGGGGCTTTACGCTGATTGAGTTACTGGTTGTGATTGCGATCATCGCGGTCTTGGCCGCGATCCTGTTTCCGGTCTTCGCCCGGGCCAAGGCCAGTGCCCGTCAAACGACTTGCCTGAGTAATTTGAAGCAGATCGGAGCCTCACTCGCGCTGTACATGGCGGACTGCGACGACGTGTTTCCCAGCGCAGTGGATCCGAGTGACAAGCTGACCCCCGAGATTTGGAACGCGTACCCCGCGTTTCAGGCCCGCATCCCTTCGATGCCGTATTTGCACGAAGCCCTCCAGCCGTATGTGAAAAGCCGGGCCATCTTCCACTGCCCGTCCGATGATGGGAGCGATGTGCTGGACTCGCATCCGGAGCTCAGCTTCCGAAGTTCGCCCAGCATGTACGCCACTTTTGGCACCAGCTATCTGTACCGAACCGAGATTGCGTTTAAGTACTTCACCCAGACGGCGTTCCAACTGCCGTCGGACGTGAACGTGCTGTTCGATGGCTCGGGGCACTGGCACGGCGCGGGGAGTCGCATCCGCGGGTTCGAGAACTACTCATACGAGCGGCTTAAGCCGTTCCGCTACAACACGCTGTTCGGCGACTTCCATGCTAAGTCGCTAAGTTACGATCAACTGCAAGAGACTTGGTCGAAAGACCTTTGAGGTTGGATGGAGTCATGTAATCGTGCCGGTACACTGCTCGGCACGCTAGCGCCGGCGCTGGCTGAACACTCCTATGGCCAGCACGATTTCCCCGGCGGTTGAGTTCCCAACCTATTACACGAACGTTAAGCTGCGCAAGTGGATTGAGCGGACCGTCTCACTCTTCAAGCCCGACCAGGTTGTTTTCTGCGACGGTTCGACCGAAGAATATGACCGCCTGTGCCAAGAGATGGTGGATAGCGGTACGTTCATCCGCCTGAATCCAGAGCTACGCCCGAACTCATACCTCGCGCGGTCGGATCCCCGTGATGTGGCGCGCACTGAGGACCGCACCTTTATCTGCAGTCTGCGCCGGGGTGACGCGGGGCCAACCAACAATTGGCGCGCGCCCGCCGAAATGGAGCAGACCCTCCGCAAGCTGTTCGATGGCTGCATGCGGGGTCGCACGATGTACGTGGTGCCCTTTAGCATGGGGCCGGTTGGTTCGGAGTTCAGCCGGATTGGCGTTGAGGTCACGGACTCGCCCTATGTGGTCGTGAATATGCGGATCATGACCCGGATGGGCCGCGCCGTGGTTGAGGCTCTGGGCAACAAGAGCTTTGTCCAATGCCACCATAGCGTCGGCCAACCCTTGGAACCGAGCGAACCCGACTCGCTGTGGCCGTGCAATCCCGAGGACCGCTACATTGTTCACTACCCCGAACGGCAGTCCATCTGGTCGTTCGGCAGTGGCTACGGCGGTAATGCCCTGCTAGGCAAGAAGTGCTTCGCGTTGCGCATCGCCAGCTCAATGGCTCGCGATGATGGCTGGCTGGCCGAGCACATGCTGATCGTGGGCGTTGAGGATCCTGAAGGTGAGAAAACCTACGTGGCCGGAGCCTTTCCCAGCGCGTGCGGCAAAACGAACCTAGCCCTGCTGATCCCGCCCGAGGCCATGGAAGGCTGGCGCGTCACCACCGTGGGCGACGATATTGCCTGGATTCGTCAGGGCAAGGACGGTCGCCTCCGCGGTGTGAACCCTGAGGCGGGTTTCTTTGGTGTCGCGCCCGGCACCAGCGAAATCAGTAACCCCAACGCCATCGCGACGATGCGTGCGAACACCATTTTTACCAACGTCGCGCTTACGGACGACGGTGACGTGTGGTGGGAAGGGAAGACGAAAGTTCCGCCGGCCCACTTGATGGATTGGCAAGGCCGCGACTGGTCTCCCGGCGAAAACCGATTGGCCGCGCACCCGAACTCCCGCTTCACCTCGCCCGCTCACCAGTGCCCGTGCATCGACCCAGAGTGGCAAAACCCGGAAGGCGTACCCATCAGTGCGTTCCTCTTTGGTGGGCGCCGTAAGACCACCGTCCCGCTGGTGTTTCAGGCGTTCAACTGGGCCGCCGGTGTGTACCTCGCCGCCACAATCGGGTCCGAGACTACCGCCGCCGCCGATGGGCAACAGGGCGTGGTGCGACGCGACCCGTTCGCCATGTTGCCGTTCTGCGGTTACCACATGGGCGATTACTTCAACCACTGGCTCGATTTAGGTCGCCACGTGGTGGATCCGCCGCGCAGTTTTTGCGTGAATTGGTTCCGTACCGACGCCGACGGCAAGTTCTTGTGGCCGGGCTTCAGCGAGAACATGCGGGTGCTGCGGTGGGTGATCGAGCGTACCCGGGGGCGGGCCAGCGCAGTGGAAAGCCCGCTCGGCTGGATGCCCCGGTGGGAAGACCTGGACTGGCGCGGCCTCGAGCAGTTCCCGGCGGAGACGTTCTACACCCTAATGGCGGTGGACGGGGAAGCGTGGAAGGCCGAGATTCTGCAGCACGAGGAGCTCTTTGAGCGACTCTATGACCGACTGCCCAAGGAGTTCACCTACATGCGCGAGATGTTGCTGAGTTCCATTTGGCGTAGCCCGGTGCAGTGGCGCCAAGAGACCTACAACTCTTAACCCAAGCGGGCGAAGGCACTTTGCCCTCGCCCGCTTCGGTTGGCGATAACAGGGTCTGAGTTATTCGCCCGTCAGGTCGAAGTTACGGCTGAGGATGTCGTAGTCGAACACCGTGACTGAGCCGTCGCCGTCCAGATCGGCGTTGGTGTCCCAAGCGGCGTCTCCCGGCACCGAATCAAAGGCCGAACTGAGGCGATCGTAGTCGAAAACGGTGACGGAGTTGTCGCCGTCAACATCGCCGTTCACCAAGGCAACCGTGAGGTCGTAGGTTCCCGTGTCCCGCAGGGGCACGTTCGGCAATATTCGGATCAGAGTGGTATCGCTACGAATCGCCAGGTCGTACGTGCCGGAGAGGCTCGTACTCACCACGAACTGGCCGTCGGCGCGCAGGCTTACTGACTTCAAGGGCTCCGCCAGGGTGAGGGTGCCGGGATTGCGAATCTCGACGTAAGCTTTCCGTGTGGTGGCGTCTCCCGTAAAGTCTTCCAGCGTTGCGGTGCCCTGAATGGCGCCGCTGGGGAAAGCTTCAATGCGAAATCCGTCAAAGTGCGCCGTGTCGGTCGTGGCAAGACGGCAGTTGAGGTCGGCGTGGAGGAAAGTGTTGCGGGTGCCGCGAACGGTCTGCACCTCGGGCTGAGTGACGCCGTTGACCTCGAATCGAGCGTTACGGGTGGCGAGGTTCATCGCCATGCCGTAGCGCTGCCATTGGTTTCGGACGCCGAGAGCCGCGATCACGGCCCAGTCGTCGGTGACGGGATCAAACACGTAGATGGCGAGGTCATAGTTGTCCACGAGCAATCCCGAGAGGACGGTATCGTTGTCGTCGTAGGCGGTCACCCCGTACATGCTGGTGTTCAGCCAACTCGGCGTTCCCGGAGGTGCCGTAGTTCGCTGGGCCCAAGTGACCCGAATGACTTTGTTCGCGTTGATCGCCGTGTCGAGCGGAGTGTCCTTCCACCACCAAGCGGTAGCAAGAAGCTGATTAGCCTGGACCTCTACGCTACGGGTTCCGTCGAACGCCTGCGCCCCGGTGACCATTCCCGTCAGGTCATAACCGTCGCCGAGGCCAAGCCAGCCCTGTTGGGCGGTGTTGAGCGTGCTTAAAGGGTTCAGAGTGTAGCCTTCAGAGGCTTCGAAGGAGGTGTTCAGAAGCACCTGTCCGTGAGCAAAAACCGCCGATGCGGCCAAGAACGTGCAACCAAGAATCCGACTCATATTTGTTCCTTTTCCGGCCCGGCAAAACGGGCAAACCACACCATGAGCGTATCCCCGCATCTCATAGGGTTACAGCCTAACCCATTTTGACTAGATTCGGCGCCAGGAAGTTCACTGGATTCGTGGCGATCGACCGGGCCGCCGCATTACACGACGGCCGGGCTGAGTTCTTTACGGAGCAACGCGCGGGCCCGAAACAGCCAGCTCTTGATCGTGCCCTCAGGTTTGTTCAGTAGGTCCGCGATTTCGCCGACCTCCATGTGCCCGAAGTGCCGCATCTGGATGATGCGCCGATACGGATTAGGCAGTCGCTCAATCGCCCCCCGGATCTCTTCGTCCAGCATCGCGTCTTCGGCTTCCTCGGCCACCCGGACGCGGGGGTCCACCAGGGCGAACTCGTGGGGCTCAAGAGGCTCGCAGTCATGCCGGCGCGTTCGGATCGTGTCCACGCAGCAGTTGGCCACAATGCGTAGGAACCAGGGCTGCACCGGGCGTCCGTTGTGAAACGAACGGATGGCGCGGAATGCCTTCAGCAGGGCGTCCTGCACGGCATCATTTGCGTCGTCGGGGTTGCGGAGCATCCGCAACGCAAGCTGTCGCATGGCCTCCCGATGGGAATCGGCCAGAAGTTCGAAGGCGACCACCTCACCGGCTTGAGCACGTGCCACCAAATGCGCGTCCCAGTCGGTTCTTACTAGCGTCTTCATTATTTGTTACCCCCGGTTGGGGATCTCCTCTATGGTACAGCGTGACGGTCGGGAACGATAGGTCAAAAGCACCGGAACCGAGCCTCTAGAGCTAAATTACGTTGGACCAGCGATTGGTTAAAGCTTGACCCACCAGCGGCGCGTGATTTGGATAGGTTAACGCAAGAAGGTCAGCGATTTCACCCGTAGGATTTTTGGTAAGCCCGCACCGTTAACAGGGGGTTAACCCGCGTATCTGCCGATGGTTTGATTACTGTGAAGGCAAGGATGCATTGGCTGGTGGGCGCTTGGATGGCACCATTCGTTTTGTTGGGAGCCGTGGGTTGGCACATGCGAGTGGAGCCGGACGAGTATCGACCGCTGGAATATGGCCCTCAGCAAGCAGATCGCCTCTTCGCCTATAGCGAGCCTATGCGCCAGTATGAGGTGCTCCATATCAGCCCGGCCGGCCTCGTCGATCCCATTCGGCTTCGTCAGGTGACTGACCGCTGGATTGCCGGGCACCAGCGCAAAGAACTGGATGATATCGTGCAAGTGGCGGCGGATGATGACGCTTCCGATGGACTGAAAAGCGAAATCCTGATGGCCCGATGCCGCCTGACGTCAGCGTTGCGCCGTCTCGCCGAGGCGGAACTGGCATCGGGGGATCGCCGCGCGGCGACCCAAGATTTGATTCGGGGCATTCAGCTGAGTCGCGTATTTCGCTACTCCGACCTCGTGTCGGCGCAGCAGGGTACTCACGATGAAACCGTGATCCTTCGTAAAATGCGAACGTTCAATCTCTCGGTCTCAGCGGCCCAGGCCAGTCTCATCCGCGGGGAGGGTCCGGAGCAGGGTAGCCGCAAAGTGGCAAACCTCCTCACGCGGTCCGCCGCCCTCAAAGTGCGCGACGATGCCCGGCAAGATCGCACCGCGGTACTAAATTTAGGTGAGTTACGCCAGATCACTCGGTTCATCGAGCGCAACGTCCCCGATCCGGCATCCATCGCCTACGTTAGAAAGCAGACGCGACGGGCGGTGCCCGAGGTGCCCGGTATCGTGCTCATGGCCCGCGTCGCCTGGCAAAACACTCACTCGATGGAACAGGAGCGCGGCCTAGTCACGGCGCTCAGCGGACCTGGGCTGCCCGAAAAGTCACTCTAACGATCGTCGTTCGGGCAAGAAACCAAAGACCATCCCAAAACGTGAACGGCCTTTGTTGCTTTGAACCCGCCTATTTACGGGGGTTAAGACTCCGAACAAGCGGCCAAACATTTCAGTAAGGTCCCCTTCAGAGGACGAACGTGATTATGCAAGAGGGCCACTTTAACTCCGTCCGCCTCGACAAACTCGGGAGCGACGCACCTATGACGTCCGACAAAAAACGGTTGTCGGTCCGAAAGGTCAAGTACCAAGTCCTCTTTGCCATCCTCTTGGTCGCCGCCGCCACGGTCGGTCTCATGGTCGTGGAGTACCACCGATTAATCCACCTGGGATCAGTCGGAAACTTCCTCAATCAAACCGGCCGCCAGCGAACCTATGCCGAGCAAATGGTCCGGATCGCGGCGGGCGACCCCTTCACCGACGCCACGACCACCTCGCGAGCCTTCCGCACCGTCGATAGCCTCCTCCCGGTCATGGAGCAGAGCTTTGCCCTGCTGACGGATGACGCCGTCCATCCTTCCATTGGCCCGATGGAGAGTTCAGTAATTCTGGAACGCAGGAAATCCGTCATCGCAGAATGGGAAGCGTTCAAGAAATTCCTCCCAACGAGCGGTCAAACGCTGCGTCCGCCGCAGTTGATCGGGCTAAGCGTTCAGCGAGACCGGCTCATCGAGTCGATTGACCTATTGACGGTGGCGGTAGTCGACGCCAACCAGCGACAAGGGGAAATCGAAGCGCATGAACGGGTTTACATGTCCGCGTTCGTGTGCATCGTGCTTCTCGCCGCTTGGTTCCTTGCCGCCCAGCCCGGTCTGCGGATGCTGGCGGCACAAGCTGACGGACTAGAGACCCAGAATGCACGATTCGCTCGGATATTGGCGCGACTCAGATCCTTGCAAGCCGCGATGGATCAGCACTCGCTCGTGACGATCGGAGATGTTGACGGCACGATCCTCGAAGCGAACGACCTGTTCTGCCGCGCCACCGGGTACACCCGCCAAGAGCTGATTGGCCATAACCACCGGATCGTCAATGCGGGCGTCCATTCCCCAGAGTTCTGGTCCGAACTGTACCTTACGGTCACCGCCGGAGAGACTTGGCAAGGTGAGGTTTGTAACCGTAACCGTAATGGCAGTCTCGGGTGGTACGCCACCACCGTCACTCCCGTACTGGACAGTGCCGGACAGATCGAATTCATGATCGCACTGCGCACCGATGTCACTCGTTTCAATGAAATGAAGGGGAGTTTGACGGCGACATCGGCTCGACTAGAGGCGATTCTCTCGGCTCTGCCCGATGCCGTATTTGACCTAGACAGTGAAGGTCGGATTCTTCAGGCCAAGGCCGGACTCAATACCCATCGCGCCATTATCGCGTCGGCCCAGCCGGGAACGAATCTGGCTCAGGCCTTGCCCGCCAACGTAAGTGACCAACTGCATGGGGCGCTACTGGAGGTTCAGGAAACTAAGGAATCGGCCCACGGTCGGTTTACCTTAGCCCTAGCGGACGGCCTTTGTCACATTGAGTACACCCTCTCGGAACGGGCGGTTGGCGAGCGCGAAGTGGCGGGGCGATTTGTTCTCGTACTTTCGGATGTCACCGCACGTCGCCGCATGGAGGATGCGCTGATTGGGGTGAACCGGCGGTTTGCCCTGGCGCAACAGTCCATGAATCTGGCCGTCTGGGAGTGGAACGGCGAGACTGGAGCGATGTTATGGGATTCGCCGACCGACGTCTTTGGGCCAAGTAGCGAATTGCCCAGTACTCGGGCGCGGTGGGCTTCGTTCATCCACCCGGATGACCGCGAGGCGGTCGCTGCCGTATGGAGTCACGCGATTGAACAGCGGATCGACTTTGCCGCCGAGTTCCGGATTCAACTGAATGGCGGTGCGGAGCGATGGGTTGCGGTGACCGGAACCCCCGTGGGGTATTCCGATCGAGATGCTTTACGGTACGTCGGCCTGATGGCCGACATCGATGACCGACAACGACTGAAGCAGGTTACCGAGCGCCTTTCGCTGGTGGCTCAACGCAGCAGTAACGCCGTGGTGATCACCGATCCCGCGGGCCTTATCGAATGGGTCAATGAAGGATTTACCCGGATTACTGGGTGGGAACTTCACGAAGTAGTCGGCAAAAAGCCGGCAGAGATGCTGGTTGGACCCGATACCGACGTTGCCGCGAGCCAAGTGATGAGCTGGGCGGTGGCTAATGAAGAGCCGTGCAAAGTTGAGATTATCAACTACCATCGCGATGGCACCCCGTACTGGGTCTTGATCGAGATTGAACCGTTGAAGGACGCCGATGGCACTCTGACCGGCTTCATGGCGATTGAGTCCGATATCCACACTCGCGTGCTGGCGCAACAGTGCTTGGCCGCCGAAAGCCAGCGTCTGCAGTTTGCCATGATCGTTGGCGGGCTCCTGATGTGGGAGTGGGATGTCCCGTCGGGGCGTGTGGTGTTATCTTCGTCCAATGCGCGACTTGGGCTGGAAGAGGGCCCCACGACCGATCAGATTTCAACGATCGCGGAGATTGAGAGCCTGATTGATCCCGAGGACTGGAAAGTGATTACCGATCGCATGGAGCTCCATTTTGCGGGCGAAACTCCCGACTTCTCGGTGGTCTATCGACACCGTGGCCCCGAAGGGACCATCGAATGGAAGGAGAGTCGGGGGCGAGTTTCCGAACGCGACGAAGCCGGTAACCCGGTCTGCGTGGTGGGCACGACGGCGACGGTTACCGATCGGCTTATGGCCGCCGAGAAGTTGGCGGAAAGCGAGCGGCGATTCCGCACGCTTGCGGACTCGACCCCCGCGATCATCTGGGTGACGAACGCCGACGGGGAAGTGACCTACTTTAACCAGCGATGGTTGGAGTTTACCGGCAGTGACCGGATTGATCTTGATTCGTGGGAATCCGCGGTCCACCCGGACGAACAGGCGTCGGTTTCGGAGTATATGCGCGTATCAGTTCAGGATCGCGTCTCGTTTGAATCGCATTACCGTTGTCGCCGGGCCGACGGCGAGTACCGTTGGATGCTGGATCGAGGCGTCCCCAACATCGGGACGGACGGCACCCTGCACGGTTACGTCGGCACCATCCTGGACATTACGGAGCAGCGTGAAGCCGAGGATGCCCTCGCCGGAGAACGGGCAAGACTGGCCGCGTTTGTCGAACACGCTCCGGCGGCAATCGCCATGTTCGACCGTGATATGCGTTACATTACGCATAGTCACCGCTGGCTGGTGGATTACGGCATTGAGGGCGAACTCCTTCTCGGTCGTACGCATTACGATGTATTTACGGGAATGCCGGAACACTGGCGGGCGGAGCACGAACGCGCGCTTGCCGGCGAGGTTCGCCGCAACGAGAGTGATACTTGGCGCCCCGAAGGGTGGGAACACGACCAGATCCTTCGCTGGGAGATGAGGCCCTGGATTCATTTGGATGGCTCAATTGGCGGCATCCTGATATTCACCGAAGACATCACCACCATCAAGGCGATCGAGCAGACGCTCCGCGCCAACGAGACGAAGTTCCGGTCGCTGTTTGAGCTGGCTCCAGTGGGGCTCTCGCTGAATCGCTTAGATACACTTGGGTTCTTGCAAACGAACCAAGCGTTGCAAACCATCACGGGCTACAGCGAAGATGAGTTCCGAAACTCTAGCCTCTGGGACGCGGTGGCTGAAGTCAGTCAGGCCGAGTTCAAAACGCTGGCCGAGTCACTCCTGCGTGATGGCGCTACCGGGGCCGTGGAACTGGAACTGCGTAGGAAGGACGGACTGACCGTACCGGTGCTGATAAATAGCTTGGTGATCCACGACGAGACGGGAGCCCCAACGAGTTGGTCCATTATCCAGGACATCAGCGAACAGCGGGCCTGGGAGGAGGCCGTGAGTCTGCAGTTCCAAGCGGTTGAGTACTTCTCGGAAACAATAAACTCTAAGAAGGAAGAGCTTGAACAAAGCACGGTGGAATTGCGGCGGCTGAACGAGCAACTTGAGCATCAGAGTGTCACCGACCCGTTGACCGGTTTGCCCAACCGCCGAGGATTCAATCAGCGGCTTGATGCAGCCTTAGTCAATCGGCGAGGAAGGAGCGGAAACACGGGCATCGCGGCGTTGTTCATGGACCTGGATAACTTCAAGTTCATTAACGACAGCCTTGGTCACGAAGCCGGCGATCAGTTGCTGATCCAAGTCGCACAGCGTACATCCGCGTCCCTCCGGGACGGTGGTCTGGTGGGACGCTTCGCGGGCGACGAGTTCACCGTGTTGCTACCCATCATGCCGGACGCGAGAACGGCCATGCAAGTCGCCGACCGGATTTTGGAGGCCATGCGAGCGCCGTTTACCATCGAGGGGACGCAGATGGCCATCCGGTTTAGCATCGGCGTGGCGTTTTTCGAGTGCGAAATCGTGACGGCGGAAGGCCTGCTAAGGGATGCCGACGCCGCGCTTTACGTGGCCAAGGATCGAGGAAAAGGACAGTCCGTCCTCTTCGAGCCTTGGATGCATGCCACCGCCGAACGCCGACGTCAGTTAGAAATGGAACTGCGGCAGGCGATTGAATCTCGTGAGATTCGGGCTGTGTTCCAACCAATTATTAACCTGGATACCTACACAATTCACGCGGTGGAAGCCCTGATGCGCTGGGATCACCCAACCGAAGGCCTCCTCGCTCCGGCGCAGTTCTTGGATATCGCCGAAGAGGCGGGACTGATGGGCGACCTGGGCAATCTCGTGCTTCGTCAACTCGCGCCGCACTTGATCAATTGGACCCGTGCGGACGGAAGCCACCTACGGGTGTTCCTTAACGTGAGCAGCCAGGAGTTTAACGATCGTACGTATCTTGATCGATTGCACAGAACGATTCAGGAATATGGGATTGATCCTTCGTGGCTGGTTTTGGAGATCACCGAAGGCACCTTAATGGCCGATTACGTCAACGCTTCAGAGCGCCTTCAGCAGATGCGCGCAATGGGCTTTGGAACGGCCATGGATGACTTCGGCGCGGGGCAGTCTTCGCTGGGTCGTCTCTCGGCGATTCCGGTGGATATTGTCAAGACCGATCGCTCGCTAACCGCCCAAATCTCGCAAGATTTCCGCACCCTGGCCGTAGTGCGCGCGATCTCGGCCCTGTGCCACGCCATCGGTGTGGAGGTCCTGGCCGAAGGTGTGGAGGACGAGGACGCCCTAGTGGTGGCGATGAGCGTCGGTTGTCGCTACGCTCAGGGCTATCACCTTAGCGTGCCCCTGACCGCCGAAGAGTTCAACCATTTCCAAGCCGACTGGCGTAGTCCCGAGGCCCGAGCCAAGGCAAGTTAATCGCGGGTTAAGAAAAGTGCCGGACCGCGAGATTTTCTAAAGGAAATCTCGCGGTCTTGTGTATAATCACTTGTGGGAGATGAGTGCCCATTGGGCGCTCATATTTGTTGAGGGAAGGGAAATTAATGAGAAAAACTTTACTGTTGGGATGCCTCGTGACGCTCGCCGTTTCGAGTCAAGCCCAAATCATCAATGAAGGGTTCGAGGGTATCGACACCTTGCCAGAGAATAGCTACAAGGCCTACACGGGCGGTCAAGCCTACGGCAATTGGAAGGTCGTGGGAACACCCTCCGTCACCGGGATCGACTTGGTCCGTGATGTTTGGCCGGGATCGGCCTTAGGCAGCGACTACTGGACGGACCTCGCCGGTACCCCCGGCCCGGGCGGCATCACACGCGACCTTAACCTGAAGAAAGGGACCTATACCCTCGCGTTCTTAGCGTTCACGAATAACGGGGCGTACCAGATTGACTTCGGCATCCAGGGAGTCGAGAGTCGAACGATCAGTAATAGTCTGGTGGGCGCTGACAACTTGCCGGTAAATGCCAATTGGACCCTGTTTACCGAGGAGTACGAAATCCTGAGCGACGGCACCTACGCGCTGTCGTTTGTGACGCCCCAAGGCGGTAACGGCAACGTCGGCATCGATGACATCCTCTTCGATACCGCCGGCGGTCCTGGCGGACAGCAAGCCGTGCCGGAGCCGTTCACGCTCGCGCTTGGCGCGGCGGGTCTGGTTTCGGCGCTCCGTCGTCGTCGCCACCGAAACTAAGACCTGGCCAATGCCTGAGCCGAATAGGCCCGTCTCACCGTGGGTGAGTCGGGCCTATTCGCTAGGGTTACAGCTGACCGCTGGCGAACGCCTCAACCGGGGCGGGGCGGAACTGCCAGCGCGGGATGGGTCCGGGACCGAAGTTCAACTCGACCAAGGGGCGAATCACCTGCTCCGTCATCACGACGTCGGCCAATTCCTGCCGCAGGGCAGCCACTTGCAATAGCAACACCTGGAGGTGGACCCGCCCGAGGGCCAGGCTACCCACGCGCCGGCCTTCGTCGGTGGTGAGGGTCTGCCCCAGAATCGCCCGAGCGATCTCGCGGTTGTGGTGCTCAATGGCATCCAAGAACGTGGTCGAAGCGTCGCGAGAACTCCCCAGCAGTCCCACTTCAACCTCGTTTGGGAACAGTACGGCGGTGTTCTCATGCAGACGGCCCAGCGCGTCCAGCAACGCCGATTGCTCGGTCTCGGCGAGGGTTCGGGGAAATTTTCCCGTCACCGTGGGACTTGCAAATCGCTCTAGGTGCAAGCGCCACGCGGCCTGGAGGGCCCGCTTGGCTTGGACGTGGGGCAACACGGCCTCGAGATCGCTGCGTCCCTTCGGTCGACCGTAGCCCGCCCGGTACCGATAGATCACGAATCGGCTCGGGTCCAGGCGGCGGATGGCCTCGCCAGGCAGCTGAAGCGTCAGCCCATCCAGCCGACCAAACGCGTCAAACTCCAGGCCAAAGTCCCGCGGATCCTTCGGCCGCATCGCGCGCAGGCTGATCCCTTCTGGGGTGCGATGGAGCACCCGCTCTTGGATGGACCAGCCGTAGGCCAGGGCATCCAGGGCTTGGTCAAGAATCGCCGTCGCGGCCCCTTCCATGCGGTCGAACGCCCGCTGAACAAACTCGGTCCGCCGTCGCGCATCCTCACTCAGGTCGGGGGCTACCACTTCGGCGGGGGCCGCCAACACGGCCAAGCGTTTGATGGTCAGGGCGGTCTGCACCATGGCATCGCGCTGCAGGTCGTCGTACGTTCCGGGCGGTAACGCTCCGGCTCCAGGGAAGGTGCCGGGGGCCGCTAGCGCGCGGCGAATTGGCAGGGTAAGGGCCGGCGCGGTTTCGCGCGGAGCCGAGGGGCGGGGGCGATGAAAGATCCGAAATCTCATAGAGCAAGGGGAAGCGGGGCGTCGGCTTACCGAAAAATTCCGGGCAGGGCCGAGGCGAAGCGTCGGGGCGTAGCGGTCGGGCAGAGCATCCCGCGCCAAAGCCAGCGCGGTCACTAGGTCGTCGTGGTCGCGGCCCCTCGCGGCCAGGCGCGGGGGACCGTGGGGCCGGGGGGTGGCGGTGTAGGCGGCGAGTTCGGCCTGGAGGTCCGCGTGGGGCACCAGCCGGATCGCCCGTTGCTCAAAGCTCCACACCAGGCCTTCCACCAAGCGTTGCTTGATCTCGGCCGTAAGGACTAGCCCGTCCACCGCATGGGTGGGGCAAGCTTCGCGAACTAAGTCGAGAGCGGGGTCGCCCACTCCGGTGGCGTCGCACCGCACCCGCGCGCCCGGCCAGCGGCGGATCACGTTGGCGGCGGTGGCCACCAGCTGGGGCCACGGCTGTTGTTGGAACCGCTCCAGGGCCAGCAGGTTAGCCTCCGGTCGCCAGCCGCTCAGCACCGCCACTGCCGTCCAGTCGTGATACCGCGCCCAGTCGATTCCGATCGCAATTGGCGCGCCGGAACTCGGACTCACCTCTGGGACCAGGCAGGCCTCAATGACTTCGGGCCGGAAGACGGAAGTCGCGGCGTCCAGGAACTCCGCCCCGTACTCGGTGCGAAATGCCCGGTCGCTGATGAGCGATTGCTGGAGCGTGAGGAACTCGCGTGAGACGTGCGGGGCCTCCCATGAGGGCGCGCGGTAACTCTGCACCGCGCCCGGCTCGGTCTGCCCGCGCCGGAACAGTCGCCAAAACCAGTTCGTGCCATTGGGCGAACTCAACAGGACGAGGCGACCGTTGGTCGAGGCCAGCATGGGTAACGCGACCTCCGTCACCAGGGTCTCGGGCAAGAACGCCGCTTCGTCCACGATGATGAGGTCGGCCCCGTCGCCTCGCAAGCGGTTGGCCACGTGCCCGGACCGGGCCTGCAACGTGGCTCCGCGCCAATCCAAACGGGGGTGGGGCGTGCGGCGCGGGCGCGGGGGCGGGTCCGGTCCGCCGACGGCGGTGATGAACTCGATGGCGCGGTCGAACAGCCAAGAGGCCTGCACCAAAGTGGGGGCCAGAAGCAGGACGCGGGGGGTGCCCGGTCTGAGAAACGCGTGTGCGGCGAGGGCGGCGGCGGCGTCCGTTTTGCCCCATCGGCGGCCACAGGACAGCACAAATACCGGCGGCGCGGAGGCCAGCACGATGGCTTGGCCGGCGTGGGGCCGCCAAACCTGGGCAAGTTGAGCGAGAAATTGGTCCACACCTCAACGGCGGTGAACTCGGTCCGAGGTCAACCTAGTCGGGACCGATTAGGGTTGAGTTGGGCGGGTAGGATGAGGGTCCGCCGGCAAGGTCGGCGGACCTTCCTATGAAGCCCGCCGACCGCTCCCACGAGAAACCCCGCAAGGGAGCCGACCGCGCCCTCGTGCGACGCATTATCGGCTTGTTCCGGCCCCACGCCCGGATGGTGGCGTTCACCCTCCTTGCCGTGATGGTTGGCGTGGCCCTCGGCTTGATGCCGCCGTTCTTGGTCATGCAGATCATCGACGTTGGCTTCAACCGCCGGGACATGGACGTGATCGTGCACTACTCGATCTACACCGTCCTAGCGGTGCTGGCGGGCGCGGCGATGACGCTCCTCTACGGCTACCTCAGCGTCATGGTGGGGCAGCGCATCATGTGCGATCTCCGCCGCGATCTGTTCTCGCACTTGCAGACCATGTCGCTCCGGTTCTTCACCCGAACCCGTACCGGAGAGATCCAAACCCGGCTCATCAGTGACGTCGCTGGCGTGCAGAACGTCGTCTCGAACACGATCACCGACCAGCTTAGCAACCTTACCATCGTGATCTCCACGCTCATCACGATGACCATCATCGAGTGGCGTCTAACGCTCCTGAGCGTTGCGATGGTCCCGTTCTTTATGGTGGTTGGCCGGTGGGTAGGCGAGTTTGCTCGTCGCGTGCGCACCGGGACGCAAGAGCAAACCGGCGAGCTGAATAGCATGATGCAGGAGACCCTTTCGGTATCAGGCATTCTCCTCACCAAAACCACGGGTCGCTTAGAGCCCTTGCTGGCGCGATTCGACATCGAGAACGAGCGCCTCGCCTACTGGCAGATTCAGTCCTCGGTGATCCAATACCTATTCTTTGGCCTGATCCGCATCATCACGCAACTCGCTCCCGCGTTGGTCTACCTTCTGGCGGGCTGGCTGCTCATCCGGCACGGGGAAACTCACATTACGCTGGGCCTATTGGTGGCCTTCACGGGGCTCCAAGTGCGCCTGTTCTTCCCGATGACCGGGCTCCTGAGCGCGCAAGTGGAGATCATGGGCAGCTTCGCGTTGTTCGAGCGGATCTTTGAATACCTCGACCTTCCCGTGGACGTGAAGGACCGCCCCGACGCGATGACGCTGAACCCAACGCAAGTTAAAGGGCGAGTGGAGTTCCGCGATGTGGCCTTTGCTTACGAACCCGACCAAACGTCGCACACGCTCAAGGAAGTCAGCTTCGTAGCCGAGCCGGGACAACTCGTGGCCCTGGTGGGACCCTCGGGCGCAGGTAAGACCACGCTGACGTACCTGATCCCGCGCCTCTACGACCCCGACACGGGGAGCGTGTCGATCGATGGTCATGACCTAAAGGACGTCCGCCTTAGCAGCGTCGCCGAGCTGGTCGGTGCCGTGACCCAAGAGACCTACCTCTTACACACGACGATCCGCGAGAACTTGCGCGTGGCCAAGCCCGACGCCACCGACGAAGAGATTGAGACGGCGTGCCGCATGGCCGCCATTCACGATCACATCGACACGCTGGCCGAGCAGTACGACACCGTGGTGGGCGAACGCGGCTACAAGCTGTCGGGGGGCGAAAAACAGCGCCTCGCCATCGCGCGGGCCTTGCTTAAGAACCCCCGGATTCTTATCCTCGACGAAGCCACCAGCGCTTTGGACACCCATTCCGAGCGCCTGATTCAGGCCTCGCTGGGCGAGCTGATGAAGGGACGCACCACGTTTGCGATTGCCCACCGACTCTCGACGATCTTGGCCGCCGACCAGATTCTGGTGATTGAGCGGGGCCGCATCGTGGAGCGAGGTCGCCACGAGGAGCTTTTGGTAAAGGAAGGGCTTTACTCACGGCTATACCACGAGCAGTTTGAGCGACCGGCAAGCGAAGAATTGATTAACGAAGCGGCCGTCACGGAGGGGGCGGGGACTTAGTCCAGGGCAAGCCGCTCGGGATTGCAGCAGTTGGGATTTACCGTCTCCCCACACGAACGCGCATAAGCCTCGGCGCGATCCAGCATGACCCGGGCGTGGTCAAACACTTCGGCCAGCAACGGGTTCCACATGTGATACACCGTCGGTAACTGCTCTCGGTCCAGGAATTGCCGGCCCTTTGATTCGTCGATGTGCGTGATTTCGCGCAGTTCAAGAATCCGCGCCGTGTACACATCCGCCCAGCGCACTTCGTTGCGCTCAGTAATTCGGTAGCACCCGATGTAAAGCGGTTCGTCCAGCACGGCCCCGCTTTCCTCGCGGGCCTCGCGGGCGGCGGCGTCGCGGCTTAGTTCGTCCGGCTCCACGCGACCGCTGGGGATGCACCACCCCCGATCAAAGATGTTGCAGAGCAAGATCTGCTCGCCGTGCCACGGGAACACGAGGGCCGCAAAGGCCCGGAGCGGGGCTCGGAACGGCGCGGGAAAGAACTCCAAGCGTTGCCGACCGTATCGTCCGCTGGGGAACTTTTTTAGCGCCACAGAACGACCTTGCCGATGATTTTTGAGCGCGGCAGCGGGCCAAAGGCGCGGCTGTCCTCGGATTCGCCTCGGTTGTCCCCCAAGACGAAAACGGTGTCGGGCGGGACCACGAATGGCCCTTCACTCAGACGGCGCTCGCGCGGTTGATTGAGCGGATCCACGGTCTCGCCCGCCATTCGGTACACCCGCTTGATGATGTACTCGCGGGGGGAATTACCGTGAAACACCACGATGTCGTTGTCACGGATAGCGCCCACCAGCCAGTACAGGTCGGTCACCACCAGGCGCTGCCCATTCTGAAAAGTCGGCTTCATGGAGTTCCCGGAAACCTGAACGGTCTTAACATTGAGCACTAGAACAAGGGAAAGCGCCAGAACGCCTAACAGCACCACACCAAATCGGGTGAAGGCTTGGCGAGGTGGTTTGGAACTCATAGTTACACCGGGCGTGCGGACGGACATGCGCACTTACACTAAGGTTGTACCGCAGATGCACGGTTTCGTCCAATCTTAGATGTGCTGAGTCTCGTTCAATCTGCCACAATAGGCCAGCCGCCGCGTCGTGGCAGAGGCATGAATTCCTTGAATCAGTGGGTTGCTTCGTACCAGGGGACCATCATGGTCGTCCTTCTTAGTGCCGTGTTGGCGCTGGGATTCGCTTGCCTCGTCCAGGGAATCCACCTTCGGCGAGTTCGCCGGCGCTGGCGAGACCTCTTGGCGGGCACGTCGGGCGAAAATCTCGAACGCATGCTCTACGATCACTTGCGCGGGCGCGTGAGCCTGGAGGAACAAGTATCGGACCACCACGCGCAGATTGCTAAGCTCGAGCGCCGCATGCTTCTGGCGAAGAGCTACGTTGGGGTTGTTCGCTACGACGCATTTCCCGACGTTGGTGGACAGCAGAGCTTCTCGATGGCGATCTACGACGAGGATGGCGACGGCGCGGTGATCACCAGCTTGGTGGGCCGGGCGGATTGCCGAGTCTACGGCAAACCCATCACCAAAGGCGAAGGCGAGCGTAACCTCAGCGAAGAGGAGCGTCGGGCAATTCAGGAGGCGGTCCGGGCGATGCGAAGCCGAAACGGCAACCTATGAGCGCGGCGGAGGATGCCGTTCTCATTGCCGCCAGCCAACGGGGCGACCGTAACGCGTTTGACGAACTAATCCGGAAGCACCAGCAGCGGGCTTACCAGTACGCCTATCGGCTCACCAGCAACCCCGATGAAGCCGCCGACTTGGTGGCTGACGCGTTTGTGCGTGTGTATCACGCCCTCACCAACTTCCGGGGCCAAAGCGCTTTCACCACGTGGCTCTACCGCATCGTCACGAACTGCTACCTGGACTTGCGCAAGCGCGAACGGAACCGCCAGCACGTCAGCCTAGATGCTCCCATCGGCGGCGAAAGCGAAGGCGTCGAGCGTCAGATCGAGGACGATGCCGATGGTCCGGGCGTCCTGGCCGAGCGTAGTGAACGCGAGCGCGCCATGCAGCGTGCCGTCGCCCTCCTGCCCCCCTATCAGCAAGCCATGCTCACCATGTTCCACGTGGAGAACCTCTCTTACGAAGAGATCGCCCAAGCGCTGGACTTGCCGATTGGCACCGTAAAAAGCCGGTTAAATCGAGCGCGGCTTAGTTTACGTGAACTTCTTGAGCCCGAGGCGGAACTTTTCGAGGCGACCTGAAGTCGAAAATCAACGGTAACAGTATGAGTCCACAAAAAGCGCGTGATCTGTTTTCGGCCGCGGTCGAGGGAACCCTAGACTCCGGACTCCGGGCGAGTTTCGATCGTGCGCTGGCGTCCGACCCTCACTTGTCCTCGGAGTTTCAGGCGTTTCGCGGTCTCTATGACGGGTTGCACGCCCTGGCCGATGCGCCGATCGAAGTGCCATTTGGACTGGCGGATCGCATCTCGGCGCGGATTGACCACGACAAATGGGAGCGTCAGCGCAACCGACCGGTGATCGGCGGGGCGTGGTTACGGTCCTTGGCGCTGGGCATGGCGGCGACAGTTCTGATTCTGGGCACGGTGGCTTCGCTGCGGGGCGGCGGCAAAACGTTCTCGGCGGGCCTTACACTCGATCAGCCGGTGGCGACCCCGTTGGAGATTCGTCAGACCAATTTAGGCGTGGAAGTGAGTTCGGGACCCCTTACGGGCACCATTAAGGTTCGCAATGGCGAGACCGGCGACGTAATCGACGAAGCCATCCTCCGTGGCGATTCGCTCCGCCGTCCCGTGCGCTACGCCGGCGAGCGGCCGATCTTTGTGGTGATCGAACAAGTCGGTCAACCAGAGCGCCTCTCGGTTGTGCTTCCCGGTTCTCAACGGGGCACCCTGTCTGACGGCGAGGGCACCATCCTGGAGGCCGCGAAGGCCGCCGCGATTTACTATCGCATCCCGGTGATGATCGCTGTTCCTGATCCTCAAGCCAAAACGCACTGGAAGTTTGCACCAGGCGTCGGATCGCCCGGCGACGCCCCCGGCAGTCGCTTTGAGCCCGCCTCGCTGGCCCTCAGCCAGTCCAACGGCATGCTCGTGCTGCGGACTTTTTAAGCGTCGTCAACGACCCCATCCGGTGCGGTAGCCTTGAAGGTTATGCGAAGCTGGTCGGCAGATAACGAAGGGTTCTGGGTGCTTGACGCGCCCGCCCTCAGTCTTCTCGACTCGGTGTTGCGCCTTAACTCGAACCCCGTCGTTCCTCTACCACTCCGCGGCGTGGTGAATCGAGTTTATGGCGTGGGATCCGACCGTATCTTGCGGCTATCCCCCCTCGATCCTGACTGGCACCGAGATTCGCGGAACGAGGTCGCGGTGGCGTCGCTGGTGGCGCGGGCCGTTCTGCGAACCCCCGCGCTACTGGCCTGGGCCGGACCTGAGCATGGCCTACCCGTCTTGGCCACTCTGTACGAACGGGTCCCCGGGTCCGATGTCATACGGCTTGGCCTTAACCCGGCGAGGTTAGCGGCGGTGTACTATCAGGTCGGCCGCGACCTAGCCCGGTTGCACCAAGTGGAACTTACCGCTTCCGAGCGGGCCACCTTAGAATGCCCGACTCCCGAAGATCTGGACTCGACGATTGCCTCCGTCGTTACGGCAGATTTAGTCCCGCCGGGTACGGCCCAGTTGCTCATAGATTGGGGACATCACCTCGCGACTCCCGTCGCCGATCTTCCGGCGTCTCGGTTGACGCACCAAGATGTCCATGAAGGCAACCTTCTGATCCGTCCGGACGGAAGCTACGCCGCTCTTATCGATTGGGGAGGGGCTGGATTGGGAGACCCGGCTCGCGACTTTGTCTCGATGGATGCTATGGGCTTGGAACCCGCGCTGGCCGGGTACGTCGCGGGGGGCGAGATCGGTGACGAAGACTTTCGCCGACGGATCATGGTGGGTCAATTAACTCTGGCCCTGGCGGACGCTTTGATTCGCCCCGCCCCTGTCGAACTCAGGTTTCCTCTGGGCCGTCTGATGGGGCTCCTTGCCTTCTGGGCGTCGGCAGGATCGTCCTGGAACGGCACGCGGCCGCCGGAGTTGTTGAATCACCTGTAACCGTTTCGGGGGTTCATGGCGTCTGAACCCATTGAAGGCCCGTGGGCCGAATCCACGGAGGAGATTTACCGCGTTGACCCACCGATTGCTCGCCCTCGCCCTAGTTGGCACCCTCGCCGCTTCGTCCATTGGCGCTTACGCCCAGCGAAAGCCCGCGCGTCGCACCGCTCTACCCCCCGCAATTCCGCGAACGGGTGGCGAGACGGGACTGCTCGGCATTAAGCTGTATGACGCGGCGGATCGAATTCTCACTACGTTCGGGTCGCCCGACGACCTCCAAGCCGTTACGCTTGGCGGCGGCGGTGGTATCGGCCCGGCCGCCGGGGGTCCGAATCCCGGTGGTATGCCCGGCGGCCCGGGCGGCATGCCTGGTGGCTATCGAGGCGGCCCCCCCCCCGGTGTCGGTGGCCCCGTCCCTCCGGGAGGCAAGCCCGCCGGTGGTCCCCCGCGACTGAGCTCGCCGGGCGGCGGTGGGAAGTACACGTTCCCGGATAATGGGCTGATCGGTGATCCGTTTGGTCTTGGTCCGCGAAACCTTAATCAAGTGATGCCCGACGAAGCCGGCGGACGCATGGGCGGCCCGGGCGGCGGATTGCCGGGCGCGCCGGGGGGAATGGGCAATGGAGCGGGCGGCTTCGGCCGACCGGGTGGCGCAGGAATGCCCGGTGGCTTTGGCGGCGCGACCGCTAGCGAATCGGTGGAGTTCACCCGTTGGGTGTACAACGAACCGGCGGTTCGCCTTGCCTTCATTGTTGACAAGTTCAACAAGGTCGTTCAGATCGAAGCCATTGGCTTGACTGGCGCTTCGGCCCTGGTCAACAATAAGAAAGTCGCCGTCACCACGCGACGCAAAATCTCGTTCGGGGCCACCTTTGCCCAGATCATGGCGCGCTACCAGAATCCGGATGGGTACGACATCTCCGGCGACTCGTTCGTCGTGCGATTCCTTGTCCGCGATAAGGTTGCGTTCCGCTTGACTCGACTCCAGCCCGGCAAGCCGCAGCAAGTGACGGCCATCGTCATCGCCGCAGGCAAGCAATAAGTCGCCGTGTCCGACGAGCGTGACCAGGTTCGGTCGCGGGTCAGCCTAGTTGAACTCGTCGGACAGCGGGTCGTCCTGAAAAGGGCCGGTAAGGATTGGAAGGGGCTCTGCCCCTTCCATAACGACCGTAACCCGTCCTTCCAAGTCTCCGACGTCACCGGCTCTTACCGATGCTGGTCGTGCGGGGCGAGGGGAGATATCTTTAACTGGGTCATGGAGACCCAGCGCGTTGAGTTCCGCGAAGCCCTCCGTATTCTCGCCGAGATCGCGGGCATTGAACTCACTTCCGGGCCTAGCCCCGTAGACCGCTCCCGCGCCACCGTCTACGAGACGGCCATGCAGACCGCCCTGCAGTTCTTTCGCGAGCAACTTTCGGCCACTCCGCCCGCCCTCAACTATTGCGATCGCCGAGGTCTAGATGCCGCGACCCGCGACGCCTGGGAGCTTGGCTTCGGCCCCGCTCAGGGCGAAGCCCTCGCCACCGCTCTCAAGCGCGCAGGCGTGGCCCTCGCCGACGCTAAGGAGCTCTTTCTGGTGGACGGCGACGCCGGTTCCGGTTACCACGATCGGTTTCGGGGACGGCTGATCTTCCCGATTCGCGACGCCCGAGGGCGTCTCGTGGCGTTCGGGGGTCGCCTACTCGGCGACGGTCAACCCAAGTACATCAATAGCTCGGACACCCCGCTTTACAGCAAACGCAAGGTGCTGTACGGCATGAACCGCGCCCAGGACGCGATCGCCGCCCGACGCCGGGCCGTTCTGGTGGAAGGCTACCTTGATGTCATCGCGTGCCACCGGGCCGGGGTCATCGAAGCGGTGGCCTCCCTCGGCACATCGCTCAGTGAGGATCACGCGCAAACCCTGCGGCGTTGGAGCGACGAAGTGGTCGTATTGTACGACGCAGACGCCGCGGGACTGAAGGCCGCCGACCGGGCCGCTGACCTGCTCCTGGCCGAGGGCGTGCGGGTACGGGTCGCCCAACTCCCGCCCGGAGACGATCCCGATACGCTGTTGCGAACCGTTGGCCCCGATGCCGTGGTGAAGGCTGCCGCTAACGGTTTGACGCCGCTTGATTTCCGGATGGCCCAACTCAGGACCCGAAACTCGGTGAGTGACGAAGCGTTTTGGACAGAAGCAGTAGCCCTCCTGGCTCTCGCCCCGTCCCCGCTCGAGGCGGAACGCCACATCCTGGAGCTGGCCGGCCAATACCCCGGATTGCGCGATCCGATGGCCGCCGCCGTTGCCATCCGACGTCTGATCAGCGCGGCCAGGATTCCCGGGCCCGAATCGGGAGGAGGAGCGGTCGCGCGCCGCCGTCCGCGCCAACTGCGCGGTGCCGTGTCCGAGATGAACGGTCCGGAGCAAGCCGTTTTCGAAGCCCTTTTCGATCCCGAACTGATCGCCTCGGCCTGGACGGCAATCCAGGAGCCTGAGCTCTTCGTGTCGGGCGTGGCCTACGAAATGTCCGTAGCCCTCACGGAATCATTCCCGCGAGGTGCGCCAAGTGGTACCGCCGCCGCGTGGCTCTCCCAGGTCGAGCCCGCCGCGATTCGCGACCGGATGAATGACCTGGCCTTTCGACCGCGATTTCTGACAAACCCGGAAGTGCTAAAGGAGTCGATTGCCCGCCTCCACGCGCAGCGGGAGGGCCGCTCGTTGCGTGATCTGAAGCCCGAGGCCGCTGATGATGACGCCAAATTGCGCGATCTTGACCAGCGGCTGCGGAAGCTCCGGCCCGACACTCGTGTGTCACCCGCTCCCAAAGATCGACTTCTTTAGCAATCTGATCCGCAAGATGCAGGAATCTTCCTGTACCTTTGCGAACCCTGTTGTAGAGTGAAACTGGGTATCTGGGGCTCCTAGTGATGAGGTGCCGGATTGGAGACTATGGACCAAACCGCCAATGGATGGGTAGACCGCCCAATGGAGGGCAATACTGAGGAGTCCGAGCACGGTTTTCGAGAGGAGCTCCCGGTGGACGATGATTCCCAAGCGATGACGATGAAAGAACTCACCACCGAGCTGGATCCCTATCAAGCCTGGATGCGCGAAGTTTCTCGCCATCGGTTGCTGGATTCAGAGCGCGAGTTTGAGCTCTCGCGCGGGGTGCATAACGGCTGCCCCGATTGCCGTCGGATCCTGGTGGAATCCAACCTGCGCCTCGTCATCAACATCGCCAAACGCTACTTGGGACGCGGGCTTAGTTTCATCGATTTGATTCAAGAGGGCAACCTCGGCCTGATCCGCGCTGCCGAAAAGTACGACTACCGGAAGGGCTACCGGTTTAGCACCTACGCCAGCTGGTGGATTCGCCAAGCCGTGCATCGCGCGGTAGGCGAGCAAGGGCGTACGATTAGGATTCCGATTCACCTCGCTGAACAACTGGCCCGGTATATCCGCGTTAACGCGCGTCTAGTCCAAGACCTTGGGCATGAGCCCTCAGATGAGGAATTATCCGTCGCGTTGGATTTACCGGTGGGCCGGGTGAAAGAGATGCGCTTAGCGCTGGTCGACACGCTTTCATTGGAGGCCCCGACGGGCGAATCCGACGAGCTGTCACTGGTGGAGTTCTTGGCCGACCAGAGTCCTTCGCCCGGAGAGTTCGCCCTCCGCTCAATTGCTCGCGAACACCTGAATGACGCCCTGGACGGGCTAACGGACCGCGAGGCTCTCGTCATCCGACGCCGGTTCGGCCTGGACGACGGGTGCCCCCAAACGCTCGAGGAGATCGCGCAAGCGATCGGTTTAACCCGTGAACGGGTGCGGCAGATCGAACAAAAGAGCTTGCGAAAGCTCAAGCAGCCGCAAGCGAGCCGGCCGTTGCGCGACGTCTTCTTAGACTAAGGCGAACGAACCGCCCGGTCCCGGGGTAGAAATGACCGTGGTATCGCCGATTATTGACGTCCAACTGAGCGGTGGGGAAGTCGTACCGTTGGCTTCGCTTTACGCCGAGCACCCGCTCGTTCTGGTCTTTTTGCGGCACTTCGGATGCCCATTCTGCCGCGAGCACGTCGCGCAATTAAGGCTCCACCCTTCCTTGCCCATCGCGTTTGTGGGCATGGGAAACTTGGAGCAGACGGCAGGATTTCGCGCCGCGATGAAATCTCCTCACACGTTCATCAGCGATCCCGACCGCGTTCTCTACCAAGCGTTTGGCCTTGGCCGGGGTACTGGGCGTCAGTTGATGAACCCGCGCACCTTTGCCCGAGGTTTTGGGGCAACGTTGCGCGGGCACTGGGTGGGGGCTCCCATCGGCGATCCGTGGCAAATGCCCGGTGTGTTTCTAATCAACCCGAACGGGGAAGTCAGTTGGGAGTATCGGAGCGTGGACGCCAGTGACAATGCCTCGGTGCCCGACATTCAACGGCAACTCTTGGCCTCCGGCAAGTGAATAATCATCCGAGATAGACTGTCCATCAGCGTCCAGAAGGATTCATTGATGGCAGACTCTCTACCGACTACCGCCCCCACTTCGCGACTGCGAACTCCCTTACCCAAGGTCGGCATTCGCCCGACGATCGACGGCCGCTACGGTGGAGTCCGCGAATCGCTCGAAGGCCCCGTGATGGCGATGGCCCAAGCGGTCGCCGACCACATCCGCGCTCACATTCGCCATGCTTCGGGGGACGAAGTCGAAGTCATAATTGCGAACCGCCCGATTGGCGGCGGGGCCGAGGCCGCCGAATGCGCCGCGCAATTTGCCCGCGAAGGCGTGGGCGTGAGTCTTACCGTGACGCCGTGCTGGTGCTACGGCGCCGAGACGATGGACATGGACCCCACCGTGCCGAAGGCCATTTGGGGATTCAACGGCACCGAACGACCCGGCGCGGTGTATCTTGCCGCCACCTTGGCGGGACATAGCCAAAAGGGATTGCCGTGCTTTGGAATCTATGGGCGTGAAGTGCAAGACTTGCCCGACGTAGCCACTATCCCCGACGATGTTTCAGCCAAGATTCTGCGGTTTGTTCGCGCCGGTCTGGTGGTTGCCACCATGCGGGGTAACTCGTACCTTTCCATTGGCGGCACCAGCATGGGGATTGGCGGTTCACTAGTGGACCCCAGCCTGTGGCAGCGTTACTTCGGAATGCGCGTGATGCCGGTGGACATGAGCGAACTGGTGGGACGCATGAACCGCGAGATGTACGACGTGGACGAATGGACACGCGCTCGCGCCTGGGTGAAAGCGAACTGCAAGGAAGGCCGCGACGTTAACCCCACCGAGCGCCAGCGCACGCGGGCCGAGAAGGACACTGATTGGGACACCTGCGTGAAGATGACTCTGATCGCGCGCGATTTAATGATTGGGAGTCCGCGCCTGACCGAGATGGGCTTCCCTGAGCAGGGACAGGGCCACAACGCCCTCGCCGCAGGGTTCCAAGGTCAGCGCCAGTGGACCGATCACTTCCCGAACGGAGACTTCCTAGAGGCTGTGCTATGCAGCAGCTTTGACTGGAACGGGATTCGTCAGCCGTTCATCATGGCCACCGAGAATGACGCCCTGAACGCGGCTTCGATGCTCTTTGGGCACCTGCTAACGGGCACCGCGCAGATGTTCAGCGACGTGCGCACCTACTGGAGCCCCGACGCCATTCAGCGCGTGACGGGCTGGAGCCCCGCCGGCCGGGCATCCGATGGCTTGCTCCACTTGATCAACAGCGGGCCTACGGCTCTAGATTGGACGGGACACGCCCTGAAGCCGTGGTGGGAGATCACCTCGGCGGATGCCCAGGCCAGCCTGGGTGCCACCGAGTGGTGCGCCAGCGACCGGGGCTACTTCCCGGCGGGCGGATGGTCCACAGACTTTACGACCCTGGGTGATATCCCGGTGACGATGTGCCGTCTGAACCTGGTTCAGGGCCTGGGGCCGGTGCTCTCAGTGGCGGAGGGCTGGACGGTCGGTCTGCCCGACAACGTCCACGCCGCGCTGGACGAACGCACCAGCCCAAGCTGGCCCACCACATGGTTTGCCCCGCGGTTGACCGGCGAAGGGGCGTTTAGCAGCGCCTACAACGTGATGGCGCACTGGGGCGCGAACCACGGCGCCATCAGCGCGGGCCACATCGGCGCGGACCTGTTGACGCTGGCATCGATGCTGAGGATCCCGGTGGACCTGCACAACGTCGACACGGACGACGTCTTCCGTCCGAGCAGTTGGCACCGGTTCGGCAGCGGTCTGGACATCACCGGTGCCGACTACCGGGCCTGCACCACCTACGGCCCGCTTTACGGTTAAACGTATGCGCGGGGGGATCGGAAGCCAAATCCGATCCCCCCGCCCGCGATTTTCCGTAGACCGAGGGCTCAGCGACGGCGACGGGTGCGCAACGCGGCGAGGCCGAGGCCGATCACCAGCCATGTTCCCGGCTCGGGCGCGATCACCGACGTTATGCCGGCGCCAAAACCCAGCGTTCCCATGCCAAACGGAGTCCCTTTCAGGCCGGTTAGCGAATTGACTGGGATGATCGCCCGGCTGGCCGGTGAGCCGGTATCCCCCATCACGTAAGTCATCGGTCCGTGGCCCAGCGTAATCGCGGTTAATGTCGTCAAACCGGTGGTGATGTCTCCCGCGCCGACTCCGTTGTTCGTCGTCCATCCGTAGAGTGAAGTCGGACGAACCGTCAGCACTCCGCTCGATCCGTTGGGAAGGAGGCTAAAGTAGGGATAACTACTTGTCGAGGTTGCCGGCGTGAACGAGGCTGTTTCGACGCCGGTGCCCGTGAATCGACGAAACTTGGCGTCAACATAGTTATATCCCCAGATCCCGCCATCGGCCGCCTGGGTAACTCCCGAATAGGGCCCGGTGCCGATCGAGCGCACCAACGAGCCGGCGGTGGTGAATTCAATGATCCCGGTAATCGTCGCCACCGCGAGGTTCCCATTGACAAGTCGGGTCAGACCTCGGGGGCCAGAGCTCGCGCCGATCTTAAACTCGCTCTTCAATTCGCCGGTGCTGTAGTCAAACGTTTGGATGGAATTCGTGCCAAAGCTGGCGACGTACGCCACCCCCTTTGTAGAGTCGGCCGCGATGCCAACCGGGGATAAGGTTCTTCCTCGACCAAACTCTCCTAAAGACCGCCCCGAAATCGCGTCGAATCGGTGGATGACATTGTTAGCCTCGTCCGATGCTAGTAGTAACTCGTACGACGCCGCTGCCGGCCCGACGAGGGCCGCCATGAGGGCCAAACTCCCCATTCCTTTCTTCAAATTGTCCGTATTCATAGCAATTCTTTGTGCCAGCTCGATGGGCCAGTCTTGACAGTGTACGACGAGAACGCCCCACTTGACGAGATCCAGAAGGTAGGGTATAGTACTGGTCGAGCGCGGGAGTAGCTCAGTGGTAGAGCTTCTCGTTGCCAACGAGAAGGTCGCGGGTTCGAATCTCGTCTCCCGCTCCAAACTATTACGAAGCCCAGGTTAATCCCTGGGCTTTCGTTTTTTTGCCGTTTGGAGCGCACGGCTCTACCGCGCTTAACCCAGTCCCCAGGCCTCCCAGGCCTGCCGGCGGGCTACGGGGCTCTGAACGTAAAGTAGGTCAAGTCTCT